>Ga0209798_10000958_pt1 | contig 17543 bp, 17 predicted proteins | sample DOMMetBare3Fresh_FD_187475 | JGI IMG/M metagenome (GOLD analysis project Ga0209798, IMG submission 187475) | Wetland sediment microbial communities from St. Louis River estuary, USA, under dissolved organic matter induced mercury methylation -... | ecosystem: Environmental > Aquatic >...
GCCTGTGATGGATGAACGGATGTAGGCTGCGTTTCCAGCGTAAGCGCCACCAGCCGTGTTGTACCAGCCATTGATGTTGCTGATGACGCCCTCATTCAGACCAAAATTGATCGTGCCCCCGTTGATGAAGGCCCCGCGCGAGTAGAACTAATTGCCGTTCCGCGCCACCAGCATTCGCGCTTCTTACAGCTACACCAACAGCGCTCGTTTTGTTCCCGCCCGCGGTTTGCAGCAGGAGTACGTGGTGCCCAGGCACATGTTTGGTTTTGATCTTATACAAAGATATCGCTCCTGGACCATCGATTTTGCTTTGCATCGTACCGGCTCGTATCTCAGTCTCGTTTTCGAGAACGATTTCCCCTACCGGCAGGTGGATCTGAGGTTCCCGGGATATGCGAAGGCAGACGTCTTCGGCAGCTATGAGCGTCGTGTGAACGAGCGAGTGACTGCGGTCTTCTTCGCTGGCGCCGATAACCTTTTCGATCGTTCGTATTATGAAAATGGTTTCCGCGCGGCCGGTCTGGCCGCACGTGGTGGTATGGGCCTAAAGTTTTGATTCGGGAGTCGGATAGGGGCCAGGGTGCAAGCTACCCAATCTGCTTGCACCCTCAAATCTTAAGCGGGTTCCCAAGCGCCGCTCTTAAGGCTTTGTCAGCAGTCCACCCGCTAGAAAGCCCACGCCCAGCACTACATGAATCAGGTGATCGACATGCCCGAGTACCAGCTTGAGCGCTGGTATGTCGATGGTACCTGTGACCAGGCCAACCACTCCCAGCAGCAGATACACCACGCCAAAGACGAGGCAAAAAGTCTTAGCTCCCGAGATCGAGCCCGCAAAGCCGAAATAGAGCGCCAGCACACCAGACACTATGTGAACCAGGTTATGTGACGCATGTGCTGGACCAACGTGCGCGCCCAGTGGATCCAGGACATGAGTAAAGCCCAACAAGCCGACAATCAATAGGACTATCCCGAGTATCTTGCAAACTGTCTTGGCCATGACGACTATTTCTCCTCTTCACGAATGGTTCGGTTGGGGACTCCGCGAAAGCGCAGCCATGTTGCAATTCTCCATGAGTGGACCTCTTGATGGGGAGGGTATATCAAACTCTCGCGGCTGTTTGCAAAGTTTTTGAGTCATCCCCGAAGACGGTCTGGGCCTGGTTTTGACCGGATGCTATACTTTGTTTTTAAAAAGAAGCCTATTGAGCTAATTATGAAAAACGGATGGGAAACAGTAATTGGCCTGGAGATTCATGCGCAGTTAGGCACTGAATCAAAAATCTTCTGCGGTTGCTCTACGCGCTTTGGTGACCAGCCCAACTCGAACACTTGCCCGGTGTGCCTTGGTTTGCCCGGCGCTTTGCCGGTTTTAAATCAGCGTGTCGTCGAGTTGGGCGCCCGCGCGGCTCTGGCGCTGGGGCTGCAAATCAATGAGCGCTCGATATTCGCGCGCAAAAACTACTTCTACCCTGATTTGCCCAAGGGATATCAAATATCACAGTATGACCAACCATTCTCAGCCAATGGCGAACTGGAAATTATGACAGCCCGTCGGGACGAAGCCGGCCACCCGCTGGAGTGGGAGCCCAAAAAGATTCGCATTACCCGCCTGCATCTCGAAGAGGACGCCGGCAAAAACGTCCACGAGGGACTACCGGACGTCGATCGATTTTCTTACATCGATTTGAATCGCGCCGGTACCCCTCTGGCTGAGATCGTTACCGAACCCGAATTCCGTTCTTCGTGGGAAGCACACGACTATGTGAATCATGTGCGGCGCGCACTTCGTTGGGTTGGAGCTTCGGAAGCCGACATGGAGAAGGGCAATCTGCGCTGTGAAGCGAACGTCTCCGTGCGCCGCGTGGGCGACGAGAGCTTTGGCACCAAGGTCGAGTTGAAAAATTTGAATTCGGTTCGGTTCATGCAAAGAGCAATTGAGTTCGAAATTGACCGGCAAATTACTCTGTTGGAGGCAGGGGGTCGCGTCAGCCAGGAGACACGCCTGTGGGACGAACGTGCGCAGGAAACGCGCGTAATGCGTTCAAAGGAAGAAGCACACGATTATCGTTATTTTCCCGAGCCTGATCTGGCACCCCTGGAAGTGAGTGCAGCATTTATCGCCGGTGTACAGGCGGCAATGCCGGAACTACCAGAGGCGCGCCGTCAACGTTTTGTGCAGCAATACGACTTGTCTTTCAGCGATGCCTCACAGCTAACGTCGGAACGGACCCTCGCGGACTATTACGAAAGCACCGTTGCCGCTTCCGGCAATGCTCGCACGTCGGCCAATTGGATCAGATCTGAATTGCTGCGCGAGCTGGAGTCGGCTGGTTTGACTGCGAGCGCTGCGCCCGTTTCGCCCGCAGAGTTGGGTAAGTTGTTGCGTCTGGTCGAAGAAGACAAGATCAGCGGCAAGCAGGGCAAGGAGGTACTGGTCGAGATGTTTAAGACCGGGAAGTCCGCGGCTGCAATTGTCGCCGAACAGGGACTGGTCCAGGTTAGCGACACGGCGGAGATAGATCGGGTCATCGATGAGATTCTGGCTGCTAACCAGGGACAATTGGCAAGTTATCGCTCCGGCAAAGAAGCGCTCTTCGGATTCTTTGTGGGTCAGGTAATGAAGGCTTCAAAAGGGAAGGCGAATCCCAGAATCGTCAACGAGCGTCTGAAAGCCAAGCTCACAGAATAATTTTTTTTCTAAGGATCTGATGAGACTCGACGGCAGAGTAGCAATCGTAACCGGCGGAACCAAAGGCATCGGGCGTGCGATTGCTGAGACATTCCTCAGCAACGGCGTTGATGTTTGCATCACGGCGCGCCACCAATCGGAGATCGACAACGCTGTTGCTGAACTGGCAGCGGGCGGTGACGGTCGCGTAATTGGTTTCGCCTGCGACGTGCGCGAGCACCACCAGGTGCAACGATTGTTTGAGCAGAGCGTTTCCGCACTGGGCGGGATTGACATACTCATCAACAACGCTGGAATCGGGGTCTTTGAAACGGTGGCGGCGATGGACCCTGCAGATTTTCGCGCCATCCTCGAAACAAATCTCTGCGGTGTCTTCTATTGTTGCCACGAAGCAATTCCCCTTATGAAACAACGCGGCGGTGGCTACATAGTAAATATCTCTTCGCTGGCGGGCACCAACGCCCATCCGCGCATGGCGGCCTACAATGCATCGAAGTTCGGCTTGAACGGCTTCAGCGAAGCGTTGATGCAGGAAGTGCGGCACGATGGCATCAAGGTTAGCTACATCATGCCTGGTTCCGTGAATACCGAATTCGGCGGTGACGAGCCAAGCGACGAAAAGAGCTGGCAACTGCAACCAGCAGACATCGCTCGCGTTGTCCTTGACCTCCTGCTTCACGACGACCGTGCCCTCGCCAGTCGAGTTGAAATCCGCCCCAGCCGGCCACCAAAGAATTAGGGAAGCTCATGAAAGTCATCTGCTCGATGTTGCTCGTCCTGATAAATGAATCGGCTGCTTATCAATCAAAGTTCTCGCGCACACTCGTAGGCGGATCGCCAGCTTCCGTTAAGGAAGTCATCGTTTACAGTTTTGTTGGGAAATAGCGAAGGCACTCTCCGCAAATGCGAGCCGTAGTCCAGCGCGTCACGCGCGCCAAAGTAACAGTTGCTGAAGAGGTTGTCGGCGAGATTGGTAAGGGTCTTGTCGTTTTGCTCGGTATCGCACGGGATGATGAACGGCAGGATGTCGATTATCTGGCTGACAAGATCGCCGCCCTGAGAATCTTTGATGACCGTGACGGGAAGATGAACCTTTCCCTGATGGACGTCGGAGGTGACCTGTTAGTCGTCTCCCAATTTACGTTATACGGAGATGTGCGGCGAGGATTGAGACCCTCCTGGATCGATGCCGCCGCTCCGGAAATAGCAGAGCCCCTTTACGAGTATTTCGTGGCGAATTGTCGGGGGAAAGGCGTGCAGGTGGCGACCGGCAGTTTTCGCCGGATGATGCAGGTGGAACTGATCAACGATGGACCAGTGACGATTCTGCTGGATAGCCGGAAGCTGTTTTGAACTCACACGACTGAGGTCCGGGTTCAGATCATATCGCCTTCGCCTTTTGAGTTCTCGTCCAGCTCAAACCGATCGCGGTCGCGTTTTTCAATCTTCTCTTCGAACTCCAGTTCTTCGTTGTCTTCAAAGCTGACTCCGACCGCCCGCGCATTCTCTTCTACATTTGACTGATCGGGAGTCGGATTATCGCCGGCGACGGTTTCCGAACCGGTTTCGTTCACCTCTTCCCAGGCGGCGTCGATGTCACCGCCGGCGTCCTGAGGGGAAGCCGCCGTGTTGTTCCGCAGTCGCTGGGCCAGGTGTTCAGTGTCCTTTGGCGCGCGCAGAATTTCTTCTTCCATCACCGCTTCTATTTCCGGGTCAGGTACGTAGTCAGGATTATTACTGAGGTATTCGAATTCTTCCGGTTTTTGCGTCGGCACAACTAACCTCCCCTTAGAATCATGGCTCGAGTTAAGAATAAAACTGCAAAGGGAATTTTGATTCGCTGCTCAAATGTTGGGCTTCACTTTTACTCCGCAGACTGGAAAACATCCGTTTATTGTTAGCCCACTCTGACTCCGAATGCGTCTCAGCAGTTTCGATTTTGTGGACGAACTATAACAAATAATGAGGGCCGCGAACAGTTGAGAAATTCGCACCCATGGTTCGCTTGGACATCAGAAGGGCTTGCTTGACGATTGGCTGGACCGACCCTAAACTGAAGCTTGATAAGCGAAACCACCATCTTCCCATGATTTCACTTGAAGACACTTGAAACGTCTTTCCCGAGATCTCTGACTTCCTATGCCGCACAATCTCTTCAATTCGCTGCAAACGTTCACAACCGGGTCCGGCACCACCGGCCGCTTCTACTCCCTGCCGCAACTGGAAAAGGAAGGCGTGGGACCGATCTCCAAACTACCAGTGAGTATTCGCATTGTGCTGGAATCGGTCTTGCGCAACTTTGACGGTACAAAGATAACTGAAGCTGACGTGCGCGAACTGGCGAATTGGAAGCCCAACTCGGCGCGGTCTGAGGAGATTCCGTTTGTTGTCGCCCGGGTACTGCTACAGGATTTCACTGGTGTGCCGCTATTGGTCGATTTGGCCGCCATGCGATCCGCCGTCGCTCGGCTGCACAAGAACACTGGTGTCATCGAACCACTTGTGCCGGTCGACCTGGTAATCGACCATTCCGTCCAGGTGGATTTTTCCAGCACCAAAGATGCGTTTGCCAAGAACATCGCAATGGAATTCAAACGCAATAACTCGCGTTATCAATTTCTGAAATGGGGCACACAGGCGTTTGATGGCTTTGGTGTGATTCCTCCCGGCATAGGCATCTGTCACCAGGTGAATCTCGAGTATTTGGCCAGAAGCGTTTGGGAAAAGCATGGCACCTGGTATCCGGATACCCTGGTGGGGACAGACTCACACACGACCATGATTAATGGTTTAGGAATAGTGGGCTGGGGGGTCGGAGGTATCGAAGCGGAAGCCGCGATGCTGGGTCAGCCAGTGTATTTTCTGACCCCGGACGTGGTTGGCGTTTACTTGCACGGCAAGCTGGGAGAGGGCGTGACCGCAACAGATCTGGTGCTGCGTGTAACAGAGATGCTGCGCAAAGCCAAGGTGGTCGGGAAGTTTGTTGAGTTTCATGGGGAAGGCGCAGCCAGTCTGTCGCTGACCGATCGTGCCACAATTGCGAACATGGCACCCGAATATGGAGCCACGATGGGGTTCTTCCCGGTTGATGAGGAAACCTGCCTCTACCTGACGGCTACGGGCCGGACCAAAGATCAAGTGGACACTGTGCGCAATTACTACCAGGCGCAGGGTCTGTTTGGAATTCCGCAAGCGGGCGAATGCGAGTACAGCGTCGTGCTTGATCTTGATCTGGCTACAATCACGCCCAGTGTTGCCGGTCCCAAACGACCTCAGGATCGCATCGAATTAGCGAATCTCAAGCACCAGTTTGCCGATCTACTGCGCCGTCCAATTTCTGAAGGTGGCTATGGCAAGTCGGGTGAAGAGATCGCGGCCCGCTATTTCACGCGCATCGGAACACTCGACCTGGCCCAAACAGCAATTGCAGGAGGTGGAGAACAGAGACCAACCACAGTTCCGGTCGCGGCCGGCGGAGTCGGGACAGTTACGCCACAAAACACCAGCGTTTGGAGCGAGACGGAAATGGTAAACAACCGTCCCACTCCCGACCGGGTCGACGAGATGCACCCTGAAGAGTTTCCTCATGGGGAAATCGACCTGGGCCATGGCGATGTTCTAATTGCCGCGATCACTTCGTGCACCAATACTTCTAATCCCAGCGTCATGCTGGCGGCCGGCCTGCTAGCGAAGAAAGCAGTCGAGCGTGGCCTGTCGGTCCGGTCTTCGGTAAAGAATTCGCTGGCGCCCGGATCGCGCGTCGTTACTGACTATCTGCAAAAGACCGGCTTACAAAGTTATCTGGACACTCTTGGCTTTAATCTGGTCGGCTATGGCTGTACTACCTGCATTGGGAATTCGGGACCGTTGGATCCGGCCATTGAGCTGGTGGTCACTGAGCACGATCTCATAGGCGCCAGCGTGCTGTCTGGTAATCGAAATTTTGAGGCGCGAGTGCATCAAAGCATTAAGGCCAACTTCCTGATGAGTCCACCACTGGTGGTAGCCTTCGCCCTCGCCGGCCGGGTGGATATCGATCTTTCTCACGACCCGCTCGGTAAGGGAAGCGATGGTAAGGACGTTTACCTGCGCGATATCTGGCCGACCACTGATGAGGTCGGCGCGCTGATGCGGACGGCCCTCGATCCCGAGACCTATCGCGCCCTGTATCGGGATTTTGCCGAACAGAATCCGCTCTGGAACGAGATCCCTACCAGCACCGGCAATGTTTATGAGTGGGACACCGAGTCTACTTACATAAGGGAACCACCGTATTTTGACGGTTTCAGTAATGCGGTCGGGGAATGGCGCAATGTTCACGATGCCCGACCGCTGGCCATCTTTGGCGATTCAGTTACCACCGATCACATCAGCCCGGCCGGAGCCATTAAAGCCAACTCGCCCGCTGGTCTTTACCTTCAGGAAAAAGGCGTGAACATCGAGGACTTTAACAGCTACGGATCACGGCGCGGCAATCATGAAGTGATGGTCCGCGGCACCTTTGCCAACGTGCGTATAAAAAATCAGATGGTCCCCGGAGTCGAAGGCGGTGTCACCATACACCAGCCGAGTGGCGATCGCTTAAGTATTTATGACGCGGCTGTCAGGTATCAAAGTGAAGGAACACCCTTGATGGTGATTGCGGGACAGGAGTATGGTACCGGCAGCTCACGTGATTGGGCCGCCAAAGGAACACGCCTGCTGGGAGTTAAAGCAGTCATTGCGCAAAGCTTTGAACGCATCCACCGAAGCAATCTGGTGGGTATGGGGGTCTTACCTTGCCAGTTTAAGGAAGGTGTGACAGCCGCATCACTGGGTCTTGATGGCACTGAGACCTTCGATTTGTTGGGTCTCGAGCAAGCAGTGAAACCTCAGCAGGATGTGACCCTGGTGGTCCGCCGGGCCAGCGGTGAGACTGAGACTGTGCCGGTGACTTTGCGCATCGACACGCCGGTCGAGATCGATTATTACCAACACGGCGGCATCCTGCCTTACGTGCTGAGGCAGTTGCTGGCCGGGACGACGGATTTTTGAGCAACACCGACTTTAGTCTGCTGTTCAGTAGAGACCAGGCTGAGGTAACTGGATCAATAACTTTTCAAGAGGAGTAACCATGTCATCAGTTCAACCCGCAGAAACCAACACCACTCGCAAGTATCAGTTGCTTATCGATGGGCAGTGGGTAGATGCCGAATCCGGCAAGACGTTCACTACCCCAAACCCTTCAACCGGCGCAGCACTGGCCGAGGTTGCTGAGGCAGATAAAGCCGATATCGACAAAGCTGTTGTCGCTGCGCGCCGTGCGCTTGAAGGCAAGTGGTCCAAAATCAGCGCTCGCGACCGCGGCCGCATGCTGTACAAACTCTCACAGCTGATTGAACAGCATGCCCCGGAATTAGCGGCGCTGGAAACCCAGGACAATGGCAAGCCGATTCGCGAATCCCTGTACGTAGACTTGCCGCAGGTGGCGGAGAATTTCGAATACTTTGCCGGTTGGGCCACCAAAATCGAAGGCGAGACAATTCCGGTGCCCGGCCAGATGTTCAATTACACCTTGCGCGAGCCGGTCGGTGTTTGTGGGCAGATCATTCCCTGGAACTTTCCCCTCTTGATGGCTGCGTGGAAACTTGCGCCTGCCCTGGCAGCGGGAAATACCATCGTGCTCAAACCAGCCGAGCAGACTCCCACGACGGCCATGGAATTGGGCAAGCTCATCCAGGAAGCGGGCTTTCCTGATGGTGTCGTAAACATCCTCCCAGGTTATGGAGAGACGGCTGGTGCGGCACTCGCAGCTCACCCGGGCATCGATAAGGTCGCCTTCACAGGTTCTACCGAGGTGGGAAAACTTATTGCCCGCGCCGCTGCTGATAACCTGACCAAAGTCTCTTTGGAGTTGGGTGGCAAGGCGCCGAATATTGTCTTTGCCGATGCTGATATGGAACAGGCCGTCAACGGGGCGATGATGGGAATCTTTTTCAATCAGGGCCAGGTTTGCTGTGCCGGTTCGCGCCTGTTCGTGGAAGAGCGCGTGAAAGATCAGTTCCTTTCAAGCCTGAAAGACAAGGCTGAAAAGATTACCGTTGGTGATCCCCTCGATAAAGCGACGCAGATGGGGCCACAGGTTTCCTGCGAACAACTAGATCGCATCAAGGGCTATGTCGGCTTCGCGCGTGATGAAGGGGCTACCGTATTGAGCGGCGGTGAACCACCGCAACTCGCCGAAGGTTTCAAGAATGGCTATTTCTTCCAACCAACAATCTTCAGCGAAGTGAATAACAGCATGCGCGTAGCTCAGGAAGAGATTTTTGGTCCGGTGGTTTCAGTGATTAGCTTCAAAGACGAAGACGACTTGCTCAAGCAGGCGAATGACACGATCTATGGCCTGTCAGCTGGGATTTGGACCAGGGACATCGTCCGCGCGCATCGCTTTGCGAAAGAGATTCATGCGGGAGTTGTCTGGATAAATACCTACAACATGTTCAATGCTGCGTCGCCCTTTGGCGGTTATAAGCAGTCAGGCTACGGACGTGAAATGGGCAAGCACGCCCTCGAAATGTACACGCAGGTAAAAAGCGTCTGGGTTGACCTGTCCGGCAAGCCGATTGGCTGGTTCGGAAAGTAAGGCCCGCACCAGAGTCTAAGCGCAGGTCCTCCGGACTCGAGGGCGAGTCCGGTTGCGGACCTGGTACCCATTCAGCGCTCAGCAAACTGTCGCACCAGTCGCTGGGGGGCAGTGTTGCGCCAGGCGGCAACCAGGGCCTCACGAACAGTCACGTCATCGGCGTTTTCCAACTGAATTATTGTTGCCCCGCGCCGGCCCCAGGCGCCGGCGGCTGGCCTAAAGACCGCCGGCTCGCCGCGCACGAGAGGCTCCTGCTGACCAGGCGTCAGCTTGACCATGCCCCAGTCCTCTTCGGGACCAAGCGTTGCGAAGATCTTCCCGCCCACACGAAAGTCGGGGTGGGCCATGTGTGCCTGTTCTGAAACCTCAGGAAGACTGAGCGCCAGCTTTCTAAACTTTTCTGCCGTCACTGTTCCTTCCAGTCTTATTCCAAAATCGAAAAACTTAAGTGCCCTGTTTGTTTGTCATGCGAGAGTCAATGAAACTACAGCAAGAATGCACGAGTCAAGAGCTTGTCCGGGTGCAGGCGCTGCTGGCGCGCGGCAATCAATTGGCTGCAAATTTATTGCGATCGAAAATACATAGGGATAGTATGCCTAATATGCGAGGAGCACTTTTGCTGGTGGCCTTGACGATGGCAAGCGGGTTCAACGGGTGCAGTTATATGCGGCCCCGCGCTGCTGCTGCTGCCGGTGCGATACCCACAGTCGTGGAAGCTCGCGCGAGAACGAAGATAGACTTTACCACTCAAATAAGACCCATCCTTGAGGCCCGTTGCCACCCCTGCCATTTTAGCGGGGGCAAAGTGTATGCGACCCTCCCTTTCGACAGACCTGAGACAATCAAGAAGCTTGGGGAAAAACTGTTTACTCGTATCAAAGATGAGCGGGAGCAGCGATTGATCCGGGAGTTTCTGGCGCAGGAGTGAGTCCGTTCGCTAACCGGCGCTCGCCACCGAGGCATTTCAGAATCTCCAGGCTGACTCCAACCGATCCTCCTAAAAGTAAAACTTCTGGCAGCCTTGCCCGACAAGTACTCTCTCCTTGTCCACGTTAGCGAACAATTGAAAGTAGCCCAGCAGTCTTCACTTCTGGCTGGGAGGTCCAACCTGAGTCTCAGTCCGGGAAACGGACGGCTGTCAAACAATGGAGAAGTGAAGGTTTTTCAGCCGTCCGTTTCACGGACTTCTCCGTATCAAGGGCATCGGTTCCCAGCGATGAATCGCTGGGCTGTCTTCAGCCGTCCGCTGAACGCGGACTTTTCGGGCAAAGCTCCTTCTGGCAATACCTGGTTCGAAAAGAAAACATTCGGATGCGCCGGAAACGCGTCAGTCAACTTTCTGCCGTCCTGACTTTTAGAAGGCTCCAGTGTGCGTGCTATCATAAGTCCGCTCTCCCGCATTCAGCAGATTCGATGACAAAGGAGAAGCAATGTTCTCAATTCGTAAATTCGTTTGGATTTTCAGCCTGGTGGCGGCCACTCTCCTACTGACCGCATGCCCCAGTCAGACAACGATCTCCAAGATCAACGGCGATCCGGGACGCTATCGCGATAAGGAAGTGGCCATCGTGGGAAGAGTAACTGACAGTTATGGAGTGTTGGGCAAAGGCGCCTATGAGGTGGACGACGGCACTGGCAGGATCTGGGTGGCTGCGACGCGCGGTGTACCGGCCAAGGGTTCCCGGGTCGGCGTCAAGGGTCGAGTGCACGGTGGGCTTACGATCGGAGGCAGAGGCTTCGGAACCATCATCGAGGAGACTGACCGCCGGGTGAAGGAAAACTAGTCAGCTAGAGTTTTAATCTATTGCTGTGCAAAGGAATGATTGAGTGGAGGCGCAAACGGGTTCAGGCCGAGAGGTGATCACTGCCTTCGATCGCCAGTTTGCGCTCCTGCACTCTCGTTCCTGTGCTTTGGTCGCGAGAATTCCCATCAGTTTGCTTTACTCTGACTCGCGAGCAGCGCCAGGCCGAACCGCTTATTCGTCGGGTGAGAATCTCTTGCGCAGCGCTGCGGCGATTGAACAGACGTTTGGTGGCATAACGGCAAACTTGTGGGACGACCCTTTTGAGTGGACGCTGCCTGAGAACCTGAATACTACTGAACGCGTAGTTGAATACCTGGAAGAGGTCGAGGCAACACGCCAGCGAGGGTTTGCCAGACTCGACACAGACAGCGAGCTGTTGCGGGAGGTTCTGGTCCCATCCGGTACGACCAGACCATTACTCGAACTCTTGGTAGAAACCTTAGTAAGGGCCGCGCATTATCAGGGTCGGGCGTTCGCGGCGCTCGAGAGCGCAACTGATTTCGGCGAAGCCACAGCATGTAGCTGAATCTTAAATTGCTTAATGAGGTCTCCCGATGCATTGTCCCCAGTGTGGTCAGCAGCAGGTGTCTGAAATAACCAGGTACTGCTCGCGTTGTGGTTTTCAGCTCGATGGCGTGGCGCAGTTGCTGGCCGCCGGAGGGATGCTGCCGTCATTTCCTGCGAGCGAAGGCCCGTTGGAGAGATCTGCCAAATGGAAGGGCGTCCGCCAGGGTATGATTCTCTTTCTTGTCGGCGTGTTACTGGTGCCTATCATGGGCGTCTTTAGTGCTTTCACCGCGGGATTCATAAGTGAAGGTTTTCAGATGCTGGCAGCACTCTTTGCGCTGCTCTGCTTTGTCGGTGGGCCGATCAGGATACTATATGCGGCGCTCTTTGAGGATGGGGCCTTAGCGCGGGGCGGAGTTCCCTCAGTGCCTGGTCATCTGCCACACGTCTCAAATGCCTTGCCGGCGCCTGGCCGCGTGAACGTCCTGCCCCCGGCCGGCGCTGCTCCCACCGGCGCCTGGCGCCGTCCCAACACCGCTGAGCTGGTAGGCCGGCCGAGCGTTACGGAGAACACGACTCGCCTCCTCGATAAGAATTCGGATCAGGATTTGGAGCAATAGGACCAGTCAAGACACTTGCCAATAGCCGCGCACGCTTGCGAACGCCCTTCCTGACGAAACATGCAAATTTCAGAAGCGGCTAATTCCGAACCACATAGCCTGGCTGAACGGTTGCGGCTTCGCATCAAGCTTGAAGGACCAATAACATTTTGTGATTGGATGAACGCGGCTTTATATGACCCGCATCAGGGATACTATTGCCGGGCGTTCAAACGTTGGGGCAGGCAAGGGGATTATCGCACCAGCCCCGAACGTAGCCCCCTTTTTGCCGCGACCTTTGCGCGCTACCTAAGCGGCTTGTATGAGTCCCTGGGCCGGCCCGGCTCCTGGACATTGCTCGAGGCGGGAGCCGCAGAAGGTCACTTCGCGGCAGTGCTGCTGGACACGTTGCGAGCAAGGTTTCCAGAGGTCTTTGCCGCCACCAGCTACGTTGTCGATGAACGAAGTCCATCTTCGAGTGCGACCGCCAGGTCCAGGCTCGCGGTGTTCGGCGATCGCGTCGCTTTCGCTTCCATTCAGCAGTGCCCGAACAGTCAGCCCGCTGTTATTTTTTCCAATGAATTGCTGGATTCGTTTCCGGTTCATCGTGTGACCCTGGCTCGGGGGAAATTAAGAGAGTTGTATGTGACTCTTGATCAGGCAGGCGAATTCACCTGGCTGCCTCTGCCATTATCAACTCCTGCGCTTGCAGAATATTTCGAACTCTTGGGCGTGCGACTCAGGACCGAAGGTCAGATCGCCGAAATCAATCTTGCCGCTATGACCTGGCTGACGAGCGCGGTTGCGAGCCTTTCCTCGGGGTATCTCATAACCGTCGACTATGGAGCAGAGGCAGCTGAACTCTACAATTCGCCGGCCAGGCAACAGGGAACCCTGCGGGCTTTTCGCCGGCACGAATTCCGGGACCCGCTAGCCGATCCGGGGCAGAATGATCTTACGACTACAGTTGATTGGACCGCGATCAAGATGACCGGAGAGAGACTCGGCCTGGAGACCATCGACTTTCAAACACAGGATCGATTCCTTCTACAGGCGGGCATACTCGAGGAACTGGGAGCGATGACCGAGCAGGCCGATAGCGAGGCGGAGAAAGCCAGCCTGCGCGCGTCAGCCAGAGAGATGATTCTGCCCGGGGGTATGGCTAACAGCTTCCAGGTGCTGATACAGAAGAAGTGATGGTCTATGGTCCCCGCGGTCCGGTTCCCGTTGGGCCTTGAATTTGGCAGTGCTGCCCCCGAGAAAATTAGGTTGGTCTTAGCCTGAGCCACAAGTGTCTTATTCAGCATCGCGTGCAACCCGGTTGACTCTGCGGCAACCGTTTTTGCATCGACCCGCAGGGGCCCTCATGGCCACGGTTCGGGGTGCCGCTGAGGTTACCTTGAAGGAATTGAAAAACCTGTCTACGTCAGCGTCAGACTCGCTCAGCCGATCAAGCCTTGTTATGGCTAACTGAAAAAACCGGCCATCAACTAAAAAGAAACGCACCCTCGCTTCGCCGCCGGCGAGGTGAATCCTCATTTCACGACCAGGATGGCCTTCAAACGTGACAGTAGTCTCGCTTGCCAGCTTACCTTGAGCATCTCTTAAGAGTTCATCGCGCGCCTGATCAAAGAGTGTCTTTGTATCAGTAAGGCTGACAAACTGCTGAGACAGATCCGCGTAATCGAGTACGCAAATAAACGACCCGCGGCTGGCCACATAACTATGGTGCTCTACCCGACCTTGAGTAGTCTCGACAATCACTGTTCGTATTACAGGTTCTGCGGGCACGAGCAGCCTGAAATGTCCTTGTTCAGATCTGAACTCGGTCCAGACCGGCGCTTCAGGTGCATAAAGAACACCTCCGGGAGGTTCCTTTGTCGATCGCGGGGCAATAGGGGGCTTAAACTCGAATCTGCTCTCGGCGATCGGTTGATTGATTCTTATGTTTCGGTGAATCTCCTCTGTAACTGCTGAAAAATCCTCGAAGCCGGTAGACTGCGTCCGCGTTTTGCGGACAAGATAATCCCTTTTGCCAATCCAAATCTCACTCACGTCTCCCTGTAGATCCATTCCCTTGATGTGGTAACACAACTCGCCTTCGAAGAGTTCTTGAGCAACGAGAGTTAGCTTTGTCAAGTCCGTTAGCGTCCAACCGCCGATACCAGGCATTAACAAACGTGGTATGTTGTACGCCGCGCCATCTGAGATACCCGTTACTGTTGCGATTCCTCTTTCCAAACTCTCCTTCTTTTCGTAGATATCCGGTTGCTGATAAAGAAACGTGTCGTTAGCATTGCGCCACAGCACCGTCAACTTCCCATCCTTCCACAAATAGTAGTCGAGCCACTCAAATCGAAATAGGCCTGGGCGTCTGAACAAGACTTTGAATGGCATCTTCTCGCTGTTTGACTGGGTCAGGTCGTCATATGTTGTTTCAACAACTCCCTCATCTTCGTATGACTGAAATGACGCGTATTTCCTACAAACCCTTCGGATAAGATCCTGGGGGGCGATCCGGCTGCTTCCAAGAACTTCCACACACGGCCAAAACAATAAGACTACTAATAGCGATATCGTGGATTCCGTTCTTCCCATCACTTCCTCCCAAACGCCGCCCAAGCCTAACTACCTTGAGCGATACTTCACAACTCTAAGGGCACAGATACACGTACCGAAGACTAAGCCCGCGACTGAGCATACAATTCCGTAGTCAGGCAGGTCGTTCCAGGGAACTTTTCCGCGATTACTAATTGCGTCGAAGAGGACGAGCGAAGCGAATAACGGTAGGCCGAATTTCAGTACGCCGTTGATCAAAACGAATTTCAGCGTTTTGGCCAGAGTACTTTGGTGCTCTCCATTCTCCGATTGCTTCATCGCGGATACTCGTATTCGTCTAAGGGCCGAATGTAGTCGTTACAGGGTCTTCCGGATTCGCTCCGTGGTGCTGATAGACATAGTCGTTAAGCAAGGTGGGGCCTGTCCTGATCGTATAGGGGTAAAGGGCAAAAGTGCCATACTGGCGAGTAACTACAAAGATCTGCTGAGGTCCTTGCGCTTGCATTGAGTTGCCCTCCCCTTTTCGCTGCGCCCTCTCACGTTTCTCCAATTTATTGCAGTGAGCCGCCTTCTGCCTGAATCTCTTGACGGGGCCTTGCTCGATCCTCATTTCATCTGCGTTATTAAGATAGGCACCCACAGTGCCGCCTGCGAAAGCGCCGACTAGAGCACCGACTGGGCCGGCCTGCCGAAAACCGGCGGCACCTCCCGAACCCGTGGTCCATAGCATTTTGATCAGTTTTGTCGCATCCGATTTGAAGAGTTCCTTCCTGCCTCCAAGTTCATTCCCCAGATCTTCAAGTGCCCTTTTTCTACATTCGTCGGCGGTTTCGTTCTGCCCTGGTTGGCCGCCAGGGGCATGACTCTCCTGGCCCGTCCCACCGCCGCCGGGTGTAAAGCCCTCACCACAAAGGACCGGGTAGATGTCGACGACCTTGTTCTTGGCATTAATCCACGCCCTGGATATGACAAACAGACAAAGTCCCGTTGGATCGATCAGGTTAATCGGGTCGTTCTGGACGTACGAAAAGCGATTGAAGCTCTGCGGATCCGCAACGCTCGCACTACTGGCGTCTGGATCTGGAGTAATCCAACGACCTGAGGAACTCTGGTACTTGCGCCACCAACTGTGGTCCATTCCGGTGGTTTCATTGCGTTCCAGTCTGCCATACTTTTGTCGATTATCATCGATTGCGCTGTAGCCCTGAGCGCCCGTGCGCAGTCCGGTGCCGGAACCGATTTCTTCGCCAAATGGCAAGTAATCGTGCCTGGCAACAATGATACTTGAAGTTCCACCGTTGCTTAGTGTAAGACGTGTAGACCCTTGAAGGTCTTGCACGACATACTTCACCCCCGTGCCGCTGAAATTACCGGAGATCACGACGTTGCTCAGAGTGTTACCTCCTGAATAAAGCGAGGTATCCACCAGGAGCGGATAGGTAGGAGAAGCCGTGCTTTGGTAAAGCAACGTAGTGTTCTTGTAATATTTGACCGCGCCACCTTCAAGGGCTACGCGGAACCGATCGCTACTTACCCAAGTCCCAAACTGTCCGCGATTGATACCGCCTTCGTAAATATAGACCCTGCCCTCGGCGCGTTCGGTATAGAAGGCGTAATCAATGTCCTGAAAGCGCTGATCAGTATCGCCATGGCTGAGTCCGTACATGCCATAGTCGAGCGAACCGGCGCTGAACTCCGCGTAACCGTCACCAGAAGTGATTGCCGCAGTCGAAACTGCGCCACCATTATCCCATCCATTAGCAGCCGTCTTCGTCAAGTTGTTCCCGGAAGCCGATACGCCTACCATCGTCGTCCAGTTTACGTTCTGCGTGCCCGTCTGAAGGTACTCATGCGTGGCTAGCAGTTGTCCACCGCGATAAATGTTTTCCCTTTCAAGAGATCCGCCCGAATAGTCCGCTATGATCTGGCCGAAGATGTCATAAACGCTTGTTTTTGTTGCTTGGCCCGCAGTCGTTTGCACGCGCTGCCCGCCGCAGTCATAGACCGAGATCTGTTGGCGGGTGTGGTCTGTGCGTTCGGCGAAGGTTTGTCGCCCATTGGCATCGTAGTTGAAGTTCATACCACGAAATTTCGAGTCTGTCAGGATGTTACCTGCTGGATCGTAGGCGGTCAGCGTTTGACCGCTCGCGACAAATCGATTGCGCGCGGAGTCGACTTCACTGCTTTGCACTTGCGTATAAGTGAGATTCACGCTGTTCTGATACTGAAAACGATTGCCAAAACGGTCGTAATCGTAATGGGCTTGCCAGGTAAGTTGAGCGTTGTCGCCTCTATATTCAGCGGCGGTTGCGAGCCTGCCCAACGCATCATACACGAAGCGCTGATCCCATTCCTTCGTTTGCGAGCCATTGATAGTCGCGTCGGTGCGCCCGATTTGCCCGTTGTTCTTCGTCGTGTCCACACTGCCGGTGCTTTGATTGACGACGCCGTACGCATAGTCATAGCGCTGTTTCTCAACGCCGTTTATAGCAAGCTTTAGCTGACTTGCCTGCAAAGCACGGTTGTAATTCAGTGAGTGTACGGCGCTGTTGCCGAATGTTTCTGATAACAGTCCGCCATGGGGGGCGTAGTTGAAATTGTTGTCGAAAACAACGTTGTTCGGATCATTTGGGTTACCCGGGTTACTTGTGGCGTCGACAACTTTGGAGAGCCGTCCTCCATCATCGTAAGCATAGCTCATTACGCGGCCTGAAGGATAGGTTTCGCTTAGCAACCCGCCGGCGAGGTTGTAAGTATAG
>Ga0209798_10000959_pt1 | contig 17537 bp, 18 predicted proteins | sample DOMMetBare3Fresh_FD_187475 | JGI IMG/M metagenome (GOLD analysis project Ga0209798, IMG submission 187475) | Wetland sediment microbial communities from St. Louis River estuary, USA, under dissolved organic matter induced mercury methylation -... | ecosystem: Environmental > Aquatic >...
TGCAAGGTGAAGACGGACGACATCCTGTCCGCGTCGACATTCAAGTCCGGTATGAGTGCGAGCATCTGTGTGCTGGGTGTCGCATGGATGGGCACGACCTTCGTGACCCACAACGAGGAGGCGATCAAGACCTTCTCCAGTGACCTGCTCACCAGCCAGCCGTGGACGCTCGCCATCGTCCTGTTCTTCGCCTCGGCATTGCTTTACTCCCAGGCCGCCACGACCAAGGCCCTCATGCCGACGGCCCTGGCGATCGGCGTTGGGCCGCTCGCGGCAGTGGCGTCCTTCCCCGCGGTCTCGGCCCTGTTCGTCCTCCCGACGTACCCCACGCTCCTCGCGGCGGTGCAGATGGACGACACCGGGACCACCCAGATAGGCAAGGCAGTGTTCAACCACCCGTTCCTGCTACCTGGGGTGATCAACATCGCGATCGCCGTCGCCCTGGGATTCCTGTTCGGCTCGCTCATCCTCTGAACGATCCGCCACCGGGACTACGTAACAGGCTTACGACCCCATGCGGAGACCATCGGGGAGGTGGCGAGGTCCAGATGGCCACTGCCCACGTTGCGTAGGTGCCGCTCGATCTCGGCGTCGGTGGCGCGCGTGGACCAGATCAAAGGAACCCGGCGGAGGAGGTTCGGTGCCCACATCATGACGCAGGACCTCATAGCCCCCGACATCACCACCGAGCCACGAGGTATCGATGTCGGTTGCCAAAGCCCGACCCCCGGTGCCGACCTGCTGGACGAACCAGGCAGGCACGCTCGGGCCTCCCGCCCCGACCTCCCAGACCCGCCAGCCGGCCGTGAGCCCCCACCGCCTGCGCGTGCCGAGAAGTCGAGGGGTTGAACAGCACGGACAGCGCCGACTCGGCCAACTGGACCACCGAGGTGCCAGCGCTGACGACGAGCCTGCGCGGCCCCATCGACTGCGAGGTGGAGGTGGCCACCCTGGACCACCTGATCCACTCGCCGCGCACGTCCCGTTCGGGGCCCTGCTGACCGTCCACGACGGCGGGCTGGGCAACCCGATCTCGCTTCCCGCTGGAGGAGCCGCGCACGAGGCGGCCCGCGACGCCCTTCGCGAAGCGTGGGAAGGCGTCGAGTCGGTCAACATTGGCCTCGGCGGCTCGATCCCGTTCATCGCCGAGTTCCAGAGGCTCTTCCCCGACGCATCGGTGCTGGTCACCGGCGTTGAGGATCCAGACTCTCGGGAGCAAGACGGCGACGAAAGCCTCGACATGGCGATGTTCGCTCGGGCCTCCCTGCCCGCTGCCGGTTCGTGACGATCCGCAGCCGCTGAGGAGATCTGGGTCTGGCGGCCCGAGGCCTTGTGAGGGCGACCGGCGTGGATTAGCGTGAAATCAGAGTGAGTTAGTGCGGTGGCAGGTCGCGCGGCGTGAGGAGGGGTTGTTCATGCGCCGGTATCTTGTCTTAGCCAACCAGACCCTTGGCGGCGAGGAGTTGACAGCGAGACTGCAGGAGCTGATGAACGATGGCCCCTGCCGCTTTCACCTCGTCGTGCCGATCACCCAGACCTCGGGATCCGACCACGCGGTCGACGGCGCTTGGGCTCCCCTTGTCGTGCACGATGGTTACCAGGTGGGCCGCCAGCTGGCCGAGGGGCGGCTGGCGCACGAGCTGGCCCGGCTTCGCCTGGCTGGAGCCCAGGCCGACGGCGAGGTCGCCGACGCGGCGCCCCTGGACCACGTCCGCGAGCTGGTCGCCCGGGAGCAGTTCGACGCGGTCATCGTCTCCACGCTGCCCCGTCGCATGTCACGCTGGCTGCGGGTGGACCTGCCAGCTCGCATGAGGCGGGCGACCGAGCTACCCATGGAGCACGTCATCAGTTCGGCGGGACCATCGCTGTGACCTGACGCGTCGCCAGAACTGGAGGAGGTAACCACCGATGACCCAGAGCGCCCGGGCGGTCAGTTCGCCGGATCGGATGACGCGCGCTGCTGCACTGGCGGATGTTGCCGGTCTCGATGCCCTGCTGGTCTCACCTGGCCCGGATCTGCGCTACCTCACTGGGTACGACGCCCTGCCGCTGGAGAGGTTGACGTGCCTTGTGGTGCGCCCCGCGGATGACCCGCTGCTCGTCGTCCCCGCACTCGAGCAGCTTGCCGCCGAGGCGTCGCCGGCCGGTTCGATGGGTCTGGAGATCATCACGTGGGACGAGGGGCAGGATCCGTACGCCCTTGTCGCGTCGATCCTTCGCGGCGCCCAGCAGGTCGCTGTCGACAACCACATGTGGGCGGAGAAGCTGCTGAGCTTGCGTGCTGCCATGCCGGACTGCGGGCAACAGCTTGCCGGCGACGTCCTGCGAGAGCTGCGGATGCGCAAGTCCCTGGCGGAGATCGAGGCGCTGCGCGAGGCGGGAGCGGCGATCGACCGGGTGCATGCGGGGGTGCCGCAGTGGCTGCGAGCCGGCCGTACCGAGCGCGAGGTCGGCGCAGACATCGCCGAGGCGATCCGGGCCGAGGGTCATGCGAGGGTCGACTTCGTCATCGTCGGCTCCGGGCCGAACGGCGCCAGCCCGCACCATGAGCTGTCGGACCGGGTGATCGAAGCCGGGGACCCGGTCGTTGTGGACATCGGTGGAACGACAAGCGCAGGCTACTGCTCGGACTCAACCCGCATGTACGTCGTCGGTGAGCCGCCGGCGGACTTCCTGGCCTACTACGCCGTGCTGGAGCGGGCTCAGGCGGAGGCGGTCACTCACGTTCGGCCGGGAGTCACCTGCGCATCGGTCGACGCGGCGGCTCGCCAGGTCATCACCGACGGCGGGTTCGGCGATCGCTTCATCCACCGGACCGGGCACGGGATCGGGCTAGAGACTCACGAGGACCCGTACATCGTGGCCGGCAACGACCTCCTACTCGAACCCGGTATGGCCTTCTCGGTCGAGCCTGGCATCTACCTTCCAGAGTTGCACGGTGCCCGTATCGAGGACATCGTCGTGTGCAGCCCGGAGGGCGTCGACCGGCTCAACCGGACGTCTCACGACCTCGTGGTAGTGGGGGCCTGACAGGTGACGTCTTCAGGATCGGAGGACAGGCGATGAGCACGACGTCCGCGAGCGCGCAGGCCCGCCCTGGTGGGCAGACCTGGATGGGGCACCCCAGGGGGCTGTCCACCCTGTTCTTCACGGAGATGTGGGAGCGCTTCAGCTACTACGGCATGCGCGCCCTGCTCGTGCTCTTCATGACCGCTGCCGTGTCCGCTGGGAACCCGGGTCTGGGGTTCAACATCACTGAGGCGACCGCGCTCTACGGGATGTACACGGCGATGGTCTATGCCACTGCGCTGCCTGGCGGCTGGGTGGCCGACAAACTCTGGGGGCACCGGCGGACGGTCTTCGTCGGCGGCTGCATCATCGCCTCCGGCCACTTCACTCTCGCCGGGCCCCTCGTCGGCCTGCCAGACCTGCCGAGCTTCTATGTCGGGCTGGTGCTGATCATCGTCGGCACGGGGCTGCTGAAACCGAACGTGTCCACGATGGTGGGCCAGCTTTACCCCACCGCGCAGGCGGGTGACAGCGACGAGCAGCGGGCCGAGGCCGAGCTGTGGGGGGCCAGGCGCGACGCGGGCTTCTCGGTCTACTACATGGGCATCAACCTGGGCGCGATCCTCGGGCCGTTCATCTGCGGCACGCTGGGCGAGCGGGTCAACTGGCACTGGGGCTTCTCGGCCGCGGGATTCGGGATGCTGCTCGGCCTGGTGCAGTACCGTCTCGGCTTCCGTCATCTGCGCGGAGCAGGCGAGTTCGTCACGGACGACGACCCCCAGACGTTGGCACGGCGGGCCCGCACCTTCTACATCACCGTCGCCGCGGTCGGCGTGCTGGGCGCGATCCTGGCCTTCCTGGCCGCGCGGGGCGCGCTGGATGTGAACTTCGAGCAGGTCGCCCGCTGGCTGGGCTACCTCATCGTCGCCTTCGCGATCGCCTACTTCGGCTACCTCTACTTCGGTGGCGGCTACGGCGAGCAGGACCGTAAGCGCATCGCCGTCATCAGCTGGCTCTTCCTGCTCGCCGCCGTCTTCTGGGCGGGTTTCGAGCAGGCCGGTTCCTCCCTCAACCTGTTCGCCGACCAATTGACCAACCGCGAGATCTTTGGCTGGCAAATGCCCACGACCTGGCTGCAGAACGTCAACCCGATCTTCATCGTGGTCCTCGCGCCGGTCTTCGGCGTGTTGTGGACCGCGCTCGCGGCGCGTCACCGCAACCCATCGATCCCCACGAAGTTCGGCCTCGGGTTGCTCGGCCTCTCCACCGGGTTCTTCGTGATCGCCTGGGGCGCTTCCTACGCCACGGAGGAGAACCCGGTCTCCCCCGCCTGGCTGGTGGTCACCTACTTCCTGTTCACCGTCGGTGAGCTGTGCCTGTCCCCCGTCGGGCTCTCCTCGATGACCAAGCTCGCCCCTCGCGACCGCGTCGGACAGATGATGGGGGTCTGGTTCGTCGCCGCCGCGCTGGGCAACCTGATCGCCGGCTTGCTGGCGGGTGGGCTGGAGGGCAGGAGCCCGAGCTCGCTGTTCTTCTTCGTGGCCATCTTCGTCGGCGTGTTCGGCGTTCTCGCCTTGCTCGTTCGCCGCGGAGTTCAGCGCCTCATCGGTTCCGTCATGTGAGAGGGGATCGCGACGCTTGTGTCGCGTGTCGCAAGTGACTCAACGGTTGTGTTCGAGGCACTTTGGCAGGTCGATTCGTGTTGCTCCGCAGCCGCGTGGAGAGCCCTCCGTCGGACACCTGGACCGAGTCTGGCCAGACACCGATCCGTGTCATTCGTCTAGCAGCCGCCTGAGGACTCGGCCACGACGAGCGGACGGGACTAGCCTCGATCCGGTCCGCGTCCCCGTCCAGCCTGGGGTGGACTCGCGAATCCAACCGCGTTCAACCCGGGCTCCGACGACAGGATGGCGCTGCGCAGCGAGTGTTGAGGCATGGCTTTCACCGACTACCTCATCAACGCGATCTTCCTCGTCGTCGTACTGCGCCAGGCCCGTGAGCGGCGCCTGGACATCCGCAGCATCGCTGCGCCGATGGCCCTGGTGGTCTTCGTCGCCACGCATTACGTCCACACCATCCCGACCGGCGGCTCCGACATAGCCCGCCCTGACCTTGACGTTGGTTGCCTTGAGCCTGGGTGTCCTGTGCGGGTACGCCACACACGTGCTTGTCGACGCAGACGGCACGCGGTTCGCCCGTGTCGGTCCCGTCGCGGCCATCCTGCTCCTGGCAGGTATCAGCGCCGCCTGGTGTTCGTCTTCGCCCTGGAGCATGGAGCCGGGCCGGCCATCCGCGACGTCAGCATCGTCCACCACATCAGCGCCGCCGCGTGGCCGCTCGCCTTGGTCTCCATGGCGCTGTGCGAGGTCACCGCTCGCCTGGTCATCGTGCAGGTGCGCGGCCAGCAACTGGTCCCGCGCACCCTGCCGCAGCGAGGGATCGACCTACGAAGAAATGAAGTCACACCCAGCGCGGCACCTTGAGGACATTCGATACAAGACTTGGAACTGAAGACGGGTCCTGTGGACAAGTTGTGGGTGCTCTGTGGGAAACCCCGGGTCGGCGCGGACGGCCGCTGGGCTCAGACCTGAAGTCCTACGCCAACGATGGCCTCGGCGACCGTGCGCAGGCTGGCGTGGTTGTTGCGGGCGTGACCGCGCATGAGCTGGTAGGCGTGATCGACGGTGACCGATTTCCTTTGGGCGGTGATCCCCTTGGCCTGTTCGATAACGACCCGTGAGTCCAGTGCTTGCTGCAGCTGCTTGCTCAGCTGTTCCTGGTCGTGCAGCTTGGCGGCGTTGAGCACGTAGCCGGTCGCCACGTCAGCCAGGACCACGGCCACCGCAATATCCTCATCCGACCACTCGCGCGGCTCGCGTGAGTAGATGTTGAGGGCGCCGATGGCCTTGTCGCCATCGCGCATCGGGATCCCGGCCACACCGGCGATTCCCAGGTCAGTGGCGGTGGCCGCGTAGTGCGGCCACCGGGCTGACTCCTGGCGCACATCGGTCACCCGGACCACCTCACCAGTCTCGTAGGCGTCCCGACACGGGCCTTCCTGATGCTCCTCCTGGCTGCGCTCCAACTCTTTGGAGTCCGGGGTCACCGCCGTCAGGAACTCCAGCTGCCCCTCGTCGGCTACGGTGACCCCGCTGCCGCGCAGGCCCAACACGGCAGTGACGCTCTTGGTGAGCTCAGCCAGCGCCGCGGCGTCAAGGTCGTGGTGCTCCGGCAGAACCACGGAGAACCGTGACAACGTCTTCATGAACAACCGCTGGTCGTACATCTTGGCGTCCCTCGGCTAAAGCCGCCGGGTCGGCGACTCGCGGCAGCGCGGGACTGAAAACAACAGGATCGTGCGTTCCCGCCCGGGCGCCACATGCTTACTGTGAGTGTACGGCCACGAATCCAGGTCTGGCTGAAGACGCTCACCACTGAAATCGGCAGCTGCGCCACGCCGACCGAAACGGAGACACCCCCATTACCCTGAGCTGGGGTCCTCGTCGGCGGCTCCAGAGCCGCTACGGTCGCCTCCGGTCTTTCTCCCGGTTGAGGTCCAGCGAATCCGTCAAAGCCCGGGTGCACTTGGGTCGGCACGACGGGCACGGGCATCGCGGCGCTTGACGGCACGTCGTTCGTCCGCGGACAGTCCGCCCCAGACCCCATCCTCTTGGCGGGACTCCATGGCCCAGTTCAGGCAGGGTTCAACAACCTCACAGCGATGGCAGACAGCCTTGGCTCCTTCTATCTGGAGAAGCGCGGGGCCGGTGTTCCCGATCGGGAAGAACAGCTCCGGGTCCACGCCAAGGCAAGCAGCACGATCACGCCACGTCATCAGGATCGGGCTCCTTCCCTCGAAGATGGGGCGAGCAGCACGGGAGCCAACTGAGGCTGCGAACCGGTTGGTCTTATCAGGTTTCTCAAGGCCAACATTTCAGTCAACGCCAAAGCCAACGCCAAGTCAACGTCCCGAGCTGACTCACCAAAGACACCCACGTGGCAGGGGTACTGGCACGTCTCTGAAAGCGTCCGTAGCCGGATCGCTGCCCGGGCACCGATGGCGAGACGGGTACCCAAGGTTTGACTTCGATGCGTCCGGTCATCGTTCCACTTTGGTGGCGTTCCTGGCGGTGCCCGTCAGTTGCTGACGCCGACCCACGCCAGGCAGGGATCCAGACCAGTGACCTTCACCGGGTGCGGCGGCCGCGCGCGTGGACCGCCAGCCACGAGCTCGAGTCGACAGTGCGGAGCTTCGCGAAGTCGTCGGCCTCCAGCGCCTGCAGCCCCACCAGCTCACCCGAGACCTCGACAGCCAGGTCCATGCACCACGACGACGGCGACCGGCTCCCGCGATTGTGCCAGGTCCGCTGCACGAGCAGCCGCTGACGGTTCCGCTGGGCTGACAGGCTGGCGAAGCAGGGGCTCCTACATTCCGCAGGAGGATCCGGTTGCGAACACCACAGGTCCGTCGACCGAGGGCAGCCACTGATCGCCGCTGGTCGTTCCTCTACCGGGACGCCTCTCAGCCACGAAGACGACTGGACAGCAGTCGATGTGCGGCTGTTTCTATTGCCCCCTTGAGATGCTCCGATCCTGTTCGGCAAGGCAACCAAAGTCTTGACGTGCGCGGGCCTCGCACACGACTCTGGGGCCTGGCCGAGGTCACCTCGGTGAATGGTAGTGGCTCTCCATCACAGGGGCGCAGGCTTGGATCGCCGCCTCGGCGCTGACGTAGCCATGACCGATGGAGCGGTAGTCGATGTCTATGGCGATGAACCCGCACGAATCATCACCGTTGACCGTCCCGATGTGCTTGCCGTCGAGACTGACGTGCCAGACCCACTGGGAAGGCTTCGTGAAGGTGATGTCAACGTCGAGCCGTGGCTTCATCATGTCGGAGTCAGTTTCCGTGGTCCCGGATGGGAGGACACGGGCCACCGAGCTTCTGGAGCAGCACGTGGAACAGGAACGCCGCCAAGGGTCTTGGGCGACGCAGCAGTTAAGACGTTACCCGGCCATAACGCAAACCTCAGGATGAAATCACGGGCGTCCCGAGCATCCACGGCAACTCAAGAAGCAACCCAGCCTGGCTGGCGACGCACCGGTGGCCATGGTCCATCGGGTCGACCCTTGCTGTCGGTGGTCGCGTCGGGGGGCCTCACCTCGGCGCGGATCGGTTATGCCGGGAATGGGTCCAGATCGGCGCAGGTGTCTCAGGTTTCTTGGCCCCGCCGCAGGTTGCTGGGAGTGGCGCTGCACGCGTGCCCCACCGCGCAGATCAGTGGTGCTGGCGATGTGGTTCCGCTGTAGGTGGCGCCAAGGGCCGCGGACGCACCGAGACTGGCTACCGACTCGAAGAACTCGTCGGCCGAAGCTTGACCTCCTGTTAGTGAATCTCCATGTGAACGGCAGCGAAACGGATGCTCCCGGCTCGGGGATGAACCCCAGGGCTTGGGCGTCGTCGGTCCATAACGTTCCGATGGTGCCGCCGAAGCGGTGCAGACGAACCCAGCGGCCTTGGCCGTGGCGGTCCTGGGCGTACCGGGAGACCGGGTACTTCTGGGCGTGCCGGTCGTCGGTGGAGTCGCGGGGCGCGAGGTGGCGCCCGAGGTCGGCGGCGCGAAAGGCAAGGCCGGGTCGGTGCGCCCGAGCCGGGGGGATGAGGCCGGTGAAGGCCTCAGCTCGCGGTTGGGAGAGCCGTTGAGGCGACATACATCTCCTCACGTTCATACTCGGTCAGGCCGCCCCACACGCCGTACGGCTCATGTACCTGCAGCGCGTGCTCGCGACAGTTCTGCAGCACGGGACAGTTCAGGCACACGGCCTTGGCCGCGCTGTCGCGGTTGCGGCGCGATGGGCCTCGCTCACCGTCGGGATGGAAGAAGACGTCTGGATTCTCGCGCCGGCAGGAGCCGTCGAACTGCCAATCCCACAGATCTGCAACTGGCCCCGGCAAGCGGTACACAATGTTCAAGGGTGACTCCGTTCGACGGTCTGATCACGTGCTGCACCGCTGGTGCGCGGCCGACGCTGGGGATGGGGGGCTATCGGCGGTAGAGAGCCTCCACCTCAGCTTCGTGGGTCTTCAGGACGATGTGGCGCTTTACCTTCAGGCTCGGCGTGAGCTCGCCGGTCTCCTCTGTGAAGTCGGTGGTCAGGATCTGGAACTTCTTGATCGCTTCAGCATTTGAGACCGCCTTGTTCGCCTCGTCAACCGCCGACTGCACGGCGGCAAGCAGGTCCGGGTCCTCGCACAGGTCCGTCACAGTGGCCTCAGCGGGCTTACCGGCCTCGACCTTCCACGGCGCGAACGCGTCCAGGTCGATGGTGACCAGGGCGCCGATGAACGGACGCGCGTCACCGACGACGAGGCACTGGCTGACCAGCCAATGGGCCCGCAGCCGGTCCTCGAGCACCATCGGAGCCACGTTCTTACCCGATGAGGTGACGATGAGGTCCTTCTTACGGCCGGTGATCGACAGGTAGCCGTCCTTGTCGAGCACGCCAAGGTCACCGCTGTGGAACCAGCCGTCCTTGTCGAACACCGCACGCGTGGCCTCGTCGTTCTGCCAGTACCCCCGGAAGACGTTGCCACCCTTGATGAGCACTTCGCTGTCCTCGGCGATCCGAATCGTGCACCCGGGGACCGGGCGTCCGACCGAGCCGATGCGCTGGTGGTCCGGCAGGTTCAGCGTTACCCCGGCACAGGTCTCGGTGAGCCCATAGCCCTCAAGGATGGTGATACCGATACCACGGAAGAAGTGCCCTAGCCGGGCGCCGAGCGCCGCACCGCCGCTGACCGACCAGAGCACGTCGCCACCCAGAGCAGCGCGCAGCTTGCCGTAGACCAACCGGTCAAGGATCCCGTGGCGCAGCCTGAGCAAGATCCCTGGGCCGCCGGTCTCAAGGGACCTGCTGTAGTCCATGGCGGTGCCGTCGGCAATGTCGAAGAGGCGCCTGTGCCCTTCGGCCGCGGCCTTGTGCTTGGCGGTGTTGTACACCTTCTCGAACACGCGCGGCACCGAGAGCACCACCGTCGGCTTGAACTCAACCAGGTGAGCAACGATGTTCTTGACGTCGCTGGTGTACCCGATGTGGACCTTGTTGTGCACTGCGGCGAGCTGGATCGACCGGGCCAGGATGTGTGCCGGCGGCAGGAACTGCAGCGTTCTGGTGTCCTGGTTGTAGACACGTTCGGCGATGCTCTCGGCCGCGCAGACGTTGTGCACCTCGTTCAGGAGGTTGGCGTGGGTGATCTCGCAGCCCTTCGGCCGCCCGGTGGTCCCTGAGGTGTAGATGATCGTGGCCAGGGAATCGCTGTTGGCTACGCGGCGGCGTGCCATGACCGTCTCATCGGGGACCGTGCTGCCCGCGGCGGCGAGCGCTTCGATGCCACCGGAGTTGATGACCCACACGTCGCGCAGCGCCGGCAGCCTGACCTGGATCTGGGCGACCGTCTTCGCATGGTCGGGGGTCTCAAGGAACGCGGCAACGGCACCTGAATCGGTGAGGATCCACTCAACCTGTTCGGCTGACGAGGTCTCGTAGATCGGGACCGTCACGCCAGCGGCAGCCCAGATCGCGAAGTCGCACAGCATCCACTCGTACCGCACGTGCGAGCACAACGCGATCCGGTCACCTGGCTGGATGCCGGAGGCGATCAGCCCGGCTGCCAGCCTGGTGACCTCCTCGGCCAGCTCCCGGTAGGTGACCGGGATCCAGCGACCGTCCACCGGACGTGAGAAACCCACCTGGTCCGGCACCTGCTCGGCATGGATGAAGACGTCGTCCGAGAGATTCGCGTCCACGCCCGGCACATAGTTGGGCGGCATACCGAACTCATCCATCTCAGACGTTGCCCGGCGCTGTGCAGTTCGGCGGTCCGTTGTCAGGCCCAGAGCGTCTTGTGGGGCGCTGCCGAACTCCCCCTCAGGGGTTCTGGGAGCGTCGACCGCGACAGTTCTTTCCTGTGACATGACTGCTGCCTCTCTCTTCGAAGTTCACTCATCAAAGAAACTCTTCGGAATGCGTCTTGCTGGGGCAATTCCCGCAAGCTGCCGGGCGCCATCCGGCCCTTTGGGGACTTCGGCTTGCAGCGAAGGGTCAAAGACCGCCTCGCCTGGCCATTCGCCGGTAGGACATCGCGTCCAGATGGCTTCGCTGAAGATGGGTACCTTGCTCAGGGCAAGCTGCGGTATCTGGTTGGCGCGGCCAGGCCATCAGCGACCGCACCGAGCGAACCGGCAACCTCAAGGACCTCAGCGTGACCTATGGCGCGCGTTCTGAACCCCGCCAGCGAACATGCGGGTGGGACGGACTGCTCTCGGATCCCGGCGGAGATACGAACCGACTCAGGCAAACGGCGACATGGTGGTCGAAACTTGAGTAGGAACTGGCGGAGTCCGTCAATGTCGGCACTGTGACCACTCGATTCGGTAGCTCCGGTAAATGACACGGGCCGCCGGTTTTCAGGAGTGGCACGAAAACGAACCAACGCCGCCAGGTTCTTGGGGGGCGCGACAAAACAAATCATACACCCGAGACAGCCGGCGCCGTGGTTCACCGTGCGGTTCCGCGTCGCCTGCGACCTCTACAAGGTCGCATATGACCGACCCAAGACGCCCTTTGAAACGACTGGCATTTGGTCTTGGTGGACCTGGTGATCCCGCGCTTGACTGGACGGGTAGCGGTCCGGTTTCTCGTGGCGGTTGGCTTTGTCGGCGGGGAACCTGGTTTCATGTTCGACCTTGGGGGAGTGGTCACCGTGAAACATCGTCCCGTCATGGCACTGGTCTTGCTGGCTTGTCTTCTTGTGGTGCCAGCCTCGGTGGCACCGACCGCGTCTGCGGCAACCGGTGCCACGACTCGGGTCAGCGTCGCCACCGACGGCACCCAGGCCAACAACAACAGCAACGCATCGGCGATCAGTGCCGATGGTCGCTACGTCGCCTTCCAGTCATTGGCGACCAACCTCGTGGCCGGCGACACCAACGGCGCGCAGGACGTGTTCGTGCGCGACCAGGTCACCGGCGCCACGACCCGGATCAGCGTGGCCTCCGGCGGCACCCAGGCCAACGGCGAAAGCGGCTTCAGCGGCGTCCCGTGGAGCAGCACGGCGATCAGCGCCGATGGCCGTTACGTCGCCTTTCAGTCATTGGCGAGCAACCTGGTGGCCGGCGACACCAACGGCGTGCAGGACGTGTTCATGCACGACCGGGTCACCGGCGACACCACACGAATCAGCGTCGACTCCAGTGGCACGCAGGCCACCGGCGTCAGCTACAGCTCGGCGATCAGCACGGATGGCCGTTACGTCGCCTTCCAGTCACTGGCGGACAACCTGGTGGCCGGCGACACCAACGGCATGTCGGACGTGTTCGTGCACGGCCGGGTCACGGGCGCCACGGCCCGGGTCAGCGTCGCCTCCAGCGGCACCCAGGCCGACGACGGCAGCTACCTTCCGGCGATCAGCGCGGATGGCCGCTACGTCGCCTTCCTGTCGACGGCGAACAACCTGGTGGCCCCGGACCGCGCCAGCCCGACCCAGGACGTATTCGTCCACGACCGGGTCAGTGGCGCAACGACGCGGGTCAGCGTTGCCACCGGCGGCACCCGGGCCAACAACATCAGTCAGGCACCGAAGATCAGCGCCGATGGCCGCTACGTCGCCTTCTTCTCGTACGCGAGCAACCTGGTGGCGGGCGACACCAACGCCAAGGCGGACGTGTTCATACGCGACCGGGCCACCGGTGTCACGACCCGGGTCAGCGTTGCCACCGGCGGCGCTCAGGCAAACGGCAGCAGCTACACCTTCGGGATCAGTGGTGACGGCCGCTATGTCGCCTTCTACTCGGCGGCGAGCAACCTGGTGGCCGGCGACACCAACGGGACATATGACGTGTTTGTGCGTGACCGGGTCACCGGTGCCACGACCCGGGTCAGTCTCGCTTCTAGCGGCGCCCAGGGTAACGGCAGCAGCTCGGTCCCGGCGATCAGCGCGAATGGCCGCTACGTCGTCTTCGCTTCGGTGGCGAGCAACCTGGTGGCTGGCGACACCAACGCCAGGACGGACGTGTTCGTACGTGACCGACTCCAGGTCACTGCGGCGGTCACCCGGTTGAGCGACTTCAACAGGGACGGGGCAACCGACCTGGTCGCCCGGGACGGCGCTGGCAGGTTGTGGCTCTACCCGGGCAACGGCGCTGGCGGCTTCAAGGCCCGGCATCAGATCGGTGTTGGGTGGAACAGCGTGACCGCGATCGTCACCCCAGGGGACATCACCGGTGACGGTAACGCGGACGTCCTGGCCAGGGATTCGGTGGGCCGCCTGTGGCTCTACCCGGGTAACGGCACCTCCGGTTTCAGCGCCCGACGCCAGATCGGCTCGGGGTGGGGGTCGTACGCGATCACCAACGCCGCGAACCTGAACAGCACCGGTCGCCCCGACCTGCTCGCCCGGGACACAGCCGGTGCACTATGGCTGTACCCCATCAGTGGTAATGCGGTCTTCGGGGCCCGAACCAAGGTCGGCGCCGGGTGGAACCCGTACGCCATCCTGGGTCCCGGGGACGTCTCCGGCGACGCGCGCGCCGACATCCTGGCCGGCGACGCTGCCGGATCATCGTGGCTCTACCGAGGCACCGGCACTGGCTGGGTCGGCGGGCGGACCCTGGTCTCATCCGGGTGGGCGGCGATGACCGCCCTGGTCACCCTCGGCAACTGGGACCGCACCGCCGGCAACGACGTCCTCGCCCGAGACGCCGCAGGAGTCCTGTGGCTCTACCCGGGCAACAACAACGGCGGTCTCGGCCTGCGGAGTCAGATCGGCACCGGCTGGAGCAGCTTCACCTACATCGGCTGACCTCGCTAACACCCCCCGCAGGACAGGGAAGGCCCAGCGTGCAAAGACCCACCCAGCGGGGGGTGGGCCGAACGCGCGGTCATAGCCGTGATCCGCGCGGGTGGACGACATGCGTCATTCCGCGAGGCGGGCGACGCCCTCAGGCCTTTCTTGCCGGATCGGCCGATGACCGCGAGCGCTGTTGTTCCGGTCAAGTCCGAGGAATCATGGCTTCATGGACTTCCCGCAGATTTGGCCGCACCTCAGCACCTCGAGCCGGTCTTCCAGACCCCGTCGTGAGCGATGGTGCGGTGTCCGCCGACCTCGCCCCAACGGGAGTCTTCAACGGGCGGGTGTCATGGCGAGCGGCATTGTTCTTGGCGGCCTGGCTGCTCGGCCACACCTTCTCGTCACCGCCCGCGACGAGAACCAGGCTTCTTCCCCCGAGGCGAGCACCGTTCTTCTCGCACCTCTCGTGCTCACAGTCGTGTTCACCATCGATGCGTGCCTGGCCATGTGGCCCACGAGTACGACCGTTGCCTAATCTCGCCGGTCATGCGACGCGCTCGTTTGGGTGGGGTCTAGTGCGTGAGACCCGGGCAACTGCTGCCCGGGTCTCACGTAAGTCAGCGATCTAGATGGTTCTGCGAAGCGCTCAGTGCGAGTTCAGGTACGCCTGCGTCTTGCTCACCGCGGACGGGTTCAGGTATCGCGCGCCATCATGTCGAGCGCCGATCCTGGTCTGCAGTGCCCGGATGGTTTGCGAGCCAATGGCACCGTCCGGGGTGGCACCAACCTTGCGCTGCAACGCCTTTCTGGAGATTGGGCCATAGACGCCATCTGCGGTGGTCCCGACCCAGCGCTGGATCGCGCGGGTGGTCATCGGGCCCATGACACCGTCGACCGCTAGCTCGCCAGTCGACCGGCTACTGGAAGCGGCGATGGCCGCGCGTGTCGTGGTGCGTGACACGTTCGTGGTGCGTGCAACACCTGCGCTGGCCGCGCCACCGTTGGTACGGGTCAGTCCAGCACGCTGGCTGCAGACCGGCCAGGCACCGGGTCCCTGCGCTGCAAGGACCCGTTTGGCGGTGGCGATCTGAGCCGGCTTGCTGGCCCGGTTGGCGGTGGACGCGTAGCGCGTTCCGCCGTACGCGTTCCAGGTCGAGCTGGAGAACTGCAGGCCGCCGTAGAAACCATTGCCGGTGTTGACGGCCCAGTTGCCTCCGCTCTCGCAGGCGGCGATGCGGTCCCAGACTGAGCCCGACGCTTGGGCGGGAGCGCCCAGGCTGATGCCGGTGACCAGTGCCGCCGAAGCGGCAATAGCGACTCCGGCAAGTCGGCTGCGCAGCGGACTCTGCTTTTGGGCAGGACGATTCTGTGGTTGGTGGAACAAAGAGTAATCCTCTCCTGACGTGCGCCGGCGAGGTTAGCTGTCGGGTTCGGGCGGTCAGGTGCCCGGCCGGCGTACCGGCTTCACCCCAAGAGCCGGGCTCTGCCGGCTCACAATCGGGTTCCCCACCCTCGTCCATGCCCAGGAATTTCCCGGTCAGTGTCCGCCGACGAGGTTTGGCGCTGCGGACACACATGCGTGGGAAATGACGGTATGAGGTTTTTTTGGTGCTGCGGGCTGAGCCCGCTCGCGACTCTTGCCGCGCCTTCGACGCTACGTGGCTCTTCAGGCCTAGCAAAGCCCACGGTCCCAAGGTGGCACGGGCAAGTGCCCTGAATCGGGAGAGTCACCGGCTGTGTATTTCGTCCGAAAACAATTCAGCAGGTGGGTCATTCACGGTCAAAAGCCCCCAAATAGGGCTGGCTTGGACGCCTTCGGCGAGTGAGCAAGATCACTCTGAGTCACTGGATGAACCGGTTCGAGTTCTCGGCTTCGGTGCACGCGCTCCCGTTGAGCGACAAGCCCGGCGACGTCAAATATGGTCAAGGAATCTTTCGAGCGCGAAGGGATCGGGCACGACTTCGCCGCCTCTGTCGTTCAGCGTGACGCCCAGGGCAAGGGCCACGTCATCAGCAAGCACGAGGAGTCCACCCGTCACGGCCTCAAGTGGGGACTCGCTGTCGGCGCCGCATGTGCCGTGCTCCCGGCGGTCGGGCTCATCGGCGGCATGGCCGCCGTTGGCGCCATCGGCGCCGCCTCGGGGCACATTAGAGGCGGCATGAAGGACTCGGACCTGAGGAAGTCGCGGACACCCTGGACGAGGGCGAGGCCGGTCTGGTCGGTCGTCTACGCGACAATATGAATAGTCAGATCGACCCCCTCATCCGGGCCGAGCACACATACGTCACTGAAGAGATCGCCGTGGACCAGGCGACGCTCGACAAGCAGATCGCGACAGACGCCAGCGGAAGCTGAACCGCTTGGCCCTACGTCGGCTGGGCGCGTCCCCTTCTGGTGCCACCGTCTCGGCACTACTCGGGGACGGAGCGGATCGGCTCGTCGATGACGACTCGTCCCGGATCTCACTGCGCCGCGCTCGGATCGGTGCACACCAACGGTTCTGACCTGACTTCGCCGGCCTCTGCACGCTCGAGCCGCGCCGTATGCACCTGCGTCATTCCGCCGCGATCCGGGCTGTTCGTTGAGGGGCGGCGCAGCCTCTCAGCGGCGGAGGAGGGCGTCGACGTTGGGTAGTTGCTCGAACCGCGAGAACGTCCCCGCGTCCGCAATCTCCTCGGCAGCCTGCAGGAATCCACCCCATGCGGTGCGCGCGAGTGTGCCTCCTACGCTGATCCGCCGTACTCCCAACTGTGCCGCCTCCGCGACGGTGGTGAACGGAGCATTGATCAGCAGGTTGACCGGTTTCGGTGACACTGCGGCCACGATCGCAGAGACATGCTCGAGCTTGTCGATCCGAGGAGCGTAGAGGCAGTCCGCGCCAGCCTCGGCATAGGCCTGGAGCCGACGAATGGTCTCGTCGATGTCAGGACGCCCACACACAAAGCCTTCGGAGCGTCCAGTGAGAACGACGCCCGTGCCGCTCTCATCGATCGCTCGTCGTGCGGCGGCAACACGTTGCACGGACAGGTCGAACTCGAAGAGTGGATGGGCCTCGTTCCCGGAAGAGTCTTCGATCGAGAGCCCGGCGATCCCCGTGGTCACGGCCATCGTCACATTCGCCGCGACATCAGCGGGGTCAACCGCGTAGCCACCCTCGAAGTCAGCGTTCACCGGGACCCTCACGGCTCTCGCGATGAGACGAAGGTGGTCGAGTACCTGATCACGGGTGACTTGCGTGTCCGCGAGACCGAGCGTCCAGGCAAGTCCGGCACTCGTCGTGGCCAAGGCCCTGAATCCCAGTCCTTCCAGCGCTCGCGCGCTCCCCACGTCCCATGGGTTCGGCATGACGAAACATCCCGCGGAGTGCAGCCGCTGGAATTCGGCGACCCGATTCTTTTGCATGTCCATGCCACTCCTCACCAACGTGCCGGTGTGTCTCACCCTAGCCCGGTCGGGGGCACCCTTGGCAAGCTCGCAAGAGGGGTCTTCCTGGCGCCGCTATCCGGAGGTGCCGACTGCGTGGGTCAGGATGGCGGAGAGCAGATCGGACCCGGCGCTGGAGTACGCGGAGGTTTCTCCGGCTCTCCTGCCATAACTGTGGTTCGGGAGCGGTGTGCTATCGCCAGGCGTGGTGCGGGAGGTGTGGGGGTTGTGGCACGGATGGCTCGTAGGGTCGGG
>Ga0209798_10000960_pt1 | contig 17520 bp, 16 predicted proteins | sample DOMMetBare3Fresh_FD_187475 | JGI IMG/M metagenome (GOLD analysis project Ga0209798, IMG submission 187475) | Wetland sediment microbial communities from St. Louis River estuary, USA, under dissolved organic matter induced mercury methylation -... | ecosystem: Environmental > Aquatic >...
AAATTTGTGATCTTCTGCCAGGCTTTTTCTCTTTTTGCCATTCCCCCTGTAATTCCTTTTTCGCCTGATGAAGTTTTTGTTTCAATTAAGAAATATTCCTGCGGTGAGTTTGGAAATTTTGTGAAACTCCATCCAAAAAGTTTCTCATAAAAATTCTTTGCTCTTTGAAGGTCATCTGCAGAGATATCAAAATGAATAATTGTTGCCATACTTTTTAATTTTGGTTTTTTAATTTTTCTATTTGTGAAACCCCATAAGTGATTTTCCCATTATTGGTTACTTGTGATATCAGCCACTTTTTACGCAAAAGAATAATTGCCAGCGCCACAACCCATACCAGGAATATGCCCAACATAATTCGCTCAATAATCCCTAACCATGGCGTTGGCAGGTTTGCATTTACATCAGGTGCGTCCAATCCTGTTAAAGCGCCAAACACAAGAAGAATAATTATTGAGGCAATAGAAAATATCCGGAACCAGTTTTTAAAAGCCGCTGCTGCAAATCCCATTGACAGCAACATAAAAAGAGATGATATCGCTCCCATTACGAGATGCAATGTATCAGTAAGTGTTGCTCCGCCTTCTGCAAGCACTTCCCGCTGGTGCATAGGTGCAAAAGTCCAGCCAATGCCAATGATTCCGTAGGCAAATAACAGGTTCCCGGCAATACGCAGTTTACGGTTTTGAAAAGCTGATTGCCTTACTCCCAATCCGAAAGCAGCGATGAGTAATGTATAAACAATTCCCAGTATAACCCATAATGTTCTCGATGGGGCGCCTAATGCTGATAATTCGCTGATGGTTTGCGAAGCATAATCATAACCTTCGTATAGCATCGGTACAAAAATGTTCATAGCAACATAAAGCAATGAAGAGAGAATACCACAGATAAGTAATATTTTTCTTGCCATTATAATTGCCTGTTAGTTTACTGCAATGATATAAAAGATACTTGCGGTAAACATTGATTGATGTCATAGCATGGCTTAATAATGAGAATACTCAAAGTTCAAATTCTGTATTTCTGCGTCAGCAAGTTTTAACTTTCTAATTTGGTCACTGGTCTGTCAGAATGAGTATTTTGAAATGATGATTTGGTACAGAAAATGAATCGAATTGTCGTTTGAAAATAGCCACAATGGAAAGGGCTTTGTGCAAGTGTGGAATTAGCAATCCGTCCACAACTGCTGCTGACCTTCTTGCCTGCATGCGGGTTGTTATTACGTTAATGAAATTTTCAGATCATTTTTATTCTGCAGCTTTTGGTTCGTTTCACATCGAAAATAAAAAAGAGCCCCGTGGTAAAGGAGCTCTTTCAACAAACAAGTTAGTTTGATTGCGACTTAGATCTTAAAGCCAACTGTAAGTATCACATTGCCGCCATTATCTTTCAGATCGGCAAATGTATTGGCTCTTGGTGAATTAACACGGTACGGGAAGTTCACATCTTTATTTAAACGATGTACATAAGTAAGATCGACAAACACACCTTTGTTTCTGTAACCAAGCCCTCCGCTTGCAAACATCTTTCTGCCTTTTAATTCTTTGTCTTTATATGGGCTGGTGTAATAAGCAAAACCGGCACGGGCCATTATTGTTTTAAATTTCAGTTCTCCACCTAAGCGAAAATTAAATGTTCCTTTATACAATGCATCTATTGCTTCGTTATAAGGTTTATAAGGAGCTTTTGTTATTGCATTCATATCGCCGTCATAAGGTCCGTAACTCAGCCATTTGTAATTGCTGTATTCTATATCTGCAGTGATAAATCCTTTTTGTCTTCTTATGTCTTCCACTTCTCTGAAAACATATGAACCACTGATCATGATCTTTGCCGGAGAATTTAAAGTGTATTTATTTTCTATTCCTCCAGAGCCACCCGTAATTGTTGAAATGCCAACACTGTCATAACCATTGCCCGGGCCAAAAAAATTATCAAGATCAGCAGCAAAGCCGGAGTTTACTGTTTCTTTTAAGGGCATCCAGGTAGGAGAGTGTACAGCAAGCCCTATGCGTATATAATCTTTCGGACGATAGATCAACCCTCCGCGAAGATTCAATCCATATCCTTTTACCATAAATCTTTCATCGTAGGCTAAAAAATTGAAGTCATTATTCGTATTGCCTGTTGCATCAGATTCACGATAGTAAGTTCTTCTTTCCTGCTTCACAATGCTTAACCCAAGACTGATACCCGCCATGAATTTTTTGTTTATCTCTGAGCCCCATCCAAAATTTACTTCAGTAATGCCGCCGCTTGATTCTACCAGGTTTTCCTGGTTACGGGCCGAAGGATTTTCAGAACGGGCAATCACTTGCAGATTTCCATTTACCCTGGCCGTATCAACAAGATAAGTGTATAAAGCCATCCTTGTTGGGATTGAAATGCTCGAACTGTACAGCAAAGCCTGGTCAATGGTAAGGTTTGATGATGCAAATTCATCAGCCAGTGGTTCTCCAAAGCTGCTGTAATCATTTAACCCTTTGTAATACGAGGTGTAATTAAAATTTGCTTGTTGTGTAACTGTTATAGCAAATGAATTTTTTGCCCTGTAACCAAAACCACCGAATACAAAACCGGATGTGCCAAGACCAAATTTAGTTTGACTTGTTCCCGTACTATTCGTTCCTCTGAAATTGCTTTTTCCTTTTCCAAACTGAAAACCTGGTGTAAGAATAAAATCAGATGTTTTAAAAAATGCAAGACCTGCCGGGTTAATGTGATTCGCTGTTGCATCACCACCAAGTGAGGCCATGGCGCCGCCGATCGCCTGGTTTCTTGCGGTTCCTTTTAATTGGAACCATGATAAACGTAAAGCATCTTCGGGTGTTTGAGAAAAAGACATGTATGAGGAAAGAAGAAAAATGACAACGTAGATTTCTCTTTTCATAAAGAAGTTTGTATGAGTTTAAATAATATAAAGGAGGAAACATTCAAAAAATGCTTCGATTGATTATCCTCCTTCATGGTAATAATTTAATTGCCTCCCCTGGTTGGGCGACTTGCTCCGCTGCTGCTTCCGCTGCTACCGGAAGAAGATCCGGAACTGCCGCTGCTGCCCGATGAATTTGAGTTGGTTGTAGGTGTATATGTCCTTGTTGGGGTTGAGCTTGAGTTGTCGTAGCTCCTGCTATTATTATTATTTCCGCCAACAATTTGTTTAATTGTATTGCTAAAACTTCTATTTGAGTTTGTATTGTTATAGACCGGCCTGCTGATAGAACCCGGTTTACCAGAATTCATTTTAACGTTGCTGTTTGCATTATTATAAGCCGTGTTTGTATAACTGCTCAGATTAAAATTCCGCGGCTTCGGAACATTGGTAACCACAGTTGACTGTTTGGGATTGTAAATAATTACGTTGTTATAGCAATAAGGATTGTGGTAATAATTCCAGGAAGTATAAGGGTTGTAATAACTGCCGTAATAATAATTGGCACGATAGCTATAGCGGTCATAAGCATACCAGTCATCAAGGGAGTTCCACCTTGTACGATTCTGAACCTTCATTCGCAGGTAGCGATCGTCATAGTATTCATCATCATACCTGTATTCATCTTTTTCTTCCACCCGTACATACTCATCCTGCGGACGGGCAGGAGAAAAATAAACATCATCAGGAGTTTGTCCGGTTTTGTATGCCGTTGTGCAACTGCTTAATGCTGCTGCGGTAATTGCCAAAAGTAAAATTTGACGTTTCATGGCAGAGAGTTTAAGTGATTTATAAAATTGAAGTTACTACATTTGCGCCGGATTTCCGACACATATATTTGAGCATCAAATATTTTGCCGCCCAATGTAAAATTGTGAAATCCGTTGTTAATTAAAATGTAAGATTCAACCGTTCGTTATTTTGATGATGTTAAAAATTTTATTGAGCCTGCATCTGTTCACTAATCGATCTTTTGTTGTCTCTCCTCAGGAGAGACTCCATTCATCTGCAGTAACTCCGGTTGATCAAATTCAAAAATCTAAAATCTCCGCTTGAGCGGAACAGTTTTATGGCAAAAGGAATTACAACAAGAGCAGAAGATTATTCGCAATGGTATAATGACCTTGTATTGAAAGGTGGGTTAGCTGATTATTCAGCTGTCCGCGGCTGTATGGTAATAAAACCATACGGCTTTGCATTATGGGAAAACATGCGGGATGCATTAGACAAAATGTTTAAAGACACCGGCCATCAGAATGCTTATTTCCCATTATTCGTTCCTAAAAGTTTTTTAGAAAAAGAAGAAGGCCATGCTGAAGGCTTTGCAAAAGAATGTGCAGTTGTCACTCACTATCGTTTAAAAGCAAACCCTGATAAGAAAGGAACCCTGATGGTTGATCCCGATTCAAAACTTGAAGAAGAGCTCATCATCCGTCCTACCAGTGAAGCTATAATCTGGCATACATACAAAGATTGGATACAATCTTACCGTGATCTTCCGTTGCTGATTAACCAATGGGCAAACGTGGTGCGCTGGGAAATGAGAACAAGATTGTTTTTACGTACTGCAGAATTTCTCTGGCAGGAAGGTCACACCGCTCATGCAACAGCAGAAGATGCTATTGAAGAAACAAAGCGAATGTTGGAAGTGTATGCAACATTTGCAGAAGAGTTTATGGCTTTGCCGGTAATAAGAGGAGTTAAATCCGCCAGCGAAAGATTTGCCGGTGCCATTGATACATATTGCATTGAAGGATTGATGCAGGATGGAAAAGCATTGCAGTGCGGCACTTCGCATTTCCTTGGTCAAAATTTTGCAAAAGCATTTGATGTAAAATTTCTTAACAAAGAAAATCAGCAGGAATATGTGTGGGCCACAAGCTGGGGAGTAAGTACAAGGCTTATCGGTGCATTGGTAATGGCTCATAGCGATGACCAGGGTCTTGTTCTCCCGCCAATGATTGCGCCTTTCCAGGTAGTGATAGTTCCGATCTACAAAGGAGAAGAATCAAAACCAGTAATTGATGCAAGGGCAATTGAAATAATGAATGAACTTAAAGCAGCAGGTATTCGTGTTAAGTATGATAATAACGATAATAATAGACCAGGATGGAAATTTGCTGAGTATGAATTAAAAGGCGTTCCGGTAAGACTTGCCATGGGTCTGCGTGATCTCGATAGTAATGTTGTTGAATTAGCAAGAAGGGATACGAAAGAGAAACAACAGGTTTCGATCACAGGTTTATCAGCTTATATTGAAAAATTATTGGTAGATATTCAGCAAAATCTTTATAACAATGCGTTGAATTATCGTAAAGAGCACATCACCGAAGTAAACAATTGGGATGAGTTTGTAAAAACACTAAATGAGAAAGGTGGTTTTGTTTCTGCACATTGGGATGGAACCGCGGAAACAGAAGCAGAAATAAAAGAAAAGACCAAAGCGACGATTCGATGTATTCCTCTCGGCAATCCTCAAGAAGAGGGTAAGTGTATTTTATCTGGAAAACCAAGTAAAGAAAGAGTGCATTTTGCTATTGCTTATTAATTTTTGCTCATTATATTTATGCTTTGAAACTTCTAAAACCAAAACTAACATCATGGAAAATTTAAACATGGCTCCTCCCGGACCTAAGGGCCCGTTTAGCGAAAATTGGCTCGTAGAAGCCATATTAGTTACCTTACTTTGTTGTCTGCCTTTCGGCGTTGTCGGAATTATATTCGCAGCACAGGTAAATACTAAACAACAAGCCGGCGACAGCGAAGGCGCAGAAAAATCAAGAAGAGAAGCTGCAAAATGGACCAAAATTGGTTTTTGGGTGGGTATTGGATGGCTGATCTTAGTATTCCTGTTTTATTTTGTTTTGGGAATAAGTATGTTCGGCATTGCAAACAGTATGGATTGATGCTTTTGATCCATGAACATCCGAGCTTTAAAAATCTCAATTTTTATATTAGCAGCAGGCGCCGCCCTGCTGCTTTATTTTTTTGTTGAACCAAAGAATGGCATTTTACCAAAATGTTTTTTTCATGAGTTAACAGGATTTTATTGTCCTGGTTGCGGAGTACAGCGATCTTTTCATGCGTTGCTTCATGGGCGACTTTTAACTGCCATTAATTTCAACTTGCTGTTTGTTTTATTACTGCCGCTTATTATTTATTTTATTCTTGTTTTTGTATTGGATAAAAAACATTCCCGTTCATCTTTTATTTACAAATCAAATTTTTCAATAGCAATTGTAATACTGGTGGTTTCATTTTGGATCTTACGAAACCTCCCTTTTGCTCCTTTTTCATGGTTAGCGCCATGATAAATTCATTATAGCGAATGGTAAACTATAAGTTGAATTGTCTTTATTGTTATAAAACTTCAAAAACTCATCATTATGGAACAGAACCAGGAAACCTCTCTGTTTGGATTTGGAATTGACCAGTCTTCTAAAGTTCATTTAGCTGAAGCTGCTAAATGGGCAAAATTTCTTGCTATTGTTGGATTTGTTATGTGCGGATTAATTGTGGTTATAGCAATATTTGCTGGTTCAATATTTACAATGATGTCAACCTCATATAATGATGAGTACCGCAGTTCAGCCCCTTTAACAGGGGGATTGGGTGCATTTGTGGCTATATTTTATATTGGTATTGCAGTTTTGTTCTTTTTTCCATACTTATTTCTTTTCAGGTTTGCTAATCACATGAAAAATGCACTCAACTCTAATGAACAACTCACATTGAATGCATCGTTTCAAAACCTGAAAATTATGTTTCGGTATGTCGGCATTCTTACAATTGTTATGCTGTCTTTTTATGCATTGGGGATATTAATGGTGATTTTATCAGCGGCTTCTGGCGGGTTTAATTAACTTCTTGCAAACTATAATACTCTATTACGATTTTATTTTGTAGAAATATAATTGTAGTCCATCAAAACTTTTTCAAGAAAATCAAAAGGGGACATGGAACTTTGAATCTTCAAATGGTTTTTGATCTTATCTGCGGCAGATGCTGCTAATTTGAAATCTCCTTTTTTTGAAGCGACATCGAGTATGCTTTTAATAGTATTGATATCACGGTCGGTCAGCTTCATCACTTCAGGAAACTGAACTGTATAATCCTTATGTGATATATCAAGAAAGATCGTTTCGTGAAGGTAAGTCTTGATCTTTGTGTCAACAACGACTGTTCCTGCGCCAAGATCACCAAGCCGCTGGCTAGATTTTGAAACCGCTATAATGATCACAACAAACACTCCAAAAAAACCGACAAAGAACAACTGAAAAACTATTAAGAAATTTGGCAACACCAATCCGAAGACAAGCGGCCATTCAAAAAAACGAGTTGCCCAGCGAAGCAAGTATTGACTTACAGTTGGCTCACCACCTTCAAGGCTCATTACTCTTATACCCACCAGTTTTTTACCCAATGATTGGCCATGCATTGTTATTTCGCAGATCAATGCATAGAGTAACATAGGTATTGAGACAAATAATATCTCAAGGCCATACCTGTTATTTTCAATTGCAACTACGTCTCCTAAAAATATTTTTATCCCCCATGCATACACAACAAGTACAACAATATCGGCGAGGTAAGCAAGTATCCTTTTGTGTAGTGCCGCCACTTCAAAATCGAGGGCAAGATTAAAAGGAGTATTTATTTGAATTGAAGGCATAGTGTATATGCAAAATAATAAAAAACTGCTGTACAAAATGACCTCAAATAAAAAAGAGAAATACAAGACATCTTTAAGAAATTACTTCTTAATATTGAAGAACCATTTTATTGATTATGCGTGAAGCCTTATTCATTAAAAAGAATGCACAAAAATGGCAGGAGTACGAGCATTTTGAAACCGATGACCCTGATGAAATGGCTAACCGGTTCACTACCCTTGTTGATGATCTTGCTTATGCTAAAACCTTTTATCCTCACAGTAAAGTAACAAAGCTTATCAACGGCCACGCTGTTGCCATATACCAATCTATTTATCAGAATAAAAAAGAGAAATACTCCCGGCTCATCAGTTTTTGGAAAACGGAGCTGCCGCTCGTTATCCGTAAAAATCATAAAACTTTTCTCTTCACATTTACAGTATTTGCAGTTTGTTTTTTAGTTGGCATTTTTTCATCAATGCGTGATTTTGAATTCGTAAAAGGAGTGATGGGGGAAGAGTATGTTGCCATGACAGAAGAAAATATTTCGAATGGTGATCCGTTTGGCGTTTATAAAAACACAAGTGAGGGTGGCTATTTTTCCAGCTTCATGTATCTTTTTTATCACAATGTGAAGATCGATTTCTGGATGTTTATTTTCGGATTATTATTCGGCGTCATTACAATATACCTTCTGTTTTACAACAGCATTATGCTTGGTTGTTTTCAATATATGTTTTTTGCAAAAGGAATTGGCATAAAATCAGTAATGGTAATATGGATACATGCTACGCTGGAAATTTCTGCCATGATCATTTCAGCAACTGCCGGTTTTATAATTGCAAAGAGTATTTTATTTCCGGACTCATACACCCGTCTTAGCTCTTTTAAACGGGGGATTAAAGACGCTGTCAAGATCATGATCATTTTTGTGCCGATGACGCTTGGCGCTGCTTTTCTTGAAAGCTATGTCACCCATCTCATGTCAGAATCTTTTGACAAAGACGGAAAAGGAGGCATGCCGGTTTGGGTAAGCATATTAATATTGGGTGTTTCTTTATTTTTTGTTGTATGGTATTTTATTATTTATCCTATTCTCGTTGAAAGAAAATTAAAACGACGATACCAGGCTTTATCTAATTCACTTGTTATTTGAAAAGAAGAAAAACATATCATCATTGTTTGATATTAATAGCAGTATTGTTGATGGCCATTAATATTGATGCACAGGAAGAGGCCCCTGCAATTGATACGGCAAGAATTGAAGTTGCTCCTCCCGGAGAATATGAATCAACTTATGACGAGGAAACTGACCAGGAGGGAGATTATTATCCAGATACATTAAAACCGGGATATCGTTCTGTTGTTTACGACAGTGTGCAGGCAATTGCAACTGACAAAGGATTTTATTACAAAAGTTATATGGATAGCCTTTTAAGAGCATCAAAGGCGAAGCCTCCAAAAAAACCGCTAAGTATTGATCTCAGGGGGTTTGATTTTTTCAATTCAATATTCGGCGTCATCTTTTGGATCATTGCAATAGGATTGTTCGGGTATCTTGTTTACAAATTATTCCTAAGCAATTCATCTTTTTTATCACGAAACCGGAAAAATGTTGCGGCCGATATATCAGTAGCAACAGAAGAAATTACCAGTGATCCCGAAGCGCAGCTTCGAAATGCGATCAGGAAAGGAAATTATCGTCTTGCAATTCGCTATTTGTATCTCCAAACATTATCGCGGTTGTCAGAAAAAAATTTTATTGAGATAAGTACCAATAAAACAAATTTTGAGTATGTGATGGAAGTGAGTAAACACAGGTTCGCAAACGAGTTTGCGGCACTAACACTTCAATACGAATATGTTTGGTATGGGGAATATCCTGTTGACGAAAACTTATTTGAACAGATAGAGGGCGGCTTTTCACAATTCAATAAAAATTATACCAGGAGTTGAATAAAAGATCTGCATACAAGTATTTTATAGTGGCAGCTTTTGCATTTCTTGCGTTGTTCAGCGGTTGTAACAAATCGTCAATTGGAGGAGTAAAAGTGCCGAGGCTGAATCCTAAATATGGCTACAGGGATAAAGAACCGATGGGAGGGTATATTGCTTATCACTATCTCAACTCTCTTTTCTATTATGGGGTAACGGATGTTATTGATAAGTCGTTTTCAAAACTGCGGTATGAGATCAATTATTCAAATTCCCTTTACATTATTGTTGCAAAAGCGGTTTTAATAAACCGGGATGATGTAGAGAGTATGATGAATTATGTAGGCAATGGCAATACACTTTTTATAAGTGCAGAATACATCGATAAAAAACTAATTGATACACTTGGTATTGATATGTCTTTTGATTTCGGCTCTTTTTTCGGAAGGAGTGAATACCAGATGGAGAAGAAGGATACATGGGTGTCATTGGCTCATGAAACATCTGCAAAACCCAATACCTACGGATTCTATTTTGTCCCTTTTGATAACAGGGTGGTTTCTTATGATACATCAGTAACGCAGGTGTTAGGTTATAATGAAAGAAGGTATACCAATTTTATTGCTGTCGATTACGGTAGGGGGAAATTCATTTTTCATACTGCCCCGGCAGCTTTCAGCAATTATTTTTTACTTACCGGTAACAATAAGGAATACCTGGAAAAGGCTTTTTCTTATTTAAATGCAGAAACTTCTTCTGTTTACTGGGACAATTTTTACCGGTTGCGAAAAAGCTCGGATGAAAATTTTTCCATTGTAGGGTTTTTTAAAAAACACCCTCCCTTATATTACGCATTTTTCATTGTGCTTGGCTCGCTGCTCTTATTCATCGCATTTGGAGGCAAGAGAAGGCAGCGGTTTGTGCCGGAGAAAATCCCAAATGTAAATACCACTGTTTCTTATACTGAAACTATCGGCAGGTTGTACCTTCAGAAAAAAGATAACAGGAACATTGCTTTGAAAATGTTTACCTATTTTCTTGAACATGTCAGGAACAGTTATTACCTGAATACGCAAACATTAAATAATGAATTTGCAGAATCTTTATCAAGAAAAAGCGGCGTGCCTGAAGTAAAAGTGAAACGCTTATTGGAATTAATGGATGATACTGACCGTGCCGATAAGATCAGCGATATGCGGCTGCTGGAGTTGCATAACCTTATACAAGACTATTTTAAAAAATAAATTATGGAAGAAACAGTTTTTCAGCAAAGAACAGACCTGACAAAATTGACTGAAGCAGTTAATGCAATTCGCGACACTGTAGGTAAGGTGATCGTTGGCCAGCACAAAATGGTTGACCTGATGATCGCCGGTCTTTTATCTGACGGTCATATTTTAATTGAAGGGGTGCCGGGTGTCGCCAAAACATTAAGTGCAAAACTGCTTGCAAAAATTATTGATGTAAATTTTTCCCGCATACAATTTACACCTGACCTGATGCCTTCTGATGTGCTTGGTACATCGGTCTTCAATCCCGGTGATGCAAGTTTTCATTTTAAAGCAGGTCCTGTTTTCAGCAATATCGTTTTGATAGATGAAATAAACCGTGCCCCGGCAAAAACACAGGCGGCATTGTTTGAAGTAATGGAAGAAAGACAAATCACTATCGATGGATACACTCATTTTATGAAGCCGCCGTTTATTGTTTTAGCGACGCAAAATCCGATTGAACAGGAAGGAACTTATCGTTTACCTGAAGCGCAGTTAGACCGTTTTCTTTTTAAAATAGATGTTGGATATCCTTCTTTGCAGGAAGAAGTAACGATTCTTGAAAGACAGCATCATGTTAGCCAAAAAGATCTCCTGAAAGATGTTCCGAAAATTTTATCAGCAGCCGATATCGCAGCATACCGGAACACAATAATGGAGATCAAAGTAGAAACAAAGCTGCTTGAGTTTATTGCTAAGATCGTGAATGAAACAAGAAACAATCCATCGCTTTATCTTGGTGCATCTCCAAGGGCATCGCTTAATATATTAAAAGCGGCAAAATCGATGGGCGCCATAAAAGGAAGGGATTTTATTACACCGGAAGATATAATTGAAGTAGCGCCACACGTCATGCGGCATCGTATTATTTTAGCCCCGGAAAAAGAAATGGAAGGGATAACAGCTGATGAACTGATCGAAAAAATTATTAAGTCAATAGAAATTCCACGCTGAGCATGCTGCTTTTTCTTTTATTTATTGCTGGTATAGCGTTGTGGCTTATCGCCAATTTATGGCTGAAAGCTTTGTTTTTTAACAACCGTTTATTCTGGGCAAGCGGCCTGATCGTTGTATTATTCATTACTTCATTTTTTTATCCGGAACTCTTTGAGCCGGTTAAAGTGATCTTTCTTGTTTTTTTATTACTGCTTATTACTGATGCCATGTTTCTATTTGCATTCAGGGGCAAACCAGTTGCAAAAAGAATAATTGCAGAAAGAATGAGCAATGGGGATAAAAATCCTGTTGTATTGCTGGTAAAGAATACATACCCGTTCACTGTTAAATTGAAAGTGATCGATGAATTACCGGATCAATTTCAATCAAGAAATAATTCCTATAAAAAAACATTTAAGGCAGGAGAGGAGAATAAGTTCAGTTTTTTTCTCCGCCCGGTTGAAAGAGGAGAGTATCATTTCGGTGATATAAATATTTATGCAAGTTCATTGCTTGGCTTTATCAACAGGAGATTTACAATAAGTTCAAAGCAAATGGTTCCTGTTTATCCTTCTTTTTTTCAAATGCGGAAATATGATCTTATAGCAAGAGATGCGCAAACAAATGAAGCAGGGTCAAAAAAATTAAGAAAGCTTGGGCTTAGTTTGGAATTCGAGCATGTAAAAGAATATACACGGGGCGATGACATTCGCATCATTAACTGGAAAGCATCAGCACGGAAAGGCGGGTTGATGGTGAATAATTATCTGGATGAAAGATCGCAACAGGTTTTTTGTGTTATCGATAAAGGAAGGCTGATGAAAATGCCTTTTGATAAACTTTCATTGCTTGATTATGCTATCAATTCTTCTCTTGTTATGTGCAATGTAAGCCTGCGCCGTCATGATCGCTTTGGCCTTATCACTTTTGCAGATAAGATCGGGACGATTTTACCGGCAGATAAAAAAGCGACGCAATTGCAAAATGTACTTCAGATACTTTACAATCAAACCACAAGATTTTTAGAAAGCGATTTTGAAATGCTATACAAACAGATCAGGGCAAATGTCCGCCACCGGAGCCTGTTGATCTTATTTACAAATTTTGAATCGTTCGGAGGCATGCAACGGCAATTGCCCTATTTGCGTTTGATCGCTAAGTATCATTTACTAATGGTTGTGTTTTTTGAAAATACCGAGTTGAAAGATCTTGCAGCAAAAAAAGCAAAGGACATCGAAGGGGTTTATATAAAAACTGTTGCAGAAAAATTTATTCATGAAAAGAAAATGATCGTTAAAGAACTTCAGAATCATGGAATACTTGCTATTCTCACCACTCCTGAGAATCTTACCGTGAATACCGTAAATAAATATCTTGAACTGAAAGCAAGGCAGGCTATATAATTTGGCGTTTGGGGTTTGGTGTTATTAAACTTGGAAGATTGTTCTCTTAACTCGAACTTCAACCCCAAATTCCAAACCCAAACTCCAAAACACCTTGAATATTTTTGAAGAAGGAAAAGTAATGCTGGTTGATAAACCTATTGAAAGGACATCATTTGATGTGGTAAGAAAGATCAGGAACATGATCCATATAAAAAAAGTTGGACATGCAGGCACTCTTGATCCATTGGCTACAGGACTTCTCATCTTATGCACCGGAAAGTTTACCAAAAAAATAAACGAATACATGGCGCAGGAAAAGGAATACACCGGAACCTTTACACTCGGCGCCACTACGCCAACTTATGATCTTGAAAGTAAACCGGTAAATTTCAAAGACACAAGTTTGATCACCCGGGAAAAAATTTTTGAAGCAACAAAACAATTCATTGGAGAGATCATGCAAGTGCCACCGGCACATTCTGCAATAAAGATTGATGGTAAAAGAGTATATGAATTAGCAAGACAGGGAAAAGAAGTGAAGTTGGAGCCAAGAAAACTTGTGATCAAAGAATTTCAAATAACAAAAATTGAAATGCCTGTTGTTTCTTTCAAGGTCGTGTGCAGTACCGGCACCTACATTCGAAGTCTTGCTCATGATTTTGGAGCAGCACTTGGTTGCGGAGCATACCTCAGCAGCTTGTGCAGAACAAGAATTGGTGAGCATAAGCTTGAAGATGCAAAGACCATGAATGAATGGGAAGAAGAAATAAAAAATATCAAAATGCAAATGGATAGTTGATGCCGATTTGCACAATCCCATTCTTGGGAAAATTATAGAACCATTTATTTTGACCCAAACCATCAACTGGATTAGGGTTCTTTACTTTAAGTCCATAATCCAATCTTACTTTCAAAAATTCAAAATCAAAACGCAGACCAGTGCCAAGGTCAACTGCAAGATCTTTTAAAAAGCTATTTGCAGTTAAATTACCACCGGGAAAGTCGGCATTTTCTTTTAAGAACCAGACATTGCCAATATCAGTGAAAAAACAACTGGCGACCTTATAACCAAAAAGCCTCATCAAAGGAAAACGATATTCAACATTTGTCTCGAATTGAAAATCGCCGAACCTGAGTGGTGCCTCTTCTCTTGTTTTTAATGCAGAGCCAGGCCCAAGTAAACGGATACCCCATGCCCTCATACTATAAGGTCCACCGGCTGTAAATTGTTTGAAAAATGGAAGTTGGGGATTTGTTGGCCGTTCTTTGGTTGTCATTGCAAACCCTGCTCCGATATATCCTCTTACAATTAAATTATTTTTCCCAATCTGTGTATTCCTGATAAACTCTGCATCGATCTTTATAAACTTAAAAATGTCTTTTAATATTTTCAGATCAATGAGACTGGTAAGCAAACCCGACTGCTCAAAATTTGTTCTGAATATTTGTGAAAAATTTTTCTTACTACTCCGCACAGAAAATCCTGCTTGCATCGATAACACTAATCCGTTCTCCGGAAAAACTGTTTTTAGTGAAGGGTTAGCATCAAGAAAATTTATTAAGCTATCTCTTTTTATAACATGTGCAAATTCGATGTTCGGTAATTTTAAATATGCCGCTTTATTTTTCCATTGAACATTATAGCCCCATGATGCATTTAACGAAGTAAGATTGAAAAAATCATTTCGTTCGGTATTTCCTAATGAAAAGGTAAGGGCTGTTTGGAAATTATCTCTGAATTTATCAGGGATCCATTTTGCATTTGGGATAGGCTTGGGAAAAAGAACCGTATGACTGATGCTGGTTTGAATCGTTTTTACAAATTCACCTTTTGTATCCACTTCGGTAGAATACCGTATCGTTGTGGAAGATCTGTTGGCAGAGCGGCCAAAATTTGTATTAAGCAACGTGGCGCTTGCTCCAACCCCTAACAGGTTTTCCTGTAAAATAATACTATTACTATTGTTGAAGCTGCCTTCAATATTCGCTGTAAAAGAATATTTATTTGCCGGTGTAAGATATATTTTGAAATCAACCGTATCGGTTGGTTCTCTTGGAATTTGATCAATATTAACCACACGCCATGATCCTAATTCGTTGAAGCGATTGATCGTTTTTACAAATCTCTTCTGGTTATAAAGATCACCACGTTTAAAGAATACGTTTTGTGCAATAAATTTTTTCTTGAATAAATTTCTGTAAGTGACAAAAGTGAAACTACTGTCAAAAACAAAAGTTGCAGGCATTTTTCCGGCAGTATCGATTATAGTAAAATCAGGATAAATGGTTGTGTGCCCGACAAAATATTTTTTTAATTTATCTACATTATAACCGGGTCGCAATCTTATTTCAATATCTGCTGTTGGTGAATCACGTCTTTTTCTAAGCTCTTCGAGCATTTGAATATCGAATGGATCAATAGTTGGACGTAGTATTGCAAGGTTCAGTGTATCCCAAACTCCGGCGAGTTCATCGAAACTGAATTTGAGATAGCCATTTTCACGATAAAGCTGAACAAGCCTGTTCAACTCTTCAGAGATCAGTTGTTGTGAAAAAGGATCTCCTTTTTTAAGGATCGAATTTTGTTTTGAAGCATGAGTCAAAGCCTGCAATTCATCATTATTGATCACATGACTTATTGAATCAATAGTAAAAAGTTGTTTTGGGATCACATTAAAGTTAACAATCGTCCTGAGTTGCGGCGGATTTGTTTCAGTTCTTATATCCATTACAGTATCATAGGATATAGAGTTTCGCAAATACCCGTTTTTGTTAAGCAAGGCTTTCATAAAGGCCATGGAACGGTCCGCACTTGCACTGTCAAAAACGGGAGGGTTTTCTAAAACCAGGCGGTTGATCCCTTTGTATAAAAGCTTATAAACGGTTTTTGCCCGCATGCTGTCATCCAACTGGCTTCTTAATTTAGAAATTAAAGCATCCCTTTCTTCTTTGGAGAAGTTACCTTCAACATTGATCTTTGTTTCGAAAACAAAAGGTTTATCACGGGGATAATTTTTGGGTATCACCCCACAGGAAACCAGCACAAGAACGAGTGTTGCGGTTGTAATAAAAACAGTAAGAAAGCGTAGTGGCTTGGCTTCTAACATGATAAAATAAACGAAGTAATGATAACGAAAAATCAGGTCAAATATATTCAAAGTTTAGGCCAGAAAAAATCAAGAGATGCTGATAATGTATTTATTGCAGAGGGGCCTAAACTGGTAAAAGAGTTAATAGATGCGGAAAACTGTCGGGTCACTCAGCTTTATGCTTTAAAAGAATGGATAGATAATGCAGGAACCGGTGTTGAAATGATCGAAGTATCAGTTGATGAATTACAGAAAATTTCACAATTGACCACGCCTAACCAGGTATTGGCTGTTGCAGAAAAAATAAAATGGGAGAATGAGCCGGTAGTTAAAGGAAACGTTTCATTGGCATTAGATACCATCCAGGATCCCGGAAATATGGGAACGATCATCAGGCTGGCAGATTGGTTCGGTATAAAAAATATCTTTTGCAGCGCTGATAGCGCCGATGTTTATAATCCTAAAGTAGTGCAGGCATCAATGGGCAGCATTACAAGGGTGAGGGTAGAACATCTTGATCTTTTACCATTCCTGAAAGCGAATAATGATATACGCATTTATGCAACTGTATTAAATGGAAGAGATATAACTAAAATGGAGAAGATAAATGAGGGTATCATTGTTATCGGTAATGAATCAAAGGGTGTAAGTGATGAAATTCTCGATCTGTCAAATGTTCAAATTACAATTCCCAAAAAAGGAAAGGCCGAATCGTTAAATGCCGCAGTTGCAACCGGTATCATCTTGTCTCATTTGGTATAAAATGTTCAATGCTCAACGCTCAATTTTCAATGTTCATATATTGCCTAACTCAAATTGATTATTGATTATTGAAAATTGAATATTGAGAATTTCATTATCTGAATTGTATTGCCTTCACCGGTTTCACTTTTTTTACAATGTAAGTTGGTATCATGAGTATAAGTAAACTGACAACAAAAGTGAGTGCACAAACAAGCAATACCTGCCACCAAACAATTTTTACGGCGGCTTCACTCATATAATAAGCTTCTTCCTTAAGTGTTATAAAACCAGTAGCCTTCTGAATAAATAAAAGCGCAAGCCCGAGAGCTGCACCAATAATAATTCCTACAGAAGTAATAATAAGTGAATGGCGAAGGAATATTTTTTGCACCATCCAATCAGTGGCGCCAAGTGCTTTCAATATGCCAACCATTCTGATCCGTTCAAGCACTAAAATAATAAGGCAGGTAATTAAATTAATAACAGCAACAAGTACCATAAACCCGATCAACAAATTACGGGTTAGGTTTTGCAAATTGAGCCAATCAAAAATATTTGGATAAATACTTCTTA
>Ga0209798_10000961_pt1 | contig 17512 bp, 17 predicted proteins | sample DOMMetBare3Fresh_FD_187475 | JGI IMG/M metagenome (GOLD analysis project Ga0209798, IMG submission 187475) | Wetland sediment microbial communities from St. Louis River estuary, USA, under dissolved organic matter induced mercury methylation -... | ecosystem: Environmental > Aquatic >...
ACCACAGGGCCATCACCCTCCCAATACGGCGATAACTTGCGCAAAGTGGCAACGATCCCCGGCATCACTTTCAACACGGTATCGACTTCCGCCATGCTGTTATAGCGTGAAAAGGAAAAACGGATGGTGCCGTGTGCGGCCGTGTAGGGAATGTCCATGGCCCGCATCACATGCGAAGGTTCCAGGGAGCCCGAAGTGCACGCTGAACCACTGGAGGCGGCAATACCGGCCTTATTCAACAACATCAAGATCGATTCGCCTTCGATATATTCAAAGGCGATGTCAGTCGTATTGGGCAATCGGTTGTATAAGTCGCCCGTCACAAAACAATGCGGAATCTGTTCGGTGATGCCGCGTTCCAGACGGTCGCGCATGGCTTTGACTTTGGTGTTTTCATATTCGATGAACTCCTGCGCCAGTTCGCAGGCTTTGCCAAGGCCCACGATAGACGCCGTATTTTCTGTCCCGGCGCGCCGCCCCCGTTCCTGATGGCCGCCGCGTAACAAAGGCCGGTACCGTGTACCACGGCGCAAGTACAACACACCAATGCCTTTGGGCGCATGCAGCTTGTGCCCGGACAGCGACAACATATCGATTTTGGTGTCCTGCAGCATCATCGGTATCTTGCCCACCGCCTGCACGGCATCGGTATGGAACATCACGCCCGCGGCGTTGGCCATCTCCGCCATTTCCGCAACCGGGAAAATAGTGCCCGTTTCATTATTCGCCCACATCACCGAGACAATCGCCACGTCATCAGATAACAATTTTCTATAGGATTCCAGATTTAAACGACCGGCTTTATCGACCGGCATTCTATGAATGGTGTAGCCGTCTTTTTCAAGATAATCGCATAAGTTTAAGATCGCGGCGTGCTCCACCGCGGTGGTAATGATTTCTTTCTTGTCCGGTTGCGCTTTAAGCGCGGAAAGTATCGCCGTTGAATTGGATTCCGTGCCGCAGGAGGTAAAAATGATTTCAGAATCATGTTCACAACCGATCAGCGACTGAACCTGCTGCCGGGCATGCTTGAGACCGCGCGCCACCCCATCGGCAAATTTATGAATGGAAGATGGATTGCCGTATTGCTCAAGAAAATAAGGAATCATCACATCGACCACGGCATGATCGACCTTGGTGGTGGCATTATTATCCAGGTAAATATCAGTCATCAGGCCACCTCAATATTAACCAGTTTCGTCATTTCCGAAGCGGGAACGACTTTAATAAACTCACCCATAACTTCCATCAAGCGTTGTTGGATCCCGGCGATGGTCATGGCCGCCATCTGGCAGCCGTTACAGGCGCCAGTCATGTTGACATAAGCGGTGTTGCCCATCACTTCAACCAGTTCCACATCGCCGCCGTCCGCCATCAACGCTGGTCTTAGCGACTCCAATACCTGCTCGATTTTCTTGATGCGTTGCAAATTGGTCAGCGGCGCCTTTACGGCGGCGATTTTTGCAGGGGCTTCTACCGGCGCCGCTTTCGGGTCAAATTTTTCGCCTTTTTCTGCCAATACTTTTTCCAGAATGGCTTCAATGTCTTCATGGCAAGCCGCGCAACCACCACCCGCTTTGGTAAAATTGGTGACATCTTCAACAGTGCGCAGCTTGTTAGCCCAGACCATTTCCTCGATCATCACGGCATCAATGGCGAAACATTTACAAACCAACGCGCCTTCTTCATGATCATCTTTCCAGACTTCACCGCGATAATTGGCAATCGCCGCATGCAGGGCTTCACGACCCATCACCGAGCAGTGCATTTTTTCGGGGGGCAAGCCTTCAAGCTGATCGGCAATATCCTGATTGGTCACTTGTAATGCTTCATCCAGCGTCATGCCTTTAATGATTTCAGTCAGTACTGACGAGGAAGCAATCGCCGAACCGCAACCAAAGGTTTGAAAGCCTGCTTCAAGGATGACCTCACTGTCATCATCAACCTTAAGGGTCAGCCGTAAGGCATCGCCGCAACTGATAGAACCCACTTCGCCGGTCGCGTTGGCATCGACGACTGCGCCTGCATTCTTCGGATTAAAAAAATGCTCTTTTACTTTTTCTGAATAGTCCCACATGGTTTTTTCCTCGGATTGAGTTTTGCTGATGCCTTAAGAACAGGGTTTTCCAGACCCTTCGGTACTGGTGTTAAAAGAAGTACCGCAAGCGCAACTTTTAGCCGCATTAGGGTTGGTAAACTTGAAGCCCGAACCATCAAGGGTATCGAGAAAGTCGACGGACATGCCGTCAAGCATTGGCAGACTGTCCGGATCAATAAATACTTTCACCTCGCCGCAATCAATAACAGTGTCTTCCGGTGTGTGGCTGCCTTCTAGTTTCAAGCCGTATTGATATCCTGAACAACCGCCATCGGTGACTTCTATCCGTAAACCGGCTGTCGGTGTTTCCGAACCGGCAATAAAGCGGCCGACAGCGGTAATGGCTTTTTCAGTTAATGTAATCATTTTTATGCGCTCCTGAATGTGTGGCATCGTTCTTGTTTATACTTATAGCAACCTGTATGCCATTTTGTTATTTATTCGTTAATGGCTTGTTTAATAGAGTTTTAATAAAGCATTCATAGAATAAGCAACGTAATGCCAAACAGGTTTTAATTACAAAATCAGCTGACAATGTAAGCTTTGCTACAAAATTAACGAGGATAATGAAATGACTGTAGAAGATTTAGATATCGGCGATGTCGTCTATGCCGCCAATACGATTAAAGATGATGGTTCCATACCCGATGGCAAAGAAGGCGAAATATTAGCGGAAGTTGGAACTCGTGGTGTGATTACCATGATTGGACATGTGGAAGATGAACCGACTCGAAGCGTTTGGTTAGTGCGCTTTGAAGACAAAGACAGAAACCTGGGTAACCCGGTTGGCTGTTGGGTTGAGGATTTGAAGGTCGAGCCCAATTTTGTCAGTTAGCGAGCATTCAAGCATTAAGGAAATCAAAGTTGGTGTATTCCCACTCCAGAGCGCTCATTATATGTACAAGTGTTATTAAGACCGTCATTCAGTCAGGGATTCAAGTCAAACTATCCTGCCTGCCGCCCTTCGGGTTTATGCAAATCTGTTCCAGACAGATTTGTGCCGGAATCCATAAGCCACGGACGGCACTAAATAGAAACACAAGTCTTGCCAAAAAGGATTATGAATTACAAACACCCATTTAAATCACTTGGTTGTTTTTTCTCGTGAAATTTATCACTTCCCTGTGTTCTGGATTCCGGCAAACCTGCCAAAATGACGGCACTAAAATTAGTGTATATACCCACGCTTTGGAAGAGACCTATTTGACTCATCATGAACAAGCAAACCGAAACCATTCTAAACTACCACAACCGCACCAAACACCGGTTGGAGCGATACGCAAAAGGCCCGGAATCCATCGATTGGGAAGATCAACCCGATCAATTCCGGCGTTTTTCCGGTTGTGAGAATATTACGCTACCAAAGCCTGGGGCTGAACTTGACCCGTTGTTTGCCGAACTGGATAACCCGGAAATAATTCCGGTAAAACCGTCAAATCTGGTTAATGCAGGATTAATGCTGGAATTGGCCTTTGGCCTGTCGGCCTGGAAACAATTCGGGCCAAGCCGCTGGGCATTACGCTGCAATCCCTCCAGCGGCAACCTGCACCCGACGGAAGCTTACCTGGTCAGCAGCGGCAATGACTTCATCAAGTCAGGTGTTTACCACTATGTCAGTCACGACCACAGTCTTGAAGAGCGTTGTCAGTTTGCATGCAACCTGCCTGATTCCGGCCTACTCATCGGCTTATCTTCAATCCATTGGCGGGAAGCCTGGAAATACGGCGAAAGAGCATATCGCTATTGCCAGCATGATACCGGCCATGCTTTGGGAGCCTTGCGTTACGCGGCGGCAACGCTGGGCTGGTCGGTTGAATTGCTGGCTGAATGGTCAGATGATGATATCACCAAGCTATTAGGGCTTAATCGTACCGATGATTTCAAACCACTGGAACACGAATCCCCCGATCTTATTTGCCGGATTAATACGCATGCCGGCAGCAAGCCATTAGCTATCAAGGCTCTATTAGAAAATGCGCGATTAGGAACCTGGTCTGGCAAAGCCGACAGCCTTCGCGCTTATCATTTATATAAGTGGCCGATCATTGATGAAGTCGCCATTGCCGCCAGCAAACCGGGTACCGAAGAACCTGGGCGGCAAGCAGTCCGCCAACAAATTATAAAATCAAACTGCACAAAAACAGCAACACAAATCATCCGCCAACGCCGAAGCGCCCAACAGTTTGACGGCAAAATGCCGCCGTTAGCGCAGGCTGATTTTTACCGGCTGTTGGCTGCCGTTTTACCGGCAACAGCCGCCTTTGAACTTTGGCGTTGGCCGCCCAAAATCCACCTGTTTATTTTTGTCCATCGCGTTGAAGGTTTAGCGCCAGGTTTATATGCACTGCCAAGGGATAACAGCGCCCTGGAATTATTGCAGGCCGCAACCCTGGCTGATTTTGACTGGCAAAAAGTAGCCGAAGCATTACCGCTTTATCATCTGGTTTCTGGGGAATGCAGGCAAATAGCCAAAACCGTTTCCTGCCATCAACCGATCGCCAGCGACAGTGCCTTCAGTCTGGGCATGGTTGCAGAATTCAGTGAAACCATCGAAGCAGCCCCGTGGCTATACCGCCGCTTGTTCTGGGAATGCGGCTTGATAGGCCAGGTGCTCTACCTGGAAGCAGAAGCCGCAGGCATTCGCGGCACGGGCATAGGCTGTTACTTTGATGACAGCATACATGAGCTTATAGGGTTCAAGGACGATAAATTTCAAAGCCTTTATCATTTTACGATAGGTAAACCGCTCGAGGATAAACGGCTTGAAACATTACCGGCTTATGGACATTTAGAGGACTTTGCGCAATAGGCCAAGTCACCTAAACTAATTTGTCCAATTAGAAAAGGTCTATATTTCTGAATGCAGTCATAGGAATAATGTAAATGGTTAAACCCTATTCCTCAGAGCCATAGCATTTGGGGTAGTCAATACAGACGTTACAAGAGGGGGCGCGACATAAATACAAGCCCTCTGCTTCGCACAGCTGTTTATACAAGAACTTTTTCCATTTCATATCCTGGTCATTTTTTGCGGCCAGTTCCGGAAAGTTGTATTGCAACATGGCGCTCAATTGTGAGCGCGACCAGAGACCTAAATCCTGCCATAAGTGATCGCTGCCCAGACAGCCGGCAACGATGATGGCAATCATCCAATCCATTTCAAGGGTATCGGGCCGGCTGTATTGCTTTAGCAGATTCACCAGGTCCTCTCTTTCCAGCATTCGGCTAAAATCCAATTGACTACCCGATACCGCTTGTTCTGGAAGGGTAAAGTCATGAAAATAAGTGTCTTTCAGTTGATTAAACTGTTCAGACTCCAACCCAAGATAATCGGGTAAAACGCCTTGCCCGGCACACCAACTGGCTACCATACAGGCCAGCCATTCATGATTAGATGACATTATGGCCGTTGATTTTAACCGGGAATAGAACTGTTCCCGGTTGTCCTGAAGTTGGAGTGCCATAGATAGGCTTAATATTCGACCAGAATGTCTTCGTCTCTAACGATCACCTGACAAGCCAGACGCCAGGGCGATGGAAAATCATCAACAATCATCATCTCCATTTCTTCTTTGGTGAGTTTACCGGATTGTCTTAATACGGTTTTTTCTTTCTCCGTTAAAGGCCCCCCCATACGTTCGAGTTTTTTATCGACACTGCTGATTTTAACCAGACAAGTGCCGCATTCCCCGTCCTCGCATTCATAATTGATGGGTATCTTGTTTTCCCGTGCCAGTTTCAGCAGCGTCTCTGTATGACTGCCAGCAACCGCATAGACGGTTTTATCCCGGTATGCGGGATTCGAAAAAGTAACTAAAGCCATGATTGACTCCTTGATAAGTGAGATGTCTTGTCGCCTGGCTCCCATGCTCCCGAGACTATGAAATTATTCAACATAAGAACGAATAACCACGAAGACCAAAAGTAGGCGCCTCTAGGCGACACAGTGAACACGAAGTTTTCATTGTGTTGTTTTCTCTAGTGATTTTCTTAGTGACCTTCGCGCTATTCGTGGAAAATAATACTTTCATAGTCTTTTATGCATGGGAACGAGATTGGGTGTTTTATACTGGCCTGACTCTGATGGTTCCACCCAGAACCTGAGCCTGACATGCCAGTCGATTATGTTTGCCTGCCATATTCTCCCGCAGAACTTTATCTTCCAGTACGGACGGCTCGGTCAGATTGTTCCAGCCTTCCGTTACTTTCATAATACAGGTACCACATTCGCCTTCACGGCAACCGTAGACAATACCTGAGCCGACCTTTTCAGAAATTTCGATAACCCGGGTGCCCGCAGGCGCCGAAACGGTAACATCAATATCTTCAAAGGTAATCGTCGCTTTTGCCATTTTTACACTCCTTAAGTGCGTTAAAAAATTGTTGCTTTGGACGTGCTTCTTTAATAAGACTTATTTCCTCATTAGCTGCCTAAATTAAACTTGTGAGGTTTTTTAAAACCTCGCAGGTTTAACATCCTTACCTGCTTCAAATGAGAAATTTCATCAACATATCCAGCAGTTTTGTAATTACAAAATATTAAGCAAGATCCGCCATATCAATCACTTTGGCTTGCCTTAATCCCATTAAATCCTTGGCCATTTCAAACCCGAACTCTCGGCAGAGCTGGATTTCTTCTTCTGTCGGAATTAACTTGATGCGTATGCCGGGAATGGGCACGCGCAACTTGAGTCCGCGCAAACGATCCTCAACCATTTTCACCCCTTCTCCAGTCCAGCCATACGAGCCGAAAACGCCACCCAGCTTTGACTTGAGATTGATGACTACCAATGAAGATAGCAAATCCCACACCGGTTTAACCGCATCGCCATTGATGGTCGGCGTGCCAAACAGGATTCCATCGGCGCCTTCTATCAGATCGACGAAAGGTGAGATTTCACTGCCTTCCAGGTCATATAAAGAGACGCGGACATGGTCAACAGCCATCGCGCCTTCATAAATGGCTTCGGCCATGCGCCGGGTATTGCCATAAGAGCTGATATAAAAAATCAGCAGGGTTTTTTCTCCGGCACTGATTTCGCTTTGCAGGGCGGAACGCGATAATTCGCTATAGCGTTGAACATAGCGTTGCGGTTGATCACGTAGTAAAGGCCCATGTGCAGGAAAGATAGCATTCAACGGCAACGGCTCAATCAGAGCCAGAGCCCGGTTTACATAGTCTTTAAAGGGCCGCATGATGTGGGCGTAGTAATATTCAAACGAAAAGCGAAAATCGCCGACTTCATCGTTAAATAAACGCACATCACAAAAATGGCAGCCAAACACATCGCCTGAAAATAAGGTTTTTTCTTCCACCAAATAAGTGCATTGCGTATCCGGCCAATGTAAGTATGGGGTATGAAAAAATTCCAGGCTTCTGTCACCTAAGGACACTTTGTCACCTGTAATGACCGGCGTAAAAGCAAATTCATCCTGTTTTAACAAGGCCTTGAGCATGGATTGCGCTTTCTGGGAAATATACACACAGGCTTGTGGCGCCCGGCGCATCAGTTCAGGTAAAGCGCCGGTATGGTCCGGTTCCAAATGATTCAAAACGATGACTTTAATTTCGTCATAACTTGCTACCGATTCCAAACGGGCAAAAAAATCGCTCGAATAATTTTCCTTTACTGTATCAATAACCGCAACGCCTTCGCTGCCTCTAACCACATAGGCATTGTAAGTTGTGCCATTGGCGGTTTTTAAAATGATGTCGAAATTGCGTAAATTGGGATCCAGGGCGCCTATCCAATGCACCCTGGGCGATAATGCAACGGCCTGTGGCACACCAGCAACCGCTAATAAGGGCAATTTACTCATGGCTGCATCCGACTTGTTCAAGGGTTCGTGGACAACTCTCCAAATCCGACGTGTTCCCGGTTTTTTGCAAGCCTATCCAGTTGTCGACCGCTTGCTGATCGAACCCCACCATCAAGCTATCACCGGCTTGCATTAAGGGGCGACGAATTAATAAAGGGTTTTGCTGCATCAGTGTTAACGCTTCCTGCTCTGTCAGCTTATCGGGTTCAACTTCGCCGTGCTTGATCGCCGGCGCGCTGTAATTGAACCAATCCCGAACAGCCAATGCACCGAAAAAAGCCCGCAAACGATCAGCCTGCAAGGTTTCGGTTAATATATCTTTTGCTACAACATGATGCCCCGCTTCCGCTAACAGTTTTTTTTGCCGGGTATTGTTACTGCAGCCGGGTTTTTCGTAGAAAATGACAGTAGCCATCAGATGTGTCCTGTGTTAGTGGGACTGTAACTCGGCCATGGCTTCCGCCATTTTTTCCGGCGGAATACCCGTTAATGAGCCGGGCGGGTTAATCGCCTCGCCCAATGAATTCAAAATCGCCCCTTCAATCGGGCAGATGCTGGCGCATTGAAAAACGGGGAAGTCGCCTTCGCATTCGGTGCATTTTTTGGGGTCAACCAAAAAATGCGGTTTGGCTTCGTAAATGGCTTTACTCGGGCAAACCGGCTCACAGGCAAAACAATTAACGCAAGACTCTATAATTTTTACTGCCATAACAGACTCCGAAATCCTTTGTGCCGGTTCCCAAGCTCAAGCTTGGGAATTCGGCGTATGTGGCATTTTGTGGGAGCGGCTTTAACCGCAATAATCTCGGCTAAAGCCGCTCCCACAGAATTTACGCAGTAGCCCTGACCGCTTCATGCGTGGCATCCAACTTGCCTGCCGCCGCCATTTCCTTGTAAACCGCCATGACAGCCTCTTCGATAGGCTCCATCGCATGTTCACCATTCGGCGCGATACCCGCAGCTTCCAGCATTTCCCAGGGTTCATAGCCGACTTTGGAACACAATACCGCTTCGCAGCCCCCCAAAGCGCGGACGGTCACTTGCAAGGTGCTTTCGCCATCGCCGCAAGTGCTGTCGCCGCCGCAATATTGATCGGTCTTGCGATGACTGATAAAACGCACGCCGTCCGGGGATGCTTCATATATGAGGAATTCCTTGGCATGACCAAAGTGCACGTTAATCACGCCCTGTCCGCTGGTGGCTACGGCCATCAATACCGGACGCGTCGTAAGCTTCGGTTCTTGTTTAAGTTGCTGGGCTTTTTCAGCTTTTTCCAAACGCTTACTGTCCATTTCAGCCTGTATGGCTTGATGAATCACCTTGCGTTTTTCCATCGCCGCCTGATAATCAATTTCCATATCCTCAATCTTGTCCAGCGTAAATTCATCGCCGCGATCTTCACCCAGCATACCCACGGCATCGGCGCGGCATTGGCGGCAATGGCGCATCATATTCATATCGCCGGAACAGCTGTCTTGCAGATCCTGCAATTCATCTGCAGTAGGGCCGCGTTGCCCCATTACGCCATAAAAAGTGCCATGTTCGGCTTCAGCAATCAACGGCATTACATTGTGAAGAAATGCGCCTTTGGCTTTAACCACTTTACTGACTTCCGCCAAATGCTGGTCGTTGACACCCGGAATCATCACCGAATTAACCTTCACCAGAATGCCTTTGGCAATCAGCATTTCCAAACCTTTCTGCTGTTGTTCAATCAGGATTTTCGCGCCCTTGATGCCCTTAATGCGTTTATTTTTCCAGAAAATCCAGGGGTAAATTTTTGCGCCGATTTCTGGATCAACGCAATTTATGGTGATAGTGACATGATCGATATTGTGCTTTGATAACTCTTCAACCGAATCGGGCAATGCCAGTCCATTGGTTGATACGCACAATTTAATATCGGGCGCTTCTTCACTCAAGCGCCTGAAGGTTTCAAACGTGCGTTCGGGATTAGCTAACGGATCGCCGGGGCCGGCAATGCCTAATACCGTCATTTGCGGAATATTGGCCGCCACCGCCATGGTCTTTTTAACCGCCTGATCGGGGGTTAACAATTCAGAAACCACACCGGGACGCGATTCATTGGCGCAATCGTATTTACGGTTACAGTAATGGCATTGGATATTACATGCCGGTGCTACAGCAACATGCATACGGGCAAAGTAATGGTGGGCATCTTCTGAATAGCAGGGATGATTCTGCACCTTTTCACGGATAGAATCAGGCAGTGTATCCATTTGATTTTCTGTAGTGCCACAAGAATTGGCTGCACAGCCACTTTTTGCTACTGGCGCATCGTTTAATACTGGCAATTGCATGGTATCGACCTCGGTGTGTGTTTACTATAAGTAAAAGCACAGGTCGTGCCAACGCCAGTATTTTATTTTATGTTGTTGATTTAACTAATTATTGGTTTTATGGTGTGGGTAAATTGTCGTAAACATAACAGTCATGATTTTAGGATTTGTCATTAACAATACAATAAATTCGCCTAATGGGGCGGATTGCTGACGTCATCTTACAAGCACTTTAATTGGATTAGAAAACATCATAGAACAGAGGCGATGGAGCAAGCAAGAACCCACTCCGTTCTCACAACAACCCAACTCAAGCCACATCATAATACCAGTCCAAAAGCTCTTCCCCACCCCAGTTTTCAGCATCGGCCGGGATGGTTTCAGAGGTTTCGCAGAGCGTCATTTGTCCTGGTCTTGGTGAAGTTACCAATAGACTTTCGGCATAATCGACTGAACAGCCCTGTTTGCCGGTTTCATCTTTTAGCCATTCCGCTGCCATGGCGATGGCTGCTTGCCTGGTTTCTCCGAAGCCGAAAACGGCATAATCGTGTTGTACATATAAAATAGTCATGGTTGCTCCAGATGCTTATATTAAGTCCTTCGACAAACTCAGGACGAACGGTTGGTGTTGATTCCTTAAATTTGCTTCATGGTAATATCCAGCGTCAAAATGCGATAAGCGATTTGCCTTGGGGTCATATTTAGCAGGCGAGCGGCTTTGGCTTGTACCCAGCCGCTTTGTTCCAGCGCTGCAATAACGCGTTCGCGGTCATCCATGTTTTCGTCATTAAAATCAATTGCTGGTGTTTTCTGGGGTTTAAGGTTAGGCCCGGCCTGTGTCACTATATCTTCAAGACCGGTACTGACCATGACATCGCGATCGATAATGCCGTTAGGACTCATGATTGCCGCCCTTTCCAGGCGGTTTGCCAGTTCCCGGACATTGCCGGGCCAGTCGTGCTTCATCAATAGCCGGATGGCGCTTTCCTTGATTTCCAGGGGGCGTCCGCCTTGTTGCAATGAAATTCTGCCGAGCAGGAATTCGGATAATTCCGGAATATCTTCGGTTCTATCGCGTAGTGCCGGCATCAGGATAGGCATCACATTGAGCCGGTAATACAAATCTTCCCTGAACTTGCCATCGGTGACTTCTTCTTCAAGATTGCGGTTGGTTGCGGCAATAATGCGGACATTGACTTTTATGGTATGCGTTCCGCCGACTCGTTCAAATTCCCCTTCCTGCAAAACGCGCAACAATTTGGCCTGGAATGAGGCGGAAATTTCACCGATTTCATCGAGGAACAAGGTGCCGTTATCGGCTAATTCAAAACGGCCTTTACGCTGACTCACAGCACCGCTAAAGGCCCCTTTTTCATGACCAAACAATTCAGATTCCAATAAGGTATCGGGTAAGGCGGCGCAATTGAGTTTTAAAAAAGGCCCGCTGGCACAGCCTGAATTAAAATGAATGGCATTAGCCACGACCTCTTTACCGGTTCCTGATTCGCCTCGAATCAATACCGTCGTATTCCATTTGGCGACCTGGCGGATTAAATCAAACACTTTTATCATGGGCGATGAATGACCGATGATGTTTTCAAAACTGTAGTTCTTGATTAACGCCTGTTTGAGGTAATCACGTTCGCTTTGCAGGTTACGCTGTTTGCGTTCGATGGCTCGCAACATATTGACACTTTGCGCAATCAGATTGGCAATCATCTCCATAAACCGGGCTCGTTCACCCAGAAACAGATTGTTATCGGGCTGGGCTGCCAGTACACCGATGGTGTCGCCTTCTTGCATATAGATAGGTGAACCTATAAAGGGTAATTCGGGGTCATATACCCCCAGGCGGCCTAAAAAACGCGGTTCTTCTGACACTTTTTCAACGACAATGGTATTGCCCTCATCCAGTATGGCGCCCATCAAGCCTTCACCAGGATTATATCTGACCGGTTGATCAAGTATACCGGCACTATTGGTGTGAACAGCACTGACAATCATGCTGTTGTTTTCTATTTCCTTTAGCGTAATCATGCCTGAACGCATGCCTGAACGTTTATGGAGAATTTCCAGAACAGCCTGTAGTTTTGCATGCAAATCGTGCGTACTGTTTAATACCTGACTGATAAGGTACAAGGTATCCAGTTCGGCTTCGATGAGTTGCGTTCGCTCAGACATTAAGTAACCCTCCTGAGCTCCTGTTTGTGCACTGGAAAGCTAATTTTGAACCGGCACCCCTTATCGTAAGCCGGATCTATATCAATAAATCCCTGATGCTGGTTAACAATCTCCTTTGCCATAACCAGTCCCATACCTGCCTGATTACCGCCCATAGGACGTGTGGTATAAAATGGTTCAAAAACTTTGGTGCGTTTTTCAACGGGAATACCCGGCCCGCTGTCTTCAATGCAGACATAAATCAAATCAGCATCTGCATCCGTGCTAATCTTAAGCCGCTGTTCTCCGCAGTTTGAATCACTTACCGCATCAATCGCATTGTCTATTAATTGTTTAAACAATATGCGCAAGCGATTTTCAGAGCCCAGCATATAAGGTAACTCGGACTGTGGCTGCCAGTGCACGTCTATACCCTTATTAAAGATGCGTTGGTCACTGAGTAATAGCAATTCATGCAAAATTTGATTCAGATTAACTGGAATAACTGCGCTTTGCTGAATCTCGGGGATACATTTTTGCATAGTCTTTATGGCCTGCTCCCCGGATTTCTGGATCTGCTGCAAACTCTGTAATAGGCCGATATATTGATCATCCCGCTTCTGTCTTAAAAGCAGCTCGGCTGCCCTGATTTGGTTCATGGGCATTTGAATCTGGTGCATCGCGCCCAGCAAGGTTTCCCTGATACCTCGCACCCGCTCATCTTCGGACATGATGGTTTTTAAAGTTTGCAGATGTAACTCTTCCATTTGCCGGCGTTGCCGGGTGATATCGGTTATGGTCAGTATCAGATACTGTTTTGAGGCATTCTCAAAAAACGCATCGGCATTCACTTCATTTTCCATAAACCAGTTACCGGCACACGAATACCAGCGAGTTCCCCGGCTGCCTTTGCCCTCTATTCTAAATTCACGGTTATTAAAGCCCTGTTGATTGCTTTGTGTGTGCTGCCATAATGCCCCCATCTCGTTACGCAGCAACTGTAAGAAAAAGGTTGCCGGCTCACCTTTATCCAGATCACTGACCAGGGCTTTATACATGTGATTATCCAGAATTACCCGATTCTGATTATCGATAACCACCATGGCGATGGGTGATGAATTAATGACCGATTCAATCAATAATTTTTGATTAACGACTTTTTTTTCAGATTCATAGGACTGGGTAATATCCCGATGCATGCCGATGAAATGCGTAATCGTCCCCCGTTCATTTAAGATGGGCGCTATCGTCAAATCGGAAAGATAGCGATGACCGAATTTATGCCGGTTACACAAGATTCCTCGCCATGTTTTCTTACTGCTGATGGTTTGCCACAAGTCGAGGTAAACATGCCGGGGTGTCGATTTATCGGACAATTTCGATTGATTTTCACCCAGGATATCAGTTGATTGATAACCGGTAACTTTGGAAAACGCTTCATTAACGTACAGTATGTTGGCTTTTTTATCGGTAATCGAAATGGCCATCGGCGCTTGTTCAACCGCCTCAACAAACAAGCTGTAAGGCATCCGGTCATTGTTGTCATTGCAGTGTCCCTCCTCGAGAGCATTGGGCGCCAACTCATCAATGACGCTTTCCATGTTGGTATGCATCCGTAAATATTGCAATGACAATTTTTTCATAAGTTCTGACCGGGCATGAAAGAGTTTTAAGAAACCTGTTTAATATCCTAGCAAATTTAACGCCAATACAAGAACCCGGCTGATATGGCTCGCCTTGTTCGCATAAATCATACAATGCCGGCTTTGAACTCCTTAACAGGATTATTAAGAAGGTTCGTGGGGAGATAAGATTTTGTAAGGTTTACGACACACTAATTTTTATCAGCGCAGGGTTTGTATGACTTGTAACAGTTTTCATACGCTGATTTTGTCTATTTTGCCCGGCTCTCTTCGGGCAAACTAGCCGCATCAGCCTTATTATCTAATTGGCATAATTGATGCTTCAACAAATTACAAATGCTTCCGAACAGCCTTTAATCAGCGTGGAAAAAACAGTGAGTGAATATCTTTTACTTTTATTAGGGACGGCTCTGGTCAATAACGTGGTGCTGGTGAAGTTTCTGGGGCTATGCCCGTTTATGGGCGTGTCAAAAAAACTGGACGCCGCATTAAGCATGGGTCTGGCAACTACGTTCGTGCTGACCCTGGCGGCAATGACCAGCTGGATACTGGAACATTTTATCCTTGCCCCTTTCAGTATCCAGTTTTTGCGCATACTGGCCTTTATTCTGGTCATTGCCGCTGTGGTGCAGTTCACCGAAATGGTGGTGCATAAAACCAGTCCGGTTTTGTATCAAATTCTGGGTATTTTCCTGCCGCTGATTACAACCAATTGCGCAGTCCTTGGCGTGGCATTACTGAACGTGCAGGAAAAATACGGTTTTATGGATAGCCTGATTTTTGGGTTTGGTTCTGCCGTGGGTTTTACGCTGGTGATGGTGCTGTTTGCGGGTTTGCGTGAGCGTTTGGCATTGATGGCAGTCCCCGCGTTATTTGCCGGGACACCGATTGCGTTTATCACCGCGGGCATTTTATCGCTGGCGTTTATGGGTTTCGCAGGTCTCAATACTAAAATGTGAAGGAAGGTAGCCATGTATGTTTTATCCGCGATTGTCGCTTTAAGCTTGTTAGGGCTATTTTTAGGCTTGTTGCTGGGTATAGCCGCCAAGTACTTAAAAGTTGAAAGCAGCCCGATTGTTGAGAAACTGGAGTCTTTGTTGCCCGGATCACAATGCGGTCAATGCGGTTTTGCCGGTTGCAGGCCGGCCGCAGAAGCGTTAGCCGAGGGTAAAGCGGCCGCTACGATGTGTCCTCCTGGCGGTAGTGCCCTTGCTGAACAAATCGCCGCTTTATTGGGCTTGGACCTGGATTTAAGCGACGTTAAAGAACCTGAATTACTGGTTGCCAGAGTCAGTGAAGCTACCTGCACCGGCTGCACCCGCTGTTTTAAAGTCTGTCCCACCGATGCGATTGTTGGCGCACCCAAACAAATTCATGCCGTGGTTGCCGACGCCTGCATAGGCTGTAAAAAATGTATTGAGGTGTGTCCGACTGAATGTTTGCAAATGCATCCTGTTGAAGTCACGTTACGTAACTGGAGATGGAACAAGCCAACACCCTTATTTGCAGAAAATGAAGCGAGTGGCGCTGTATGTTAAGTTTTTTCACAAAACCGCGTATTCAGGGTGGCGTTCATGCGGAAGAACGCAAAGCCGCAACTGCGACGCAACCCATCATCTACAACTTCCCTTTACCGGAAAAGCTGTATATTCCCTTGCAACAACATGTTGGCAAGCCTGCCGAACCGCTGATCAGAGTCGGTGATAAAGTGCTTAAGGGCCAGTTATTGGCCTACAGTCAAGGCATGATCTCAGCACCTGTGCATGCACCCAGTTCGGGCATTATTCTCGATGTCAATGATTACCCGGCGCCACATCCGTCCGCCTTACCGATACGCATGATCGTGCTTGAAACTGACGGTAAAGATGAATGGATGACAACCAAGACGATAGCCGATCCTTTCCAGTTAGCGCCTGAAGATATTAGTTTGCGGGTCGGCGCCGCAGGTATTGTCGGCATGGGCGGAGCTACTTTTCCCACGGCGGTCAAGCTTAATATGGGGCGTGAGAACCATATCGATACCCTGATCATCAATGGTGCGGAATGCGAGCCTTATTTAAGTTGTGATGACCGCTTGATGCAGGAACGCGCCGAGCAGATTATCGACGGCGTGCGTTTGATGCTGCACGGCATGGAGACCGAAAGCGCGGTGGTGGCGATTGAAGACAACAAACCGCAGGCTTATCTGGCCATGCAAGCCGCAGCAATGCCCTACCCGCACATTAAAGTGATACAAATTCCTACCCGCTATCCGATGGGTTGGGACAGGCAATTGATCCGCTATGTAACCGGCAAGGAAGTCCCTGTGGGTTGCCGCTCATCGGAAATCGGTGTAACTATTCATAATGTCGGCACTGCCTACGCCACCCATAAAGCCATTCGTCACGGACAGCCATTAGTCAGCCGTGTGATTACCGTCTCAGGGGGCGCGGTAGCTAGTCCCATGAACGTAGAAGTGCCCTTGGGAACGTTAATCTCTGAACTATTCAGCTTTTGCAAGGTAAATTCAGAGCAAACCGCGCGGATTATCATGGGCGGCCCAATGATGGGTGATTCCTTGCCGCACACCGGTTTGCCGACGGTCAAGGCCACCAGCGGCATACTGGCATTAACTCAAAACGAATTGAAAAGCACCGATGAACAGCCCTGTATCCGTTGCGCCAGTTGTGTCAGTGTTTGCCCGGCGGGACTGCGCCCCCTGGATATGGCGAACAATATCCGTATTAATCAACTGGATGTTGCGGTTGATTTAGGCTTAAAAGACTGCATCAGTTGCGGTTGCTGTTCTTATATTTGCCCCTCCAATATTCCCCTGGTGCAGTATTTTAAATATGCCTCGGGTGAAGTCGCGGCCAGACAGCAAGCCCAACATAAATCCGAACAGACCAAACGCCTGATTGATGCGCGCAATGCCCGCATGGAGCGCATAGCACGGCAGCAACTTGAAGAAGAGCAAGCTCGCATCACGGCCAAGAAAGAGCGGGAACGGCTAAAAGCCGCCGAACAGGAGGCCTTGACGTGATCCCATACATGAAACCCAGCAGTGGTGCGCATGTTGGCGCGAATGCCAGTGTTAGCCGTATTATGTGGCAGGTCATAATGGCGATAGCGCCGGCGACGGTATTTGGCTTATTGCTGTTTGGTTGGCCGGCGTTGAACCTGTTTGTTATTACCGTGTCATCAGCGGTTTTTTTTGAAGCTTTTTGCCTGCGTTTGTCGGGTCGAAAAGCCACGCCGGTCATCATGGACGGCTCGGCCGTATTGACCGGCTGGTTGTTGGCCATGACGCTGCCACCTTGGGCTCCGTGGTGGATAGGCGTGGTCGGTTCTGCAATAGCGATTATTTTAGGTAAGCAGGTTTATGGCGGCTTGGGACAAAACCTGTTTAATCCGGCCATGCTGGCCAGAGTGGCCTTGCTGATTTCTTTTCCTATTGAAATGACGACCTGGCCCAATGTGTCACCGTTGTTTTTTTCACATTCACCGGGGCT
>Ga0209798_10000962_pt1 | contig 17508 bp, 13 predicted proteins | sample DOMMetBare3Fresh_FD_187475 | JGI IMG/M metagenome (GOLD analysis project Ga0209798, IMG submission 187475) | Wetland sediment microbial communities from St. Louis River estuary, USA, under dissolved organic matter induced mercury methylation -... | ecosystem: Environmental > Aquatic >...
CACGACTACCAGCGCCCCCGCCAGCACCAGCGCGCGCAGCGCCTGGTCGAAGAAAGCGGAACGCATGCCGCCTACCACCTACTACCTCACTCGACTCTGCAGGCCTCGTCGAAAGCGAGGCGCGGATTGCGCGGAAAGACCTTGGCCGGGTCCGCCTTGCCGAGGTTGATCAGGAAATTCGATTTCCAGCGCCCGTCGGGAAAAAACGCCGCGTCCACCTTGGCATTGTCGAAGCCGGACATCGGCCCGCAATCCAGCCCCAGCGCGCGCGCCGCGATGATGAAATAGGCGCCCTGCAGCGACCCGTTCCTCAGCGCCACGCGGTCCACCATCGCCTTCTTCTCCTCCCCCTCGAAGCCGTCCTTGGCCTTGGGATTGTTGGGAAAGGTCTGCGGCAGATTCTCGTAGAAACGCGAGTCGTAGCAAATGATCGCCGTCACCTGCGCCCGCATGGTCTTTTCCCGATTGCCGGGGCTGAGTGCCGGCGCGAGCTTCTCCTTCGCCGCCTTCGAGCGCACGAAAACGATGCGCATCGGCTGCGTGTTCATGGTGGTCGGGCCCCACTTCATCAGCTCGTAGACCTGGCGCAGCTTCTCGTCGGTCACCGGCGTATCGAGGAAACCCTGCGGCGTGTGCGCGTCGCGAAAAATCAGATCCTGGGACTTGTGGTCGAGCATCGGCACCTCCTCACGCGATGTTAGCATCGCCCCGCATGGAGCTTGCGCGCCACATCCGGCCGGGCGACGGCGTGATCTTCGGCCAGGCCTGCGCGGAGCCGCAGACGCTGGTCGAGGCGCTGGTCGCGCAGCGCGCCGGGTTCTCCGGCGCCTCGCTGTTCCTCGGCGTGAACTGGGCCGGCACTGTCAAGCCGGAGCACGCCGACCACCTGCGCCTTTCCGCTTACTGCGGTTCGGGCCACAACCGCGCCCTCGCCGATGCCGGCGTGCTGGACATCCACCCGCATCCCTATTCGCAGCTCGCGGCGCTGATCCGCACGGAAAAAATCCGCGCCGATGTCGTCATGCTCCAGGTCAGCCCGCCCAACGCGCAGGGCGAGTACAGCCTCGGGCTCGCCGCCGAGTACCTGGTGCCCGCCCTCGAAGTCTGCCGGACCGTGATCGCCGAGGTGAACGCGCGGGTTCCCTGGACCTACAGCCAGCGCACGCTGAAGAAATCCGACTTCGCGCTCATGATCGAGACTTCCCGCGAACCGGCCGCCCTTCCCTACGGCTCGCCCGGGCCCCGGCGGGTGTGACCTGACTCCCGCCGCCCGCCACCGGACCCCGGCGGTGCACCCGGCGACCGGCGTCCCCGCGATCGACAGGTCGCTCCACCGGCAGGCCGATCCGCACCCGCCTCGACCACCGCACCCGCCTCGACCACCACGACCGTCGTCGGCTCCGCGAGCACCTCCGCGCCGCACTCGACGACCTCCCAGCTCCGCGCACCCAAGCCCCTCAGGACCCCGACCGACGCCTCCAGCTCCGCACCCGCCGATCGGCCCTTGAGCGCCAGCAGCCGACCCCCCGGCACCACGAGCGGCAGGCACCAGGTGACGAGCCGGTCGAGTGGTGCGACGGCGCGTGCGACGGCCACTTCGAACGCCGGACCGTCCCGGTGCAGCTCCTCCGCACGCGCCCGGACCACCGTGACGTTCCCGAGCCCGAGGTCCGCCACGACCTCATCCAGCCACGCGACCCGACGCTGGAGCGGCTCGACGAGCATCACCTCGACATCCGGCCGCGAGATCGCCAGCACAACACCGGGCAGGCCGGCGCCCGAGCCGACGTCGACGCAGCGCACCCCCGGCGCCAGAAGCTCGGCCACCGCGGCGCAGTTGAGCAGGTGCCGGTCCCACAGCCGAGGGACCTCTCGAGGCCCGATGAGGCCGCGAAGCACGGCGGACGTCGCGAGGTGCTCCGCGAAGCGCTCCGCCAGGGGCAGCCGATCACCGAACAACGCGACGACGGCGCCACCGCCCGGGGCGGATGGCGCCGTCGTCGGCGGGCCCTCGCCGGTCACAGTCGGACCATTGCGGCCGTTCCTCAGGCCGAGGCCGGGAACACGACCACGCGCCGCGAGGGGTCCTCGCCCTCGGACTCGCTGACCAGGCCGGCGTCTGCCACGACGTCGTGGACGACCTTGCGCTCGAACGCCGACATCGGCTCGAGCCGCATCGCCTCACCGGTGCGCTGAACCTCCTGGCACGCCTTCGCCGCCAGCTCCTCGAGCGTGCGCCGACGCGCGGCGCGGAAGCCGGCCACGTCGAGCATCAGCCGACTGCGCTCACCGGTCTTCGCCTGGACCGCGAGCCGTGACAGGTCCTGGAGCGCCTCGAGGACCTCACCGTTCGGCCCGACGAGGCGACGCAGCTCACGCTCGCTGCCGGACTCCGCGACCACAGCGACGGACGCCCGGCCGTTCTCCACGTCGATGTCGATGTCACCGTCGAGGTCGACGATGTCGAGCAGCTCCTCGAGATAGTCCGCCGCGACCTCGCCCTCCTCCTCCAACCGCCGCAGCGACTCACCGCCGCGGCGGGTGCGCCGTCCCGCCGCCGACCCGTCGTCGCCGTCCTCGACGTCCACGTCCTCGCCGGCCTCGACCGTCCCCTGGTCCTGGACGACGCCGTCGGCGCCGTCCGCCGCCTCGGCGTTCGCCCCGGACCCGTTCGCCGTGGCCGGGTCGGGCGACACCGACTCCGTCGCGCCCTCCGCTCCGTCGACCGCGGTCTTGTCGTCCGCCAGCTCTGCGTCCATCGCATGCGTCTCGCTCACGAGGCTTCCTCCCACATGTCAGTTCTCTTCAACGGGCCACGCCCGTCAGGTCTTGGTCGGCTCCCGCGACGTCGCACCGGCCGACGACCACTCCCAGCCCGTCTTGGCACAGTGTGGTCGACTGACTACACAGAGCACCAGGCCCGTCGTCTGGGACCGATGCCGCGCAGTCATCGCTTCGGCCGGCTCGGGCGTCCTCGCCGTTGGGCGGTCGTCGCACCGGGCTTCTTCGGTCGGTCCTTCGACGGCGGTGTACCCGGCCGGGTGGCACCGTTCTTCCCGCTCGGCTCGTCGGTCGGACCCTCTGGCTCGGCCGGTGGGGCGGGCTCCTGCGGCGACCGCGGCTGCGCGCCCGCGCCGTCCCCGTCCGTTCCCCCGCCGTCCTTGTCCGCGCCGGCACCCTGCGGTGGCCTGGCCGGCGGGGTCCCGTACGACGGCGGCGGGGTGCGCTTGCTCTTCGGCTGACGCTTGGGCTGCTGGCGCTGACCGCCCGTCCCGGGCGGCGGTGTCTCGCCCGCCGCTGGCCCGTCCGAGGCACCCGCCTCCGGCTCACCCTTACCGCGCCGCCGCCGGCGCTCCTGCAGCGCCTTCTCGGCGGGCGACCCGGGGGCCGGCATCCGCCGGATGACGTAGAACTGCTGCCCCATCGACCACACGTTCGTCGTCAGCCAGTAGATGAGGACGCCGATCGGGAAGTTGACGCCCGACACCGCGAAGATCAACGGCAGCACGTAGAGCAGGATCTTCTGCTGCTGCGCGAACGGGTTGTCCAGCGCGGCCGCCGGCATGTTCTTCATCATCAGCTGGCGCTGCGTCGTGAACGTCGACGCCGACATGAGCACGACAAGGATGACCGTGAGGATCTGCGTCGACAGCGTCTGCGCGCCGATGAACTTGTCCGAGAGCTGCGCACCGAAGATCGTCGCCGCGTCCGCCTGACGCACGAGCTCGAGGTTCAGCGGGCCGATCGTCTTCTCGCTGCTGATCCCGTTGAGCACCCGGAACAGCGCGAAGAAGACGGGCGACTGGAGCAGGATCGGCAGGCAGGACGCGAGCGGGTTGGTCCCGGTCTCCTTGTAGAGCGCCATCGTCTCGGCGCTCATCGCCTGCCGCGACGCCTGGTCGGTCTTCCCCTTGTACTTCTCCTGGATCTTCTTCATCTCGGGCTGGATGAGCTGCAGCCCGCGCGAGGCCTTGATCTGCTTGACGAAGAGCGGGATGAGCAGGATCCGGATGACGACGACGAGGCCGACGATCGACAGCGCCCACGTCCAGCCCGACTCCGCTGGCATCCCGACGGCGGTCAGGGCCGTGTGGAAGCTCACCATGATGTACGCGACGGCGATCTCGAGCGGTCGCAGGATGCTGGTGAAGAAGTCGATCATCAGGTCCTCGCGCTCATGCGGCCCGTCGCCGGGGCGACGAGCCGTCGTCGGGGGCGGTGTCCGACGTCGCGCAGAGGTGCGCGACGACGCGTCGGCCGCTGGCAGGGGGAACGGGGTCGACGCCGCCAGGGTTCCACGGGTGGCAACGCGCGACACGCCGGACGGCGAGCCACCCACCACGCAGGGCACCGTGGGTGCGGACCGACTCGACCCCGTAGGCCGAGCACGAGGGGTAGAAGCGGCACACGTCGCCGTACGTCGGAGACACGAGCAACTGCCAGACCCGGAACAGTGCGACGAGCAGCAGCGACGGCAGCCGGACGACGAACCGCCCTGCCGCGAGCAACCGGCGGACCGTGGACCCCCACCGGGGCGCGGCCGCGGCGTCGGCCATCACGGCGCACCGCCGGTCGAACCGGTCGTCGCGGTGACCGGGACCTCGGGCCGAGCGGCACTCTCGAGCGCACCGACCCGGGCGAGCAGCCGGGCCACGTCCCGGCCGAGGTCCTCGAACGACGCGGCCGCTGCAGCGGGCTGCGCCCGGACGACGACGAGCGCGCCTGCAGGGAGCGCGCTCAGATGGGGACGCATCACCTCACGGAGCCGGCGGACGACGCGGTGCCGGACGACCGAACCCCCGACGGCGCGGGACACCACGAAGCCGACACGGGCACCGCACGCGGACGTCGTCTGCCGGCTGTGGACGACGACGAGCCGACTTCCGGCGCGCCGACCCGTGCGGACCGCCGCCTCGAAGTCGGTACCGGTACGCATCCGGTGCGACGCGGAGAGCACGGGCGACCGTCGGCCCGGCCGCGTCAGGCGGACAGCTCTGCGCGACCCTTGCGCCGACGCGCGGCCAGGATGGCGCGGCCCGCGCGGGTGCGCATGCGCAGCCGGAAGCCGTGGGTCTTAGACCGACGCCGGTTGTTCGGCTGGAACGTCCGCTTGCTCACCTGAGAACTCCACAGTCGTTGCGTCACGGTCACGGGGCTCGGGCCACGACCGCACCTGCGTGCAGGGACGACGGCCACGAGAGCTCGGGGGTTGAAGGGCGCCTCACCCGTTCCCGGGCAGCGGCGACCAGTCGCTGTCAAGCCTCCACACGGTACGGCGCGGCGCGTCACAGGGTCAAACTGAGTGCTCCGAGGCGGTGACGGAGCGAAATCATGAACTGTACGTAGCAACTCGTGTACGCACAGTAGGATCCTGGTCCAGGTCACGTAGTGAAGGCCAACAGGCTATGGTCCTGTGGTGCTGGTCTCGGAAGCGTGCGACACGCCGATGCACGACGTCGGTTCGTCGCACGGAGACCGGCGCACACGGGGCAAGGAGCCCGATCCGAGCAGGGTCGTCCTCCGCACCACCCTGAGGCCCGGCGTGACGGGGTTCGTACACAGGATGTGGACAACTGTGTGGACCATGAGAACCCGTCCGTGACGCGACAGGGAGGTGTGCTGCAGTGACGACGTCCGGTGACGACTTCCCCGTCGTCTGGCTGCGTGCCCTCGAGGCCCTCGACGCGGCCGGTGTCACCCCGCAGCAGCGTGCGTTCGTCCGGCTGACCCGACCCGTCGGACTGCTGGACGGCACCGCCCTGCTCGCCGCACCGAACGAACTGACCAAAGAGGTCCTCGAGCAGCGGATGCGCGACACGATCACCGACGCCCTCTCGGCCGAGCTGGGCCGGCCGGTGCGGCTGGCGGTTACCGTCGACCCCTCCCTCGCCGACACGGGTCCCGGCGGCGCTGGCGCGGCGACGTCCGGCACGGCCGCGACCGGCGGGCTGGCCACGGCGCGCGACGCGGACGCCGACCTCGACGGGCCGCACGGACCCCGCGGCCAGTTCGGCCAGAAGAGCCAGTTCGGCCAGAGCAGCCAGTTCGGCCAGAGCAGCCAGTTCGGCCAGCACGGACCCGGCGGCTCCCGGCCGTCCGGGGCGCCCGGCGCGGACGACGTCATCGACATCCGCGGCTACGACCGCTCCGGTCTCGGCGCCGGCACCTCCGGGCACACCGGTCCGACGCTGGGTCACACCTCGGCACCTCCGTCGGGCAAGACCAACGACGGCGCGGCGAACGGGGTGGTCACCCCGTCCCACCGCGCCGACGTCCCGGACGGCGCACGTCGCGACGAGCCGACCTTCGCCTACCCCGAGCTCGCGCACCCGGAGCTGGACCCGGCCGACCTCGCCCGCCCGGGCACCGGCCGGTCGTCCGCCCCGCGGCAGGCCGCCGAGCCGGCGCGGCTCAACCCCAAGTACACCTTCGAGAACTTCGTTCCCGGCGCGAGCAACAGGTTCGCGCACGCGGCCGCCGTGGCTGTGGCGGAGGCTCCCGCGAAGGCGTACAACCCGCTGTTCGTCTACGGCGAGTCCGGGCTGGGCAAGACCCACCTGCTCCACGCGATCGGCCACTACGCCCACAGCCTGTATCCCGGCGTCCGGGTGCGGTACGTGAACTCGGAGGAGTTCACCAACGACTTCATCAACAGCATCCGTGACGACAAGGCGAGCTCGTTCCAGCGCCGGTACCGGGACGTCGACGTGCTCCTCATCGACGACATCCAGTTCCTCCAGGGCAAGGTCCAGACCCAGGAGGAGTTCTTCCACACCTTCAACACCCTCCACAACGCGAACAAGCAGGTCGTGATCACGTCCGACCTGCCGCCCAAGCAGCTGTCCGGCTTCGAGGAGCGGATGCGCAGCCGGTTCGAGTGGGGTCTGATCACCGACGTCCAGCCGCCCGACCTCGAGACCCGGATCGCGATCCTGCGCAAGAAGGCGATCGGCGAGCGGCTCCAGGTCCGCGACGACGTCCTGGAGTACATCGGCTCGAAGATCTCGACGAACATCCGTGAGCTGGAGGGCGCACTCATCCGCGTCACGGCGTTCGCGAGCCTCAACCGCCAGCAGGTCGACCTGTCGCTCGCCGAGATCGTCCTCAAGGACCTCATCCCGGCCGACGACACCCCGGAGATCACCGCAGCGACGATCATGGCGCAGACGTCCGCCTACTTCGGGCTGACGATGGAGGACCTCTGCGGCTCCTCCCGGTCGCGGGTGCTCGTCAACGCCCGGCAGATCGCCATGTACCTGTGCCGCGAGCTGACCGACCTGTCGCTGCCGAAGATCGGCCAGCAGTTCGGCGGCCGCGACCACACGACGGTCATCCACGCCGACCGCAAGATCCGCCACCTGATGGCGGAGCGGCGCTCGATCTACAACCAGGTCACCGAACTGACCAACCGGATCAAGCAGACCGCCCGCGGCTGACGATCCCGCCGCCCGCTCCAGCCTGCCCCGGCTTGCTACACCTCCTCCCGACGCCCGCCGGGTCGGACCCCGCCACGTCGGCGAGTGACCTGTCCGGACGACGACGGGCAGGTCACCCCGGGCGCCGCGCTCCCGCAGTTGTCCACAGTGTTTGTCCACAGGTGGTGTGGGTAAGGGTGGACTGCACGTGCGAGTGCGGAGAGCCGCCAATCTGTCGACGAACGCCCGCCGCGGCGACGCACAGCCACTCCCCACAGGTCCTGTCCACAGGTGGACAGCTCGTCGCCCGCCGCCCTGGCGGTAGCGCAGAGAATCAGGCATCTCGGATATTTGCCCACACCTGGGTATCTCTGTGTCGACTATCGACCACTCTAAGTGCATGAGCCGCGTCAACTGCCCTAGTTCGTACACAGCATGGGGACAACTCTGTGGACACAGCGCAGTCTGCGCATCACACAGAGCCAGCAGGCTGGCAGTAACCGTTGCAGCCCCACAACCCACAGGTCGGTGGACAACCTGTGGACAACGGTGGACAGCCGGCACCCGGCTGTGGACCCGCGCGGCGAGCCGGTGCACAGACGGACCGGCCCGCGGTGGACACCGCTGCGTCGTCCACCCGCCGTCCCCCGTTCGGCCCTCCGCCGTCCTCAGCCCGTCGACAGGCCCGACAGCACCTGACCTGGCCTGACGAGGGTTCTCCACAGGATCCACAGGCGTGACGACAAACACTGAAGAGTCAAACCAGTTGAACCATCCGCCCACAGTTCCCCGACCGACCGACCGACCGATGAGCCGGGCCCAGGCGCCGGGGCACCCTCGCTCGTCCCGGTGCCGGCGCACTCCCAGGTCAGGTTCACGTCTGTCGCCGGACTCGCGTACTGTCGTGACCTGCATCCCCGCCGATGCACCGAACGACACGACCGCCCGCGCCGGGCGCCCCACCAGGGAACGCCGAGATCGCCGGCACGCAGGTCCTTCCCCGCGCGGTCTGTCACCGGATCCGGTCGACGCACCATGTCGTCCGCAGCACCCGTCGGCCCTGAGCGGGGACCGCAGCAGTGGCTCGAACGAGAGGTGGTTCCGGCGTGAAGTTCCGGGTGGAGCGTGACGTCCTCGCGGACGCGGTGACCTGGGCGGCGCGCGCCCTGCCGAGCCGGCCACCGGTACCGGTGCTCGCGGGCCTGCTGCTCGAGGCCGACCCGGACGGCGTCCTGCGGCTGTCGAGCTTCGACTACGAGGTGTCCGCGCGGGTCGAGGTGCCGGCCGAGGTCTCCGACGGCGGGACCGTGCTCGTGAGCGGCAAGCTCCTCGCCGACATCTCCCGCTCGCTGCCCGGCAAGCCCGTGGACGTCGCGACCGACGGCTCCCGCGTCTCCCTGACCTGCGGCGCCAGCCGCTTCACCCTCCTTACGATGCCCGTCGACGAGTACCCGACGCTGCCCTCGATGCCCGAGGGCACCGGCGCGGTCTCCGGCGACGTCTTCACCCACGCCGTCGCCCAGGTGACGATCGCCGCGAGCCGGGACGAGACGTTGCCGATCCTCACCGGCGTCCGGATGGAGATCGAGGGCGACGTCGTCACCCTCCTCGCCACCGACCGGTACCGGCTCGCGATGCGCACCCTGCCCTGGCGTCCCTCGTCGCCGGGCGTGAGCACCGTCGCGCTGGTCCGGGCCCGCACGCTGTCCGAGGTCTCCAAGGCGCTCGGCGCCGCGGGCGACGTCAACCTCGCGCTCTCGACCGGTGGCAGCACCGAGCTCATCGGGTTCGAGGCGGCCGGTCGCCGGACCACGTCGCTGCTCGTCGACGGCGAGTACCCCAAGGTGCGCTCGCTCTTCCCGGCCGAGTCGCCGACCCACGCCGTCGTCGACACCCACGCGCTCATCGAGGCCGTCCGCCGGGTCGCGCTCGTCGCCGAGCGGAACACCCCTGTCCGGCTCAGCTTCACCGACGGGGTCCTCACGCTCGAGGCCGGCCAGGGTGAGGACGCGCAGGCGTCCGAGGCGGTCGAGTGCACGCTGACCGGCGAGGACATCTCGATCGCGTTCAACCCGCAGTTCCTCCTCGACGGCCTCCAGGCGCTGACGACCCAGTTCGCCCGGCTCTCGTTCACCCAGGCGCAGAAGCCGGCCGTCATCTCCGGCCAGGCCGACTCCGAGGGCGAGGACGACGAGACGTACCGCTACCTGATCATGCCGGTGCGCCTCGCCGGCTGACGCCGGCGCCGTCGGGCCGGCGTCGTCGCGCCGAGGAACGCCCGCGGCCCGGGCGCGCCGACCCTCCGTGGAAAGGCCGCGGTGGGAGGCTGTGCTCCAGATCACCGCCCCTCACCACATCTGGAGACAGCGTGCACATCGGACTCGTCGGCCTGGGCAAGATGGGCGGCAACATGCGGACGCGGCTGCGTCGCGCCGGGGTCGAGGTCACCGGGTTCGACCGCAACCCGGACGTGAGCGACGCGGGCTCGCTCGCCGAGATGGTGCAGACCCTTCCGGCACCGCGGATCGTGTGGGTCATGGTCCCGGCCGGTGACCCGACGACGGCGACGGTGGCCGCCCTCGCCGAGGTGCTCTCCGAGGGCGACCTCGTCATCGAGGGCGGCAACTCCCGCTTCACCGACGACGCGGTGAACGCCGCGACCCTCGCCGCGAAGGGGGTCGCTTACCTCGACTGCGGCGTCTCGGGCGGGGTCTGGGGCCTCGACAACGGCTACGGCCTCATGGTCGGCGGGGCCGCGTCCGACGTCGAGCGGGCGATGCCCGTGTTCGACGCGCTGCGTCCGGAGGGTCCCCGCGAGGAGGGCTTCGTCCACGCCGGCGGCGTCGGTGCGGGGCATTACGCGAAGATGGTCCACAACGGCATCGAGTACGGCCTCATGCAGGCGTACGCCGAGGGCTACGAGCTTCTCGCCGCGAAGGACCTCGTCGAGGACGTCCACGGCTGCTTCAAGGCGTGGAGCCGCGGCACCGTCGTCCGGTCGTGGCTGCTCGACCTGCTCGTCAAGGCGCTCGAGGACGACCAGGACCTCGACAGGATCCGCGGCTTCGTCAACGACTCCGGCGAGGGCCGCTGGACGGTCGAGGAGGCGATCGCCAACTCGGTGCCGATGCCGGTCATCTCGGCCGCCCTGTTCGCCCGGTTCGGGTCCCGCCAGGAGGACTCGCCGGCGATGAAGGCCGTCGCGGCGCTGCGCAACCAGTTCGGCGGCCACGCCGTCACGCAGGCGGGCCCGACGTCCGGCGCCGGCTCGACGAGCTGACGCCTCGTCCTCTGGTGGCGAAGGGGCCCTACGCCGCCCCGGGTAGGGCCCCTTCCCCACCAGAGGACGCCTCCACAGGGCGGACGGCGCGGCCCAGGGCGGCGTGCGAAGATGCACGCACCACTCACCTGCGCGAGAACTGACGTGACGCCGACGTGCACCTGACCCACCTGTCCCTCTCGGACTTCCGTTCGTACGCCACCGCAGAGCTGGGGCTCGAGCGGGGGGTCACGGCGCTCGTGGGGCCGAACGGGCAGGGCAAGACGAACCTCGTCGAGGCCGTCGGCTACGTCGCCACCCTCGGCAGCCACCGGGTCCCGACCGACGCGCCGCTCGTGCGGCTGGGCGCCGACCGCGCCGCCGTCCGGGCGGCCGTCGAGCGCGGTGGCCGGGCCAACCTCGTCGAGATCGAGATCGTCCCCGGCGCGGCGAACCGGGCCCGGATCAACCGGTCCCCGGTGCCTCGTGCCCGCGAGGTGCTCGGCCTCCTGCGCACCGTCCTCTTCGCCCCCGAGGACCTCTCCCTCGTCAAGGGCGATCCCGACGGCCGGCGCCGCTTCCTCGACGAGCTCCTCGTGGCGCGCGCCCCGCGCTACGCGGGCGTCCGGGCCGACTTCGACCGGGTGCTGCGCCAGCGCAATGCGCTCCTGAAGTCCGCCGGTGCGACGATCAAGTCCGGCCGCGGCGACGTCCGGACCCTCGACGTCTGGGACACCCACCTCGCCACGGTGGGCGCCGACCTGCTCGCCGGCCGGCTCAAGCTCGTCGACGCGATCACGCCGCTCGTCGCGGCGTCCTACGAGGCGGTCTCGGCCGGCCAGGGCGACGCGGGGCTGCTCTACCGGTCGAGTCTCGGCGAGGACGTCACCGCCCACGACGCCCCCGGCCGCGAGCTGCTCCAGGCTCGCCTCCTCGACGCGCTCTCGAAGGTCCGCAGCCAGGAGCTCGAGCGCGGCGTGAGCCTGGTGGGGCCGCACCGCGACGATCTCGTCATCAGCCTGGGACCCTTGCCCGCCAAGGGTTTCGCGTCCCACGGCGAGTCGTGGTCGCTCGCCCTGGCGCTGCGTCTGGCGAGCTACGAGCTGCTCCGCGGCGACCCCGGCGGGGACGGCGACGGCGAGCCCGTCCTCATCCTCGACGACGTGTTCGCCGAGCTCGACGTCGGCCGTCGCGACCGGCTCGCCACGCTCGTCGCGAGCGCCGAGCAGGTGCTCGTCACCGCCGCCGTCGCTCAGGACGTGCCGGAGGCGCTCGACGGCGCGCGCGTCGACGTCATGGCCGGCGAGGTGCACCGTGTCCGATGACGCCGTCAGCGACGACAGGGCGCCGGACGCCGCGGACGTGGCCGCGGCACCCGTCTCGCGGAAGGGGTCGAACGACGCGGACGACGCGGCGGCCGGCCCGGACGCCGTGAAGTCGGCGCTCAACCGGGCCCGGACCGCGGCCCGCGCCCGGGGCCTGCGGCCGGGCTCCCCGCCGCAGCCGACGACGGCGTCCCGGCGGCGCAAGCGGTCGGACGACGAGGTGCGGTCGGGCGCCGGCCCGGACGCCCGCGACCCTCAGTTGGTCTCCTCGAGCATCCACCGGCTCGTCGCCGAGCGCGGCTGGGACGCCCCCGTCGCCGTCGGCGGGGTCATCGGCCGCTGGGACAGCGTCGTCGGTGCCGACGTCGCCGCGCACTGCCGCCCGGAGTCGTTCGAGGAGGGCGTCCTCGTCGTCCGCGCGGAGTCGACGGCGTGGGCGACCCAGGTCCGGCTGCTCGTGCCCGCGCTCATGCGCCGGCTCGCCGAGGAGGTCGGCGAGTCGACCGTGACGAAGGTCGTCGTCCACGGCCCGACCGCCCCCTCGTGGCGCCGCGGCCTGCGGGTCGCCCCGGGCAGCCAGGGGCCCCGCGACACGTACGGCTGACGCAGCGGCGCAGGGTCCCCGAGCGTGGCTGAGAGCCACTGGCCCCCCCGGGTGCGTATCGGGAGTCGCCCTCCACCGCACTGACCCGTCAGACACGCCCTCCAGGGCTGTGGACAGTCGGGTTCAGGGTCGCCGAAGAGGTAGAATGACAACGGTAGCGGCGGTCCTCGCCCCACGGGGTGGGCGACCGCCCGTCCGTGCCCGGGGGAGCGTCGTCCGACCCCGTGCGCGGGCGATCGAGGGGACGGGTGCCAGGGCTCCCGTGCCGACGCAAGACTGAGGAGCCGAGCCACCCGTGACAGACCAGATGACGCCGCCCACCGACGGTCGGGAGTACGACGCCAGCGCCATCCAGGTCCTCGAGGGGCTGGAGGCGGTGCGCAAGCGACCCGGCATGTACATCGGCTCGACGGGCGAGCGGGGACTGCACCACCTGGTCACCGAGGTCGTCGACAACTCCGTCGACGAGGCGCTCGCCGGCTACTGCTCGGTCATCGAGGTCACCCTCATGCCGGACGGCGCGGTGCGGGTCGTCGACGACGGCCGCGGCATCCCGGTCGACATCGTCGAGTCCGAGGGCAAGCCCGCCGTCGAGGTCGTGCTCACCGTCCTCCACGCCGGCGGCAAGTTCGGCGGCGGCGGCTACTCGGTCTCCGGCGGCCTGCACGGCGTCGGGGTCTCGGTCGTCAACGCGCTGAGCGACCGGGTCGAGGTCGAGGTCCGGCGCGACGGGTCGGTGTACCGGCAGTCGTACACCGTCGGCGTCCCCGACGCTCCGCTCGCCAAGGGCGAGGCGACCGACGTCACCGGTACGACGGTGACCTTCTGGCCGAGCACCGAGATCTTCGAGACGACCGTCTTCGACTTCGAGACGCTCCGCTCGCGCTTCCAGCAGATGGCCTTCCTCAACAAGGGCCTTCAGCTCACCCTGGTCGACGAGCGGGCCGACCACGCCGACGAGGAGGGCACCGCGCCGTCCGCGACCTTCAAGTACGACGCCGGCCTGACCGACTACGTCCGCCACCTCAACAGCAGCAAGAAGACCGAGGTCGTCAACCCCGAGATCATCGACTTCGAGGCCGAGGACGTCGAGCGCAGGCTGAGCGTCGAGATCGCGATGCAGTGGACGACGTCCTACTCCGAGAGCGTCCACACCTACGCCAACACGATCAACACCCACGAGGGCGGCACCCACGAGGAGGGCTTCCGCGCGGCGCTGACGACGCTCATCAACGAGTACGCGAAGTCCAAGAACATCCTCAAGGAGAAGGACGAGAACCTCTCCGGCGAGGACATCCGCGAGGGCCTCACCGCGGTGCTGTCCATCAAGCTCGGCGAGCCCCAGTTCGAGGGCCAGACGAAGACGAAGCTCGGCAACACCGAGGCGAAGGCGTTCGTCCAGCGCGTCGTCCGGGCCGAGCTCGGCGACTGGCTCGACAAGCACCCGCGGGAGGCACGCGACGTCATCGGCAAGTCGATCCAGGCCGCTGCCGCCCGGGTCGCGGCGCGAAAGGCCCGTGAGGCGACGCGGCGCAAGGGTCTGCTCGGCGGCGGCGGGCTGCCCGGCAAGCTGTCGGACTGCCAGTCGACGAACCCGGAGGAGTGCGAGATCTTCATCGTCGAGGGCGACTCGGCCGGCGGCTCCGCGAAGAGCGGCCGCGACCCGCGGACCCAGGCGATCCTGCCGATCCGCGGCAAGATCCTGAACGTCGAGAAGGCCCGGATCGACAAGGTGCTCGCCAACCAGGAGGTGCAGGCGCTCATCAGTGCCTTCGGGTGCGGTGTCGGCGAGGACTTCGACCTCGAGAAGCTGCGGTATCACAAGATCGTCCTGATGGCCGACGCCGACGTCGACGGCCAGCACATCCGGACGCTGCTGCTCACGCTGCTCTTCCGCTTCATGCGGCCGCTGGTCGACCACGGCTACGTCTACCTCGCCCAGCCGCCGCTGTACAAGATCAAGTGGAGCAAGGCGGCGCCCGACTACGCGTACACCGACCGGGAGCGCGTCGCGATCATCGAGGCGGGCCAGGCGGCGGGCAAGAAGCTGCCCAAGGAAGAGGGCATCCAGCGCTACAAGGGTCTGGGTGAGATGAACCCCGACGAGCTCACCGACACGACGATGGACCCGAACCAGCGGGTGCTGCTCCAGGTGACCCTCGAGGATGCCGCGGCGGCGGACGAGATGTTCTCGGTCCTCATGGGCGAGGACGTCGAGAGCCGCCGGTCGTTCATCCAGCGCAACGCCAAGGACGTCCGCTTCCTCGACATCTGAGCGCCGGCGGGGTGCCGCCGCCGCCCGCCGCGACCTACGAAGTCGTTGCAGCACAAGCCATCGGGACAGCACCACGGGACGCGACGGGTGACGCAGAGCCCGGAGCCGACGAGAGCGAAGGACGACAGTGACGCAGCCGCCCAACGAACCGCCGAGCACCCCCGACGACGGCGGGACAGCACTTCCGCCGTCCGGCGGTCGGATCCAGCCGATCGACCTCCAGCTGGAGATGCAGCGCTCGTACCTCGACTACGCGATGAGCGTCATCGTGTCGCGGGCCCTGCCCGACGTCCGGGACGGCCTCAAGCCCGTCCACCGCCGGGTGCTCTACGCGATGTACGACGGCGGTTACCGTCCCGACCGCGGCTACTCCAAGTGCGCCCGCGTCGTCGGCGACGTCATGGGCCAGTACCACCCGCACGGCGACTCGGCGATCTACGACACCCTCGTGCGGCTCGCCCAGCCGTGGTCGCTGCGGTACCCGCTCGTCGACGGGCAGGGCAACTTCGGCAGCCCCGGCAACGACCCGGCCGCCGCGATGCGGTACACCGAGTGCCGGATGATGCCGCTGGCCATGGAGATGGTCCGCGACATCGACAAGGACACCGTCGACTTCGCGCCCAACTACGACGGCAAGACCCAGGAGCCGACGGTCCTGCCGGCGCGCTTCCCGAACCTCCTTGTCAACGGCTCGTCCGGGATCGCCGTCGGGATGGCCACGAACATCCCGCCGCACAACCTGCGTGAGGTCGGCGAGGCCGTCCAGTGGTTCCTCGCCCATCCCGAGGCCGACGACGAGGAGCTCCTCGGGCAGCTGCTCAGCAGGGTGAAGGGCCCGGACTTCCCGACGTACGGGCTCATCATGGGGACCCGCGGGATCGAGGACGCCTACCGCACCGGCCGCGGCCAGATCACGATGCGGGCCAAGGTCGAGGTGGAGGAGATCCAGAACCGGATCTGCCTCGTCGTCACCGAGCTGCCCTACCAGGTCAACCCCGACAACCTGAAGATGAAGATCGCCGAGCTCGTCGACTCCGGGCGCGTCCAGGGCATCGCCGACCTCAAGGACGACACGTCCGGCAAGACCGGCATGCGGATCGTCATCGTCCTCAAGCGCGACGCCGTCGCCAAGGTCGTCCTCAACAACCTCTACAAGCACACCCAGCTGCAGGACACGTTCGGCGCCAACATGCTGGCGATCGTCGACGGCGTCCCGCGCACGCTCAGCCTGGACAAGTTCGTCCGCTACTGGATCGAGCACCAGATCGAGGTCATCGTCCGGCGCACGCAGTACCTGCTGCGCGAGGCCGAGCGGCAGGCCCACATCTACCGCGGCTACGCGAAGGCGCTCGACGCACTCGACGAGGTCATCTCGCTCATCCGCCGCTCGCCGTCCGCCGAGGAGGCCCGGTCGGGTCTCATGGCGCTGCTCGACATCGACGAGGAGCAGGCGCAGGCGATCCTCAACCTGCAGCTGCGCCGGCTCGCCGCCCTCGAGCGCCAGGCGATCATCGACACCCTCGCCGAGCTCGAGGTGCAGATCGCGGACTACCTCGACATCCTCGGCTCGCCGCTGCGGCAGCGCACGATCATCTCCGACGAGCTCGCGGAGATCATCACGAAGTTCGGCGACGAGCGGCGCACCCAGATCCTGCCGTTCGACGGTGACATGGACATCGAGGACCTCATCCCCGAGGAGGAGGTCGTCGTCACGATCACCCGCGGCGGCTACGCCAAGCGGACCCGGTCGGACAACTACCGCGCCCAGCGCCGGGGCGGCAAGGGCGTACGGGGCGCCCAGCTGCGCGGCGACGACGTCGTCGAGCACTTCTTCGTCACGACGACGCACCACTGGATCCTGTTCTTCACCAACCTCGGCCGGGTCTACCGGGCCAAGGCCTACGAGCTGCCCGAGGCCGGCCGCGACGCGAAGGGCCAGCACGTCGCGAACCTGCTCGCGTTCCAGCCGGGCGAGCAGATCGCCGAGGTGCTCGACATCCCCGACTACGAGGCTTCACCGTTCCTGGTGCTCGCCACCCGTGACGGCAAGGTGAAGAAGACCCGGCTGCCGGAGTACGACTCGAACCGGTCCGGCGGCGTCATCGCGATCAACCTCCTCGAGGACGACGAGCTCGTCTCGGCCCGCCTCGTCGACACCGACGCCGACATCCTGCTCGTCTCGCGCAAGGGCATGTCGGTCCGGTTCACCGCGGACGACGAGGCGCTGCGCCCGATGGGCCGGGCGACGTCCGGTGTCACGGGCATGAAGTTCCGCGCCGGCGACCGGCTGCTGTCGATGGACGTCGTCCACGACAACGAGGCGTACGTCTTCGTCGTCACCGAGGGCGGATGGGCCAAGCGCACCCGGCTGTCGGAGTACCGCGTGCAGGGCCGCGGCGGTCTCGGCATCAAGGTCGCCAAGCTCAACGACGAGCGCGGCGACCTCGTCGGGGCGCTCGTCGTTGGGGAGGACGACGAGGTGCTCGTCGTCATGGAGCACGGCAAGGTCGTCCGCTCCCCCGTCACCGGGGTGCCGGCCAAGGGCCGCGACACGATGGGCGTCGTCTTCGCCAAGCCCGACACAGGTGACCGGATCATCGCCCTGGCCCGCAACTCCGAGCGCGCGCTCG
>Ga0209798_10000964_pt1 | contig 17489 bp, 14 predicted proteins | sample DOMMetBare3Fresh_FD_187475 | JGI IMG/M metagenome (GOLD analysis project Ga0209798, IMG submission 187475) | Wetland sediment microbial communities from St. Louis River estuary, USA, under dissolved organic matter induced mercury methylation -... | ecosystem: Environmental > Aquatic >...
TGACGAGGCGTAAGCCGAAGATGCCGCGTTGGCGCGCCGCAAGGCGCGGGGCGTGACGTTTCACGCCCAGGGCTCTGGCGTATTCCAGGGCCCGCCTGGAGGCTACGCACCTCCGGGCCGATCCAGGCGATCCTGGATCACTGCGCCTTGTCGGCGCGCCATCCCCCTCGATCTGGGGGAAGCGAAGAGACAACACGAAGGGCGCCCCCCTGTCCCAAAGACCGAAACAGGGGCCGATCTCTTTTTGCCTTTTTGAATTTCACCCAACACCACAGCGCTGCTTGACAACTGAATAGGTGAATGCCGTCCAACGAACACATCACGGGCATGGACACGAACGCGCGTGCCGCGGGCTCTTACCCTCTCCCCTCGCGGGAGAGGGTGCCCGAGCGAAGCGAGGGCGGGTGAGGGGGCGAACGTGAACGCGATTTGCGATGCAGCCCCCTCACCCGGCTCAGTCTCGCATTCGCTCGACTTCGCCACCCTCTCCCGCGAGGGGAGAGGGTTCTTGCCCGTGGCGCGCGTGGCGCACAATCACAGTGGAGGGGAGGCTGACAGTCTGCAGTCGCAGCGTTTTGGCAAAACGAAACCACCAAGCGTCAGCTTCGTCGGATGGGTTTCGCTATCGCTCAAACCTATCCTACGAAAATTCTTACGGCTCCTCCGCCACATCGATCAGCGTGCCGTCGGGGTCGGCGAGGTGGAAGGTTCCGAGCGGGCATTTGGCGAGCAGCTTGAGCCGCGCCACGCCTTCCGAGTCGAAGTCGATCGGCTTACTTCGCAGCTGCAGGTTCTGCCGCTCGACCTCGGCCAGGTTCTTCTTGAAGGCATCGAGGCTTTTGACGCGGAAGCCGATGTGGTCCATCGCCGGCTGCTCGATGCCGGCGCCGTCGAAGGCGGAGATCTTCCACGGCAGGATCGCCATGGTGACGCGGCCGTCGGTGAGGAAGCAACCGCCCTCCTCGCTCTTGATGTTGCGGCGCTCGAGCTCGTACACGTCGGTATAGAAATCGGCGATGCGCTCGACCTCGCGCACCCGGAGCGCGAAGTGGCTGATGGTGGTGTCCTGCTTCCACTCGCCCTTGGCATAGACCTCGGCGCGGTTCTCGTGGCCCTGCTGCGACAGGTCGTAATAGTTGCCGGCCGGGTCATGCGCGCTGTAGCTCGCAAACGGGCGGTTGCCGGGCCGCTTCACGATCTCGATGTCGGGGTATTTCCGGGCGACCTTCTCGCGCACCTTGTCCAGGTCCTGCACCTCGATGCCGAAATGGTCGAGGCCGGCCTTGCGGCCGCCGCGGCGCGGGATCAACGTCATGCCGGTGTAGCCGTCGCCAACCGAGATCGCCGACATTTCGCGCGCCGTGTCGCCCGACACTTTCATGCCGAACACCGCGCGATAGAACATGCCGAGGGTCGTGTAATGGTCGGTGGTGATGGCCAGGTGGTTGAGCTTGCCGAACATCCTCGTCTCCTCGCCACACGGTTGCGCGTATCGATGATTTGTGGCCCCTATTGAGCCGCAAACCGAAGCCTGCGCAAGTGCCCGACAGGGCGTTATGCCGCTGGAATTCGGTGTTTTCTAAAATGTCCCAATCTGCCACCATGAGCCACCTTGGCGTGCAAACATGACGACGGCGCCCCTCCAGTTCGGTCTCTACGTGCCGCAGCCGAACATCACGGTCGGCTCGAGAGAGATCGTGCGGTCGGTCGCGGGCGCCATGGCGCCGCTCGCCCCGCAGGCGGTCGATCCGGCGTTCGAGATATCGAAGTCCGTGCTGTGCGCGGCCGACGCGGCCGGCTTCGACATCATCCTGTTCGCCGAGCGCCATCTCGGACCCGACCTGGAAGCCTGGATCATGGCGAGCGCCATCGGCGCAGCGACCAGGCGGATCAGGAGCATGGTGGCGGTGCATCCGGGCCTCTGGCACCCGACCCTCATCGCCAAGATGGCGGCCTCGCTCGATCGCATCAGCAGCGGCCGGATGGCGATCAACCTCGTCACCGGCTGGAACGAGGTGGAGCACCGCATGTTCGGCGGCAGCTCGATGCCGGCGAGCGACGATCGCTATGTCCGGGCGGAGGAATACATCGAGATCCTGCGCGGGCTGTGGACCACGTCGCCGTTCTCCTATCGGGGCCGGTTCTATGAGCTCGACAATGTCGAGGTTAGGCTGCGGCCCGCGACCCCCTCGCCGCCCGACATCTTCACCGCGAGCCGCAGCGAGCGCGGGCTCGACATGGTGGCCAAGCACGCCGACTGGTGGTTCCTGGATTTTCCGAAGACCGTGCTGAACGCGCAGGAGATGCTGGACAGCCTTCGCCGCGCGATCGACGACATGGATCGCCGCGCCGCCCGCCACGGCCGCAAGGTGCGCTATGCCTTCAACCCGTTCGTCGCCTTCGGTCCGAGCGAAGCGGCCGCGATGGAGGATATTCTCAAGGTGCTGATGTCGACCGACCCGGACGCCGACGGCCGCAAGATCCGCTCGCGCGTCACCCCCGCGCTCAAGGCCGGCTGTGTCGGGCCGGCGGACAAGATCCGCGAGCAGATGATGAGGTTCCGCGCGCTCGGCATCGAGCTCCTACTGCTGAAGTTTGTGCCGACCCTCGAGGAGGTCGCGCGCATCCGCGCGGAGCTGATCGACCCGCTGCGGACCGAGCATTCGATCCCGGCGCCACTTGCGGCCACTGTCTGAAGCCGCAAATGCAGAAGGACTGCAAGACCATGCTGACTTGGCTTAAGCTCACTCTCGCCACCATCGCGCTCACGGGCATCGCGCCGGCGAGCGCCCAGGAGAACGAATTTGCCGGCAAGACCGTCACCATCTACATCGGCAACACGGCCGGCGGCACCTATGACCTCATGGGCCGGCTGGTCGCGCGCCATCTCGGACGCCACCTGCCGGGCCATCCGACGGTCATTCCGGAAAACATGCCGGGCGCCGGGACACTGCGCGCCGCAAACTTCATCGCCAATGTCGCGCAGAAGAACGGCACCGCGCTCGGCATCGTCAGCGAGTCGCTGGCGATCGAGCAGGCGCTCAAGAACGTCGCCGTTCAATATGACGCGGCCAAGCTGATCTGGATCGGCCGCGTCGCCGCCAGCAACGCCGTTCACATCATGTGGCACACCTCGAAGGTGCAGTCGATCGAGGATGCCAAGCGATACGAGGCGACGATGGCCGGCACCGGGCCGGGCAATCTCGCCGAGATCATCCCCACGCTGTTCAACGCCGTGCTCGGCACCAAGTTCAAGATCGTGCGCGGCTATCCGGCCGCCAATGAATCGATGCTGGCGATGGAGCGCGGCGAGGTCGAAGGCGCGACCGTCAACTGGACGACGGTGAAGACCGCCAAGGCGCAGTGGCTGCGCGAGAAGAAGGTCAACGTCATCGTGCAGCACCTGCCGACGCGCGGGGCCGATCTGCCCGACGTGCCGGCGCTCGGCGAGCTCGGCGACACCACCGAGGCCCGCCAGCTCCTCGGCCTTTACGCCAACACCGGGCCGATCGGTCGCGCCTTCTTCGCGCCGCCCGGCGTGCCCGCCGCCACGGTCAAGACCCTGCGCGACGGTTTCATCGCCATGACGAAGGATCCGGAATTCCTGGCCGACGCCAGGAAGATCAACGCCGAGCTCGACATCGGCACCGGCGACGAGGTGCTCAAGGCCGTCCAGCAGACGCTCAATGTGCCGGAATCCGTTCTGCAGCGCGCCCGCGAGATCTTCGGGCGGTGACGGCGGAGATTGCACCATTGCGGAGAATGTCATGTACAATACCAAGAATAGCCCGCGGCTTGGCCGCGCGGCGCTGTCCGCGCTCGCGCTGATGCTGGCCGCCACGCCGGCGACCGCCCAGCAACCGGCCGAGATCAAGGTCGGACTGGCCGCGCTGGTCAACACGGCGCTGCCGCTGCATCTGGCCGAGGCCGGCGGATTCTATGCCAAACAGGGCCTCAAGGTGACGATCGTGGATGCGGGCGGCGGCACCCGTGGCGGCCGCGCGCTCGCAACCGGCGAGCTGCAGGTGATGCATGTCGGGCTCTCCGGTGTCGCCGACATCAACGGCAAGGGTGGCGACCTGCGCGTGATCGCCTCGCTCAGCAACGTGATGCGTTTCGTCTTCTTTTCCGATCCCAAGGTGAGGAGCGCCGCCGACCTCAAGGGCAAGACTGTCGGGGTGAGCAGCTTCGGCTCGGAGAGCGACAGCGCCGCTTCGCTCGCTTTGCGCCAGCTCGGCCTGTCGCGCAGCGACGTCACGATCAAGGAGGCCGGCGGATCGCCGCAGCGGCTTGCCGCCATCAGGTCGGGCGCGATCGCGGCCGCCGCCATGAACGAGCCGGCCGCCACACAGGCGCAGGAGCAAGGGCTCTACCCGCTGGTCGACCTGTTCGCCGCCAAGACGCCCTGGCTGTTCACCGGCCTGTCGGTCGACAAGCGCTGGCTCGACGCCAACCGCGCGGTGCTCGGCCGCTTCATGAGCGCCACGCTGGAAGGCGCCTACCGCGGGCTCACCGACGAGCCATGGGCGAAGCAGATTCTCGCCCGCGACTACAAGATCAGCGAGCCTAAGATTCTCGACATCGTCTATGCGGACTTCAAGGCGCAGATGCCGCTTGCGGCGTTGCCCACGAAGGAGGCTGCAGACAATGTGCTGGCGCTCTTGCCGACATTCGGCGTCACGCTCAAGAGCCAGAGGATCGAGGACCACATCGACACCGGCGTGATCGATGCGCTGATCGCGGATGGCACGATCGCCGCACTCCAGCAACGCTATGGGCTCAACCGATAGCCGCTCAATAGTAGCGCTCGAGCGCGATCTCCCGCATCTCGGCGAGGCCCTTGTCGTCGAGCGTGGTCATCGCCTTCTCGACGCCCGCGCGCACGTCCTCGGCGCTGGCGAAGCCCGCCGCGAGGTTGACCTTTCTGATCTCGGCGACGTAGGCCGGATCGCGCAGAACCTCGGCCAGCATCTTGCGCAACAGTTCCACGCGATCCGGTGGCGTGCCGGGCGTGGTCAGGATCACCCGGCCAAGCCCCGCAATATTGGCGCGCCACTCCATGAGCCGCGCGGCCGCGGGCGGCAGCTGCGCCGCCTCGAAGATGGTCGGAACGTCCGGAAACTTCTCCGAGCGGGCGCGCGCCAGCGTCGTGATCACCCGCATGCCCGAACCGGGCCCGTAAAGCGCCGCCGCCTCGTCCGAGATCACGCGGCCGTCGACCTCGCCACGCTGGATCGCGAGGTTCATGTCGCCGGTGCCTTTGTAGCCCAGGATGATCTTGCACCTGGCGCCGAGCGCGTAGCACATGATGGCGGAGAAATCGGAATTGTTGTCGGCCTTGCCGGAGCCTGCCCAGAGCGCCTGCTTGTCCGGCTTCTGCATGTCGGACGCCGCGCGGATCGTCGAGGGCGGTCCGACCACCGCGACCTTGTCCTCGCCGGACACGCGTGCGAGCCAGACCTGCTTGCGCACGTCGTAGTTGACGCCCGAGAGGCCGTAGAGCTGCGCCGTCACCAGCGCCTCGCCGCCGGTGAGCAGCAGCGTGAGGCCGTCGGGCGCCGCGTTCAGCGTCCGGTTCATCGCGATCATGCCGCCGGCGGCCGCCTCGTTGGTCGGGATCACCTTGGCGCCGAGCTTGCGCTCCAGGAACGCGCCGACCGTGCGGGTGTAGGTGTCGTAGCCGCCGCCCGGGCTGCCCATGGTGAAGAAGCGGATCTGCTTGCCCTGGTAGAAGGCTGCCTCGTCGGCCGCTCGCGCGGAGGACGCGGACGTCGCGCCGGCCAGCAGCGCGGCACAGCACACGCGCGCGATCTGCGCTCGAAGCGCCGGCATGACGAGCCTCCCTTGACCAACGGCGCGCGTGGGCGCTATGCGGGCTTTTCCTCTTCCGCGGGCGCGCGGTGGCGCACCTTCGGCCCGCCGTTCTTGCGGATGTCCTGGCGCGTCACATAGTCGATGATCATCACGTTGTCCTGATTGCCCGAGCGGTGACCCATCAGGATCATGTGGCCCGTGCCCGTGTTCTCGAGCTGATAGAACGAGCCGCCGGTGATCAGCGCGGCCATGCCGGGCTTGAGCACGGACGAGGTGCCATCCGGAAAATGCATCGTGCACTCGCCCTCGAAGCAGGTGAAGACCTGATCCTCGTTGTGGCAGTGCATGTCGTCGTGGTCGCCGGGATTGGGATAGTAGTGCACCCAGGCATGCAACTTGCGGGTGTTCATCACCACGGTGCGCTTCTTCTCGCGCAAGGCGATGTCCCTTGGATTGATGATCTCTATTCCCACGACGAATTCCTCCGCTATCAGCTGTCAATCGCGGTAATCGTAGCCGATCTATCGCGCCGTCGGAAGGCGACCGCCAATGACAATTCGGCGCGCGCGCGTTTCTCGTGAACAGTCCCAATCTTCAGTTACCAGCGCGCCCGCCGACATAATTTCGTCTTCGCCATATGCACCCTCACAGTCTTGGAACGTGAAGCATATCCGCTTAACGCACACACCGATCATGAGCCAGACGAAAGCCGTCAGCAACGATATCTTGGCCTACGTCAACCGCGGGATCGCATGCCATGCGACGGGCGATAGCGAGCAGGCGATCGCAGATTTCGATGTTGCGATCGAGCTGGATCCGTCGTGCGCGCTTGCCCACTACAACCGCGGCCTGATACGGCTCGGCAGGGGCGAGACTGACAACGCGATTGCCGACTTCGATTGTGCCATCGAGCTCGAACCACAATATGCCGAGGCGTACGGAAATCGCGGCATTGCCTGGCACAAGAAAGGCGATCTTGATCGCGCCATTGGCGACTATAACGAAGGCCTTCGCATCAGACTTGGCGCCATCGACTACCGGAACCGCCGGAACGGCCGGCGCGAGCAGAGCGACCTCGTCCTTACCATCGCCGACCTCACCGAAGCGATCCGGCTCGATCCAACGAACGCGAACACCTACGCGAACCGAGGCTACGCCTATACGCTCAAGGGCGAGCACGGTCGCGCCATCGCCGACCTCAGCCATGCACTGCAAATGAGACCAGCGGCGACCGACTATCACAATCGCGGATCGGCTTGGCTCGACAGCGGTGAAATCGATCGCGCTATCGCCGACTACACAGAAGCGATCCGTCTCAACCCGGCCGATGCCATGATCTTCATCGATCGCGCCAGGGCATGGCATGAGAAGGGGCGCTTCGACCAAGCCGTCGGCGATTACACGACGGCGCTGCGCCTCGACCCGAACTCCAGTATCGCCTATGGCGGACGGGGCGCGGCTTGGTGCGACCAGGGCGACTTCGACAGCGCCATCGATGACTTCACGCAAGCCCTAGAGCTCGATCCGGAACAGCCGGATCTCCACATCAGTCGCGGCCATGCCTGGAGCGTCAAAGGGAACCTTGGCCTCGCCATCAATGATTTTGATCACGCGCTTCGGCTCGCTCCACACTCACTGATCGCGCGGCGGGCCTCTGGCGTGGCCAGATTCGCCAACGGGGATTTCGCGGAAGCCGCCGCCCTTTTCAACTCTTACGATTTCGACGACGAAGCTTTCGCGGTGCTGTTTCGCTTCCTTGCCCGCGCGCGCGGGGGCGAAGACGCCGCCGCGGAGCTTGCCGCCAATGCGACAGGGCTCAAGACGCAGGATTGGCCATATCCGCTGATTGAGCTGTTCCTTGGTCACCGAACGCTGAAAGATGCCACGTTGGCTTCTACCAAGCATCGGATCCGGGTCGAAGCGTATTGCTATTTCGGCCAGTGGCACCTCTTGCACGGCCATCGCGAGGAAGCGATGGCTGATTTCCAGTACGTGCTCGCCACCTGCCCCAAAGGGTCCGCCGAGTACACCGTGGCACTCGGCGAGCTCAGGCGACTGAAACCGTGGTGGCAGCGCTGGCTCGGATAGCCGCGTGACCAGGCAGGCCACTCGTCGTCACCGCCCATCAATGGGGTCAGTTCCCGCCCGCCGCCTTCTTGAACTCGGCGCTGGCGCGCTCGATGAGCGCGCGCGGGCTGGCATAGGTCCTGGCGAGCAGCGCGGCGACCTCCTCGCCGGACGCGGCCACGATATCGGCACGCATGTTCTGGGCATCGGCCAGGAAGGCCGGATCGCGGGCCATGGCCGCAAAGGCCTGCCGGTAGGTTGCCACGATCTCCGGCGGCGTGTCCGGCGGCAGCGCGAACGGCCGACCGTACTCCTGGCGCGCCAGCAGGATCTCGAACACCTTGCGGCCGTCGGCATCCTTGACCAGATCGAGCGCCTGCGGCACGTCCGCAATATCTGCCGAGTTGGTCAGCCCGACCTGCGCCACGATCCGCACCTTGCCGTCGCGGATCCAGTCCGGCCGCGTTGCCCGCAGGCTCGAGAGCTCGGTACCCACAATGCCCCAGACTTCGCCACGCTCCATCGCCAGCATGGTCTCGCCATTGCCGGAGTAGCCCGTGATGATCTTGAACCTGGTGCCGGCAAGATTGTTGAGCAGCCGCGCATAGACCTCGGTCGATGAATCGCCCCCGCCCGACGATCCGATCAGGACCTGATCCTTATAGAAGTCCGCCGGCGTGCGGATCGGGGACGCGTGCCAAAAGATGGCGATGTTGACGAGCCGATTGAGGCTGATCAGCCAGTTGAGCCGCAACGGATCGAACTTGGCCTGGGAATTGCCGAACAGCGGCTCGAACGGAGCGCCCGCCATGAACAGCGCGACGGCGCTGCCGTCCTTCGGGGCCACGTTGTAGAGATAGTTGGCCGCCACCACGCCGCCCGCCCCGGCCATGTTCTTCGGTATCATGACCGGATTGCCCGGCAGAAACCGGCCGAGATGACGCGATGTCAAACGGCCATAGGCGTCATAGCCGCCGCCAATTCCCGAGGGGATGTAGAGCGAAACACTTGTCGCCCGAAACTGCGCGGCGGCGTCTCCGAGGGCAGCGCCGAAGCCGACGATAGCTGCAACTGCTCCGGCGATCCAACGCACGCCCCGACGCGTTCGGCGGTCGATCATTCCGGCACCTCGCGCGGACGGAGCTGCCTGGCCTGCCGCGGCGGCCTTCGCTCACCATCGCCCGCGCTTGCGAGCGTGGCGCTGCGCAACGCACCGAGCAGGTTCTGCAAGCTCGGCGTCGCCGCGTACTGCTCGCTCTTCGACGCGCGGTACAACAGGTCCTCCATGATCTCGAAGCCGAGCGAGCGATAACTCTCGAACTGAGATTCGCCGAACCACTGGTTGGCCGTGCTCTGGTGCGGAAAATCGAGATTCGCCATGGCGTAGCTGCGCACACCGGCGCTCTCGGTTCCATGGTAGCCGGCCTTGACGTAGAGGATCAGCCCGTTCTTCACGCCCTCTCCGTCCGCCTCCTGGTAGTCGATATCCGCGATCGCGTGATAGTCGCAATGCTCCAGAATGTCGCTGCCGTCGACCGGCCGCCGCTTGAGCGCCTCGAGGCGATGAAACCGGATCGGCACGCCGAGGTCGATCGAAATCTTGCGCACCGCGTTGCCAAGATCCTCGAATGCATAGGTCGGATCGCGACCCGCATCGCTGATCACGATCAGGCGGCAGCGCCGCCGCACCATTTCGTAGAGCCCGAGGTTTTCGAAATGCCCGCCGTCCGAGACGTGAACATATTTGCGGGTGTCGGTGGTGAGACCAAACGTCTCCTGGATGAGCGGCACGATGGCGATCGCCGGCCCCTCGTGAGAAAACGTCTGCGCACCCTCGCGCCCCGGATTGCCGAGCCACCATCCCAGGCGCACGTTGAACATGGTCATGAGCAGCGCCACCGACGGCGAGGAGTGGTAGCCCATGTTGGGATTGGCGGCCGCGCCCGAGATCGCCATGGCGGTGCCGAGCGACATGCCGTCGGGATCGCCATAGGCCCGGCTCGGCCGATAGGCGCCGGCGTCACGCGCCTCGGCATTGCCGGCCTCCTTGGTCGAAATCTCGGATTTGCTGGAAGTGCCGCAGTGCAGCGGGCTGATGGTGAAGGGCGCAGCCTTTCGTTCCTGCCAGGCGAGGCGCCTCGACGATACGATGTTGAGCGTCAGGTTGAGGATATGGAACGGCCGCCAGTCGTCGGCGTCGCGATCGGGCCAATGGCCCATGGCATCGCGTGGCGGCCACAGTTGATGCATGCGGCGGTCATCATCGGCATCGAGGCCGGTGAACGGATCGGGCGTGCGCTCCCGCGAGGCGCCGAGAAACGCCCGGATGAGACGGTTGCGATAGAGCGCATGCAGCGAGAACCGGTTGATGTTGATGCAGCGCGACGCCACAAAGCCGATGATCACCGCGAGCCCCGCGCCGAGCGCCAGCCGCAGCATGATCTCATGCCAGAGCTCATAGTCCGGCATGTCGCCTTTGAGGGCGTCGGTCATCATCCTGAAATTGGGACCGAACAGGTGCCCGCCCAGGAGAAGGTAGTCGATGCCGATCGACAGGCTGAAGATCATCGCGCCGACGAACAACGGGGCCGCCGCCGCGAGTGCCGTATTCATAAGGATCGACACGATGCCGCGCGACTCGAACGTGAAACGGGTCATGCTGAAGGTGCCCACCAGCGCGATCACGAGGCCCCACAGCGCGCAGACTGGCACCACGAAATAGGCCACGAAGAACGGCACCGTCGGGGTATCGAGCGCTCCGGCCAGAAAGCCGGCGAAGGTCAGGAAGACCAGCACATTCCAGCCGACGGCCGTGACCAGGAGCCAGCCGCCGGCCCGCCCGAGCCATTCCTGCTCGGCGTTGAACTGCTTGTGGAAACTCGTCAGCCCGACAAACACCATGTCGGCAACCCACTGCGAGATCAGGATATAGGGAACGCCAACAATCAGATAGATGACCGGGCTGTTGAGGATGCGAATGAGAGAGCGCACATCGGTCGCCGGCACGTCGTGGGCAACTTCAGGAACCTGCAGATAGACGTAGAAGCCGAACGCGACCAATGCGCCATACACCGAGCCTGCCACGCACCACAGCGTGAGATCGACCCAGTCGCGCTGGCGCGGCCAGCCCAAGAGCCAGCCCAGCGCGTAAATCGCCGCGCCCGCGAGCGCACCCGCACCTGCAAAGATGACCTTCGCGCCCGGCAGGCCGGAAAGCGCTTTGACGGTCGATTCGCCGACATCGATGATGCCGAGATATTGCGTGAGCACGATCGCCGAGAGCAGCGACCAGATCAGACTTCCCGCGATGAACCGCCTATCGGCATCGCCGCCCTGGATCTCGCCCGCCTGCTCACCTTGGCGCGATGGGCGGTTTCTCGTCACGTAGCGCAGCGCCATGAGCAGAAACAGAATCCCGATGCCAACCAGGACCAGGCGCGGCCGCAGGGCATGATTGAGGTACGAGAAGCCGGTGAGCAACACCACCATGAGCTTGAGCAGCAGGATGCCGCCACACAGCACCGGTAGGATCACGAGCCAATTGAGCACGAGATTGCGCAGATAGACGGCCGCGATCGCCCAGGTGTCGGCCGACATGAGCCCGAGCTGCGGCGTCAGATAGTTGCTGTAGGAGCGCAGCCAGCCGATCGAAGCGGGCTCGTTGTCCGGCCCCGCCGGACGCCCGACCAGCGCGCTCCACACCGTGCGGAAATTCGCGCGCGCGAGCCAGGCCGACAGCCAGCTGCCGATGTAGCCGCCCCCGGACACGGTCGAGAGATAGTGGAACTGCGCCAACAGCGACTGCTGGGGCTCTTCGACCGGATCGCCGTTCTCCTTGCGCGGATGCGCGGCGAGCGACTGCATGATCCCAAGCGCGAAGGCCGCGCTGCGGATGCCACCGCCGGAGAGGCACAGCGCAGACGAGTTGAGCGCGTTCAGCGATCGATAGAGATCCTCCGGATGACCACCGGAGAGGTCGGCATGATGGATGGCTTCGGCCTCCTCGCGCAGCACCTCATCCGTTGTCAGCGGCGGCGGCGCCGCCTTTCCCTTCCACAACCATCCGTGCAGCGGCCCCAGAAATGCCTTCACCCGTATCATCCTCCTCCAAACAGGGTGAGGATAACCAACAGCGCCCGCCGACGCGAGGGCCGGTACCAATTCGAGAGACGGTACTACTTGATGAGGGCGGCGACGCGCTCCACCACCGGTCGCGGCGTCGCGTAGATGCGCTCGATCAATTGCGCCATGTATTCGCCGTTCTCGGGCGCGAGCGTCAATTTGCGCTGCTGCGCCTCCGCGACAAATTCCGGATCCCGCATGGTTGCATCAAACGCCGTACGCAGCATGCGATAGACCTCCGGCGCAAGACCGGGCGGCGCGAAGAACGGCCGTCCGATTCCCTGCCCGGCATAGAGGAACTCGATCGCCCGGCGGTCGTCCGGCGATTTCGCCAGGTCGTTGATGAAGGGCACGCCCGAGAGCGACGGGTCGGGCTTGACCCCGCCCTGGAACAGGACATTGATGGTCTTCGAAGGAATCCAGTCGGGGCGCTTGCCGATGACGCTTTCGAGGCTTTCGCAATAGCCCTCGACCTCGCCACGCTCCATCGCCAGCACCACGTCGGCCGAGGACGAGTAGCCGCGGATGATCTTGAACTTCAGTCCAAGCAGCTGATTGAGCGCCTTGGGATAGTTGCCGGTGCCGGTGCCCGCGCCGTTGTCGCCGACCAGGAGCTCGCGTGCCATCAGATCCTGCACCGACTTCACCGGCGCGGTGTGGTGGGCGATGCACACGTTGGTCTCGGTGGTGGTCGTGCCGAGCCACGAGAACCGGGTGGGATCGAACTGCGCGCCCGAATTACCGGTGATCGGGCCGAGCGAAGCGTCGCGCGCGATCAGCGCCATCACGGTGCCGTCGCGCGGCGCCTGATTGGCCATGTAGCTCGCGGCGCGGAAGCTCCCGGCCCCCTCCATGTTCTGCGCGATGACGCTCGGGTTGCCGGGCAGGTGGCGGCCGATGTGGCGCGCCAGCATGCGCCCCCACAGATCATAGCCGCCACCGGTGCCAAGCCCGATGATCATCTTCACCTGTTTGCCGGCATAGTAGCCGGCAGATGATTGGGCCGACGCCGGCCCCTGGATCACCTGCCATGCCAGCACGCCGCCAAGCAGCGCGCGCAGCGCTCGTTGATGGATCATGGCGCGATCCCCATCCTCGCTCGCCACCACGAAGCGTGCTAGTTCTTCACAAATCGCCGGACGGCCATCTTGCTGTTATAGCCTTGAAAGACGTTGCCCTGATCGTCGGCCGCGACGCCTTCGCCGGTTCCGAGCTCGGCTGAGGGTTCGGGAATGAAGGCCGTGACCTTGCCGTCCTTGACGCTGCCGATCCGAACGCCACGCTTGAAGCCCGGATTGCGAGCCTGATCGGATTGCGTGTCGGCCACGTACATCATGTCATTTCGGTCGATGTAGATCCCGCTCGGCAAACCGAACTGCTTCCACTCGGTGATGAAATTTCCATCCGGGTCAAAGATCTGGACGCGGCCATTGCCCCGATCGCCGACAAAGACCCGCCCAGCGGAATCAAGCGCGATCCCGTGCGGCTGATTGAACTCCCCCTGTGCCTTGCCGGGTTTGCCCCAAGCCTTGATGAATTTGCCGTCCTTCGAGAACTTGACGATCCGACCGTTGGTGAGCCCACCATGGCCGTCGGCGACAAAAATATCGCCATTGGCCGCAACCGCGATGTCGGACGGCGAATGAAACATATCGGGACCGTCGCCAGGCATGCCGGGCTTGCCCAAAGTCATCAGCACGCGCCCGTCCGGACTGAACTTGACGACCACGTCGCCCTTGCCGTTCTTGGACCGCTCGTCGGACACATAGACGTTGCCGTCGCGGTCGACGCCAAGGCCGTGCGGGAAGTTGAACATGCCCGCGCCGAAGCTGGTCACCAATTTGCCGGACGGATCGAACTTCATAATCGGCGCGACGTTCGACTTGCCGCAATCAGAGCCGCCGCAGCGGTCGAAGACCCACACGCTCTTGCCATCACGGTCGATATCGACCGCGATGGCGGAGCCCATCTTGCGGTCGGCCGGGAGCTGCGTCCAATTTGCCTCCATGCGATAGGGATTAGGCGCGGAGTTTGGATCGGCGGACTGTGCGAGAATGCGCTCTCCGGAGATTGCCAGCAGCGCGGCAACGCCGGCCGCAAGCGCAAGATAGAGTCGTGTATCGCTCATGACGTCCTCCCGTTCGCGCTTCTGGTTCCTCCCAACGTCCCGGTTGTCGGGAGCGCAGGGCTCTCTCCGGTTCAGTTCTTGACGTACTTCATCAGCCGTTTCGGGCCGACCTCGGCGCCATAGATGTTCCCCATGGCATCGGCAGCCACGCCTTCCGCGGCGCTGGTGCCGGTTGCCTTCTCGACCGGATCGGGGATCAGGGCCGTGACTTCACCGGTCTTCGCGCTGCCAACACGGATACCGCGTTTCCAGCCCGGGTTGCTGTTGCGGACCGACTCCGATTCGGAATCCGCGACATAGATGACGTCGTTCTTGCCGATGAAGACGCCGCTCGGGCGGCTGAATTGCTTCCATTCGGCCAGGAACTTTCCATCCTGATCGAAGATCTGAATACGGTTGTTATTGCGGTCGCCGACGAACAGCCGGCCCTGCGAGTCCATGGCAATCGCATGTGGGATGTCGAGGTCGCCAGGCGCCGAACCCTTCTTGCCCCAGCTCTTGATGAACTTGCCATCCTTCGAGAATTTGACGATGCGGGCGTTGGTGTCGCCGCCGTGACCGTCGGCAACGAACACGTCGCCGTTGGGAGCGGTCACCACCGCGGATGGCGCATTGAACTCGTCATTGCCGGCGCCCGCGACGCCGGCCTTGCCGAGCGTGAGCAACAGCTTGCCGTCGGGGCTGAACTTGAACACCTGGTGGCCCTTGCCCTGTTTGCCGGTTCCGTCCGTGATCCAGACGTTGCCTTCGCGATCGACGTGAATGCCGTGCGGGAAGATCAGCATGCCGGCGCCGAAGGACTTCACCAGCCGGCCCGACGCATCGAATTTCAGGATCGGATCAAGCTTGGAGCCCTCGCATGCAAAGGGCTTGCCGGCCGCGAGGATCTGCGCCATTTGCGACGGCGGAGCAAACTCGCCACAGCGCTCGCCAACCCAGACGCTCTGGCCATCGGGATCGATATCGACCGCGGAGGTCGAGCCCCAGGTCCGCCCGTCCGGCAGCTTTGCCCAGTTCTCGACCGAGCGATAGGGATTGGGCAGCGAGTTCGTCGGCGCCACGGTCTGGTCGTAGGCGGTGGAAGCCGCCGTGGCCAGCAACGCAGTGAGCAAGAGCGCATAGATGTGGCTTGGCTGTAGCCGCATGATGTCCTCCCATGAGGTCATACCGGTTGGGCCCGGCTTGGCTATAACTTAGCTCTAGGGTGCGTCTTTTTGGCGACCTTCGCAACTGGGCAGGCGCCTCGGTGCCCCGCCACTCCCGTCGGCGTGACTGGTCGTTCGAGCCTATGTCGGCCATTGTGTTCATACCCACTCTGTGGCTCCATGGCGCGCCATTTGGGTAAAGACGCATGCAAAACAAGTTCCGTGGCGTGATGCAGAGCCCGATCACGCCGCTCAAGGACGACTACAGCCTCGACCTCGCGACCTTCGAGAAAGTGCTCGACTTCCACATCCGCACCGGCGCGCCCGCCATTTCGTGGCCGCACCACAAGGGCGAGTCGCTGAGCCTCACCATCGCGGAGCGCAAGCGCTTTGCCGAGGCCGCCGTGAAGGTCGTCGCCGGGCGGGTGCCGGTGACGATCCATGTCAGCGCGCTGGCGGTCGAGGACACCATGGCGCTGGCGCGTCACGCGCAGGCGATCGGCGCCGACGGCATCCTCGCCATCACGCCCTATTTCTGGACGCCGACGCGGGAGGCGATCCACGACTATTTCGTGCGGCTGTGCACGTCGATCGAGCTGCCGGTGCTCTCCTACAACTCGCCGAGCTACCTCGCGGGCGTCGAGATCACCGGCGAATTGATGTCACGGCTGATCGAGCGGCTGCCCAACTTCGTCGGCGTCAAGGAGGCGAGCTTCAACAGCGAGAAGTTTCTGGAGATCTCGCGGGTGGCGCTGTCGCTGCGGCCGAGCTTCGCGCTGCTCACCGGCGTCGAGTTTCTGCTGCCGTCGGTGCCGCTCGGCGGCGTCGGCTCCTATTCGGCCGCCGGCTCGGTCTGTCCGAACCTGTGCGCCGCGCTGTTCGATGCCTGCATGGCCAGCGAATGGGCGCGTGCGCGCGAGCTGCAATACAAGATGACGCGGCTCTGGCACCTGTTCAAGGATCAGTATCCGTCCTCGCTCAAGGGCGGCATGGTGATCATGGGCCGCCCGGTCGGGCCGACGCGCCCGCCGCTGCCGACCGCCACCAAGGAGCGCCAGGCCTTCATCCGGAAGGAGCTCGAGGACATGGGCATCCTCGACAGCGAGCCGCACGGCTGGTGACCATGCCGAGATCGATCCATGTCAGTCTTTGAGCCAGGCCTCGTCCACACGCCGGTGACGCCGTTCACGCACGAGCAGCGCATCGACTATGAGCTATTCGGCAAGCTGATCGAATTTCACCTTCGCAACGGCGCGGATTGCCTAGCGCTGCCGATGCATGTCGGCGAATCGGTCAGCCTCACCGACGACGAACAGCGCAAGCTCCTGGCCTTCGCGATCAAGCAGGTGAATGGCCGCGTACCGGTCATCGCCCATACCAGCGATGCCGGCAGCGCGATCGCGGCGGACCGCGCGCGCCACGCCCAGGATCTCGGCGCGGCGGCTATCGTGGCAACGACGCCCTATTACTGGACGCCGCCGCCGCACATGATCATCGAGCATTTCGCCGCGATCGGCGCGGCCGTGTCGATCCCGTTCTTCGTCTACAACTCGCCCGAGGAAATGCCGGGCACCAGGATCACCGCCGATCTCTGCCTCAAGCTCATCGACCGGCTGCCCAATTTCGCCGGCGTCGTCGACCTGAGCCTCGACTGGCAGTTCATGATCGAGCTTCTCACCTACGCCAAGCGCAAGCGCGAAGGCTTCCAGCTCATCGCCGGGACCGAGCACATGGTATCGGCCTCAGCCATCGGGGCAAGCGGCCTGTTCTCACCACTGGCGGGCATCGCGCCGAAGCTCATCCGCAGGCTCTACGAGAGCTGCCGCAAGGATCAGTTGCTCGAGGCCCGGACCGCGCAGGAGGCGGTCGCAGCGCTGCGGCAGCATCTCAAGACGAGCGGCAGCCTCAAGGCCGCAGCGCGCGCGCTGGGCCGCGATTGCGGCGTGCCGCGACCACCGCTGCAGGCGCTCGATGCCGAGGCGACACGCGCGCTCGCGGCCGCGCTGGAGGGGACGCTGCGCGACGAGCCGCGCGGCTGGTGACGACGGGGCAGGATTTCCGAGCGCGGCCGACGAATCGGCGCAGGGGCCGTCGTGCGCTTCCGGATACTGTGCTACCCGCTGGAGTGTGCGGCAGCGTCGTGAATGACCCGGAGCAGTCACCCCGCTCGTGGTCGTGGTGTGGCAACCTGACTTCCGGAATCGGAACTTTCG
>Ga0209798_10000965_pt1 | contig 17466 bp, 11 predicted proteins | sample DOMMetBare3Fresh_FD_187475 | JGI IMG/M metagenome (GOLD analysis project Ga0209798, IMG submission 187475) | Wetland sediment microbial communities from St. Louis River estuary, USA, under dissolved organic matter induced mercury methylation -... | ecosystem: Environmental > Aquatic >...
GCCAGTGCATGCGTGGACAGGATGCCGGCGATGATGACGATCGTCGGCAGCGCGGTCGATTCCAGCGAGATCGCCAGGCCCTGGATGATGTTGGTGCCGTGCCCGGTGCGCGACGCCGCCGCGATCGACTGCACCGGCCGATAGTCGGTCCCGGTGTAGTATTCGGTGATCCAGACGATCAGCCCGGTCACCACCAGCCCGACCACGCCACAGGCATAGAGCTTGGCCCCGGAGTAGGCGACGCCCGGGATCGCGCCAAATCCATTCGGCAGGATCCAGTAGACGACAAGGACCAGCGCCCCCAGCGACAGCACCGCGGTCGCGATCAGGCCCTTGTAGAGCGCGCCCATGATCGACTGGCTGGCGCCGAGCTTGACGAAGAAGGTGCCGATGATCGAGGTCACGATGCAGACGCCACCGATCGCGAGCGGCAGCGTCATCATGCGCAGGAGCGTGTCGCCGGGCGCACTCGCGAAGAAGATCGCGGCCAGCACCATGGTGGCAACGGCCGTCACCGCATAGGTCTCGAACAGATCGGCCGCCATGCCGGCGCAGTCGCCGACGTTGTCGCCGACGTTGTCCGCAATCGTAGCGGGATTGCGCGGATCGTCTTCCGGAATGCCGGCTTCGACCTTGCCGACGAGATCGCCGCCGACGTCGGCGCCCTTGGTGAAGATGCCGCCGCCAAGACGCGCAAAGATCGAGATCAGCGACGCGCCGAAGCCGAGCGCCACCAGGGCGTCGACCACGACCCGGCTGTCGGCCTTGAGCCCGAGCGGGCCGATCAGCACCCAGAAATAGACCGTGACGCCGAGGAGCGCGAGACCCGCCACCAGCAGCCCGGTGATGGCGCCGGCCTTGAACGCAAGCTCGAGGCCGGCGGCGAGCGAGCCGATCGCCGCCTGCGCGGTGCGCACATTGGCACGCACCGACACGTTCATGCCGATGAAGCCGGCCGCGCCCGACAGCACCGCCCCGATCAGGAAGCCGAACGCCACCAGCCAGCCCAGGAGGAAGACGAGCAGAACGAAGATCACGGCGCCCACCCCGCCGATGGTGGCGTACTGGCGCTTGAGATAGGCCTGCGCGCCCTCGCGCACGGCGGCCGAAATCTCCTGCATCTTGGCGTTGCCGGCATCCGCTGCCATGACCGACGTGGTTGCCCACGCCCCATAGGCAATCGAAAGCAGTCCGCAGAGGACGATGACCCCCAGAGCTGTCATTGATTCAATCCCGGTTCGAGAAAGCCTGCCGGGCGATGGCCCGGCGCAAGTGAAGGCCGGCCCCAACTCAGGCCAGCCGAAAGTCGCGCGGATATAGCCAAAAACGACCGCGCCACGCAACGCGGGAAATCGGCCGGTGTGCGCTCCGGGCCGGATATCAATTCGCACGCGGCATCAATGGCATAAGCTTAGGGCCGTCGCCAGGGCGCGCGGCGACGAAAACGCCCTCACGCCGCCTGCCCGGACATCCGGGCACGCAGCATCGTCCAGGCGAGCAGCGCGCCGGCCGCCAACACCACCGGAAACACGACCTCGTTTACCGCCGTCCAACCGAAGCTTGCGAGCAGCTTGCCGGACGAGAACGAGGCGAGCGCCACCGCTCCGAAGACCATAAAGTCGTTGAACGCCTGCACCCGGTTGCGCTCGTTGGCGCGGTGGCACTGCGTCACCATGGTGGTGGCGCCGATGAAGGCGAAGTTCCAGCCGACGCCGAGCAGCGCGAGCGCGATCCAGAAGTGCCAAAGCCCGGTGCCCGCGATCGCGATGCCGCTCGCCAGCACGATGAGCCCGAAGCCCAGCGCGACGATCCGCTCGACGCCAAAGCGCATGATCAGGCCGCCGGTGAAGAAGCTCGGCGCGAACATGCCGAGCACATGCCACTGCAGGCCGAGCGTCGCCTCGGTCACCGAATGGTTGCAGTCGACCATGGCGAGCGGCGCCGAGGTCATGACCAGGTTCATCATGGCGTAGCTCGCCACCCCGCAGGTGACCGCCGCGATGAAACGCGGCTGGCGCGCGATCTCGGCCAGCGCGCGGCCCTCCTGGCCGTCGACGCGCGCCGGCGGCTTCGGGATGTTGACAAGGGTGAGCACCGCCATCGAGACCAGGGCCAGCAGCGCCTGCGCGAGATACGTGCCGGCGAACATGTAAGGCAGCCAGAGGTCCTTGCTGACGATCACGAGCTGCGAGCCAACAATGGCGGACGCGATGCCGCCGACCATGACCCAGGAGATCGCCTTCGGCCGGAACGCCTCGCTCGCGGTGTCGGCGGCGGCGAACCGATAGGCCTGGTGCGCGGCGGCATAGAAGCCGCTGAACAAAGCTCCCAGCAGGAACATCGGGAACGACGCCGCCAGCACCGCGAGGCAGCACACCAGCCCGGTCAGCACGCCGAACACGGTGCCGAGCTGGAACGTGGCGCGCCGGCCGAGGCGCTGCGCCAGCATGCCGACCGGCAGCGTCCCGATCCACATGCCGGCGACATAGACGGTGATCGGCAGCGTCGCGAGCCCGCGGTCGGGTGCGAGCATCGCGCCCACCAGTCCGCCGGTCGCGACCAGCACGGTGTTGTTGGCGCCGGCCAAGGCCTGCGCGACCGCCAGCACCAGCGCGTTGCGCCGCGCCAGGCGGTCGTCAGGCACAAAGGCGGCAGGCGCATCGGCAATGGCCGACATTTTGTGGGTTCCGCGGGGTTCGACTCCGGCAAGGCCGTTCTAGCCGCCATGGCCCCAAGCCGCTATGGCCGACCTGCAGGGCAGCGCTGCGGTCGCCGAGCCCGTAGCCCGCATGGAGCGCCAGCGAAATGCGGGACCAGCCGAACAACCTGCATCGCCGTCCCCGGATTTCGCTGCGCTCCATCCGGGCTACAGGACTGCGGTACAATCCGTGCGCCCCACCATGGAAAAGGCCCCGCACCGCGGGGCCTTTCCGTCATTCGCATGCGCAACCGCGCGTAGCTTACTTCGCCAGCGGATCGGGCCGCAGCTGGATGTGCACGGCGCGCGGGCGCGAGCCCTTGCCGCCTTCCATGAGCCAGGGGGTGCGGTCACCGTTGGTGCTCCACAGCCCTCTGCCCTTCCAGCCGGCGTTGGCATCGTCGATGCGGCCGTCGAAGCCCTTGGCGTAGAAGCCCATCGGGTACGGGATGCGGATCGAGACCATCTGCCCGTCCTTGAGGGCGACGAATCCGTCGCTGAGGTTCGCGGTCGAGATCGGGATGTTCTCGCCGAGCCCGAAGGTGTTGTGCTGGTCGACCCAGGTGTAGTAGCTCGCCTCGACGCTGGTGGTCTCACCCTCGAAGCTCGGGCCGGGATAGCGATAGAACGTCCAGCCCTCCGGGCAGTGGTCGCCGGTCGCGGCCGGGCCGTTGAGCGGGCCCTTGCACTTGCGGCGATCGAAGCTCACCAGGCTGCCGTTCGAGGCCGAGCCCCAGGCGACGCCGTTCTTGTCGATGTCGCCGCCGCGGATGCCGTAGCCTTGCTTCGGCATGTTGAAGATCTCCGACAGGCCGGTCTTTGGATCGAAGCGCAGGAAGCCCGGCGCGCCGCCGAACACGCCGACGGTGTACCAGACCGAGCCGTCGGTCGGGTGCGGCATCACCGCATAAGGTCCCGAGCCGCCCGTGATGCGCTTGTCCTTCGCCGGATCGGTCGCGACGTTCGGCTCGACGAACTCGTCGAGCTTGCCGTTGCCGTTGGTGTCGAGCACGAACGGCGCCCAGCCCTGCGACTTTGCGGCGTCGCCGGTCTCGTCGAACAGCTTGGTGTTGATCCAGCCCGCCACCTGCCCGGTGCCGCTGAACCAGAGTGTCTCGTTGGCGTCGTAGCCGAACTGCGGGTGATGGGTCCCGAAGCAGGTGTCGACGAAGGTGTACTTCATCGTCTTGGGATCGAGCACCGCCGCCTGCCGCGAGGAGCGCTCGAGCGGGAACACCTTGGCGGAAGGATGATCCGAGCCCTTCTTGCAGAACGCCGGATTGTCCATCCCGCGCACGCCGGCGGCGAGCCAGACCCGGCCCTGCCTGTCGAACATGGAGTTGTGGTTGTTGGCCTTGGTGTCCCAGATCTGCTCATCGCCCCAATAGGCCGAGGGCTGCAGCGGCTTGACCGCCGCCGCGTGGCCGGGACCGAGCGCCAGCGGCGTGTTGGGATCCGCGACCGGCATCTTGAAGAACGTCACCTTGTGCGTCTTCGGATCGAGGATCGGCATGTTGTCGGTCGAGTATTCGTTCGAGCCGTAGACCGGGCCATACGCATTGACGGTCGGATAGCGCCGGTCGGACGCGATCAGGTCGTGCAGGTAGTGCTTGTCGGTCGCCCACTCCCACGACGTCACGACGATGTTGCGCTCGACACCCTGCGGCCGCGGCGGCTTGCTCTTCGGCAGCTCGCCCTTGGCGATGCGGTCGGTCCAGTCTCCGAAATACTGGAACGGCACCGAGCCGAATTGTCCGGCAATGCGGGTGGTCATCTGCTCGCCCGATTGGCCGGACTGGATGCGGCGCACCCAGGCCTCGCGGCCATCACGGAACTGCCCGAGCGCGGCCGGGACGGTGCGCGTCGATTCCTGGCCGAGCTGATGGCAGCCGATGCAGTCGACGTTGTTCATCTGCCGCAGCCAGTTGTCGCGCGTGATGTTCTGCGGAATCGGAGTCGAGCCGCCGAAATCTCTGGCCGGCGGAATCTTCAGCATGCTGAACCAGTAGGCCGCCGGGTAGTAGTGCGCTGCCGCTGCCTCGCTCGGCGCCGGCACTGCGCTGAGATTGAGCTGCTGGCCGGGCTTGGCGCGTACCTTGGGCGAATCCACCAGCCCATAGCCGCGCACCCAGACCTGATAGTTCGCGGTCGGCAGATCGGGGATCACATAACGGCCCTGGTCGTCGGTCACGACCATGCGGGCAAACTTGGTGGGCAGCTCGGTGGTCTCGGCGATCACCCAGACGCCGGCTTCCGGCCCGCTCGGGCCGCGCACCACGCCGCCGATGTCGTCGGCGTCGATCGCCACCGCCTGGGTGGGCGCTTGCTGGGCGCCGAGCTCGACCGGCCCGGCAAACAGCGCGGCAAGGCCGATGGCCGCCACCGTGCTCAAATGAAATCGTCGCATCGCATGCATATTTTCACTCCCTCGGACATTCGCTTTCGCTCGCTTTCGCTCAGCGCCAGCCGCTCGCCGCGGGGCCTCCTGAGCGCTGACGCGATTCACGCACATTCAGGTCGCCTTCGCAATGCCGCCGCAGAGGCAGCATAGGATTCCGGTCGGAGCAATCCCGCATGGCGGGATGCGCTCTGACACGCTACTCTTGCCCGCGACTTTTCAACCAGAAGCCCGGAGCAACCGGGCGCTACGCTGCGACGACGGATGGGAGAGGACGTCATGCCGGACGGATCGGATGACAGGCGGCAGGTCTCGCGCCGCAATCTGTTCAAGCAAGTGGGAATAGCCGGCGCTGCGGCGGCCTTGACGGGAGCGCCGGCGGTCGAGACCGCGGTCGCGCAGACGCCCGCGGCGGCGCCGCCGCGGCGGGAAGCGCTCGAGACCGTGACCGCGGCCGAAGGCGAGACGCTCGAAGCGATCGTGGCGCGGCTGATCCCGAGCGACGAGAACGGGCCCGGCGCCGCCGAGGCGCGCGCCGCCCACTATATCGACCGCGCGCTCACCGGTCCGTTGCGCTCGGCGCGCGCGGCCTATGCGGACGGCCTCGCGGCGCTCGATGCCTACGCACAGTCCAAGAAGGGTGCGCCGTTCGCCAAGCTGTCGGCGAGCGATCAGGACGCGGTCCTCTCTGACCTGGAGAAGAACGTCGCCACCGGCTTCACGCCCAACGCCGCCGCGTTTTTCAATCTGCTGCGCACCCACACGATCCAGGGCACGTTCTGCGATCCCTACTACGGCGGCAACGCCAATTTCGTCGGCTGGGATCTGATCGGCTACCCGGGCGTCCGGCTCGCCGTCAGCGCGGACGACCAGCGCATGGCGGTCCGGCCCAAGCCGGTCCGCGAGTCGGCCTACGACAATGTGACGTTCACGATGAAGGGCGGCAGTCATGGCCATCAACCTTAAGAAGACCGACGTCGTCATCATTGGCCTCGGCGCGGTCGGTGGCGTCGCCGCGCTCCCGCTCACGCGCGCGGGCATGGACGTCATCGGGCTCGAAGCCGGCACCTGGCTCACGCCGCGCGACTTCGCGCCCGACGAGCTGCGCAACAATTTCCGCGGCTGGCCGCAATCGGCCCAGAAGGCGAACAGCGAGGTCCCGACCCATCGGCCCAACGCATCGGCGCCCTATTCGCCGCGGCTGCCATTGCATCCGATGATGAATGCGGTCGGCGGCACCTCGCTGCATTATTGGGCGCAGAGCTGGCGGCTCAATCCGTGGGACTTCAAGGTGGTGAGCGAGACGAGGCGCCGCTACGGCGCGTCCCGGCTGCCGAAAGGCTCGACCGTCGAAGACTGGCCGTTCGGGCTCGACGAGCTCGAGCCCTATTACGACAAGGTCGAGCATGAGGTCGGCGTTTCGGGCCAAGCCGGCAATGTCAAAGGCGCGCTCGACCAGCGCGGCAACATCTTCGAAGGACCACGCGCGCGCGCATACCCGATGCCGCCGCTGCACGGCACCGAGTTCACCGAGCGGATGGCAAGCACCGCGCGCAAGCTCGGCTGGCATCCGTTTCCGGGGCCGGCGGCGATCAATTCGCAGAGCTACGACGGCCGGTCGGAATGCCTCTATCACGGCTTCTGCAACCGCGGCGGCTGTCATGTCGCCGCCAAGAACTCGACCGCGGTGAGCACGATCCCGAAAGCGATCGCCACCGGCAAGCTCAGCGTGGTGACGCAGGCGATCGCGACCAGCATCGATGTCGATGAGCGCAGCGGCCGCGTCAGCGGCGTGACCTACCTCAAGGGCGGCGTGGAATACTTCCAGCCGGCCGAGGTCGTGCTCTTGGCGAGCTACACCTACGAGAACGTCCGCCTGCTGCTGCTGTCGAAGTCGAAGCCGTTTCCGAACGGCCTGTCGAACAACGGCGGACAGGTCGGCAAGCATTACTTCAGCCACCACACCGGCGCGCCGCTCGCCGCGCTGTTCCCGTTTGAGCTCAACAGCTGGTACGGACTGCCCGCGCAGGGTGTCGCGGTCGACAACTGGGCCGACGACAATTTCGACCACAGCGGCCTCGACTTCATCGGCGGCGGCAATCTCTGGGTCTATTCCGACCGGCGGCCGATCGGCGCCGCCAGCATGTCGACCTTCGGACGCGCGCCAACCTGGGGCGCGTCCTGGAAGTCGTTCGTCAAGCAGAACGCTGATCGCTGGAACGTCGCCTATCTGCAGAAGACGACGCTCCCTTACGAGGACAACTATCTCGACCTCGATCCGACCGTGAAGGACCCGCTCGGCTTTCCGGTGTGTCGGATCACCGCCGACCATAAGGACAACGAGAAGAAGCTCGGCGCCTTCATCCAGGACAAGATGGCGCAGTGGTTCCTGGAGGCGGGCGCGATCGCGGTCGAGAAAGGCCCCATGGGCACGATGGGCCCCTCCACCCATGCCTATGGCGGCACCCGCATGGGCGACAACCGCGAGACCAACGTGGTCAACCGCTGGGGCTTCTCGCACGAGGTGCCGAACCTCGGCGTGCTTGGTGCTTCCGTCATGGGCACCAGCGGCGCGCACAACCCGACGCTCACCGCGCAGGCGCTGGCCTGGCGCAGCGCCGAGCATCTCACCAGCAACTGGCGCGCGATCGCCGGCGGATGATGAAAGCGCGGCGGGCCGGCGGAGGCGCCGGCCCCTCATCGCGGCACGATCGGCAACACGATCCGCGACGGCGCGGCTTGGCCGAGGAACAGCGTCTGCGTCGCCGCAACGGGCGTCGTCTCGCGCGCAATGTCGCGCCCGGTATTGGGATTGCGGTCAAAGCGGGGGAAATTGCTGCTCGAGACCTCGATCCGCAGCCGATGGCCAGCGCGAAACAGCATGCTGGTGGGAGCGAGCTCGACCGCGATCTCGGTCGCTGACGCGGTCCCGGGATAGCTGCGCCGCAGAATGCCGTCGGTGACGTTGTAGGCCTTGCCGTCCGGATGCAGGTCGACCAGCTTGACGGTGAAGTCCGTGTTGGACGCGGTCGTGGCAACGTGCAGCACGGCGGACACCGGGCCTGTCACTTCGAGGTCGGCCAGCAGCGGCTCGCCGGTGAAGAGAACAACGTCAGGCCGCAGCTCAACGTCGTTCTGCATCTTGATGCCGGGCCGCCAACCGAGCATGGCGCCACCTCTGGTCGGCACCGGATCGTCGGGATCGTAGAGGTAGCTGATCGGCGGCTCGGCCATTGCCGGCGGCTCCAAGCTCAACCGGTTAGACTTGCGATCAGGCGCGCCCGCGCCGGTGAAGTAGAACGGGGTGGGCTTGGCCCGCGCCAGCGGCCACTCCTGCTCGGCACGCCAGATATTCTCCCCCATAACGTAGATCTGCACCGGCGCCATGAGCGAGGCGGCGAGCGGCCGGTCCAGCAGGTGATGATCAAACCATGGAATGCTCGGCGCCACGGTCGCGGGCCGATAATCAGCCGGCGTTGCGCCATCCGGTAAGCGAAGGGTGTCGGCGTGGGTCCATGGGCCGATGATGAGGCGGCTGCCGTTCGCCACGTGCGGCGCGGCATCCCGGCGGATGGCGGCGAAGTCGCGCAGCTGGCCCGGCAGGAACGGATCGAGCCAACCCGCCATCAGCAGCACCGGCGCCGCGATCGTGCGCGCGCGATCGTTGCCGTCGATCTGCTGCCAATAGTCGTCGTGCGTGGCGTGCGTGAGCCAGTCGTCGAAGAACGCCACATTGCCGCCGGCGCGGTCGTCGGCTTCGATCACCGGCCAGCCGTTGACGCCGCGGTCGATCATCTCGTTCGTCGGCACGGCGTCGACCGGGCCACGACTGTACAGGGCCCAGTAGAGCGCCGACTCGAGCGCGAACGCTCCGCCCTGGTGGAACATCTCCCGGAAGCGCGAGCTCGCGATCTGGATGTTGAGCGCTTGCAGCTCGTGGCGGTCCGAGATGGCCCACTGCGTGTAGCCATAGGCGGAGGCACCCCAGGTGCCGAGGCGGCCATCGAACCAGGGCTGACGGGCAAGCCATTCGAGCGTTGCGATCCCGTCGTGTCGCTCGAAGCGCAGAGGATAATAGACTCCGTCGGACTTGTAGCGGCCGCGCGTGCCCTGAATGACCACGTTGTAGCCGCGCGCCGCCCAGTAGTGGGCGAGTGCGCCGGCGCCAAGCTCGTTCTTCAGGCCTCGGCTGAAGGGAATCCGTACCAGGATGGTCGGCGCCTTGGCGAGCGCGCAGGGCCGGTGAATGTCCGCCCGCAGCACGACCCCGTCCGAGGCCGTCATCGCAACGGCGTGCTCGCTGCAGACGCGATAGTCCGCGGGCCTGATGCCGTCGTAAGGCAGGAAGACCCAACCGGCGAGCTGATAGCGCGCGCTATAAAGCCAGGCGAGCGCTGTGCTCAGAACGACCAGGCCGGCTAGCAGCCATTTCCGCACGGAGCATGCTCCAACGTTTGTCAGGCCCGCAGCGGCCCAACGGCGCGATCACAAGCTTAGCATCGAGGTCCGCAACGGTGGTTTCCTGTGGCCGATGCAGAGCAGATCCGCCCCGACTCGCCTCTGATATAGTACAAGAGCGAATGCAGGACGCCCGGGGCACGCCGGGACATGAGGAGCCGGCATGTCGGATGTGCAAGCCCAGTTGAGCAGCGGCTCCGCGGGCCCCATCACGATCGCCGCACGCGCGCTGGTCTATCCGGTGCTCATCCTCGGCTCGCTCATGCTCCTGTGGGCGGCGCTCGGTCTCGGCGCCTCGCTGGCCTGGGCGCCCTACGCCGTCATTGCGCTCACTGGCCCGCTCGTGATCCTGGCCGAGCGCGCGCTACCCTATCGCGGGGACTGGCAGGCCAGCTGGCCCGACCTGGTCGACGACGGGCTCTACCTGTCCGTGGTGCAGGTGCTCCTGCCGCTGGCGCTGGCCTGGACCGTCGTCTGGATGATCGGCTCAGGCTCCGCCGGCGCCATCGTGCTGTTGGACATCTGGCCGGCGCAGCTGCCGGTCTGGGCCCAGCTTCTGCTCAAGATCATGATCGGCGATTTCCTGCGCTACTGGCTGCATCGCGCCGCGCATACCTGGACGCCGCTCTGGCGCCTGCATGCCGTCCATCACCAGCCCGAGAAGCTCTACACCACCAACGTGTTCCGCTTTCATCCAGCCGAGAAGGCGCTGCAGTTCCTGCTCGATACGCTGCCGTTCATGCTGGTCGGCATCGGCACCGAAGTGCTCGCCTATTACTTCGTATTCTATTCCATGAGCGGATTGTTCCAGCACTCCAACTGCGACGTGCGGCTTGGCTGGCTCAACTACCTGGTCAGCGGCCCGGAGGTGCATCGCTGGCACCACTCGCGCAAGGTCTCCGAATCGAACGCCAACTATGCGCACAGCTTCGTGGTCTGGGACTTGCTGTTCGGCACCTATTTCCGCCCGCGCGGCGTTGTGGTCGAGCGGCTCGGCCTCGTGGAGAGAGACTATCCAAGACACTTTCTCGGACAGCTTCTGGCGCCGTTCCGCCCGCGCAGGATCACGTCCGATGACGGTTCGTGAGAGCATCGCCAGCGCACTCTTTGCGGCCGGCATGGCGACGCTCAGCAGCGCCGCCTGGCGCCGGCTGATGGCGGTCGCCGAGAGCCCGCAAGAGGCGCAGCATCGCGCGCTGCGGGCCATCCTGTTCGAGCTCCAGGACACCCAGCTCGGTCGCTCGCTCGGCTATCATCGCATGCGTGACATCGACGAGTTTCGCAAGGCCGTGCCGATCCACGACTACGAGGCGCTGCGCCCCCATATCGACCGCCAGATCGAGACCGGACTGCCGATCGTCACCGCGGAGCGGCCCACGATGTATGCTCGCACCAGCGGGACGACCGGCAAACCCAAGCTCATTCCAGTCACCACCGGCGTCATTGCCAGCCTCAAGCGGGCGCAGCGGGCGATGGCCTATGTCCAGCATCGCGCCTTCGATGCCTTCCGCGGGCGCGTGCTCGGGCTCGCGGGAGCGGTGCGCGAGGAGACGCTATCCGACGGCACGCCGGCCGGCGCCGCGACCGGGCTCATCTACCAGAGCACATCGCCGCTCATCCGCGCCAAATACGTGTTGCCCGCGGAAGTGTTCGAGATCGAGGACTATGAGCTCAGATACGCCGTGATGGCGCGGATTGCCGTCCAATACGCCGATGTCAGCGTCATCGCGACCGCAAATCCGTCCACCATCCTGCGCCTCATCCACGAGATCGAGACGGACCTGCCCTGGATGGTCGCCGAGGTCGCGCATGGCGGATCGCACCTCACCGACAAGCTTGCGCCTGGCCACGCCGCGGCGATTGCCGCGGTCTTTGGCGCCGCGCCCGAACGCGCGCCGCATCTGCAGGCGCTGATCAAGCGCGGCGGCCCACTCGCCATCGGCGACCTCTGGCCGGACCTGCGCGCGGTGATGACCTGGCTCGGCGGCGGATGCGCGGTGGCGGCCGAGGCCGTCCGGCAGACGCTGCCGCCCGCGGCGCGCATGATCGATGCCGGCTATGTCGCGAGCGAGGTGCGCGGCACCATCGTGGTCGACGCCGAGCGCGGCCTCGCGCTGCCTCTCCTCGACGATGTGTTCTTCGAGTTCGTCCCGGTGGACGACTGGAACGCGGGCCAGCGCGACACCCTCCTCCTGCACGAGCTCGACGACGGCCGCGATTACCACATCCTGGTCACCACCCTCGCTGGCCTCGCGCGCTACGACATGAACGACGTGGTGCGCGTCACGGGCAGGATCGGCGCAACGCCGACGCTCGCCTTCCTGCGCAAGGGACGCGGCGTGACCAACATCACGGGCGAAAAGCTTGCGGAGGACCAGGTCAACCTCGCGGTCGGCAAGATCCTCGCCCAGACCGGCCTGCGCGCGCCGTTCTATGTCCTGGTCGCTGACGCCCCTACCGCCCGCTACACCGCCTATATCGAAACCGGGCCGGTCAGCCGGCAGACCGCCGAAACGCTCGCCGAGCGTCTCGATGAAGAGCTGCGCACGCTCAATATCGAATATGACTCCAAGCGTGGGAGCGGCCGGCTCAAGCCGCTGCGCCTCGTCACACTGTCGGACGGAGCGGAGCGGGCCTATCGCGCGCATTGCGTCGGCCAGGGCCAGCGCGAGGCGCAGTTCAAGGTGCTCACCTTGCAGAATTCCGACGAGTTCGGCTTCGACGTCAAACCGCATATCGTCAACCAGATCAGCGAGCGCGCCGATGCGAATCCGCGCCGCTAGCTGCCCATTCCCGTTTCGCAGCCGCTTCGAGCACGCCGCGGCGGCGCGCGAGCGCGCCGAGAACGTGATCGTGATCGCCGAGGGCGCGAACGGGCTCATCGGGCTCGGCGAAGGCTGTCCGCGTTCCTATGTCACCGGCGAAACGGTGGCCGGCGCCCTGGAGGCGATCACGCGCTGGCGGAAGGATGGCATCGAAGCAGTCTCCGACTTCGCCGCCCTGACGATCTGGATGGAGCGCCGTCGAGCCGACATCGACGCCAATCCAAGCGCGTTCTCGGCGGTCGAGATCGCGCTCATTGATCTGTTCGCACGAGCCGCCGGCTGGCCTATCGAGCAGTTGCTCGGGATCGACGGGCACGACACGGTGCTGCGCACATCGGCGGTCTACGGCGTCAGCCATACACCGAAGTTCCTGCTGCAGGCGGCGCTCTACTATCTCAACGGCATGCGCAATGCCAAGCTCAAGGTGAGCGGAGACGCGGAGCGCGATCGCGACCGGGCGCGCTTTCTCTCCCGGCTCGGCCCGCTGCGGCTCGACGCCAACAACCTGTGGGCGTCGGCTGACGACGCCGTCGGCGCCCTCAATGCGCTCAAGGACTACGCCTGGGCCGTCGAAGAGCCGATCCGGTCGCGCGACTGGAAGGGCCTTGCCGCCGTCGGCGCCCAGACCGGGATGAGCATTATTCTCGATGAGAGCGTCACACGGCCGGAGGACCTCACCCGTCTCGAAGCCGGCGCACGCTACATTCTCAATGCGCGTGTCTCCAAGCTTGGCGGCCTCATGCGAACGCTGGCGACGATCCGGCAGGCCCGCGCGCGCGGCATCAAGATCATCGTCGGCGCCCAGGTCGGCGAAACCAGCATATTGGCACGCGCCGGCATCCTCGCGGCGCGGGCGGCGGGCGCCGACCTCGTTGCGTTCGAAGGCGCGTTCGGAACGCGCCTCCTGGTCCGCGACGCGGCGACGCCGTCGATCGGCTTCCGCTACGGCGGCCGGGTCAAGCCCGGCGCCGGACCTGGCGCCGGACTTGGCCTCGGCCTGGCGCCGACGCCGGAGGTGCTCAATGCCTGCCGTTGATCAGGCGCCGCCGGCACGCGCGTGGAAACGCAAGTGGAAGTCCGCCAGGACAAGCAGGAACGCCGCCAGCACGAGATGAAACACAGTCGGCAGCAGGGCCTGGAACCACGGCAGGTGCTGCAGGACTGTGAGCCCGCCCACCAGGCGGAACAGCATGAACGCGAAATAGGCGGCTCCCAGCACGAGCAGCACAGTGCCGATTGACCGGCGCGGCCGATGCCCGCCTGCGAGCATCCCCGCGAGCACAAAGAGCTGCATGGCCAAGATCGCAATCTGTGACGCCAGCAGCACCCCATAGGGCAAGGTGGCCGAGTGCCAGTTCTCGAACGGCGGCAGCCACGCGACCGGGTGCCACGCCTGGGCAGCCTGCGCGCCGACGCGGAACAGGAAGGCTGCCATCAGTAACGCCAGCAGTGCGCCATGAACGCGCGAAGCCGCGACGGGATGTGGCGTCGGGCGCAGCGCCGCCCGCGTGTCCGTCACTTCTGCGCCGGCTTGAAATAGCGCAAATCCGGCGGTGGCTGGTCCTTGCGCACCGGCATCAGGAAGCCGTCGCCGCTCAGCATGTAGTTCTCCTTGCCGATGAAGACCTGGCCGTTGTACTCGACGCAGACCGACTCGAACCACTCGACCTGCGGATCGGCGTCGCGCGTGTAGCGCTTGTCGACGGTCCAGGGCCGGGTCAGGGCGTTGTCGATCACGGTGATCTCGTCGTGCAGAATGTTCGGATCGGCCTGGTCGAGATAGAAGCGCTCCTTGAACACCGACTGGTTGTCATGGTGCAGCGGCAGGCCCGATGAATCGAACACGCGCGGCCCTTTGAAGCCCTTGGTCTCCACTTCGAGCACGTCATAGCGGCCATCGCCGTCCTGATCGATCCAGCGGCCGATGGAATAGCCGCCATAGGTCGGCGTGATCTCCTTGGGCCAGGCGCGGCCGTCGGTGAAGATGCGGCGCGGCTGGTCCTGGTCGCCGACCAGGATATAGGTCGTCTCCGGCGTGACGATGACCTCGAATCCACGGAACGACACCATCATGTGCGGCATGCCCGAAGGCCCGCAGCGCGCACGATCGATGTTGTTGCCGTGCCCGCCGTTGACCTGATCCGCAAGGCTCGCCTCGAACACGCGTTGATATTCGGGCGTAAGCGGCGCTCCCTGTCCGGGTCCCCAGGACTTGGTCTGGTCGAACGACGGCTGGCCGCGAACGCCCGGGACGATGACGCGGGTCCACTGCCCCTTCAGGTTGGGATACTTCGCGTCATCGGCAGCTTGCGCGCGGCTTGGCGCGAGCGCGAGCGCCGCGACCATGAGCGCCGCAATGGAACTCACTGCAACAATTCGGATCAGGCTCGGTTGATACATGACTGCCCTCCTCGTGATCGCAAGCGGCTGGGCGAAGCAAAGTGAATGCAGCTCGCGCCGAATAACGCGCGGCGATCGATACGCCAGGCGAGCGCATCATCCTCCTCCCAGGCGTTCAGCGGCCCTGCTTTCGACAACGAAAGCCTATCAGGGTTGCCCGGCCGCCCGGAAGAGGAGACAACACCTGTGAAATTCATCGACACCGCGTACCGGTTGCCTGGCCGCCTCATGCAAGAGGTGCCGCCGCACCCGCGGACAACCGTGCCCATACCGACCTTGCGGGGCGATCGCAGGCGCGGGATTATTCATCAAACACGATCGACCAACGATGGGGAGGACTGCCGTGGACAGGCGATGCGCTTGCTCTGCCATGCTCGGGATCGCCGCGGCCTTGCTGCCGCCCATCCAGGCCAACGCCGCGCCAGCCTGGCGCTTCCATCTCGAGGAGGCGACGATCGCCGATGTGCATCGCGCCATCCGAGGGAGGCAGATCACGGCCACCCAACTGGTGACGCTCTATTTCAAGCGCATCGCGGCCTACAACGGCGCCTGCGTCAAAGGCGAGATCGATCCGGCGACCGGCCTGATGCTTGGCGAGATTGCGCCGATCGAGAACGCCGGGCAGGTCAACGCCTATGTGACGCTCAACATCCGCGGCAAGCGCTCGATGACCGACAAGGCCGACAACGATCCGAAATTGCTGGATGCCTTGGAGGTCGCGCGCAGCCAGGACGCCTATTTCGCGCGCACCGGTCGCCTGCTCGGGCCGCTGCACGGCATTCCATTCGCGATCAAGGACAACTACGACACGCTCGACATGCGCACCACGGCCGGCGCGGCGGCCGACTACGCCAACGACAAGCCGCCGAGAGATGCCACCATGGTGGCCAAGCTGCGCGCCGCCGGCGCGATCATCCTGGGCAAGACCAATCTCGATGAATATGCCCCGGCCGGCATCGGCCGCAGCACGCTCGGCGGCCAGACCTGCAATCCCTACGACACCAAGCGCATTCCGGGCGGCTCGAGCGCCGGCTCAGGCGCCGCCGTCGCGGCGAACCTCGCCATCTGCGCGCTCGGCACCGACACGGCGGGCTCGGTGCGCAATCCTGCCTCGGTCAATGCGCTGGTTGGCATGGTCGCCACGCAAGGGCTGGTGAGCCGCGCCGGCATCGTCCCGCTCTCGTTCTCGCGCGACCGCGGCGGACCCATGTGCCGCACCGTCGCGGACACCGCGCTCGTCCTCGAGGTCCTCACCGGCGCCGATCCGCGCGACGAGGTCACGTCGCTGGCGCACGGCATCAAGCCGGTCGCCTATCAGAAGCATGCCGCCAAGACCTCGCTCGCCGGCAAGCGCCTGGGCGTGGTGCGCGACTTCATGATCGAGGCGACACTTGCCGACCGCGACAGCATCCGCGTCGCCAACGCGGCGCTGGCCGAGATGAAGCGGCTCGGCGCGACTATCGTCGATCCGGTCGACTTCCATGCCGCGATCGCCGAGGTGATGACGGCCTACGAGCCGAGCTTCTTCACGCAGGTTTTCCCAGAGGCCCTGCCCGCCGGCAGCAAGCCGATCGACCGCCTGGTGACATTCGCGAGCGATCCCAAGGCGCTGCCGGGCGGAGCGCGCGGCGTCAATCTGCGCATGATCGCCGGCCAGCGCCGCGGCGAGGAAGGCAGGTTCGCGCTCAATGTCTACTTGAAGGAGCGCAACGATCCCAAGTTCCGCTCGGTCGAGGATATGTTCGCCAGCAAGGCCTTCCTGGGCGAGAACGAGCTTCTCCGAACGGCGTTCGGCGCCAGGGCCGACACGCTGGACACGCCGGCCAATACCAGCCACACGCTGCGTCTGCAGGCGCTGCGGCGGATTCTCTACAAGGTGATGGCGGACAACAAGCTCGACGCCCTGGTCTATGTCTACAACACGGTGCCGCCGCCGATCGTCCTGCCGAGCCGAATTCCGGACGTCTACAACGCCCGCACCGAGCCGCGCCTGCTCAAGGCCGGAACGACGCTGTCCGATCCCAATCTCCTGCCTGGCGAGACGACGCTGCAGAAGGATCTCGACCTGTGGCGCGGCGCCGGCTCGAGCTGGAGCGTCAATTTGAGCCCGGTGAGCGGCTTCCCGGCGATCGTCGTGCCGGCGGGCTTCACGCGCGAAGTCTACGACCGCGTGCCCGACGCGAGCGATCCTAACGGCAGCCGCCTCGATGGCCCCAAGCCCGATCAGCTTCCCGTCGCCATGGAGTTTCTGGCGCGACCGTTCGACGAAGCGCTGTTGTTCGAGATCGCGGCGGCCTATGAGGCGGGCACGAAACATCGCCGGCCACCGAAGGGATTCGGGCCGCTCAGGGACGAGCCATAGTGACCCTCCATCAGTTGCGTATCTTCCTCGCGGTCGCGCAGGCCTCGACCCTGACGCGCGCCAGCAAGCAGCTCGGCCTCGCCCAGCCATCGCTCTCTAAGCAACTGGCGAGCCTGGAGGACAGCGTCGGCGCGCGGCTGTTCGAGCGCGCTCATAAAAATATGGTGCTGACCGATGCCGGCCGCTTGCTGCTGCACCATGCCCAGCGCGTGATCAAGGGGATCGACGAGGCGGAAGCCGGCTTGCGCGAGTTCACGACCGGCAAGCGCGCCGTGATCCGCATCGCCGGGCTCAATTCGGTGATCAAGGCAATCGTACCGGATGC
>Ga0209798_10000967_pt1 | contig 17445 bp, 15 predicted proteins | sample DOMMetBare3Fresh_FD_187475 | JGI IMG/M metagenome (GOLD analysis project Ga0209798, IMG submission 187475) | Wetland sediment microbial communities from St. Louis River estuary, USA, under dissolved organic matter induced mercury methylation -... | ecosystem: Environmental > Aquatic >...
CGTCGGCGCGCGCCGACCTCGGCATCGCGCTCGTGCCGGAAGGACGCGAGCTGTGGCCGCAGCTCACCGTGCGCGAGAACCTCGAGCTCGGGGCGTACGGCGCCCGCGCGCGCCCCGGCGCCGCCCGGAACCTCGAGCGCGTGCTCGCCCTCTTCCCGCGCCTCGCCGAGCGCGGCCGGCAGCTCGCCGGGAGCCTCTCGGGGGGCGAGCAGCAGATGTGCGCGATCGGCCGCGCCCTCATGAGCGAGCCCACCCTGCTCATGCTCGACGAGCCGAGCCTCGGGCTCGCGCCGGTCGTCGTCGAGCAGGTGATGTCCGTCATCGCCGACCTGCACCGCGGCGGCGTGACGGTCCTCCTCGTCGAGCAGAACCTGCGCCAGGCGCTCGCGATCGCGGACCGCGGCACCGTCATCGAGACGGGCCGCGTCCGCCTCGAGGGGCCGAGCGCGGCCCTCGCCGCGAACGAGGAGATCCGCGCGGCGTACCTCGGCCTCTGAGCGCGCCATGGAAGGCACGATCCCGCACACCGCGCTGTACCAGGAGGTCGCGGCGCGCCTCAGGGACCTCATCTACGGCGGCGAGCTCGCCCCGGGCGCGTGGATCGACGAGCAGGGCCTCGCCCGCCGCTTCGGGATCAGCCGGACGCCGCTGCGCGAGGCGCTCAAGGTGCTCCACGCCGAGGGGCTCGTGCGGCTCACGCCGCGGCGGGGCGCGGTGGTGGCGGGCGAGCTCACCCCCGAGGACCTCGACGCGCTCTTCCCGCTCATGGGGCTCCTCGAGGGGCGCTGCGCCTGGGAGGCGGTGCGGAAGGCCACCCCCGCGGACGTGGCGCGGCTCGACGCCCTCCACGGCGAGCTCGAGGCGCACGCGGCCGCGAAGGACGTCGCCGCCTACTACGAGCGGAACTACGCGTTCCACGAGGCGGTGCAGGAGATCGCCCGGAACCGCTGGCTGTCGCGCGCCGTCGGCGAGCTGCGCCGGTTCCTGCGGCTCCTGCGCGGGCGGCAGCTCCGCGTGCCGGGGAGGCTCGCGGCGTCGCTCGACGAGCACCGGCGCTTCATGCGCGCCTTGCACCGGGGCGACGCCGCCGCCGCCGAGCGGGCGATGCGCGCGCACCTCCTCGCGCAGCGCGAGGCGCTCGGGGCGCTCGACGTCGCCCCGGCCGCGCCCGCGCCGCTCCGGCGGGCCGGGACGCGGCGGAGGGCACGCCCGTGACGACGAGACCGGAGCGCCCCTGGGACACCGCGCGGCGGGATCGCCTCGCGCGCCTCGAGCGGGCGCGCGCGGTCGCGCCGGAGCGCTGGGTCGAGCCCGGGCGCGTGACCGCGCTCCTCGAGGCGATCCTCGAGCCGGGCGACCGGGTCTGCATCGAGGGCGACAACCAGAAGCAGGCCGACTTCCTCGCGCGCGCGCTCGCCCGCGTGGACCCGGGCCGGGTCCACGACCTGCACCTCCTCCTGTCCGTGCTCGCGCTGCCGGAGCACGTCGAGCTCTTCGAGCGCGGCGTCGCGCGCCGGCTCGACTTCTCCTTCTCGGGCCCGCAGGGGCTCAGGCTCGCCCAGCTCGTCGCGGCGAGGCGCATCGAGATCGGCGCGATCCACACCTACCTCGAGCTCTACGCCCGCTACTTCGTCGACCTCACCCCGCGCGTGGCCCTGGTCTCGGCGCTCGCCGCCGACCGCGAGGGGAACCTCTACACCGGCCCGAACACCGAGGAGACGCCCACCCTGGTGGAGGCGGCCGCGTTCAAGGACGGGCTCGTCGTGGCGCAGGTGGACGAGCGCCGGGAGCGGCTCCCCCGGGTCGACATCCCCGCCGGCTGGGTCGACTTCGTCACCGTCGCGCCGACGCCGAGCGCGATCGAGCCGCTCTTCACGCGCGACCCGGCGATGATCGGCGAGATCCAGATCCTCATGGCGATGATGGTGGTGAAGGGCCTCTACGCCGAGTACGGCGTGCGGACGCTCAACCACGGCATCGGCTTCGACTCCGCCGCCATCGAGCTCATCCTCCCGACCTACGCCGAGGCGCTCGGGCTCCGGGGAAGGATCTGCCAGCACTGGGCGGTGAACCCGCACCCGACCCTCATCCCCGCCATCGAGAGCGGCTTCGTCCGCTCGATCCACGCCTTCGGCTCCGAGCTCGGGATGGAGGCCTACGTGGCGGCCCGGCCGGACGTGTTCTTCACCGGGCGCGACGGGAGCCTCCGCTCGAACCGGGCCCTCGCCCAGACCGCCGGGCTCTACGCCTGCGACCTCTTCATCGGCTCGACCCTGCAGGTCGATCTCGCGGGGAACAGCTCCACTGCGACGGCGAGCCGCATCACCGGGTTCGGCGGCGCGCCGAACATGGGGAGCGACGCGCGCGGCCGCCGCCACGCGACGGACGCCTGGGTCCGCGCCGGCCGCGAGGCGCCGCCCGGGCCCGGCGGGATGCCGCGCGGCCGCAAGCTCGTGGTGCAGCTCCTCGAGACGTTCCGCGAGCACATGGAGCCCGCGTTCGTGGAGCGGCTCGACGCCTGGGCGCTCGCGGAGAAGCTCGGCTGGGAGCTGCCGCCCGTCATGATCTACGGGGACGACGTGACCCACGTCGTCACGGAGGAGGGGATCGCGAACCTGCTCCTCTGCCGGACGGAGGAGGAGCGCGCCGACGCGATCCGGGGCGTCGCCGGCTACACGCCCGTCGGGCTCGGCCGGTCGCGGCGCGCGGTCGAGAACCTGCGGGATCGCGGCATCGTCCGCCGCCCGGAGGACCTCGGCATCGACCCGCGCGCCGCGACCCGGGACCTGCTCGCGGCGCGCTCGATGAAGGACCTCGTGCGCTGGTCCGGCGGGCGGTACGACCCGCCGAAGCGCTTCCGCAGGTGGTGAGGAGGAGCGTCATGGAACGACTCGAGTTCGAGCTCCCGAGCGCGCGGCCCGCGGCGGCGGGGGGCGCGCCGGTGGTGGTCGGCGTCGTCGCGTCCGGGAACCTCGAGATCCTCGTCGAGCGCGCGGAGGCTCCCGACCGCTGCCGGTTCGCGGTGTCCACCTCCGCGCACGGCTTCGGCCCGGTCTGGCGCGCGGTGCTGGAGGACTTCGCCGCGCGCCGGGCGGTGGCGGGCCTCGCCTTCTCGGTGAACGACGCGGGCGCGACGCCGGCGGTGGTCGGGCTGCGGCTCGAGCAGGCGGCCGAGGAGTTCCTGGGGGCGGCGCCGTGAGCCGGGCGGGGCCGCCGCGGGCGAGACGGAGCTACCGCGAGGCGACGGCGCGGCGGCGCCTCGCCGGCGTGCTCGACGCGGGGAGCTTCGAGGAGCGGCTGGGCCCGGCCGACCGCGTCACGAGCCCGCACCTCGCGGCCCTCGACCTGCCGGTCGCGTTCGACGACGGCGTGGTGGTCGGCTCGGGCCGGCTCGGCGGCCGGCGCGTGCTCGCGGCGAGCCAGGAGGGGGCGTTCCTCGGCGGCGGCGTGGGCGAGGTCCACGGGGCGAAGCTGTGCGGGATCCTCGCGGCGGCGCTGCGGGAGCGCCCCGCGGCGGTGCTGCTCCTGCTCGACACGGGGGGCGTGCGGCTCCAGGAGGCGAACGCCGGGCTCGTCGCGGTCTCCGAGGTGATGCGCGGCGTGCTCGCGGCGCGCGCCGCGGGGATCCCCGTCGTCGCGCTCATCGGCGGCGGCTGGGGGTGCTTCGGGGGCATGGGCATCGTCGCGCGCTGCTGCGACACGATCGCCATGAGCGAGGAGGGGCGGCTCGGCCTCTCCGGCCCGGACGTGATCGAGGAGACGAAGGGGGTCGAGGAGCTCGACGCGGCGGACCGCGGGCTCGTCTGGCGCACCTACGGCGGGAAGCACCGCTACCTCCTCGGCGAGGCCGACCGGCTCGTCGAGGACGACCTCGACGCGTTCCGCGCGGCGGCGATCGCGCTCGCCTCGGTCCCCCGCCCGATCGGGATCGAGGCGCTCTCGCGCGAGCACGACCTCCTCGCGCGCAGGCTCGCCGCCCACGGCGCCGCCACGGACGCCGCCGCGATCTGGAGGGACCTCGTCGGCGCCACGTTCGAGGAGCTCCCGCTCCTCGAGGCGGACGAGTTCCTGCGGGCCGTCGGCGGCGCGCGGCTGGAGGCACGATGACCCTCGACGAGATCCTGGACGGCCTCTTCCCCTCCGGCCACGCGGTGCGCCGGGACGGGCCGCTCCTCGCCGGCGCCGGGCGCACGGCGCGGGGCGAGGTCGCGGTCGTCGGGACGACCGGGGCGGCCGAGGTCGGGGTGGAGGTGGCGCTCGCGCTCGCGGAGGAGCTCCTGCGGGTCGTGCGCGACGCGCCCGGCCGGCCCATCCTCGCGCTCGTCGACACGAGCGGCCAGCGGATGAGCCGGCGCGACGAGCTCCTCGGGCTGAACGGCTACCTCGGCCACCTGGCCGCGTGCGTCGAGCTCGCCCGCCGGCGCGGTCACCGCGTCCTCGCGCTCGTCACCGGCGAGGCGGTGAGCGCGGGCGCGCTCGCGCTCGGCTTCGTCGCCGACGAGGTCCACGCGCTCGAGGGGGCACGCATCGCCGTGATGGCGCTCCCCGCGATGGCGCGCGTGACGAAGATCCCGCTCGAGCGCCTGGAGCGGCTCGCGCGCGGCTCGCCGGTGCTCGCCCCGGGGCTCGAGAACTACGTCCGGCTCGGCGCGATCGAGTCGATCTGGCGCCCGCCGCTCGCCGCCGCGCTCGAGGCGGCGCTGGCGCGGCCGGCGGGGCCGGACGCGCGGGCGGCGCGGGGCGCGGAGCGCGGCGGCCGGTCGCTCGCGCTCCCCGTCCTGAGGCGGGTCGCGTCCGGAGGGGCCGATGGCGGCTGAGCGCGGCCCCGGGCGCCACGCGCTCGTCTGGATCCGCCCGGGCTGGCGCGCGGCCGTCCGCGCCGCCGATCCCGCCCGCGCGGACGACGTCGGGCGCTGGCTGGCGCTCGACCGGCCGGCGGTGGCGCGGCGGCGCGACCCCGGGATGTCCGGCGGGGAGGTCGCGCTCGGCATCGCGCTCCCGGCCGGGCAGGGCCGCGCGCGCGTCGCGCTCGCGGCGCCGGCGGGAGCCGTCGCGCGGGTCGCGCCGCCGGTCCCTCTCGCGGAGGCGCTCGCGAGCGCCCCGCCCGGCTGGCGGGCGCCGCTCGCCGCGCTCGCCGGGGAGGCGCGCCGCGCCGGGCTCCTCTTGCGCGTTTACGGGTCGCTCGCCTGGGAGCACCTCACCGGCGAGCCGTACCTGCACGACGGATCGGACGTGGACCTCATCGTGCCGGGCGCCACGGACGGGGAGAGGGTGCGCGCGCTCGCGCTCCTCGGCGCATGGGCGGCGCACGCGTGCCCGCGCCTCGACGGCGAGCTCGACCTCGGCGCGGGGAGAGGGGTCGCCTGGCGCGAGCTGCTCGCGCGACCGCCGCGGGTCCTCGTGAAGGCGGGCGGGTCGGTGACGCTCGAGCCGCTCGCGGCGGCGCTCCGCGCGCCGCCGGGAGGCGCGCCGTGACCCTCGCCGCCCGCGCCCTCGCGGCGCCGCGCGCGCCGGACCGCCCCGCCGCGGGACCCAAGGCGGTCGTCCGCGCCGTCGACCGCGCGGCGCTCGCGGCGCTGCGCGAGGAGCTCGCCACCTCGCCGAAGCCGGGGCTCGTCTCGCCCGGCGACGCCGGCGCGCACGCCGACATGGACGCGGGCACCTTCGGCGCGAGCCTGCGTGCGCTGCGCGGGTTCTTCGGGGCCGCGGCGGAGGCCGGCCTCGCGGGCGCGCCGTTCGAGGCGCTGCGCGCGCTCGGGGTCGAGGCGGAGGCGCGGATGCTCGGCGCGACCGGCGGCGTGAACACCCATCGCGGCGCGATCTTCAGCCTCGGGGTGCTCTCCGCCGCCGCCGGGCGGCTCGCGGCCGGGGGGCGCTCCTTTGCGGGGAGCGCGCTCGCCGACACGGTGCGGGCCGCCTACGGCGACGCCGTCCGGCGCCTCGCGCCGGCGCCGGGGAGCCACGGCGCCGCGGCGGCGCGCGCCCACGGCGTGCCCGGCGCGCGGGAGGAGGCCGCGCTCGGCTTTCCCCACGTGTTCGAGGTCGGCCTCCCCGCGCTCGAGGCGAGCCTCCGGCGCGGCGCCGCACGGAACGAGGCGAGGATCCAGTGCCTCTTCGCCCTCGTCGCGCGGCTGCCCGACACGAACCTCGTCCACCGGGGCGGTCCGGAGGGGCTCGCCTTCGCGCGCGGCGCGGCGCGCGCGTTCCTCCTCGCGGGCGGCGTCCACCGGCGCGGCTGGCGCGGGCACGCCCTCGCGATCCACCGCGCGCTCGTGCGGCGGCACCTGTCGCCCGGGGGGAGCGCCGACCTGCTCGCCGCGACGCTCCTCGTCCACCGCCTCCGCTCCGGCCCCGCGCGAGGGGGCGCGCCGGCATGAGCGGCGGCCTCGCCATCCTCTGCCCGGGGCAGGGGGGCCAGCACGCGGGGATGCTCGAGCTCGCCGCCGCGACCCCGGCGGGGGCGGAGGTGCTCCGCCGGGCGAGCGCGGCGGCGGGGCTCGACCTCTCCGCGCTCGCGCGCGCAGGCGGGAGCGAGCTCTTCCGGAACGCGGTCGCGCAGCCGCTCCTCTGCGCGGCCGAGCTCGCCACCTGGGCCGCGCTCCGCGAGGGGCTGCCCGCGCCGCGCCTCTTCGCCGGCTACAGCCTCGGCGAGCTCGCCGCGTACGCCTGCGCGGGCGCCCTCGGGGTGGAGGACGTCGTGGCGCTCGCCGCCCGCCGCGCCGCGCTCATGGACGCGGCCGCGGGCGGCCGCGGGCGCGGCGGCCTCGTGGCGGTGCGGGGCCTGCCCCTCGCGCGCGCGGAGGCGCTCGCGCGCGCCGCGGGCGGCGAGATCGCGATCGTGAACGGGCCGGACCACTGCATCGCGGGGGCGCCCGACGCGGCGCTCGGGGCGATCGAGCGCGCCGCGAGCGGCGCCGGGGCGAAGGTGCAGCGCCTCTCCGTCGACGTGGCCGCGCACACGGCCGCCCTCGCGCCGGCGGTCCTTCCGTTCGCGGAGGCGCTCGCGGCGTCGGCGCTCCGCGATCCGCCCGCCCCGGTGCTCGCCGGCATCTCCGGCGAGCCGGTGCGCGACCGGGCCGGCGCGATCGCCGCCCTGTCGCGGCAGCTCGCGGAGCGCGTCGAGTGGGGGCGGTGCCTGTTCGCCGCGACCGAGCTCGGCTGCACGGTGTTCCTCGAGCTCGGGCCCGGGTCGGCGCTGACGAGGATGGTCGCCGAGGCGCTGCCGGGCGTGGAGGCGAGGTCGGTCGACGACTTCCGCACCGTCGAGGGGGTGCGGCGGTGGGTGGAGGCGAGGGTCGGCGCGCGGTGAGCGCGCCGCGGACCTCGCCCGCCGGGAGCCGCTCGAGGCGGGCCGGCTAGAACCCGCCCGCCGCGGCCCGCTCCGCGTCCGCCGCGAGCGGCGGCGACTCCTGCGGCGCCCGCGACTCCGCGTGCCGCTCCTTGGCGATGAGGAGGTAGATGGCGGGGACGAAGAACACGGTGAAGGCCGTCCCCACCGCCATCCCGGCCACGAGCACGAGGCCGATGCTGTTGCGGGCCTCCGCGCCGGGCCCCGTCACGAGCACGAGCGGGAAGTGGCCGCAGACCGTCGCCACGCTCGTCATGAGGATCGGGCGGAGCCGGGTGACCGCCGCCTGCTTCACCGCCTCCAGCTTGGAGAGCCCCTGCTCCTGGAGCTTGTTCGCGAACTCGACGATGAGGATGCCGTTCTTCGAGACGAGGCCGACGAGGGTCACGAGCCCCACCTGCGAGTAGACGTTGAGCGTGGTCGTCCAGCCGTCGGTGAAGAACGGGATGTTCGGGTTCGGCATCTTGAGGAAGGTCATCACCAGCGCGCCGAACATGCCGAGCGGGACCGAGCCGGCCAGGATGACGAACGGGTCGCGGAAGCTGTTGAACTGGGCGGCGAGCACCAGGAAGATCAGCACCACCGCGAGCAGGAAGGCGGGCAGGAACCGGTCGCCCTCGGTGCGGAGCTGGCGCGACTCGCCGGTGTAGTCGAGGACGTAGCCCTTCGGCAGGATCTTCGCCGCCTCGTCCTCCAGGTACCCGAGCGCCTCGTCGAGGGGGCGCACCGCGACGCCGGAGATCTTCACGGCGTTGAGCTGCTGGAAGCGGTTGAGCGAGCGCGGGGTGACGGAGTCGCGGATCTTCGCGATGGCGGAGAGGGCGATGAGCTGGCCGTTCGGGCCGGTGACGTGGATGTCCCCGAGCTGCTCCGGGTTGAGCCGCTCCGTCCGGAGGAGCTGCGGGATGACCTTGTAGCTGCGGCCGCCGACGCTGAAGCGGTTCACGAAGTTGCCGCCCACCGCCGCCGCGAGGTCGCGCCCCACGGTCTGGAGGTCGAGCCCCAGCTCCGCCACCTTGTCGCGGTCGATCTCCAGCTCCGACTCGGGCTGGTCGATCTTCACGTCGATGAGCGGCGGGAAGGCGAACATCCCGCTCTTCGTCGCCCGCTCCTGGAGCTGCTGCGCGAAGCCCAGGATCTCGGAGGCCTCGGCGGTCGAGGCGAGCACGACCTCGACGGGGAAGGTGCCGCCGCCGGGGAGCGCCGGCGGGAGGATGGGGAAGGTCTGGATGCCGGGGATGACGGAGACCTTCCCCTGCACCTCGGGGAGGATCTCGAAGGTGGTGCGCTCGCGCGCCTCCCAGGGCTTCAGCACGGCCCCCCAGAACCCGCCGTTCGGGAAGGTGATCTGGAAGGTGAACTCCGTCTCGGGCACCGAGGTGAGCGCCTTGTTCACCGCGCGCGTGGACGGCAGCACCTGGTCGAGGGTGGAGTTCGCGGGGGTGTTGACGATGCCGAAGATGACGCCCTGGTCCTCGGTCGGCGCGAGCTCCTTGGGCGCCTGGGTGAACATGAGGACGGCGAGCACGCTCACCACCGCCCAGGCCGCGTAGATCGCGCGCCGGCCGCGCAGCGCGGCGTCGAGGTGGCGCGTGTAGATCGCCTTCAGCCGGTCGAAGCCGCGGTTGACGCTCGCCGCGAGGCCGCGCTCCTCCCGCCCCTCCTTCAGGAGGGCCGCCGACATCACCGGCGAGAGCGTCAGCGCCACCACGCCGGAGATGGTCACCGCCCCGGCGAGGGTGAGCGCGAACTCCCGGAAGAGCGAGCCGGTGAGGCCGCCCTGGAAGGCGATGGGCGTGTAGACCGCCGCGAGGGTGATCGTCATCGCGACGATCGGGCCGACCAGCTCCCGCGCGCCGCGGAGCGCGGCGTCGGTCCGCTTCATCCCCTCGCGGAGGTGGCGCTCGACGTTCTCCACGACCACGATCGCGTCGTCCACCACGAGCCCGACCGAGAGCACCACGGCGAGGAGCGTGAGCAGGTTCACGGTGAAGCCGAAGACCTGCATGAGGAAGACCGCGCCGACGAGCGAGACCGGGATCGCCACCACCGGCACCAGCACCGAGCGGAGCGAGCCGAGGAAGAGGAAGATGACGACCACCACGATGAGGAGCGTCTCGGCGAGGGTCTGCTCGACCTCGGAGATGGCGTCCCGGATGTAGGCGGTCCCGTCGTAGGCGATCCGCGCGTCGATCTGCTCGGGGACCTCCTTGCGGATCCCGTCCATCTCCGTCCGGACGCGGGCGATGACGTCGAGCGCGTTGGCGGTGGGGAGCGACCAGACGCCGATGAACACCGCGGTCTGACCGCTGAAGTTGACCGCCGTGTCGTAGTCCTCCGCGCCGAGCACCACGCTGGCCACGTCGCCGAGGCGCACCATCGCCCCGCCCTGCTCGCGGACGACGAGCTGCTCGAACTCCTTCACCGAGCGCAGGTCGGTGTTGGCGGTGAGGTTCACCTGGACGAGCGAGCCACGGGTCTGCCCGACCGCGGCGAGGTAGTTGTTCGCCGCGAGCGCCTGGCGGACCTGGACCGGGCTCACGTTGAGGGCCGCCATGCGGTCGGGCTTGAGCCAGATCCGCATCGCGAAGGTGCGGGCGCCGAGGATGTCGGCGCGCTGCACGCCCTCGACCGCCGAGAGCCGCGGCTGGACCACGCGCACGAGGTAGTCGGTGATCTCGTTCTGCCGGAGGAACTCGGAGGAGAAGGAGAGGTAGGCGGCGGCGAACTGGGTGTCGGCCGACTCGACGTTCAGGATCGGCACCTCCGCCTCGGGCGGGAGGTCGCCGCGCACCTGGTCCACCTTGGAGGAGATCTCGGCGAGCGCCCGCGTCGCGTCCTGGTTCAGCTTCAGCCGGGCGGTGATGGTCGAGAGGTTCTGCTTGCTCTCCGACTCGATGTACTCGACGCCGTCGGCGGCGGCGATCACCCGCTCGAGCGGCGTCGTGACGAAGCCGCGCACGAGCTGGGCGTTCGCGCCGACGTACGCCGTCGTCACCGTGACGGCCGCGTTCTCGCTGCGCGGGTACTGGCGGACGTTGAGCGAGCGGATCGCCTGGAGGCCGGCGATCACGATCACCAGGTTCACGACGATCGCGATGACCGGCCGCCGGATGAAGAGGTCGGTGAACTTCATGGAGGTCCCTCCCGCCGCGCCGGCGGTCAGCGATCGGTGGGCTTAGGCGCGACCTGGGCGTCCGGGGCGAGCGCGTCGTTGACCGCGACCGACATGCCGTTTCGCAGCTTGAAGGCGCCGGCCGAGACGATGGTCTCCCCGGCGGAGAGGCCCGAGGCCACCGCGACGAAGTCGCCGCGGCGGTCGCCGAGGCGGACGAACTTCTGGCGGGCGACGGTGGAGGACCTGCCCGTCGCGTCGTCCTTCTTCTGCTCGATGGCGAAGACCGAGTCGCCGTAGGGGGCGAAGATGACCGCCGTCGCGGGGATGATCAGGGCCGGGCTGCGGTCGGCGGAGAGGACCTCGACGTTCGCGAACATCCCGGGGCGCAGGCGCCCGTCGGGGTTCGGGAAGGTCGCGCGCACGCGCACGTTGCGGGTGCCGACGTCCACCTCGGTGTTGACCGTGGTGATCGCGCCGTCCCAGTGCGCGTCCGGGAACGCGTCGGTGACCAGGCGCGCCCGCTGGCCGGTCTTCAGCTCCGCGAGCGCCTGCTGCGGAAGCCAGAACTCCGCGAGGATCGGGCTCACCGACTGGAGCGAGGCGATGGGGGTGCCGGGGGCGACCACCTGTCCGAGCTCGACCTGGCGGATGGAGATCCGCCCGTCGAACGGGGCGCGGATCGTCTTCTTCGCGATGTTCGCCTCGAGGGTCGCCACCGCGGCGCCCGCCTGCTTCGCGCGCGCCTCGGCCGCGTCGAGGTCCGCCTGCGTCATGGACTCGCTCCGGGTGAGGGTGCGGGCGCGCTCGAGGTTCAGCTGCGCGAGCGTGGCGTCGGCGGCCGCCGCGGCGAGCTGCGCCTGCTCGGTGGAGGTGTCGAACCTCACCAGGGCTTGCCCCTTGCGGACGGAGGAGCCGGACTCGAACAGGATCTCGCGGACGGTGCCGGGCAGCTCGGCGCTGAGCGTCACGCCCCGCTCCGCGACGAGCGAGCCGATCGCGCCGCGCGTCGCCGTCCACTCCACCTGCTCGACGCGGGCGGACGCGACCGTCTCCGGCGGCGGGGCGAACGACTCGCCGGCCCGCACCATCGTGACGATCTGGCCCGCCTTCAGGCCGACGAGGAGGAGGACCAGGACGACGAGCCCGGAGATGACGCCGATCCACAGCTTCCTGTTCGACTTCATGACATGCCCCTGATGAAGAGACAGCCACGAGTAATCGGGTCAGGGGCGAGGGCGCTCGCCAATCGCAGCGCCCGGCCCGAGCAGGGCGCGAAAGCGGGTTTTCACGCGTCCGTCCGGCCCCTTCCCGAGGCGGCCGCCCTTCCCTACCCGTACAGTCGCTTCAGCTCCTCGACCCGGTCGCGGAGCTGGGCGCGGACGTCCTCGGGTGCCTCGATCGTGACCTCCCCGCCCCAGCCGAGGACGACCCCCAGGAGGTAGTTCCCGGGCGTCACCTTCACCTCGACGCTCACCGTGCCGCCGGCGTCCGCCCGCGCCCGCGCCCCGTACCGCTCGCGCGCGAGCCGGGCCGCGACGCCGCGGAAGCGGAGCGTCACCTCGCGCTCGGCGCCCGAGTCGAAGTAGAGGCTGCGCCTCGCGTAGCGCGCGAGGGGCGGCCCCCTGTGCTCGCCGAAGACGCGCGTCCCTTGCTCGACCGAGACGATCCGGTCGAGCCGGAAGAGATGCTCCTCCCCCTTCGCGACGTTCCAGGCCGCGAGGTACCACTGCCCGTCGCGGTGGAAGAGGAGGCGCGGCTCGACGACCCGCCGCTCCGCCGCGGCGTCCGCGACGGCCCGGTACTCGAGGCTCGTCTCGACGCGCCTCTCGATCGCCTCGCGGAGCGCGCCGCCCCAGGGCGCCGGCGGCGCGGCGGCGACGTCGAGGCCGCGGGCGAGCCGGTCGGCCTCGGGGCGGAGCGCCTCCGGGATGGCCCGGCGGAGCTTGCGGGCCGCCTCGCGCGCGGGGCGCCCGGCGTCCCGCTCGAAGGGCGCGAGCGCGGCGAGGAGCACGGCCCCCTCCGCGAGCGAGAGCGCGGGAGGCCTGCCGAACGGCTCGGTGTAGAGGGCCTGGACCTCGCCGTCCTCGACGTAGAGGTGGACGAGGTCGTCGCCCTCGCCGGGATCGACCCAGAGCGAGGAGAGCGCGTCCACGTCCTCGACGACCTGCCTCGCGCTGCGGGCGCCGGTGAGCCGCGCGGCCTCGGCGAGCGGGACGCCCCGGCCCGCCCGCGCCGCGCGCGCGGCGGCGGGGAGGAGCAGGAGCAGGCGGCGGATCCGCCGGAGATCGTAGGGGGCGGTCACGGCGTTCCCCGGGAGGGCCCGGCCGCGACGGACGCGAGGATCTCGCGCGCGAGGGCGCGCGCCTCGGCCGGCTCGGTGATCTCGGCCTCGGGCCCCCAGGCGAGCGCCTGGCGCACCAGGCCCCGGAGGTTGCCGACGCGAAGCCGCGCGACGCGGGCGCCGGTCTCGTCGGTCGTCACCTGGGCCGCGGGGAGGAGCCGGCTCGCGAGGCGGGCGAGCGAGCCCCTGAACCTGACGGTCGCGGGGGCGGGCGGGTGGACGTCGTAGTCCCAGATCTGCTGGCGCGACCAGCTCCGGACGTCGAAGGCGTCGGGGACGTCGTAGTCGCCCTCCTTGCCGAGGACGGCCCGCCCGTCCGCCTCGTCCTTCGGGATCCCCACCGCCTTCAGGGCGCGGACGCGCGACAGGTAGAAGATCCGCACGCCCCTGCGGAGGTGGCAGTGGCCGACGAAGATCCACTCGCCGCGGCGGCGCGCCCAGCCGAAGACGTCCACCTCCCGCTCCACGACCTCGCCCGTCGAGACGCGCCAGTAGGCGATCCGGATCCGGCGGCGACGCTCCCAGGCGTCCACCAGCCTCGCGAGGAGCTTCCCGTCGTCCGCGCCGCCCTCCGGGGCGAGCTCCTCGGCCGCCGCGGCGCGGGGCGGCAGGCCGCGCGCGCCCACCACGAGCTTGCGGAGCGCGCTCTCCAGCTCGTCGCGGAGCGGGTGCCGGGAGAGGCGCAGCGCGCCGACGCCGGCGGTCCAGACCGCGGCGGCCTCGTCCGCGTCGAGGTCGACGGCGGGGAGCGAGGACGAGCGCGCGTCGATGGCGTAGCCGACCTGGTCCTCGCGGCCGCCGAGCTGCTCGGTCTCGAGGTTGAACCCGAGCCGCTTCAGCGCGTCCTTGTCCCGCGTGAACTTCCGCTCCGCGGAGCCGGCCCTCCCGGAGTACTCGTCCGGGAACGCCTCGAAGATCCGGCCGCGGGTGACGGGCCCGGACTGGTCGAGGATCCAGGCGGCCAGGCGGAGGAGGCGCGCCTCGTGAGGCTTCTTCGCGGCTCTGCGGGCGGTCGGCATGGCGGTGACCCCGAGTCTATCCCACCGCGCTCCGCGAGCGACGCGGCCAGGGCCCCGACGACCTCGGGGCGGGAGGTGAGGACGTGCAGGAGCGCCCCGCCGGGCACCGGCTCGACGCGGGCGGTGGGGAGGAGCGCCGCGGCGACGGGGCGCCAGCGCTCGTCCACCCGGACCGCCGCCGGCCGGGGCGGGCCCGCGTCGGGGTCGAGGAAGCGGCAGCGCGCGAAGTCGAGCGGGTCGAAGCCCTCCGGCGGCCCCCGCGCGCGCCGGCGCGTCGGCCGGACGCGCCGGATCCGCCCGAGGTCGAGGAGGCGCAGCGACGCGCGCTCCGGCGACCAGGCCGCCACGAGCCAGCGCGGCGGGTCGAAGGCGAGGGCGAGGACGTCCACGGTCCGCTCCGTCGTGGAGGACCCGGTGTCGAGGAAGCGGACGCGCGCCGACCGCGAGGTCAGCTGGGCGCGCGCGAGCTCGAGGAGGGCGCTCAGCGCTCGGGTCCGGGTCACGGCACGCGTTCCTTCCAGCCCTCGAGGCTACCCGGCGGGGGGACACGTTCCCTTCTCGAACCCCGACGTCGCGCGGCACCGCCGCCTGATTTCGGCTAGTCTCTCGCCCCTTCCCTGCAACCCAGGCTCGAGAGCGCCATGCCCCCGTACGTGATGTCGATGCACCGCGTGTCGAAGATGGTCCCGCCCAAGCGGCAGATCATCAAGGACATCTCCCTGTCGTTCTTCCAGGGCGCGAAGATCGGCCTCCTCGGCCTGAACGGCGCGGGGAAGTCCACCGTGCTCCGGATCATGGCGGGCGTGGACGACGAGTTCGAGGGGAAGGTCGAGCGCCAGGCCGGCATCCGCATCGGCTACCTGCCGCAGGAGCCGGCGCTCGACGGGACGAAGACCGTCCGCGAGGAGGTCGAGTCGGCGCAGGGCGAGGTGGCGGACGCGCAGAAGCGGCTCGAGGCGGTCTACGCCGCCTACAGCGAGCCCGACGCCGACATGGAGAAGCTCGCCGAGGAGCAGGCGCGGCTCGAGGCGATCATCGCCCACGCCGGCGCCGACACCGGCAACGCCCTCGAGATCGCCGCGGACGCGCTCCGCCTGCCGCCCTGGGAGGCGAAGGTCGCCCACCTCTCCGGCGGCGAGAAGCGCCGGGTCGCCCTCTGCAAGCTCCTCCTCTCCAAGCCGGACATGCTCCTCCTCGACGAGCCGACGAACCACCTCGACGCCGAGTCGGTCGAGTGGCTCGAGCAGTTCCTCACCCGCTTCCCCGGCACGGTCGTCGCCGTCACCCACGACCGCTACTTCCTCGACAACGCGGCCGAGTGGATCCTGGAGCTCGACCGCGGCCGCGGCATCCCGTGGAAGGGCAACTACTCCTCCTGGCTCGACCAGAAGGAGCAGCGGCTCGAGATCGAGGCGAAGCAGGAGAGCGCCCGCATCAAGGCGATGAAGCAGGAGCTCGAGTGGGTGCGGCAGAACCCGAAGGCGCGCCAGGCGAAGAGCAAGGCCCGCCTCGCCCGCTTCGAGGAGCTGTCCAGCGTCGAGTACCAGCGGCGGAACGAGACCCAGGAGATCTTCATCCCGGTCGCGGAGCGGCTCGGCGACAAGGTCATCGAGTTCAAGGGGGTGACGAAGGGCTTCGGCGACCGCCTGCTCATGGACGACCTGTCGTTCATCGTCCCGCCCGGCGCCATCGTCGGCATCATCGGCCCGAACGGCGCGGGCAAGTCCACGCTCTTCAAGATGATCACCGGCGTCGAGAAGCCGGACGCGGGGCAGGTCGTGATCGGCCAGTCGGTGAAGCTCGCCTTCGTGGACCAGAGCCGCGAGAGCCTCGGGAGCGGGAAGACCGTCTTCGACGAGCTCACCGGCGGGCGCGACCAGATCACGGTCGGCCGGTTCGAGATGCCGAGCCGCGCCTACATCGGGCGCTTCAACTTCAAGGGGGCCGACCAGCAGAAGATCGTCGGCACGCTCTCCGGCGGCGAGCGCGGGCGGCTCCACATCGCGAAGACCCTCATGACCGGCGGAAACGTGCTGCTCCTCGACGAGCCGTCGAACGACCTCGACGTCGAGACCCTGCGCGCCCTCGAGGACGCGCTCCTCGAGTACGCCGGGAGCGTGATGGTGATCTCGCACGACCGGTGGTTCCTCGACCGGATCGCGACGCACATCCTCGCCTGCGAGGGCGACTCGCGCTGGTCCTTCTTCACCGGGAACTACCAGGAGTACGAGGCCGACAAGCGGCGCCGGCTCGGCGAGGAGGGGGCGCGGCCCCGGCGGATCCGGTACAAGCCGATCGCGCGGTGACGGCCATGCCCCCGAGCCCCTGGCGCCGCCTGCTCGCCCTCGTCCCCAGGCACCGGCTCTTCCGCCTCCTCGACCTCTACCCGCCGTACCTCGGCGCCGGCGTCCGCGTGCGCGAGGTGTCGAGGGACCTCCGCGCCTTCACCGTGGAGATGCGGCTCCGCTTCTGGAACCGGAACGCCGTGGGGACGCACTTCGGCGGCTCGCTCTACGCGCTGGCGGATCCCTGGTTCATGCTGATCCTGATCGAGCACCTCGGCGACGGGTACGCGGTCTGGGACAAGGCCGCGTCGATCCGGTTCGTGCGGCCCGGGCGCGGCACGGTGAGGGCCCGCTTCGAGATCTCCGAGGAGCGCATCGCCGCGATCCGCGCGGAGGCGGACCGGGCGGGCCGGGCCGAGCCGACGTTCCGGGTCGCGATCACCGACGAGCAGGGCGAGACGGTCGCCGAGGTGGAGAAGCTCGTCTCGGTCCGCACGCGCCGGGCGATCGCGCCGGCGGAGCGGGCCCGGCCGGACCCGTCGCCCGCGTCGCCGTGAGCGGCGCCCCGGGGCGGACGAGCGGCCGGACCCGCGCCCCCGTCCGACGACCGGACGACGGGGCGAAGCTCCGCCGCGCGATCACGGGAAGCCTTCCTCCGCGCGGCGCCCGCTCACCGCGTCCTGGCGCAGATGGCCTCGACGGTGAACGTCACCACCTGGGGGTGGGTCAGCTCCGTGGCGTTGGTCCAGACCGCCGCCCATCCCGTCGCCGTCCGGGGCGCCTGCTCGGCCGGCGTGAGCCCCGCCACGCCGGACGACTTCAGCGTGTAGTTCACCGCGGAGCCCGGCGGCGTCCACTGCGCGTCCCCCCCGCCCCCGATGACGTGCTTCCCCTCGGGGCAGAGGACCTCCACCCGGAGCGCCTCGCCCGGCGCCAGGGCCGCGCTCTGCTGCCGGGCCACGATCTCGTAGCCGCCGATCGCGCACCCAGCCTGGAACGCCGCGAGGACCAGCACGACGAGCGCGTCCCGCCGGAGCGGCGCTCGCGTGGCCGCAAGCTCGATCCCGTGAGTCATGGTGCCCCTCCTCTCGCTCGAACACACTCGAGACGGAAGGACGACACCCGGGTCGGAGCGCGCGGTCAACGAGACGTGAGGGTTGCTCCGGTCGGGCCAGCCGAAGCCTCACCGGGCCGTGGCAGGAGCGGTCCTTGGCGAGGGGGCGGACCTCACTTGCCCTCGAACACGTCGTTCACGTAGTCGTGCGCCGCGAGCGCGCTCTGCGGGAAGGTGCCCGCCTTCACCCGCTTCACGACCTCCTCGCGGGAGAGGTCGA
>Ga0209798_10000969_pt1 | contig 17438 bp, 20 predicted proteins | sample DOMMetBare3Fresh_FD_187475 | JGI IMG/M metagenome (GOLD analysis project Ga0209798, IMG submission 187475) | Wetland sediment microbial communities from St. Louis River estuary, USA, under dissolved organic matter induced mercury methylation -... | ecosystem: Environmental > Aquatic >...
TGCCTCCCGACTCCAAGATCCGGGTGACGGTGGCAGACGACCGTCCGGTACGGGTCAGCGTGGACGGAAGGGAGATCGGCACCCTCGAGGAGGGCGGGGAGGTCGAGATCCACCGCGGTCCCGATCCGGTCCGATTCGTCCGCTTCGATCACGAGGGGTTTCCGGCCAGGGTCACTCGCAAGTTCGACCTGAGGTGACACCGTGCTCGATGAACTGATCGCCCGCAACCTGGGAGTGCTGTCCGAGGCCCGGATCGAACCGGGAACCGGATTCACGGTGGTGACCGGAGAGACCGGTGCAGGCAAGACGCTGCTGCTGGGTGCGCTGAGACTCTTGCTCGGGCAGTCCGCCCGATCGGATCTCGTCGGCCCATTCGGCGACGAGGCGGTGGTGGAGGGTCGCTTCCTCAGGCCGGACGGGACCGAGATCGCCGCCGCCCGGAGGCTGACTTCCGGGGGCCGGAGCCGGGCCTACCTCGACGGCTCGATCGCCTCGGCGGGAGCCCTCGACGAATCGACCGCTGGGATGGTCGAAATCATCGCCCAGCACGACCAGCTCGGGCTGACCCGTCCGAGAGAGGTGCGCCTGCTGATCGATGGGCTCCTGGACGAAGAGGGGAGAACCGCCCTCGAGCAGTACCGCCAGGCCTATGACGAGTTGCAGGCCCTCATGGCCGACCTCGGGCGATTGGGTGGCGACCGACCAGCCCTCGAGCGAGAACGCGACCTACTCGCACATCAGGCAGCCGAGATCGCAGCCGCCGGCTTCCAACCGGGAGACGACGATGAATTGGGCCGACGGCTCGGCCGACTGCGTCACGCCGAGACGTTGCGCGGGCACCTCGTCGCCGCGATCGATGGGCTCGACACGGCCCGGGACGGATTGGGTCAGGCGGTGGGCGAACTCCGGCGAGCGTCCGCCCTCGATCCGTCGATGAACGATGGCGCCCACCGGTTGGGAGCCCTGGAGAGCGAAGCCGGCGACCTGGCGAGGGACCTGGTTCGCGATCACGATGACCTCGACCTCGACCCCGCCGAACTGGAGTTGGCAGAAGAACGGATGAGGACGCTGGCGGACCTTCGTCGGCGGTTCGGGCCCACCTTGCAGGAGGTTCTTGATTTCGCTACCGACGCCGTCTCCCGGGCCGAGGCGCTGGGCACGCTCTTGGATCGTGCCGACAGTCTCGGGGACGAGATTGCCCGCGCCCGACTGGGGGTGGCGGCCGCCGGCGAGACGCTCACCCTCAGCCGGAGGGTTGCGGCAACGGCGCTGACGTCGGCGGCCATCGACCATCTGCACGATCTGGGGTTTCCCGACCCAACCGTCATCGCCGCCGTCGAAGCCGGTGAGGCCGGGCCCTCCGGGGCAGACACGATCGGGCTGTGGTTCGCTTCGGACTCGAGGCTCAAGGCCGGCGAGATCGGCCGGGTCGCCTCGGGTGGCGAGTTGAGCAGGCTGGTGCTGGCGCTCCGCCTGGCGGGGGGAGCGGGTGAGGCGCAGACCCTCGTCTTCGACGAGATCGACGCCGGCGTCGGCGGCGCCACCGCCCTGGCGGTCGGCCGCAAACTGGCGGCATTGGCAGAAACCCGCCAGGTGTTGTGTGTCACCCATCTTCCGCAGGTGGCTGCCTTTGCCGACACCCATTACGTGGTGACCCGGGATGAGACGTCAGCGACGGTTCGCCGGGTCGAGGGCGAGGAGCGGGTTCAGGAGCTGTCGCGAATGCTGGCCGGTCTGCCCGACTCCGAGCGGGGCCGGCAGGCGGCAGACGAGTTGTTGTCCCTGGCACGCGGTGGGGCGTGAAGTCGCGCCATCCCTCTCCATCGAATGGGTAGCATCCCCAAGAGCGAGGAGAGAAGGTCAATGCCACCACCACAGCTGAGCGATGAACAACGCGCCGCCGCCTTACAGAAGGCCGGCGAAGTGAGAAGGGTTCGAGCCGAGACCAAAGAGCTGCTCAAGACCGGGTCCGTCACCTTCGCCGAAATCATGGAGCGGGCGGGAAGCGACGACATCATCGGCGGGCTCAAGGTGGAGTCCGTGCTGGCTTCCCTGCCGGGCACCGGCAAGGTCAAGGCGAAGAGGTTGATGGAAGCCCACGGGATCGCCGACAACCGGCGCCTGCGGGGATTGGGTGATCGACAACGTGCCGGACTCCTCGCCGAGCTCTCCTGAGCGCGGCCGGCTCTTCGTCATCGCCGGCCCCTCCGGGGTCGGGAAATCGACGATCGTTCGGTCGCTGCGGCAGCGTCTGACACTCGACTTCTCGGTGTCTGCCACGACTCGACCACCACGAACGGGTGAGATCGACGGAGTCAACTACCACTTCGTGGACGTGGCCGAGTTCGAGCGACTCGTGATGCAGGGCGCGTTCTTGGAGTGGGCGCAGTACGGGCGCCATTTCTACGGCACCCTGGAGAGTGAGGTCGAGGGGCGCTTGCGGGCCGGCCACGACGTCATCCTGGAGATCGACATCCAGGGAGCGCGCCAGGTGAAGGTCCGCTACCCGGACGCCTTCATGGTGTTCGTCGCGCCGCCGTCCGTCGACGACCTGGAGCGTCGCCTCCGGGCCCGGGGCGACACCTCGGAGATCGACATCTCGCGCCGGCTGGCCATCGCCGCCCAGGAGATGGCCGAGGCGCCGGGCTTGTTCGACGCCATGATCGTCAATCAGGACGTCGAGGTGGCGATCTCCGAACTGGCAGGGTTGATCCGCGATCCGGTGCCACGACCGATCCATCCCGGCGGTTGACCTCCGTCGATTCGCGGGCTGACGCCCTGGCCCGGCTACACTGATGGGTCCATGAAAATCGAAGATGTCATCGACCAGGTCGGGAACCGGTTCGCCACGGTCGTGGTGTCCGCCCGGCGCGCCCGCCAGATCAACGCCTATTTCCATCAACTCGGTGGCGGGTACGGGAGTTACGTGCCTCCCCAGGTCCACACCCTGTCCCGCAAGCCGCTGACCATTGCCATGGAAGAGATCGCCGAAGGCAAAGTCACGGTGGAGCGCGAGGAGACCTGATGCCACTCGCCGGGCGACGTATCGTCCTCGGCGTCTCCGGCGGCATCGCCGCCTACAAGGCCGCCTATCTCGCCCGGCGCCTTCTCGATTCCGGCTGCGAGGTCAGGGTGGTCATGACCGAGACAGCCACCGAATTCCTCGGAGAGGCGACGATGGCAGGCATCACCGGCTACCCGGTGATCACCCGGCTCACGGGACACCCGCTGTCGGTGAGCCCCCATACCGAACTGGCCCGTTGGGCCGACCTCATCATCGTGGCGCCGGCCACTGCCGCCACCCTGGCCCGTTTCGCCCACGGCATATCCCAGGATGCGCTGGGAGCGACCCTGCTCGCCGGACGGGCGCCGGTGCTGGTGGCGCCGGCCATGCATACCGAGATGTGGGAACACCCTGCGACCCGCCGGGCGGTGGCGCTGCTTCGAGCCGATGGTGTCCACTTGGTGGGCCCGGAGGAGGGTGCGCTGGCCGGGGGTGACCTCGGATTCGGGCGGATGGTGGAACCGGAGGACATCGTCGCGGCCGCCGCCGGGATTCTCTCCGGTCCACTCGAGGGAGTCCGAGTGCTGGTGACGGCCGGTGGGACCCGGGAGCCTATCGACCCGGTTCGGTATTTGGGCAACCGTTCCTCCGGGAAGATGGGCCATGCCATCGCCGACGAGGCGGCGCGGAGAGGGGCAACCGTGACCCTCGTGACAGCCTCGTCACTGCCCGCCGCACCGGGCGTCGAACGGGTGCAGGTCGAGACCGCCCTCGAGATGGAGAAAGCCACCGCCGGGGTGGACGCCGACGTGGCGGTGATGGCTGCCGCGGTCGCCGACTTCCGACCGGTGGTGGCGGCCGAACGGAAGCTGTCTCGGGAGGATGGGCCACCCCAGGTCATCCTCGAGCCGAACCCCGACATCCTGGCCGGGGTGGCCGCCCGCGACCCGCGGCCGTTCCTGGTCGGCTTCGCCGCAGAAACCGGCGGTCTGGAGCGGGCAGTCGCCAAGGCGGCGCGCAAGGGGGTCGACCTGCTGGTGGCCAACGATGTCTCCGAGGAAGGCTCCGGGTTTTCGGTCGACACCAATCGGGTGACGATTGTCCGCCCCGACGGCACCACCGAAGCATGGCCGCAGATGGCGAAGTCGGATGTGGCTCGTCGCCTGTGGGACCTCATAGCCGCCGAGTACCGGCCGTCACCGGCCTGATGCCGGACCCACCGGCCCATTCGAGGGGGGAGGGTTCGCCGATCGCCTCGCTAGAGTGCACGCCACGAAATCTCGGGGTCCGTCCGTCGACCGACGGTGGCTCGGCCCGTCAGCGGTGACACACCCCATGAACCCAACCAGCGATCGGCCCTCCCGGCGGCCGTGTACCCCGTGAGCGAGACTCCAATGAACAACCGTATCCACTACTTCTCATCAGAGTCGGTGACCGAGGGGCACCCCGACAAGGTCGCCGATGCCATCTCCGACGCCGTCCTCGATGCCGCCCTGGCTCTCGACAACCATGCCCGGGTGGCGTGCGAAACCCTCGTCACCACCGATCTCACGGTGGTGGCCGGTGAGATCAGTGTGGGGGACTCCCTCGATATCGAGGCGCTGGCCCGTGACACCGTACGCTCGATCGGATACACGGAGCCGGGGATCGGCTTCGACGCCGACACGATGGTGGTCCACAACGTCGTCCATGGTCAGAGTCAGGACATCGCCGACGGGGTGAGCGACTCACTGGAGGTGCGGGAGGGGTCAGACGACCCCAACGACCAATTGGGGGCCGGTGACCAGGGGATCATGTTCGGGTTCGCCTGCGACGAGACGCCCGAGTTGATGCCGCTACCCATCACGCTCGCCCATCGCCTCGCCGAGGGCCTGAGTCGAGCGCGCCGTGACGGCTCGGTGCCCTACCTCCGTCCCGACGGGAAGACCCAGGTGACGGTGGAGTACGCAGGACAGCGGCCGATCAGGGTCACCAATGTGCTCATCAGTGCGCACCATGCTCGCGACACCGACATGAACCAGATGCGCAACGATCTCAAAGAGGGGGTCGTAGTTCCGATTCTCGACAACTACCTCGATTCCGACGCGGTTCCCCTCCTCTTGAACCCGTCAGGCCGGTTCGAGGTGGGAGGTCCGACTGCCGACACGGGTCTCACCGGTCGCAAGATCATCGTCGACACCTACGGCGGGTACGCCCGCCACGGGGGTGGTGCATTCTCGGGCAAGGACGCCACCAAGGTCGATCGATCGGCGGCCTATGCCGCCCGCCATGCCGCCAAGAACGTGGTGGCGGCGGGGCTGGCCGGTCGTTGTGAGGTCCAGCTGGCCTATGCGATCGGTCAGGCGCGGCCGTTCTCGATCCTGGTCGAGACATTCGGCACGGAGAAGGTGGACCCGGTGCGGCTGGCGTTCGAACTGGGCGAAGTGTTCGACTTCCGACCGGCCGTCATCATCGAACGGCTCGGTCTGCGTCGCCCGATCTTCCGTGCCACCTCGGCCTACGGTCACTTTGGGAGACCGGAGTTCCCGTGGGAGGACACCTCGACCGCGGCCGAACTGGCGTCACGGTTCTGAACCACCCCGAACTGGTCGACGCCGTCCGGGTCGTCCCCTCCGTCCCCACCTTCGCAGTGGATGGCGGATTCTGGTACCTCGTTCCCGAGCATCTCGATCTGGAAATCGGCTCGATGGTCAGGGTCCCCCTCGGTGGCCGCCGGGTGCGGGGATTCGTCGTCGAGACAGCCCGCCGCCCACCGCAGGGTCTCAAGGCGGTGGCCGCCCGATCGGGCAGTGTCCCCGTGTTCGACCGCCGGTTGCTCGAGTCCCTGGAGTGGGGGTCCAAGCACTATGTGGCCCCACTCTCGGTGATGCTGGAGCGGGCGGCGCCACCCAACAATCCGACCCGGCTCACCTCGGAGGTGACCGTCCCGACTCTCCGCGGAGATGTGACGCCCCTGGCCGAAGTGGCGGCTGCGGCCGCATCGGGCCGCAGGCGACGGCCCACGGTGTGGATCGGCCCCACCGTCGACGCCCTCTGGTTGGGGGCGCTGGCCGGTCCGGTGCTGGCAGCCGGGAAGAGTGTCATGGTGATCGGGGCCACCGCCACCGAGATCGAACATCTGGGCGCTGGGTTGGAGGGGTTGGGCCCGGTGGTGGTGAGCGGGGATCGCGACGATCGGTCCATCACCGAGGCGTGGAGGAGGGCCCAGAAGAGCCCCGTTCTCCTGTTGGGCACGCCTCGCATCGCGGCCTGGTCGGTGAACGGACTTGGATTGGTGGTTCTCATCGGCGACGGGCGACGGGCAATGAAGGATCGGCAGACGCCGGGAGTACACGCCCGGGATCTGGTCAGGACGCGGTCGATACGCGAGGGGTTCGCCCTCGTGGTAGCCGGGCCGACTCCGTCGGTGGAGGCGATCGGCTGGGGAGCCGATGTCCGCCGGGCGCCGGGCCGGGCTTGGCCGCTGGTGGAGGTGATCGACCGACGGAGCGATCCCCCCGGTTCGGGGCTGTTTGCCGAGTCGGCCAAACGGGCGATACAGGCGGTGGCGGCGGCCGGGGGATCGGTCTTCCTCTTCGCCCATCGGCGCGGATACGCGGCTGCCACCCGGTGCATCTCCTGCCGGCAACTGAGACTGTGTGCCGGGTGCGGCGCCCGCCAGGTGGGGTCGCCTGCCTGCGAGCGGTGCGGTATGACCGCCGGTCCCTGCTCGGGGTGCGGCGGCACCCGGTTCGAGCCGCTCGGCGCCGGCGTCGGTCGCCTGGTCGACGAGGCGGCACGGTTGGTCGGCACCGACCGGGTCGCCCCCTATCCCGATCGGAGGCCGGTGCTGGCGGGAACGGAGCGCGACCTGGCCGACCTCGAGATGCAGGACCTGGTCGTGATGGTCGATCTCGATGGGCTGCTGTTCGGCAGCAACTACCGGGCGGCGGAGGAGGCATTGCGGTTGGGCGCCAGGCTGGCCGGGCGGGTGAGGAGGGGTCGAAGACTCATCGTCCAGACCCATGAACCGGGGCACCCGGTCGTCGCTGCGCTCAGGGCAGGTGACCCCACCCCGTTTCTCGATGCAGAGGTGACGGCGCGATCGGCATTCGGGTATCCACCCTCCGGCGAGTTGCTGGTGCTCGAGACGCGGGGTCCGCAGGATCCGGAGTCGATCGACCACGAGTTGCGCCGGTTGGCTGCTCCTGCCCTGGTGATGGGCCCGGCCGAAATCAGGGACGGGCGGAGGTGGCTCGTGCAAGCGTCCCGCCTGGACGAGTTCAAGACGGCGATACGACCGCTGCTCCAGCGGTTGCGCGATTCGGGGGTCACGGTCAGGGTGGATGCCGACCCGATCGATCTCTGACCGGGTGGAATCGACCGGTTTACCCGCCAGGTACCCTTGGACGGCTGTCACACAGGGGTTTCATGGCCATCCTTCCAATCCGAACCTTCGGCGACCCGGTCCTCCGGACGACAGCCGCGCCGGTGGCCGTGATCGATGAATCGGTCCACAAGCTGGTGGCGGACATGATCGAGACGATGTACGCCGCTCCCGGGGTGGGTCTGGCCGCTCCCCAGATCGGGGTGTCGCGGTCGGTGTTCGTCTTCGATGCGCACGACGGTCTCGGAGCCCGCACCGTGATCAACCCGGAAATGGTCCAAACCGACGGGGAGTGGGTCTACGAGGAAGGCTGTCTCTCGGTTCCCGGCTACTTCTGGCCGATTGCCCGGCCGGCGTTCGCCGCCGTCCGGGGCCTAGACCTGGAGGGAAACCCGGTGGAGCACTCCGGAGAGGAGTTGTTGGGGCGGGTCCTCCAGCATGAGTTCGACCATCTGCAGGGGATGCTGCTGTTGGAGAGGCTCGAGAAGAAGGTCAGGAAGCAGGCACTGCGTGACCTTCGCAACGAGGCCCTCGGATTGATCAGCTTCGAGTGAGCCGGATCGTCTTCCTGGGAACACCTCCCGCCGCCGTCACGGTGTTGCAGCGGATTGCCGACCGCGTGGCGCTGGTGGTGACGAGACCGGATCGGCCGCAAGGAAGGTCGGGCAAGTTGGTCCCGCCTCCGGTGAAGGAGTTCGCGGGCGCCGCCGGTATCCCCGTCATCCAGCCCGGCCGATCATCCGATCTGGCCGGGATGTTGCGCGAGCATGCTCCGTTCGACCTGGGGGTGGTGGTGGCCTTCGGGATGTTGCTCAGGCCCGACGCGCTCTCCGTGCCCCGCCTCGGCCACCTCAATGTCCACTTCAGCCTCCTTCCCCGCTGGCGAGGAGCGGCCCCCGTTCAGGCTGCCATCCTGGCCGGTGACGTGCGCACCGGGGTCTCGCTGATGCACCTCGACGAAGGTCTCGACACGGGGCCGGTCGTGGCGGTGCGGTCCACCGCCATCGCCCCGGATGAAGATGCGGGCGCCCTGACGGATCGTCTGGCGGAGATGGGAGCCGACCTGCTCGGCCAGGAACTGGAGCCGTTCCTGGCGGGACGAAGATGGCCGAGCCCGCAGCCGCCGGAGGGTGTGACCCACGCCGGGAAGGTCGGTGCCGCCGATCGGACACTCGATCTCTCCCGTTCCGCCCTCGAGCTGGAACGCCGGATCCGTGCTCTCGCCCCCGAGCCGGGCGGCCGGGTGGACGCCGGGGGACAACCACTTCAGATTCTGGCCGCCCGGGCCATGCCTGGCTCGGCCCCGGTGGGAGCCGTCGCGGTGGAAGGCGGTCAGGTGTGGCTGGGCACCGGATCCGGGCTGCTGCGTCTCGCCACAGTGAAACCGGCCGGGCGCCGTTCGATGCCGGCCGTCGAGTGGATGCGCGGAGCCCGGATCTCCATGCTGCGATGAGGGTCACCTCCCGGCTCGAGGCGGCAGCGGTTGTCGGGAGGGTGCTCCGGGAGGGAGCCTGGTCGAACATCGCCGGGCGTTCGGCATCGGAACCAAGGGTGGTCCAGGCGCTGGTGCTGGGGACGCTCCGGGCGCTGGTGAGAGTCGATCGGGTGATCGGACTCGGGTCCCGCAAGCCGATCGATGAGATCTCGCCGGCGCTCCTCGACCTGTTGCGAGTGGTCGTGTTCGAATTGCTCGGCCCGGCAGGCCAGCCGGCGCCGATCATCGTCGACAGCGGGGTGCGGGCTGCTTCCCAGCTCGACCGCCGGTATGGCGGGTTCGCCAACGCCGTCCTCCGCCGGGCCGCCGAGCACGGCCCTTGGCCTCCTCCCTACACATCAGCCGAACGCGGCATCCCCGACTGGCTCGACCACTCGGTACGGGTCGCCTTCGGTGAGGCCGGGGGAGATGCCGACGCCTTGTGGGCGGCGAGCGACGAGAACGCCGCCGTCGGGCTCCGAGTCTCGGAACCGATCGACGGCGGGGTTGCGGTGGCAGGGATCCCCAACGCCCATCTGTGGAGCGACGGCCCTCCCCCCGCCGGAATCCCGATCCAGGACCCGGCCTCGATCGCGGTCGGCAACCTGGTGGGAGCCGAGCCCGGGATGCGGGTGCTCGACCTCGCGGCGGCACCGGGCGGCAAGGCCGCCCATCTCCTCGATCAGGTTGAATCATCGGGTCGGGTGGTGGCGACCGACAGCCATCCCCGCCGAGCCGGGACCGGTCGGCGCCGGGTTCCGGGTGTCACCTGGGTGGTGGCCGACGGCCGGAGGCCTCCGTTCGGGGCCGGCTCGTTCGACCGGGTTCTGCTGGATGCCCCGTGCTCGGGTCTGGGAACCCTGCGCCGCCACCCGGAGATCCGCTATCGCGTCACGCCTTCGGGAGTGCTCCGCCTGGCGGGAGTCCAGACGGCACTCCTCGATTCGGCACTCAGGCTGACGGCGCCGGGCGGGCGGGTGGTGTACTCGGTGTGCACCATGACTCCGGAGGAGACACAGGAGGTCGTGGCGGGCCGGGGCGCCCACCCACCGGACGGGCTCCCCGGGCGACCATATGGTGACGGCTGGCTGATGACCCCTGATACCGGGCCGGTGGATGGCATGTTCGTGGCCGTGATCGACGTCTGACATCCACCGGGAACGAGCGGGGGAGGGGATACACTCCGACGATGCAGCTCAGAACGGATCCGGCTGTGAAGCTTGCCCCTTCCCTGTTGGCAGCCGATTTCGCCCGTCTCGGCGAGCAGATACGTGCCGTCGAGGGCCACGTCGAGATGCTCCATCTCGACGTGATGGACGGGCATTTCGTACCCAATATCACCTTCGGAATGCCGGTCATCTCGGATCTGCGCAAGATCACCGAACTCATGTTCGACTGCCACGTCATGACCGCCAACCCCGACGCCTATTTCTCGGAGCTGGCCGGGGCGGGGGTCGATCGGGTCACGATCCACATCGAGGCCGCCACCGATCCCTCCCGGGCCATCCAGCGGGCGGGAGATTGCGGGCTTCGCTTCGGACTGGCGGTCTCGCCCCCCACCCCCTGGAAGGCGATAGAGCCCTTCGTCGAGCACTGTGACCTGGTGCTGGTGATGTCGGTTCACCCAGGGTTTGGGGGACAGTCCTTCATCCCCGAGGTTCTGGGAAAGGCCGAGCGGGCCAGGAAATACATTGAGGACCACGGTTTGGCGACCGATATCGAGATCGACGGTGGAATCAACCTGGAGAACGTCAGGCGGGCGAGAGATGCCGGTGTCAACGTGTTCGTGGCGGGGACGGCGGTATTCGGCAGCGGTGACCCGGCCAAGGCGGCCGACGACCTGAGAGCGATGATCGAGAACCCATGAACGAGCGAATCCTGGTGGTAGACGACGACGAGGACATCGTCCGCGTCGTTCGCATCAACCTCGAGTTGGAGGGATTCGAGGTCGACACCGCCTACGACGGGGTCGCCGCCATCGAGTCGGCGATCGCCAACCCTCCCCAGCTGGTCCTCATGGACATCATGATGCCCAGGCTCGACGGGCTCTCGGCGTTGCGGCGGATGCGAAGCCACCCCAGCCTGGCCGGCACCTCGATCGTCCTGTTGACGGCCCGGGCCCTCACCGAGGATCGGGTCGAAGGTCTCGAGCTCGGGGCTGACGACTATGTATCGAAACCGTTCGACGTCGAGGAGTTGGTGGCCAGGGTCAAGGCGGTGCTACGCCGCACCAAGGCGGCCCGCGATACCTCGCCGCTCACCGGATTGCCGGGCAACTTCCGCATCGGGGTCGAGCTGGAGGCCCGCATCGCCTCCGGACAACCCTTTGCGCTGATCCATTGCGACCTCGACAACTTCAAGGCGTTCAACGACCACTATGGCTTCATGCGGGGCGATCAGGTCATCAAGTTCTCGGCGGAGGTCCTGGCCGGAGCCGTGGAAGACACGGGGGACAAGGGAGCATTCGTCGGTCATGTCGGTGGGGACGACTTCGTGGTGATCACCGAAGCCGGCGTCGCCGAGCAGTTCTGCAAGGCGGTGATCGATCGCTTCGATGACGGGATCCTCGACTACTACGACACCACCGACGCCATGAAGGGATACATCGAAGTGACGGACCGACGGGGCGAGCGGTACGCCTTCCCGATGGTCTCGATGTCGATGGGGGTCGTCTCGAATCTCCTGCGGCCGATCGCCTCACAGTGGGAGGCGTCGGCGATCGCGGTCGAGATGAAAGAGTTCGCCAAGAAGCTGCCGGGGTCTTCGTACCAGATCGACCGTCGATCGACCTGACGTGTTCGAGGACCTGATGCGGGCGGCCATCGAGCGGGCGGCTCTCGAGTTTCCCCATCCCAACCCGCGGGTTGGCGCCACGCTGGTCGACGACGATGGTCATGTGCTCGGGGTGGGGGCCCACGTCGAACCAGGCGCTCCCCACGCCGAGGCACTCGCCCTCGCCGAGGCGGGTCAGCGCGCCGGTGGCGCCACGCTGGTCGTCACGCTCGAGCCATGCAATCACCACGGACGGACGCCCCCGTGTACCGACGCGATCATCGCCGCCGGGGTCAGGCGGGTGGTGGTGGGCGCCGCCGATCCGGACCGGCGAGTGGCCGGGGCCGGTGTCAGCCGGCTTCGCGCCGCCGGGATCGAAGTGGTGGAAGGGGTGCTCAGTGGTCTCGTGGAGGAGTCTGACCCGGCCTACTTCCACCATCGACGCACCGGGAGGTCACGGATCACTGTCAAGGCGGCGATGACCCTCGACGGCCAGACGGCCGCTTCGGACGGATCGTCGCAATGGGTCACGGATGTCGAGGCGCGCCAGGACGCTCATCGCTTGCGGGCGGCCTCCGACGCGGTGATGGTCGGTGCGGGAACCGTCCGCTTGGACGATCCCCGGCTGGACGTGCGACTGCCGGACTACACCGGTCACCAGCCGCGACCGGTGGTCATCGCCGGGCAGCGGCCGCTGCCACCCGGCGCCAGGATTCTCGAGCGAAATCCGCTCGTCTACCTCCCCCGACCGATCGGGCTGGTGGAGGACGAGGTGGTCCTCGCCGACGGCACCGGAGGTGCGGTCGACCTCCAGCAGGTGGTCGTCGACCTGGCCGAACGGGGTTACCTGGAGGTGATGGTCGAAGGCGGCGCCCGGCTGGCGGCGGCTCTGTGGGAGTCGAACCTCATCGACCGGGGTGTCTTCTACCTCGGTTCGATGGTGGCGGGAGGGGTGGGAACCGGCGTATTCGATCGGGTCTTCCTGCAGATGGCGAAAGGAAGGCCGGTCGAGATCACCTCGGTCGATCGGGTGGGACCCGACCTTCGGGTCGAATGGCTGTTCAGGTCCTGACTGCCGGAAAGCCGGGCCGGCGCCGCTTCTACAATGCCGCCGGTGTTCACCGGAATCATCGAATCCATCGGCACGGTAGCCACCGCCTCCGGGGATGAGACCGGTCGCCGGCTCGGCATCGAGTCGTCCCTGGTGGCGCGCGACCTGCCGATCGGATCGTCGGTCTCGGTGGACGGCACCTGTCTCACGGTGGTCGAGGTCCATGGCGATGTGTTCGACGTCGAACTGGTCACCGAGACGCTCAACCGCACCTCGCTCGGAGCGGTGGCGGTGGGATCCAGGGTGAACCTGGAACGAGCGATGCCCGCCACGGGCCGCTTCGACGGCCACATCGTCCAGGGTCACGTCGATGGGGTCGGGGTGGTCGTAGCCGTCGAGGGGGAGGGCGATGGCGTGAGAGTGTCCGTCGATGCCCCCGGATCGGTAGCCGGCTACCTCGTCGAGAAGGGATCGGTCTCAGTCCAAGGGGTGAGCCTGACAGTGGCCGGGCTGGCAGGGTCGCGATTCCAGGTGGCACTCATCCCGCACACCCTCGAGGTGACCACGTTGGGGGATCTCGCCGTCGGGGATGAGGTCAATCTGGAAGCCGATATCCTCGCCAAGTACATCGAGGCCCTGATCCGAAAGCGGGACGCATGAGCTTCTCAACACCTCAGGAGCTGATCGAGGCCATCCGCAACGGTGACATGGTCATCGTGGTCGACGACGCCGACCGCGAGAACGAAGGGGACCTGATCGTCGCCGCCTCCAAGATCACCGAAGTCCAGATGGCATTCATGATCAGGCACACCTCGGGGATCATCTGCCTGCCGATGACGGAGGACCGTCTCGACCAGTTGTCGCTGCCGCAGATGGTCCGGGTGAACACCGATCGGAGGCACACCGCCTTCACCCAGTCGATCGACGCCAGGGAAGGGGTCTCTACCGGCATCTCTGCCTCGGATCGCACGCGGACCATCCGGGCGGTGCTCGACCCATCCACCCGGCCCGACGATCTGGCCCGTCCCGGGCACATCTTTCCGCTGCGGGCCGATCCGGGTGGCGTCCTCAAGCGGGCCGGCCACACGGAGGCGGCGGTAGACCTGGCCCGCATGGCCGGTCTCCCCGCTGCCGGCGTCCTCGCCGAGATCATGAACGACGACGGAAGTGTCGCCAAGTTGCCGGATCTGGAGCGGTTCGCCAAGGAGCACGGCCTGCTCATCGGGACCATTGCCGATCTCATCGCCCTCCGTCGCGGCCAGGAGGAGAAGCTGGTCGAACGGGTGATCGAGGCCCCGTTGAATACGGCCCACGGCCTCTTCCAGGCGGTGGGTTATCGATCGCGGCTGGACGGCAGGGAACACATCGCCCTGGTGCGAGGCGAGATCGGTGATGGCACCGAGGTGCTGACCAGGGTCCACTCCGAGTGCCTCACCGGCGACGTGTTCGGCAGCCTTCGCTGCGACTGTGGCGACCAGCTCGACCGGGCCATGGAGCTGATCGCCGAGGCGGGACGTGGCGTCATTCTCTACATCCGCGGGCATGAAGGGCGGGGAATCGGGCTCTTCTCCAAGCTGGCGGCCTACAACCTGCAGGATTCGGGGCGGGACACCGTTCAGGCCAACGAAGACCTCGGGCTGCCGGTCGATGCCCGGGACTACGGTCTCGGCGCCCAGATCCTGTATGACCTGGGGGTCCGCTCGATGCGACTCCTGACGAACAACCCCGCCAAACGGGCCGGAATCGAGGGTTACGGGTTGGAGATCGTCGAGCGCGTCCCGTTGGCGGTCGGAGCCACCGAACACAATCAGCGTTACCTCGACACCAAGAAGGACAAACTCGGGCACCGGTTCGAAGGGGACATCGATGCACGTCCGTGAGGTGGTCGGTTCGGGCCCGCCACCGGCCCGGGTGGGGCTCGCGGTCTCCACGTTCAACCAGCCGATCACAGCAGGCTTGGAGCAGGGAGCCCTCGATGCCTTCGAGCGGGCCGGCGTGGGAGAGGTGCTCGTCGCCCGGGTGTCCGGCGCGCTCGAACTGGGGGTGGTTGCCCTCGAGTTGTTTGAACGAGGGTGTGAAGCGGTGGTGTGCGTGGGAGCGGTGATCCAGGGTGAGACCGACCACTACCTGCACGTGAGCACGGAGGCATCACACGCCATAACTGCCGTCTCTTTGCGGGTGGGGCGTCCGGTGGGCAACGCCGTGCTCACCGTACGCGAGTACGAGCAGGCGGTCGACCGGTCACGACCCGGAGCCGGGAACAAGGGATTCGAGGCGGCCGAGGCGGTCATTCGCACCCTGGCCGTGCTCCATGCCATCGGCGCGACGTGAGTTCGCCATCCGGTCCGACTTTTCTCGGTGGGGCCGGTCGGATACACTCGTCCTCGACAACAAGACACCAAGCGGAAGCTGCTGCTTCCCACCCGGCCGCCCACCGCGAGTCGAGGTTCCGGTTACCGGTCCGCCGGTGACATGGTCGTGAGTCGGGTCGTGATCCCACGACCCGATCTGGCAGCATCCGTATGCTGCCTTTTTTGTTGCCCCGAACGGGCCCAGACGGGTCCGGACCGGGGCGGACCATATTGGACGAAGAGGAGGACCGAATATCTCTGACCTGCGTGTGAACGGCTACATCCGTGCCCAGGAGGTGCGGGTGATCGCCCCGGATGGAACTCAGATCGGGGTGAAGAAACTGGCTGAGGCGTTGTGGCTGGCCGATCAATTGGCCCTCGACCTCGTAGAGGTGGCGCCCGATGCCAGACCACCGGTCTGTCGGCTGATGGACTACGGCAAATTCAAGTACGAGCAGTCGGTCCGTGACCGCGAGGCGCGCAAGAAGCAGATCAAGACGGTGATCAAAGAGGCGAGACTGACGCCCCGGATCGCCGAACATGACTTTCAACTACAGGTGAGAAAGACCACCGAGTGGCTCGATCAGGGCGACAAGGTGAAGGTGACCCTCCGCTTCCGGGGACGGGAACGCGAGCGGCCCGAGTTCGGTGAGCGAGTCCTCAACCGATTGGTCGATGCGGTTGGCGAGGCGGGGGTGGTGGAGCAGTCCCCCAGCCTGGACGGGCGAAACATGGTCATGACGTTGGTTCCGTCCCGGCGGCGAGTCGTGCGTGACCACGACGAGGCCCCACGGAGCGAGAAGACATCACATTCGGACGAAGAGGAATGAGGAGCACATGCCGAAGATGAAGACACATTCGGGTGCCAAGAAACGCATCAAGGTGACGGGATCGGGAAAGCTCCAGCGCCGCCAGGCGGGCCGGGGGCACCTCAACCTGACCAAAGGCAATGACCGGTTCCGCCGGCTGAAGGGCACCACGGATCTCGCCCCCGGCGACGCCAAGGTCATCAAGAAGCAGCTCGGTCTCTAGGAGGAATCGACATGGCTCGTGTCAAGCGTGCAGTCCACGCCAAGAAGAAACACAAAAAGGTCCTCGATCGGGCCAGCGGTTACAAGGGGTCGAAGAGTCGTCGCTTCAGGACCGCCAATGAGCAGGTCATGCATGCGATGCAGGACGCCTACAAAGACCGGCGCGACCGCAAGGGAGAGTTTCGCCGGCTGTGGATCGCCCGGATCAATGCCGCTTCCCGTCAGCATGGCATGAGCTACTCCCAGTTCATCGCCGGGCTGAAGGCAGCCGAGGTCGAGATCGATCGCAAGATGCTCGCCGACCTGGCCATCTCGGATCCGGGTGCGTTCGCCCAACTGGTCGAGGTGGCGAAGGGCGCCTGAGGCGGTCCGCCACCATGAGCCCAGACGTATGACGGAGATCGTCACCTCGACGAAGAACCAGAGGGTGGTGGCCGCCTCCCGTCTTACGGAGGCGGCCGAACGTCGTGAGACTGGTCTGACGCTCATCGAAGGGCCTCACATCCTCCAGGAGGCCTTCGCCACCGGGCAGAAGGTCAAGGAGGTGTTCTGCCTGCCAGACGACGATCGATCGGCCGGCCTGGCCGGGGCCAACGGCGTCCATCTCACTCTGGTCACCGATGCCGTGTTGAAACGGCTTGCTCCCACCGAACACCCGCGCGGTCCGGTGGCGACAATGGCGATCCCGTCGGCGCGACCGGCTCATCGCGATCTGCTGGTGCTCGAGGTCGACGATCCCGGGAACGCCGGCACATTGATTCGCACCGCCGCCGCCTTCGGTTTCGACGTTGCGGTGGCCGCCGGCGTCGATCCCTGGTCGCCGAAGGTGATCCGGGCCGGCGCCGGTGCCCATTTCCGGACCCGTTTCGCCGACGACTACGCCGGTTGGGGGGTGATCGCGGCTGTCGTCAGGGGCGGAGCCGACCCTGCTCGTCTCCCTGCGCTGCTCGATCCCGGGAGGCGATGGGCGATCATCATCGGGTCGGAAGCTCACGGGCTCGCTCCGGAACGAGTGGCGAGTGCCGACCTGACCGTCACCATCCCCATGCCCGGAATGACCGAGAGCCTCAACGCCGCCGCCGCCGGGGCGATCCTGGCGTTCGAGGTGGCTCGCTGGCGAATGGGACTCAGCTCTCCACCTGGCGCCAGCTAACCTGCCGCCCGCACCGGCAGAGAAGGGTCGAGATGGATCAGCTTGATGAGATCGTCAAGGGCGCCCCCGCCCGGGTCTCGGCTGCGCGAGACATTGCAGACCTCGAGGCGATCGAGGCCGAGCTGATCGGGAAGCGGTCGGTACTCGCCGAGCTGCAGCGCGGGCTCGGCGGTCTGTCTCCGGATGACAAACCCGCGGCCGGCAGACGCCTGCACGAAGCCCGGTCGGTGCTCACC
>Ga0209798_10000971_pt1 | contig 17437 bp, 13 predicted proteins | sample DOMMetBare3Fresh_FD_187475 | JGI IMG/M metagenome (GOLD analysis project Ga0209798, IMG submission 187475) | Wetland sediment microbial communities from St. Louis River estuary, USA, under dissolved organic matter induced mercury methylation -... | ecosystem: Environmental > Aquatic >...
GCCCTCGCCGGCGCGGCGTCGTCGCCGGCCTCGCGGCGGATGGCGGCCGCGAAGGGGGTGGCCTCGCGCGCGCCGGCCCTGGCGGCGCGCCCGGCGAGGCGGAGGGCCTCGTCGCGGTCGGGCTCCGCCGCCGAGAAGCGGTAGAGCACGTAGCTGGCGCGGGCGGCGTCGAGCAGCGCCGGGGCGGCGTCCTTCCCGCGCGCCGAACGGACCAGGGCGCGGATGGCGCGTTCCCAGTGATGCCGGTAGCGGCGCTTCGACGGGTCGCGCCTCACGGACGCGAGTTGGGCCCGGGCGCGCGCATAGGAGGACCCCTGCGGCCGCGCTGCGACCTTGTCCGCGGCCTTCCGGACCGGTGGGGGCCTCGCCCGCGCGCTTCTGGCCTGGCTCCGCACGGCGGAAGAGCTAGTCTTTCTAAATGGTTCCGCGGCAGGCGCCGGCGCGGCCGCGGCCAGCGCGGTGAGGAGGACGGCGAGGGTGGCGGAGCGCTTCCTGACCATGCGAAGGCAACACTCTACGGCCGATGATATCGACGTCCATTTTTCGGTATGATGTTTCCCTACATCGGCTGGAGGACGGACCATGACCGGCTCTCCCCAGAAGCGCGTCGGAGTCGTCCTCGCGGGCTGCGGCTTCCTCGACGGGGCCGAGATCCACGAGGCCACCCTCACCCTCCTCTTCCTCGACCGGCGCCGCGCCAAGGTCACGGTGATGGCGCCCGACGTCGAGCAGATGCACGTCGTGAACCACGTGAAGGGCGAGCCGGCCATGGGCGAGCGCCGCAACGTGCTCGCCGAGTCGGCTCGCATCGCGCGCGGACAGATCGTCGATCTCGCCAAGGTGAAGGCCGTGGACCTCGACGCCCTGGTCTTCCCGGGGGGCTTCGGCGCGGCGAAGAACCTCTGCACCTTCGCCGTGGACGGGAGGGCCATGAAGGTGAACCCCGAGGTCGAGCGGCTCATCCGCGAGATGGTGCTCGCGAAGAAGCCCGTCGGCTTCATCTGCATCGCTCCGGTCATCGGGGCGAAGGTGCTCGGGGAGCTGAAGCCGAGGCTCACCATCGGCAACGACGCCGCCACCGCCGCGGCCGTCGATGCCTTCGGCGCCGTCCACGTGGACTGCGCCGTGGACCAGATCGTGGTGGACGAGAAGCACAAGATCGTCTCGACCCCGGCCTACATGCTGGGCCCCTGGATCGCCGACGTCGGCGCAGGCATCGAGAAGCTCGTCGCCGCGCTACTCGAGATGGCCTGACCCTCCGGATCGGCCTCGAGCGGGGGGGCGCTCCAGGTCATGGGGGTTGATCGCCGTCAAGTTCCTATCTTTTGAAGGTTTCTTCTACCCGTTCGTCCCTAGGCCGGATAGATTCTGCGCCCGACCCGGGCGGGTTGGTCCGCCCCATACACAGGAGTGAAACGCTTGAAGACCATTCTGTCCTCGATCGTCGCCGTCGCCTTCCTCGTGACCGCCAGCGCGGCCATGGCCGCCCCCCCGCCCGAGACGATCGTCCTCAAGGCAAAGGACGGCGACGTCACCTTCAACCACAAGGCCCACCAGAAGCAGGGCTGCAAGAACTGCCACGAAGGCGGGAAGCCGGGCAAGATCGAGCTCACCAAGGACTCGGCCCACAAGCTCTGCATCGACTGCCACAAGGAGAAGGCCAAGGGCCCCGCCGACGAGAAGAAGTGCGACGGCTGCCACAAGAAGTAGCCCGACGCTGCATACGCAGGGAGGGGGGCCGGACGCACCGGCCCCTTCTTCTTCGCCAACCTGTTCACTTATCGTGTAACCGTCAGCCGAGCCGCTTCTTCCAGCCGGCGAGCAGGTTCAGCGCGTCCACCGGACGGAGCGCGTCCACGTCGAGCGCGCGCAGCTCCTCGCGCAGCCGCGCCAGCTCCGGGTCGGGCGGCCCGAACAGGCCGAGCTGCGCGGTAGGGGGCGCCTGCCCCTTCCGCCTTCCGCCCCGCGCCAGCGCGGCGTGCCCGCCCTCGTCCACCTCCAGCGACTCGAGGTTCTTCAGGATCTCCCTGGCTCGCGCCAGCACCTCGGCAGGCAGGCCGGCGAGCTTCGCCACCTCGATGCCGTAGCTGCGAGAGGCGCCGCCCGGCACGAGCTTGCGCAGGAAGACCACCTTGTCGCCCACCTCCCGGACCGCCACCGTGAGGTTCCGGACCCGCGGCCGCTCCCGGGCCAGGTCCACCAGCTCGTGGTAGTGGGTGGCGAAGAGCGTGCGGCACCCCACGCGGTCGTGGAGGTGCTCGGACACCGCCCAGGCGATGGAGAGGCCGTCGAAGGTCGAGGTGCCGCGGCCGATCTCGTCCAGCACCACCAGCGAGCGGCGCGTGGCGTTGTGGAGGATGGCCGCGGCCTCGGTCATCTCCACCATGAAGGTCGAGCGGCCTCGTGCCAGGTCGTCGGAGGCGCCGACGCGCGTGAAGATGCGGTCCACGAGCCCCACCCGTGCCCGGCGGGCCGGCACGAAGCTGCCCATCTGCGCCAGGAGGACGATGAGCGCCGCCTGCCGCATCACCGTGCTCTTGCCCGCCATGTTGGGGCCGGTGATGACGAGGATCTGGGGGGCGGACTCGCCCTCTCCGCTCGAGGCCACGGCGAGGTCGTTGGGGACGAAGCCGCCGGAGTCGGGCGGCAACATCGCCTCGACGACCGGATGGCGCCCGTCGGCGATCTCCAGCGTCTCGGAGGCGTCGAGCGCCGGGCGCGCGTAGCCGCGCTCGGCGGCGACGCGCGCCAGGGAGAGGACGGCGTCGGCCGTGGCCACGGCGGAGGCGGCGGTGCGCAGCCGCGCGGCCTCGGCCACCACCCGGGCCCGCAGCTCCTCGAAGAGCCTCTCCTCGAGCTCGAAGCGGCGCTCCTCGGCCCCGAGCACCTGCTCCTCGAACTCCTTGAGCTCGGGGGTCGCGAACCTCTCGCCGCCCACCGTGGTCTGCCGCCGCTGGTAGTCGGCCGGGACGAGGTGCAGGTTGGGCTTCGTGACCTCGATGTAGTAGCCGAAGACCTTGTTGTAGCGGACCTTGAGCGAGCCGATGCCGGTGCGCTCCTTCTCCCTGGCCTCGAGCCGGGCGATGGTGCCCTTCCCATCCTCGGCGAGGGCGACGATCCGGTCGAGCTCCTCGGACCAGCCGCGCCGGATCATCCCGCCCTCGGAGAGGATCGCGGGCGGCTCGTCGGCCACGGCCTTCGCGAGCGTCCCGGCGAGCGCCTCGAGCCCGCGCAGGGAGCGGCCCGCCTCGCGGAGGAGCGTCGGCGCCGCGGCCTCCAGCAGGTCGGCGAGCGCGGGGAGGGCCGCGAGCGCCGCGGCGAGCGCCCGGAGGTCCCGGGCGTTCCCCTGCTTCAGGGCGAGGCGCGACAGGAGCCGCTCGACGTCGGCGACCGGCCGCAGCGCCGCCGCCACCTCGTCGCGCAGCACCGCCGGCCCGGCCAGGGCCTCCACGGCGTCGAGGCGGGCCCCGATGGCGGCGAGGTCGAGGAGGGGGTAGCGGAGCCACTCGGCGAGGCGCCGGCCGCCGAGCGCGGTCACGGTGCGGTCGAGGAGCCCGAGGAGCGAGCCCTTGCGCTTGCCGCCGGCGAGCGCCCGCTCGACCTCGAGGTTGGCTCGGGTGCTCTCGTCCACGAGGAGCACGTCCTCGGTGGCGAGGCGCGAGAGCCGGTCCACGTGGCTCGGCGCGGCGCGCTGGGTCTCGGCGAGGTAGGCCACCGCCGCCGAGGCTGCCGCGAGGCCCAGCGCGAGCCCGCCGACGCCGAAGCCATCCAGCGTGGCGACGCCGAGGTGGCGGCGGAGCTTCTCGTCCGCCCGCTCGAGGGCCTGGTCCTCGCAGGTGGCGACCGGCGCCCCCACCGCCCTCGCCAGGGCCTCCCCGCGGGCCGTGGCCGCGGCCGAGCGCGAGAGCAGGAGCTCGCGCACCCCGGCGCGCGCCAGCTCGTCGGCGAGCCGCTCGTCGCTCCCGACCTCACCGCACGCGAGCTGCCCGGTGGAGGCGTCGAGGAGGGCGATCCCGCCGCCCGCCTCCCCCAGCGCCACCGCCCCGAGGAAGGAGGGCTCGCGCGGGTCGAGCATCTGGTCGTCGAGGACCATGCCGGGCGTCACGACCCGGGTGACCTCGCGCCTCACCAGCTGGGACTTGCCGGGCTCCTCCACCTGGTCGCAGATGGCGACCTTGAAGCCCTTCTCGAGGAGCTTCGCCACGTACCCCTTGGCCGCGTGGTACGGCACGCCGCACATGGGCACCTTGTCGTCGCCCTTGGAGCGGGAGGTGAGCGTGATCTGGAGCGCCTCGGAGGCCCGGAGCGCGTCCTCGAAGAACATCTCGTAGAAGTCCCCGAGCCGGAAGAAGAGGATGGCGTCGGGGTACCTCGCCTTGGTCTCGAGGTACTGCCGCATCATCGGGGTGGCCGGCTGGGCGATCTCCGCCATCCCGGGCGTTCTAGCACGGCGGGCCGTCCGTGGCGGCGGCGCGGATCGGTGCTAGCATCCCGTCGTGTTCAAGGCTGCCTTCCAGGACCTGAACCGCCTTCGCCAGATCGCGACGGTGGTGGCGGGGCACGGGTTCGGCGCCTACCTCGAGCGCGCCAGGCTCTGGGACCTGGTGGGGCTCCGCGAGGCGCCGCGGCAGCCGGAGGAGCCCGGGGCCGGCGAGGAGGCCGGGCCGGACCGGCGCACGGCGGCGCGGTTCCGCCGGATGCTCCTCGACCTCGGACCCACCTTCATCAAGCTCGGCCAGCTGCTCTCCTGCCGGCCGGACATCCTGCCGGGCCACTGGATCGAGGAGCTCTCGGAGCTGCAGGACGCCTGCCCTCCCCTGCCGCTCTCCGAGATCCGGCGGGAGATCGAGCGCGGGCTCGGCCGTCCGGTCTCCGAGCTCTTCGCCGAGCTCCACCCCGAGCCGCTGGCCAGCGCCTCCATCGCCCAGGTCCACCGCGCCCGCACCCACTCCGGCGAGGAGGTGGTGGTGAAGGTGCAGCGGCCGCGCGCCCGGGAGCAGGTGGAGGCCGACCTCGGGCTCCTCTACTACCTGGCGCGCCTCCTCGAGGCGGTGATCGAGGAGACCGGCATCTACAAGCCGACGGGCGTCATCGAGGAGTTCGACCGGGCCATCCACGAGGAGCTGGACTTCGGCAACGAGGCGCGCAATGCGCGAGACATGGCGGCGGCCTCGAAGGGGCTCGACTTCCTCGTCGTCCCCCGCGTCCACGAGCCGCTGTCGTGTGGCACGGTCCTGACCCTCGAATACGTCGAGGGCGTGAAGGTGAGCGACGTCACCGCCGAGACCGGCTACGACCTCGAGCTCGTGGCCCGCCGGATCATCGAGGCGGCCTTCCGCCAGCTCTTCGAGGCCGGCATCTTCCACGGCGATCCGCACCCCGGGAACATCCTGGTGCTGCCCGGGAACCGGCTCGCGCTCATCGACTTCGGCCTGGTGGGCCGGCTGACGCGCCCCATGCAGGAGGCGCTCGTCACCCTCATCATGGCGGTGTCCCTGCGGGACCCGGACACCGTGGCGCGCGTCCTCTACCGCATCGGCGTGCCCGAGGCCCATACCCCCATCACCTCGTTCCGCTCCGACATCTCCGCGATCCTGGAGCGCTACCTCGGCCTCAAGCTCGACGAGATCCGGACCTCCACGCTGCTGCAGGACCTCCTCGACCTCGCCATCCGCCACAAGATCAAGGTGCCGAAGGAGTACGCGCTCTTGTCCAAGGCCTCCATCTCGGTGGAGGGGCTCATTCGCAGGCTCTACCCGCGCCTCGACATGCTGGAGGTGGGTCTGCCCTACGCCCGCGAGATGCTCTTCGCGCGCTTCAACCCCGCCGACGCCTCCGGCGCTCTCATGAAGTCGCTGCTCAAGCTGCAGGGGCTCGCCGAGGACGTGCCGGCCCAGCTCACGCAGATCCTCTCCGACCTCGAGGGCGGGAAGTTCCGGGTCCGGGTCCAGTCGGAGGACCTCGAGCACATCGCCCAGAACGTCCGCTCGCTCACGCTCACCCTGTTCCTCGGGCTCCTCGCGAGCGGGCTCACCGTGGGCGGCTTCTTCGTCATCACGCGGGAGCTGTCCACCTGGCACGGGATGACGGCGCTCGGCTTCGCGGCGCTGCTCGTCGCGGGCGGGCTGTTCGGCGCGGCGCTGACGTTCTTCGTCCTCTCCGGCCGCTACCGGAAGATCTCGCTGCGCCGCTTCTTTCCCCGGTAGCCCCCCGCCCGGGGCGGCGGACACCTCCCCGGGGCCTGTCCTCCGGGCCGCCTCCGGGGCCAAGGTGTAGCTGGGGGTGCGCCATGCCGGTGAAGCCACTGCCGCCGCGGGACCTGTGCCGGCGCTGCGACCCCGGCCGCTTCGCCTTCGACACCACCGCCGAGCTCGCCGAGGTGGACGGGCCCCTCGGACAGGAGCGCGCCGCCGAGGCCCTGCGATTCGGCCTCGACATCCGCCGGGAGGGCTACAACGTCTTCGCGCTCGGACCCCCGGGTGTCGGCAAGCAGACGCTCGTCTCCCGCGCCGTGGCGGAGCACGCGGCGGCCGAGAAGGTTCCGCCCGACTGGGTGTACCTCGCCAGCTTCGAGAACCGGTCGAGGCCCAAGGCCGTGCAGCTGCCGCCGGGCCGCGGCGTCGCCTTCCGCGCCGACATGCAGAAGCTGCTGGAGGAGCTGCGCGCGGCCATCCCGGCGGTCTTCGAGGGCGAGGAGTACCGCACGCGACTTCAGGTCCTCGAGAAGCAGCTCGAGGAGAAGCGCGAGAAGGCCATGCGGGCCGTGCAGGAGCACGCCCAGGCGCGGTCCATCGCCGTCATCCGCACGCCCATGGGGCTCGCCCTCGCGCCGGTGAAGGAGGGCGAGGTGGTGGACCCCGACCAGTTCCGCAAGCTCCCCGAGGAAGAGCAGGCGCGCATCCAGAAGGAGATCGCGGCGCTGCAGGAGGAGCTGCAGGCCGTGATCCGCGCCCTGCCCCAGCTGGAGCGGGAGCACCGCGAGAAGGTGAGGGAGATGAACCGCGAGGTGGCGCTGTACGCCGCCGGCCACCTCATCGACGAGGTGCGCAAGGGCTATGCGGGGCTGCCCGCCGTGATCGCCCACCTCGACGCCGTGCAGAAGGACGTGGTCGAGAACGTCCACGACTTCATCGGGTCGGCGGAGCCGGAGGACGCCGCCGGCCAGATCCGCAAGCTGCTCGCCGAGGCGCCGGCGCTCCACCGCTACGGCGTCAACGTGATCGTGGACAACGCCGCGACGAAGGGCGCGCCCATCGTCCTGGAGGACCTGCCCACCCACGCGAACCTGGTGGGGCGCATCGAGTACCACTCCCACTTCGGGACGCTGGTCACCGACTTCACGCTCCTGCGCCCCGGCGCGCTCCACCGGGCGAACGGCGGCTACCTCTTGCTCGACGCCCGCAAGGTCCTCATGCAGCCCTTCGCCTGGGAGGCCCTGAAGCGCGCCCTGCGCACACGCGAGATCCGCATCGAGTCGCCCGAGCGGCTGCTGGGCCTCTCCGGCACCGCCTCGCTCGAGCCGGAGCCCATCCCCCTGGAGGTGAAGGTATTGCTCGTGGGCGAGCGGCTCCTCTACCACCTGCTCGCCGAGTACGACCCGGAGTTCCTCGAGCTCTTCAAGATCGCGGCCGACTTCGAGGACGAGATCGACCGCGGCGAGGAGAGCGAGCTCGCCTACGCCCGCCTCGTCGCGACGCTCGGCCGCGCCGAGGCGCTCCGCCCCTTCGACCGCGAGGCGGTGGCCCGCATCGTCGAGCAGTCGGCGCGCCTCGCCGGCGACGGCGAGAAGCTCACCGCGCACCTCCAGGGGCTCGCCGACCTGCTCCGCGAGGCGGACCAGTGCGCCGCCGACGCGAAGCGCGACGTCGTGACCCGCTCCGACGTCCAGGCCGCCGTCGACGGCCGGATCCGGCGCTCCGACCGGGTCCGGCAGCGCATCCACGAGGAGATCGGTCGCGGCACGATCCTCATCGACACGGCCGGCGAGCGGGTGGGCCAGGTGAACGGCCTCTCGGTCCACCAGCTCGGCCAGTTCGCCTTCGGGCGGCCCAGCCGCATCACCGCGCGCGTGCGCCTCGGCAAGGGCGAGGTGGTGGACATCGAGCGGGAAGTGGAGCTGGGCGGCCCCATCCACTCGAAGGGCGTGCTCATCCTCGCCGGCTTCGTCGGCTCCCGGTACGCCGAGGATCGCCCCTTCACGCTCTCGGCCAGCCTGGTCTTCGAGCAGTCGTACGGCGGCGTCGAGGGCGACAGCGCCTCGTGCGCCGAGCTGTGCTCGCTGCTCTCCGCGCTCTCCGGGCTCCCCATCCGGCAGGCGCTGGCGGTGACGGGCTCGGTGAACCAGCTCGGGCAGATCCAGGCCGTCGGCGGCGTGAACGAGAAGGTCGAGGGCTTCTTCGACGTGTGCCGGGCCCGGGGGCTCTCCGGCGCGGAGGGCGTGCTCATCCCGGCCTCGAACGTGAAGCACCTCATGCTGCGGGCCGACGTGGTCGAGGCCGCGGCCCAGGGCAGGTTCCACGTCCACGCGATCGAGACGGTGGACGAGGCCGTCGAGCTGCTGACGGGGGTGGCCGCGGGCGAGCGGCGCGCCGACGGGACCTGGCCCGAGGGTTCGGTCAACGCCCGGGTGGCGGCGCGCCTCGCCGAGCTCGCCGAGAAGGCCCGCGCCTTCGCCGCGGCGGCGAAGGGCGAGAGGGAGCCCGTCACGTGACCGCCCGCGACGAGCCCGCGCTCCGCCGCATCCTGGTGGCGCTCGACGCGTCGCGAACCAGCCTCGACGCGCTGCGGGCGGCAGCCGCGCTGGCAGCCCGGCTCGGCGCCGAGCTGACCGGGCTCTTCGTCGAGGACGAGAACCTGCTCCGCCTCGCGGGGCTGCCGGTGGCCCGCCAGCTTTCGGTGCACGGCGGCACGGGCCGGCCGGTGGCCGGGATCGAGGGTGAGCTGCGGGCCCTCGCCGCCCGCGCCCGGGAGGCCGTGGCCGCCGCGGCCGCGCCCCATCGGATCTCCTGGTCGTTCCGCGTGGCGCGCGGCCAGGTGGCGGTCGAGGTGGTCTCGGCCGCCGGCGAGGCCGACCTGCTCGTCCTGGGCTGGGCCGGCCACCGGGTGGCCGGCCGGCGCGGTCCGGGCGAGACGGCGCGCGCGGCGGCGGCCCGGGCCCCGACCTCGGTCCTCATCCTGACGCGCGACGTCCAGTTTGGCCGGCCGCTGCTCGTGGCCTGGGACGGCTCCCCGGGCGCCGCGCGGGCGCTCGGCCTCGCGGCCCGCCTGGAGGCCGCGGGACTCGGGACCATGACCCTGCTCCTCGTGGCGCCGGACCGGACCGCCGGCGCCCGGCTCCTGGAAGAGGCGCGCGGGCGCCTCGGCCGCCGGGAGCCTCCTCCCTCGCGCCACGCCGGACCTCGTCCCGCCGACCTCCTCCGGGCGGCGGCCGGCCCCGGGACGCTCCTCGTGCTCGGCGCCGAGAGCGCGCTCCTCGGCGGCCCGGCCGGCCTCGAGGCCTTCCTCGACGAGGTCTCCTGCCCCGTGCTGCTGGCGCGGTGAGGCCGTCACCGCGCCGGCCTCGAAGGCGCGTCCGCCTCAGTCCTCGCCGTCGCCGGCCCGGGGCGCGCACGCCAGCACCGCGAGCGTCCCGAGGCGCCACAGCTCCACCCAGGCGGCGAGCAGCGTGGCGAGGGCAGTCACCATCAGCTCCGGGCCGAGGGCCAGCAAGCCGCCGCGGGCGCCGGCGAGGCTGGTCGCGACGCTCGCCAGCGCCTGTATCGATCCCGTGACGAGGAGGCCGAAGAAGGCGACGGCCAGCGCCGAGAGAAGGAAGGCCCCTGGCCGCTCCACGAGGCGGCCCGCGGCGCGGGCCACCGCCCGGGCCGGGCCGTCGTTCCGCAGCGCGGCCCGGGCGAGGGCCGCGTCGCCCAGGGTCGAGAGCGCGAAGGGCACGAAGATCGCCGCGACCAGCGCCAAGGCCACGACGAGCGCCGCGAGGACCGGCGAGGCCAGCGACCCGGCCCGCGAAGACACGAGGAACGTGCCGAGGTAGACGGTCCAGGCGAAGAGGCCGCCCGCCAGCTCGACGAGGAAGACGAGCACCGCGGTGCCGGCCAGGCGGGGAAAGCGGAAGGCGAAGCCGGTCGCGAAGGCGGGCGGGGCGTCGCGGTCGCCCGAGAGCGTCCGCCCCAGGGTGGGCAGGGCTCCGGCGAGGTAGGCGACGCGCAGGGCCGCCGAGAGGAGCGTGGCGGCGAGCCAGAGACCGGCGAAGGTGGCGGCGAAGCGAGGGGAGGAGAGGGCCTCGACGCCTCCCCGGAGCGCGCCCTCCACCGACGGCTGCCGGCTGAGGCCGAAGGCCGCGCCGCGCAGGGCGATCGCGCCGGCGAAGGCCCAGGCCGGGAGCGCGAGCGCACTCCTCGCCAGGGCGACGATCATGCCCACCGGGGCGAGCCAGGCGCTCTCGGCCGCGGCCCGCCAGCCGAGACCCAGGGCGGCGCGCGTCGAGGGGGCTTCCACGGCGGCGGACGCTATCCCCCTCCCCGCCCCTCCGCAAGCGCCGCCCCCCGCGCTTTCCTTGCGTCTGAACGCCGGGTCAGTATACTGGCGTTCAGGAGGCGTACCATGGACGGGCTCACGGACCGGCAGCTCGAGGTGCTCCGCTTCATCGCCAGGCAGATCGAGGAGTGCGGCTACCCGCCCACCATCCGGGAGATCGGCGAGGGGCTCGACATCCGCTCCACCAACGGCGTGAACGACCACCTCAAGGCGCTCGAGCGCAAGGGATACCTGACGCGCGACGCGGTGAAGTCCCGGGCCGTCATCCCGACCCCGCGCGCCCGGGAGGCGCTCGGAGGGCGCGGGGACTCGGGCAACGTCATCTCCCTCGCCTCCCGCATGGCGGCCGGCCGGTCCGCCACGCGCCTCGTGGAGATCCCCATCGTCGGCCGCGTCGCCGCGGGCCAGCCCATCCTCGCCGAGGAGCGGATCGAGGACACCGTCCAGGTGGATTCCTTCTTCCTCGGGACGAGCAAGAAGGTCTACGGGCTCCGGGTCCAGGGCGACTCGATGATCGGCGACGGCATCCTGCCCGGCGACTACATCTTCGTGAAGAAGCAGCTCAACGCCGACGAGGGCGACATCGTGGTCGCCATGATCGACGACGAGGCCACGGTGAAGCGCGTGTACTTCGAGGGCGACCGCGTCCGCTTCCAGCCCTCCAACCCGCGCATGGCGCCCATCTACGTCCGGCGCGAGGACTTCCGGAGCACGATGATCCTGGGCGTGGTGGTGGGGGTGTACCGCAAGCTGGGCTGAACGAGCGAGCACCATCCGGGATCAGCCCACGCAGGTGGCGGGGACCGGGAGTCGGAAGGACCGCAGGCTTGGGACCGGGGGCCGGCAGGGCCGGGCTCGGCGAAGCGCGCATCCGCAGCGCCGCAGCGAGTACCATGGCTGCCGCGGCGCGCCAGCGGGCACGGCGTGCGCGCACGTTCCTGTTCGAGCCCCGGCGCCGCGAAGCGAAGCGCCGGGGCGAGTCAACGGGCGCGCCCCCGTGGGCCACGTGCGCGCCGCGGCCGAGGAAACAAGGTCGGCGCGAGGACCGGGCGCGCGGAGCCGAGCCCGGCCTGGCCGGTCCCCGTGTACCGCGGGCGCGCGAGGACCGGGCGCGCGGAGCAGACCCCGGCGCGGGCGGGCCGGGATTGCGCAGGGGATGGGGCGCGGAGCCGTTCACCCGCGCGTCTTGGCCTGCTTGATGTAGCGGTCCAGGTCCTCGCGGTCGATGAGCGAGAGGATCTCCACCGCGTTCTGCCTCTCGCCGCGCCGGTAGATGAGGCGCACGTCGGTGGCGACCCGGACGCGGTAGTAGCCGGGCAGCCCCTCGAGCGGCAGCGCCCGCAGGCTGGGGTGGCGGTGGTCCTGCGCGAGCAGGTGGGCCTGCTTGAAGGCGGCGCGCTGGATGCGCCGGTCCCAGCCCTCGATCGAGTCGTAGAATTCCCGAGTGTAGACCGGCATGAGCCACGTCCCCAGCGCCTCCTCCGGCTCGACCTCCCCCTCGGCGGCCGGGGCCGCCGCCGGCGCCTTCGGGGCGGCGGCGCGGGCCGTGGTCACCTCGGCCTCGAGCTCACGCTCCCGCTCGCGCGACCGCTCGAGGCGCGCCGCGAGCGCGCCGGCCTTCGCCTCGAGATCCCTCGCGAGGGCTCGAGCCCGCTGCGCCTCCTGGGCCGCGTCGGTGGCCTGCGTGGCGGCGAGCGCGGCCTCGGCCCGGCCGAGCTCGCGGCGCACCGCCTCGGCGGCGTCGCGGGAACGCGCCGCCTCGTCCACGGCCTGGGCCTCGCGGGCCCTCGCCTCCTTGAGCTGGGCCTGCAGCTTCTCCCGCTGGGCCTCGCCCTTCCGGCGCGTCTCCTCGATCTGCCCGCGCGCCTGGGCGAGCTCCCGCTCCAGGGCCCGGAGCCGCTCCGGAGACTCCGCCGCCGGCCTCGGGGGCTCGGCCGGCGGCGCCGTCGCGCCGTCTTCCTTTCGCGGCCCGTAGTACTCCTGCGCCAGCCAGTCGAGCGTCGGCCGGGCGGCGTCGCGCACGGCCGGGTCCACGTCCGACAGCACACGCCACAGCGCCAGCGCCAGGGCGCTCTCCCCCGAGATCACCCGTAGCAACTCGCTCGCCGCCCGGGGCTCGAGCGCGTGCCGGGCGAGCGGGACCGACTCGAAGGCCTTCTCCAGCGCCCGGAGCACCCCCGCCGCCGCCGCCGGCGCCGCCCGGATCTCGTCGGCGACGAGGTCGCAGCACTCCACGTCGCCGAGGGCCTCGCGGCGGAACCCGGGCATGGAGAGCCCGAGGTCCTTCACGACGGCCCGCACCTCGTCGGGCAGGAGGGCGACGTAGAGGAAGACGGAGAGCTGGTCGCGCGTCAGGTCCTGGAGCGTGGCCGGCCCTACCCGGGCGGCGCTCCCCCGCCCGGCGCGCGCCCCCTTGCGCCCTGGTGCGGCGCCCGCCACGCCTACTCGGCCTCGCGGGTCTCGGCCTTGTACGCCTCGCCGGCCGGGAGCTTCCACTCCTCGCGTACGGGCAGCTCGAACTTGTAGGACGCGGTGACGTCCGCGCCCGACTGGCCGCGCGCCTCCGCGCCGAGCGTCAGCACCGTGCGCGCCGCCTGGCGCGGGAACAGGTCCACGTACCAGGTCCCGAAGAGGATGCCGGGCGGGAAGTCCTCCACGAAGCGCTCCGGGTCGGCGATCTTCTGGTAGGGCTCGCCGGGGCCGCTCATCTCGCCATACGCCTTCCCCTTCTCGTCGAGGAACTGGAACGCGATCTGGCGGAAGGCGACGGGCACCACCACCCGCGTCGTGGTCCGGGTGGTCCCGGGCTGCGTCTCCTTCTCGACCCGGCGCGGGGCGCCCCACAGCGCGAAGTCGATGCGGATGCCGCGCTCGCCCGTCGCCGGGTTCGCCGCCGGCTCGAGGGCGATGAGGTCGAGGCGCAGGCCGCGCTCGGAGGCCGACTGGATCGGCTCGTACTTGCCGTCGCGAAGGAGCGCGTAGCGCTCCTCGGCGTACCTCTGGAACTCCGCCTGGGCGGCCTCGGCCTCCTTGCCCTTCTTCCTCGACGCGTCGGCCGGGCGCGCCTTGTCGCCGGGGTGGCGGTTCCTCAGGGCCTGGACCTCGTCGAAGTACCAGCGGGTGAGCGCCCGGACCTCCTCCCGCCAGTCCTTCTGGCGGTCGTTGGGGATCTCCCGGCCGACCGACGACCGCTCCAGGAACTCGCGCTTCAGCTGGGCGCGCTCGAGGCGGGCCTCCGCCCCCTCGCTCCGGGAGCGCCAGGTGACGAACAGGGCGACGCCGGCGGCGGCCACGGCCAGCGTGAGGATGACGCGCAGGACGGGTCTCATGCCGACGAGGGATACCGCCCCGGGGGAGGCGAGGCAAGCGCTCGGCGCTACTCGACGCTGGCGACGAGCGCCTCGACGCCGCGGACGCCCGACCGGTCCACCTCGTAGAGGTAGGCCCGGGCGCGGCGAACCGGCTCGTCGGCCACGCGCGAGGCGGAGCCGGCGCAGAGCACCGGCGTCGGGCCGGAGGCGCCCGGGAGATCCACGCGGAAGGCGCAGTGCCTGTGGCCGTGGAGCACGGCCGCGACCGGCATCTCGGCGACGAGCCGCACGACCTTGTCGGCGTCGGCGAGGGGCATCCTGGCGACGCAGGCGTCGGAGGGGACGCGCTCGGGCGGGAGCACCAGGTGGTGGTGGAGGGCGAGCAGCACGGCCCGGCCCTCCTTGGCGTGCTCGCGGACCATCTCCCGCGCGGTCGCGAGCTGGGTCCCGCCCAGGCGGCCGGGCGTCTCGAAGGGCTTCTCGCCGTGCCGGGCGCTGTCGAGCGCGACCAGCACCACGTCGGCGGAAAGGAGCACGGCGAGCGGATACGGGGAGGCGGCGCGCCGCATGCCGCGCCCGTCCGGCCCGATGCTGCGCAGGAACCGCCCGCTCCTCACCGCCTCGCCCGTCCAGACGTCGTGGTTTCCCGGGACGACCGTGAGCTTGCCCTTCTCGGCCCAGGGTCGCAGCAGCTCGGCGACCCGCTCGAACTCGCTCGCCTCGGACGAGAGGGTGAGGTCCCCGGTGACCACCAGGTGGTCCACCGCCGCGTCCTTGAGCGCCGAGAGCAGCCCCTTCGCGAGCCGCGCCGAGTGGCGATCGCAGTCCTTCGCGGCGAAGCCGTTGCGCGGGTAGCGGCGGCGGTCGGCGACGTGCAGGTCGCTGAGGTGGGCGATGCGCAAGCGGGCGGATGCTAGCGGCCGCGGACCGCGCCTGTCAAACGGGCGGATCCTAGGGCGCGCCCACCGAGACGCCGAGGAGCACCGCCATGCCTCCCAGCTCGCCGGATTCGCGGGCGAGGCCCCTTCCCGCCACGGCCTCCCGGACGCTCCACTCGGCCGTGAGCGCCACCTCGCGCCCGCCCTCCCCCGCCGGAAGCCGGAAGCCCGCGCCGGCCCGGAACGAGACGGAGAGCACGCCGCTGCAGGAGACCGGGCCGCCTCCGGCGGAGGCGCAGGCGAGCGAGGCGGCGGGGCCGGCCGCCGCCTGGAGGAAGAGGCCGGGAAGCTCCAGCCGCCCGTACGCCTCGGGCAGGAGCCCTGCCTCTCGCACGCGGGCCCGGGAGACGATCCGCACCGGGTCGGCCGGCTGCTCCACCGCGGAGAACCAGGCCGCCGCGGCGACCCCGGCCGAGAGGCGCGGGCCCGCGGCGAGACGGAAGGCCCAGCCCAGCCGCGCCTCTCCGCCCGCCGGCTCGTTGGGGCGGGCGCGCAACCCGAGCGCCACCGAAAGCATCTGGCCCGGCGCGGGCGGCGGCGGAGGCTCCTCGGGCGAGGCGGCCTCTCCCGGCGGCGGGAGCGCCGGCTGGGGCCGGACGGACGCGGCCGCCGCCGGCTTCGGCGGCGCGGCGACCGCCGGCCCTCCCGGCAGCACGATCTCGGCCGTGGCCCGCGAGGCGGGATCCCCGCGAATCTCGGCGCGCACCGTGACGCGGCCGGGCCGCCCCGAGAGGCTCGCGGTGAAGCGGCCGGGCCGACCCGGGACCGGCTCTGGAACCGTCGCCCGCGCTCCCGTCGCCGCGACGTCCACCTCGCCGTCTCCCTCGACGAACACGTCGATGCGCGCGAGCCCGTCGCCCGCCGCCGTCGCGGTCATGGCGATCCGGTTCGGCGGCGGGACGTCGAGGTCGACGGTCCGCTCCGTGCGCCCCCCAGGTCCGGAAGCGCGCACCCTCGCCTGCCTGGCGCCGGGCGGGACCGGCACGGAGATCGTCGCCAGCCCGCGCGGGCCGGCTGCCACCGGCCCCACCTCCTCGCCTCCCGCCGAGACCCAGACGCGGGCGCCGGGCTCGGTCTCGACCGGAACGGCGGCCCGGCCGCGCACCGGGATGGCGAGGAAGGCCACCTCGGGGTCGGCGCCGGCCTCCTCGCGGATGGCGCTCACGATGGCGAGCAGCGGCGGCCCGCCCCTGGGGAGCGAGAGCGTCGCGGTCCACTCGTCCGCGCCCGCCCGCTCCGCGCCCGAGAGCTTGCCCTCCGTCGCCCGGAGACGGGGAGCCGGCGCGTCGGCCGTCGCGCCCGGGAGCCGGATGCGGATGCGAACCGCAGCGGTCTCGCCGAGCGTGGCGGGCCTCGGCGCGTAGGAGAGGACCGGCTCCCGCGGCACCGGGCCGAGGAGGGCCGCGAGGAGCGAGGCGGCCACCGGGGCGAGCACCGCACCACCTTACCCCAGGCCGCGGGCGGATGGCCGCTTGACCTGGCCGTTTCGAGCCTTATGTGAAAGGCATGACACGCAGCAACGCCTGGTCTCCCACCGAAGGTCCCCGTGCCGCGCCCCAGCAGCAGGTCCCGGCCCGGACGGCCGTGCGCGGCGACGGCCAGGACGTCCGCGATGGCGGCCTGTGGACCCCGAGCGAGGGGCCGATGCGCAGGGAGCCGGGCGGGCCCGGGGGCGAGACGGACGGGGAGGCCCACGTCTACCCGCCCTACGAGGACCAGTTCTAGGGGCGGGCGGCGGGCGCCGGGAGCCTCCCGGCCTCACCCAAATGCCCGACCCGTCCGATGTTTTTGTTTGCCAAGATCCCCATTGCCGGGTATCGGAGATCGATGCCCCCTGCGGGGTATGCTGGGAAGGAGTGTCGAATGTCGGAGAAGGACAAGAAGGCCGCTGGCGCACAGGTGGCTCCGGCCATGGGCGTTCCGCCTGCGCTCATCAACAAGGAAGACATCCCCCAGGTCCTCCCCATCCTGCCCCTGCGCAACTCCGTCTTCTTCCCCGGGGGCGTGCTCCCGCTGGCCGTCGGCCGGCAGAAGACCATCGCCCTCATCAAGGACGCGGTCCGCGACGAGCAGGTCATCGGCGTCGTGACGCAGCGCCGCGCCGAGGAGGAGGACCCGGGCGCCGCCGACCTGTACACGGTCGGCACCGTGGCCCGCATCGTGAAGCTCCTCAAGATGGGCGAGGACAACTACTCGCTCGTCGTGCAGGGGCTCGCCCGAGTGCGCGTCCTCGATCTCGTCCAGGAGGCGCCCTACCTCAAGGCGCGCATCGAGGCGGTGGAGGACAAGACCCCGGTGGACGACGTCGAGGTCGAGGCCCTCGCCATCAACTTGAAGAAGCTGGCCCGCGAGGTCATCGAGCTCATGCCGGAGCTGCCGGCGGCGGCGACGGAGCTGGTGGACTCGATCACCCACCCCGGCCACCTCGCCGACCTCATCGCCGCCAACGTCGACGTCCCCATCGAGGAGAAGCAGCAGGTCCTCGAGACGGTGGACCTCAAGGCGCGGATGAAGCTCGTCCTCGAGCTGCTCAACCGCAAGCGGGAGATCCTCAAGCTCTCGAACAAGATCGACTCCGCCGTGAAGGGCGAGATGTCGAAGACGCAGCGCGAGTACTACCTGCGCCAGCAGCTCAAGGCCATCAAGGAGGAG
>Ga0209798_10000972_pt1 | contig 17436 bp, 14 predicted proteins | sample DOMMetBare3Fresh_FD_187475 | JGI IMG/M metagenome (GOLD analysis project Ga0209798, IMG submission 187475) | Wetland sediment microbial communities from St. Louis River estuary, USA, under dissolved organic matter induced mercury methylation -... | ecosystem: Environmental > Aquatic >...
GCAGGCCCTGGCGCCGGGCTCGTTGTAGGCGTCGCAATGGCGGCAGACCACGCCCAGGATGCCGGTGAGTCGCCCCATCTCCACTTCCGCCCCGCAGGAAGGGCAGGCGTCCATGGTGAAGTCCAGCTTCGCGCCGCAGGTCTTGCACTTCAGCAAGGAAGGTCTCCCGAGGGGATGCGCGCCCGCGGCTCGAGTTTACCCCAGGAGCCGCGCGACAGCCCGTCCGTGGCGCGCCGCGCCGCGACGGGTTACGAATGATCACAGGAACTTGCGGCTCACGACCGCGAAACGATAGGCTTTTCCTCTTGCTCAGGCTGAACGACATCCTGGACCGGGTCTCCGGCTACCACCCCGCCGCCGACCTGGACCTCCTCAAGAAGGCCTACGTCTACTCGGCCAAGGTACACCAGGGGCAGATCCGCCAGTCCGGCGAGCCTTACCTCGTCCACCCGCTCGAGGTCGCGGACATCCTCGCCCAGATGCGCCTCGACGAGGCCTCGATCGTCACCGGCCTCCTCCACGACACCATCGAGGACACGCTCGCCACCCGGGAGGAGATCGCCGAGCTGTTCGGCGAGGAGGTCGCCGACCTGGTGGACGGCGTCACCAAGCTCTCCCAGTTCTCGGCCGGCGACACCCAGCAAGAGAAGCAGGCCGAGAACTTCCGCAAGATGGTCGTGGCGATGGCGAAGGACATCCGGGTCCTGCTCGTCAAGCTCGCCGACCGCACCCACAACATGCGTACCCTCGAGCACATGGCGCCGGAGAAGCAGGAGCGCATCGCCCGCGAGACGCTCGACATCTACGCGCCGCTCGCGAACCGGCTCGGAATCCAGTGGATCAAGAGCGAGCTCGAGGACCTCTCGTTCCGGTACGTGAAGCCGGAGGAGTACGCCGAGCTGCAGGGGAGGGTGTCGAGCCGCGCCAAGGAGCGCGAGGCCTTCGTCGGCGAGGTGGTGGGGATCGTCGAGTCGAAGCTCAAGGAGTCGGCGATCGAGGCCAAGGTCTACGGTCGGGTGAAGCACCTCTACTCCATCTGGCGGAAGATGAAGATGCAGGACCTGCCCTTCGAGCAGATCCACGACCTCGTCGCCTTCCGCGTCATCGTCCAGAGCGTGGCCCAGTGCTACGAGTCGCTCGGGCTCATCCACTCCCTGTGGAAGCCGGTGCCGGGCCGCTTCAAGGACTACATCGCCATCCCCAAGCCCAACCTGTACCAGTCGCTCCACACCACCGTCGTCGGGCCCAAGGCGGAGCGGGTGGAGATCCAGATCCGCACCGAGGAGATGCACCGCATCGCCGAGCAGGGCGTGGCGGCGCACTGGGCCTACAAGGAGGCCAAGGTCAAGGACGGCAAGCCCGAGGGTGTCGGCGCCACCGACGCCCAGAAGTTCGGGTGGCTGCGGCAGCTCCTGGAGTGGCAGCGCGACCTCGCCGACCCGACCGAGTTCCTCGAGACCGTCAAGGTGGACCTCTTCGCCGAGGAGGTCTTCGTCTTCACGCCCAAGGGGGACGTGAAGAGCCTGCCGCGAGGCGCCACCCCGGTGGACTTCGCCTACGCCATCCACTCCGAGGTCGGCGCCCGCTGCGTCGGCTCGAAGGTGAACGGCAAGATCGTCCCGCTGCGGTACCGGCTGAAGAACGGCGACACCTGCGAGATCCTGACCGCGCCCCACTCCCAGCCCTCCAGGGACTGGCTGACCTTCGTCCGGACGAGCCGCGCCCAGGCCCGCATCCGGCAGCACATCCGCCAGGCGGAGCACAAGCGCTCCTTCGAGATCGGCAAGGAGGTGGCCGAGCGCGAGCTGCGCCGCTACGGCCTGTCCCTGCACCGGCTCGAGAAGGACGGCCAGCTCGCCAAGGCGGCCGCGGCCCTGGGGTACCGCATCGGCGACGACCTGCTCGTGGCCCTCGGCTACGGGAAGGTGGCGCCCAAGGACCTGCTGCGCCAGATCCTGCCGCCCGACCAGCTCGCCGCCGCCCGGCCCCCCGAGCCGGCGCCGGCGAGCCGCCTCACCGAGATCTTCCGAAAGGTGGCCCGCCGCCCGGCGGGGGGCGTGCGCATCAGTGGAATCGAAGACATCCTGGTGCGCTTCGGCAAGTGCTGCAATCCGGTGCCGGGAGACGCCATCGTCGGGTTCATCACCCGCGGGCGCGGCGTCACCGTCCACACGCTCGGCTGCGAGAAGGCCCTCGGCACCGACCCGGAGCGCAGGGTGGACGTGACCTGGGACGTGAAGGGCGACTTCAAGCGCCTGGTCCAGCTCCGCGTCGTCACCTCGGACCGGCCGGGCCTGCTCGCCAAGATCTCCCAGGCCTTCGGCGAGGCCGGGATCAACATCGCCCAGGCCAACGTGCGCACCGGCGACGAGCGGGCGGTGCACTCCTTCGAGGTCTCGGTCGGCGACCTGAAGCAGCTCACCGCGGTGATGAAGAGCATCGAGCGCATCGACGGCGTCTTCTCCATCGAGCGCGCCTGACGCAGGCCGTCCACGCCCCAGGGAGGACCCGCCATGATCTCGACGCCCAAGCCCATCTCGACCGCCAAGGCGCCGAAGGCCATCGGTCCCTACAGCCAGGCCGTGCAGGTGGAGACCAACCGGATGGCCCCGGGGCTGGCGAGCGCCTTCGTCTTCTGCTCCGGGCAGATCCCGCTCGATCCGGCGACGGGCGAGATGGTCGCGGGTGACATCGAGACCCAGACCGCGCGCGTCATGGAGAACCTCAAGGCGGTGCTCGACGCGGCCGGAACGGGCCTCTCGCACGCGGTGAAGACCACCGTCTTTCTCGTGGACCTCGCGGACTTCGGGAAGATGAACGAGGTCTACGGCCGGTACTTCGCGGAGGGCGCCGCCCCGGCGCGGGCCACCGTCCAGGTCTCGGCGCTGCCCAGGGGGGCGCGCGTCGAGATCGACTGCATCGCGGTCGTCCCGTGAGCTCGTCTCCTTGGAGAGGGAGCCGGATGCCGATGAGCGTCGCGCCCGTGCCAGGCGGGGACTTCGAGGTCTTCTTCACCTCGAACCCGAATCCGATGTGGATCTACGAGCAGGGGACGCTCCGCTTCCTGGCCGTGAACGACGCCGCGGTCCAGCGCTACGGCCACTCGCGCGAAGAGTTCCTGCGGATGACGCTGCGGGACATCCGGCCGCCGGAGGACGTTCCGGACGTCGAGAAGTCGGCCGCCGCGGTGAGCCCGGGCTTCCGGCCGCCGACCCGGGTCTGGCGTCACCTCAAGAAGGACGGGACCGCGATGCACGTCGAGATCCACGCCCACTCCGTCGAGTGGCGCGGGGTCCAAGCCATGCTGGTGCTCGCCCTCGACGTCGGGGACCGGCTCCGGGCCGAGTGGGCGCTCGCCGAGAGCGAGGAGCGCTTCCGGCAGCTCGTGGCCAGCGTACGGCAGGTGTTCTGGCTGCGGGACCTGGCCACCCAGCGCTACCTCTACGTCAGCCCGGCGTACGAGGAGGTCTGGGGTCGGCCGGTGTCGTCGCTGGCCGCCGACCCGCATTCCTTCTTCGAGACCGTCCACCCGGAGGACCGACCGCGACTCCTCGAGACGACCGGCGAGGCGGTCCGGGACGCGGAGCACGAGTTCCGCATCCTCCGGCCCGACGGGTCCATCCGCTGGATCCTGGCCCGCTGGCACCCGGTCCGCGACGCCGCCGGGGCCGTCTACCGGCTGGCCGGTGTCGCCGAGGACGTCACCGACCGCAAGGAGATGCAGGCCCGCCTCGCCCTGGCCGACCGCATGGCCTCGGTGGGCACGCTCGCGGCCGGCGTCGCCCACGAGATCAACAACCCGCTGGCCTACGCGCTCACCAACCTCGAGTTCGTCCGCGAGCAGATGGAAAAGACGGGCGACCCCGGGATCGCCGAGGTCCTCTCCGCCCTCGGCGACGCGCGGGAGGGGATCGAGCGCGTCCGCCACATCGTGCGCGACCTCAAGTCGTTCTCCCGGCCCGACGACGCGCGGCTCGTTCCCGTCGAGCTGCCGCGCATCGTGGACGTCGCCGTGAGCATGGCCAGTAACGAGATCAAGCACCGCGCGACGCTCCTGGTGGACCTGGCGCCCGTCCCGCCTGTGCTCGGGACCGAGGCGCGCCTCGGGCAGGTTCTCCTCAACCTGCTCCTCAACGCCGCCCACGCCATCCCGGAGGGAGACGCCCCCCGGAACACGATCCACATCTCGGGCCGCCTCGACGGGAGGTGGGTGGTCCTCGAGGTCCGCGACACGGGTAGCGGCATCCCGCCCGACGTGCTCCCCCACATCTTCGAGCCCTTCTACACGACCAAGCGGATCGGCGAGGGGACTGGCCTCGGCCTCTCCATCTGCCACGGCATCGTCGGGAGCCTCGGCGGGGACATCGCGGTGGAGAGCGAGCCCGGCAAGGGCAGTCTCTTCCGCGTGCGGCTGCCCCCCTGCCCGGCGGGCGTCGCGCGCGCCGAGCCCCCGCCCCCGCCCCCGGCCCCGTCTCGGGCGGCCAGGATCCTGGTCGTGGACGACGAGCGGGCGGTGGGCCTCGCGGTGGCGCGCATCCTCCTCGACCACGACGTGACGGTGTGCACGGGCGGACGGGACGCCCTCGCGCGCATCCGGGGTGGGGAGCGCTTCGACGTGCTGCTCTGCGACCTCATGATGCCCGACATGACCGGCCTCGAGCTCCACGACGCGCTGGCCGCGGAGGCCCGGGACCAGCGGGACCGGATGGTCTTCCTCACCGGCGGGGCCTTCACGCCGCGGGCCCTAGCGTTCCTGAGGGGCACGGATCTGCCGGCGCTGGAGAAGCCCTTCGGCGCGAAGATCCTGCGCGACCTCGTCGCCCGCCAGCTCGGCCAGTCCCCAGGTCCCGCCGCTCCTCACGGCTCGTAGTACGTGAACTCCTTGCCGGCGTAGTTCCGGAAGACCCACTTCTTCCCCTCGTGGCGGACCACGTAGTCGGGGTTCACCGGGATCTTCCCGCCGCCGCCGGGCGCGTCGACCACGAACTGGGGCACGGCCAGGCCCGAGGTGTGGCCGCGCAGCGCGCGCATGATCTTGCGCCCGGCCTCGACCGTGGTGCGGAAGTGGCTGATGCCCTTGGCGAGGTCGCACTGGTAGATGTAGTAGGGCCGGATGCGCATGAGCAGGAGCTTGTGGTTCAGCTCCAGCACGGTCTTCGGGTCGTCGTTCACGCCCTTGAGCAGCACCATCTGGTTGCCGATGACGCAGCCGCCGTCGGCGAGCCTGCGCGCCGCCTCGTAGGCCTCGGCGGTGCACTCCTTGGGGTGGTTGAAGTGGGTGTTGACGTAGACCGGCTGGTGCTTCTTCAGCATCTGGACGAGGTCGTCGGTGATCCGCTGGGGCAGCGTCACGAGGTTCCGCGTCCCGAGCCGGAAGATCTCCACGTGCGGGATGGCCCGCAGCCGGCCCAGGATGTAGTCGAGCCGGTCGTCGGAGAGGGAGAGCGGGTCGCCGCCGGAGATGACCACGTCGCGGATCTCGGCGTGCTGCTCGATGTAGGCGAGGCCGTCCTCCACCTGCTTCTTCGCGGCGGCGCTCGTCGGGTCCGCGACCTTGCGCTTGCGGGTGCAGTGCCGGCAGTACACCGGGCAGTTGTGGGTCGTGTAGAAGAGGACGCGGTCGGGGTAGCGGTGGGTGATGCCGGGCACCGGCATGTCCCGCTCCTCGGCGAGCGGGTCCTCCAGGTCGGCGGGGGCGATCATCATCTCGCCCATGGTGGGCACCGACTGCAGCCGGACGGGGCAGGTCGGGTCGTCCGGGTCCATCAGCGCCGCGTAGTACGGCGTGATGCCCATGTGGAACTCGGCCGCGGTCTCGATGGCGGCCGTGCGCTCCTCGGGCGTGACCCGGATGACCTGCTCGAGCTGGGCCAGCTGCACGATCCGCTCGCGCTGCTGCCAGTGCCAGTCGTTCCACTGGGCGTCGGGGACGTCCTTCCAGATCGATCGCGGACCCGGAGGGAAGCGCGAGGCCAGCGAGCGTACCGGGCGGGGGGCGGTCTCGGGCGCCCCAGCGGCCTCGGCGTGGCCGTTGGCGAACGCCGCCTGGCCGTTTCCGGACGAGGCCGCCTGGCCGTTCCCGCTCGGGGACGGTCCCGGGACCTGCGCCTCGCCGTTCACCACCGGAAGTGTCGCCATGATAAGGGATTATCGGCCGGGGTCTGACGGGTCAAGGACGTTTGGCTCCCCGGCCCTCCCGTTTGACTTCGACCCGGTGCGCCGGTAGCTTCCAGCCCCTCCGGCGGCCTCCTGCCGCGCCCACCCATGGCCACCTGGCGCGATCGCTTCCCGGGCGTCACCCCTGCCGAGTGGGGCGACTGGCGCTGGCAGCACCGCCACGCGCTCCGCACCGCGGAGGAGCTGGCCCGCGTCGTGGATCTCGGCGCCGACGAGCGGCGCGGCATCGCCGCGACCGCGGCGGTCTTCCGCCTGGCGGTGACGCCTTACTACGCCTCGCTCATGGACCGCGGACACCCCTTCTGCCCGGTGCGGATGCAGTCCATCCCGGTGGCGGCCGAGGCGCGCTCGGCGCCGGGCGACCTGCGCGACCCGCTCGGCGAGGATCGCCACCGGCCCGTCCGGGCCGTGGTCCACAAGTATCCCGACCGGGTCCTCTTCCTCGCCTCCGACCACTGCGCCGTCTACTGCCGCCACTGCACGCGCCGCCGCATCACCGGGGGGGAGGAGGGGGCGTTCGAGCGGGAGGCGCTCGAGGAGGGGATCGCCTACGTGCGGGCGCACCGCGAGGTCCGGGACGTGCTCGTGTCGGGCGGCGACCCGCTCTCGCTCTCGGACGAGCGGCTGGAGTGGATCCTGGATGGGCTCCGGACCGTGCCGCACGTCCAGATCCTCCGGGTGGCGACCCGCGCGCCGGTGACCTGTCCGATGCGCGTCACCGATGCGCTCGCCGCGCTGCTGCGCCGCTTCGCGCCGCTGTTCGTCGTCACCCACTTCAACCACCCCAAGGAGTGCACCGCCGAGGCCCGGGAGGCCTGCGAGCGGCTCGTGGACCGCGGCGTGCCGGTGGAGAACCAGACGGTTCTCCTGCGCCGCGTGAACTCCTCCGCCCGGACCCTCGCCGATCTGAACCACCGGCTCCTCGCCTGGCGCGTCCGCCCCTACTACCTCCACCAGGGCGACCTCGCCGAGGGCACCGCCCACCTGCGCACGCCCCTCGCCGCCGGCGTACGGATCCTGGAAGCGCTGCGCGGCCACACGAGCGGGCTCGCCGTGCCGCACCTGGCGGTGGACCTCCCGGGCGGAGGCGGCAAGGTCACGGTCCAGCCCGGCTACCTGGTCGGGCCCGGCGGGCCGGACGCACCGCCCGCGGCCGCGGGCACCGCGTCCGTCGGGGAGCCGGGATCCGCGGCCGGCCACTGGTTCCGCAGCTACCGGGGCGAGCTCTTCTTCGTCCCGGAGCCTCCCGAGGCAGACTGCAGCTGTCCGTACGACGAGGTCTTCTACGCCTGAGGAGGCGAGATGGTAGGCAGGATCATCGAGGCCCTGGCGGCGTTCACCACCGCCGTCATCTCGTCCATGGGATACGGCGGCGTGGTGCTGCTCATGGGCATCGAGAGCGCCTGCATCCCGCTCCCGTCCGAGATCATCATGCCGTTCGCCGGCTACCTCGTGTACCAGGGCCAGTTCACGCTGCTCGGCGCGGGGTTCTGGGGCGCGGTGGGGTGCGTCGCCGGGTCGATCCCGGCCTACTACCTGGGCAAGTACGGCGGCCGGCCGCTCATCGAGCGGTACGGCAAGTACGTCCTCATCTCGCACCACGAGCTGGATCTCGCCGACCGGCTCTTCGCCCGCCACGGCCAGTGGGTGGTGCTCGGCGCGCGGCTTCTCCCGGTCATCCGCACCTTCATCGCCTTCCCGGCCGGCGTGTCTCGGATGAACATGTCGCGCTTCGTCGCCTACACCTTCGTGGGCTCGTTCCCCTGGTGCTACGGGCTCGCCTGGGTGGGCATGAAGCTCGGCGAGACCTGGAACACCGACCCGCGCCTCAAGGCCTGGTTCCACCGCTTCGACGCCGCCATCGGGCTGGCCCTGGTCGCGGCCGCGCTCGCCTTCGTCTGGTACAAGGTCCGGAGCGCGCGGCGCAGCGCCGCCGCCGTCGGGCCGGCGGAGGAGTAGCCGCCGTGCGGCGCGCCCTCCTCGCCGCCGTCTGCCTCGCCTCCGCCCGCCCGGGCCCGGCGGGCGCGGACGAGATGGTCCGCATCGGCGTCGCCACCGGCCTCGACCAGGTGCGGCTCTCCGGGCCGGACCTCGCCGCATCGCCGCTTCGAGACGGCGCCGGGCGGCTGCCGACCGCAGGCGATCGCGCCGAGGTGCGGCTCGACGGCGAGGTGCTGCTCCTCGACGGCGCGCCGGTGGAGGGGGCGGGGGTGGGCTTCACCTCCCCGGGCGGCATCCGCTACGGCGGGCGCGTGCTCTCGGGGGAGGTCGAGGTGAGAAGGGGCCCGGGCGGCCTCGAGGTCATCGACGCCCTGCCGCTCGAGGACTACGTGGCCGCCGTGACCGGTGCCGAGATGCCGCCCGCCTTCCCGCCACAGGCCCTTCGCGCCCAGGCGGTGGCGGCCCGGACCTACGCGCTCGCCCGCAAGCTCGAGGCCCTCGGGGAAGGGCGGGATTTCGACCTCGGCTCCACCGTGCTCGCCCAGGTCTACCCGGGCCAGGGCGGGGGCGACGCGCGCGCCCGCGCCGCCGCCGAGGCGACGCGCGGCGAGGTGCTGGTCCACGACCACCAGCCCATCGAGGCCTACTTCCACTCCGCCTGCGGCGGCCGTACCGAGAGCGGCGCCGCCGCCCTGGGACGCGACGAGCCGTATCTGAAGTCGGTGGAGTGTGGCCGCTGCGGCGATTCGCCGAAGGCCCGCTGGACGCTGCGGATCGAGGCCGGGGAGCTGGGGCGCGCGGCCGGGCTCGGCAGGCCCGCCACCGGGGCGCGCGTCGTCTCGCGGTCGGGCTCGGGACGGGCGGCGCGCGTCGAGGTCGCCGCGGGCGGCCGGAAGGCGCGCATGGCCGCCGTGGAGCTGCGGCAGCGCCTGGGGTACGACCGGCTCCCCTCGCTCGCCTTCTCGATCCGCGGGACCCCGGAGGGCTTCGCCTTCGAGGGCACGGGCTCCGGCCATGGCGCGGGGCTGTGCCAGTGGGGCGCCGCCGGGCGCGCCCGGGCCGGGGAGGACTACCGGAGCATCTTGAAGTCCTACTATCCCGCGACCGAGATCGTGAAGATGTACTGAGGGCGGCGTCGCGGCCCCTGCGGAGCGGAGCGTGAGGCTTTCCGATTTCGACTACCCGCTTCCGGAGCACCTCGTCGCCCAGGAGCCGGTCGAGCCCCGCGACGCCTCGCGGCTCCTCGTCGTCCCGAAGGGCGGCGGTCCCTTCCGCCACCTCCGCTTCTCGGACCTGCCCGACCTCCTCGCGCAGGGCGACCTCGTCGTCCTGAACGACACGCGGGTCATCCCGGCGCGGCTCCTGGGGAGGAAGGAGAGCGGCGGCCGCTGCGAGATCCTGCTGCTCGAGCCCGTCGGCGGGCCGGGGAGCGCGCGCTGGCGGGCCATGGGCCAGTCGTCGAAGCCGCTCCGGCCGGGGAGCCGCCTCGCCTTCGGCGGCCTCTCGGCGGCGGTCGAGGAGGCGGAGGGGGAGGGCTTCTTCGCCGTGCGCTTCGACCGGGCGGGCGAGGAGCTGGCGAAGGCGCTGGAGCGGGAGGGCCGGGTGCCGCTCCCTCCCTACATCCGGCGCGAGCCGACCGCGGCCGACCGGGACCGCTACCAGACCGTGGTGGCGCGGGAGCCGGGAAGCGCGGCCGCACCCACGGCGGGACTGCACTTCACCGATCGGCTGCTCGGGCGGATCGCCGAGCGGGGGGTCTCGCGAGCGACGGTCACGCTGCACGTCGGCCCGGGCACGTTCCTCCCGGTGCGGACCGAGGACGTCGAGCGGCACCGCATGCACGCCGAGCGCTACCGCGTCCCCGAGGAGGCGGCCGCCGCCTTCGCGGCCTGCCGCACCCGAGGGGGGCGGGTCGTCGCCGTGGGTACGACTTCCGTCAGGACGCTGGAGAGCGCCTTCGCGGGGCCCGGCCTCCGTCCCGGATGGGGCCGGACGGACCTGTTCATCCGGCCGGGCCATTCCTTTCGCGCCGTCGATGCGCTGATCAGCAACTTTCACCTGCCGCGCTCCACGCTGCTCATGCTGGTATGCGCCTTCGGCGGCCGGGAGCGGATCCTGGACGCATACCGGGAGGCCGTGGCCCAGGGCTATCGCTTCTTCAGCTATGGCGACGCCATGATGGTGATCTGACGCAACGCGAAGCCCGTGCCTTGGGTTAAGATGCCCACCTTCGTGGGGGAAGGACCGTGCAGAGCGTCGCGCTGAACCTGGAGCCGGATCAGTTCCTCTCGGGCTGGCGGTCCGAGACGGGGAGCCTCTTCTTGCCCGCGCTCTCCGACTCGCGGGTGGGCGACGAGGTGGCGGTCCGCATCGGCATCTACGGCCAGACCATCCGCGCCACCGTCTTCGGGAAGATCTCGCTGGTCCGGCGGGTGGGGCGCCCCTCCATCCCGCCGGGCGTGGAGATGTCCCTCGACCGGGCGAGCATCCCGGCGGCGCGCTTCCTCGCCATGGCCGCGCGCGGCGAGCCGGTGACCTTCCGGGAGCGGGCCCCGCGCTACATCCACGAGCGCAAGCTCACGGTGACCAGCGTGGACGAGGTCGTCCAGGCCGCGACCATCAACGTCTCGGAGGGCGGCTGCTCGGTGCAGTGGCCCGGGACGCTGCCGCAGGTCGGCGACGTGGTCAGCATCCGCATCGGCGACGGCCTGTTCGCGCCGTCGGCCCGGGCGGTGGTCTGCTGGAACACGCTCGGCGGCCCTCTGCAGAAGAGCGTGGGGCTGCGCATCATCAGCGGGGGGCGGGGCGCGCGCGCCTGGAAGAAGATGCTCGCGGCCATCGCCGAGTCCGGCGCCCGCGCCGCCTGAGGGAACCGGCCCGGGTGATCCGCTTCAGCCTGCTCGCCGCGGACGGCGCCGCGCGCCGCGGACGGCTCGAGACGCCGCACGGCGCGGTGGAGACGCCGGTCTTCATGCCGGTCGGCACTGCCGCCACGGTGAAGACGCTCGCCCCGCGCGACCTCGAGGAGCTTTCCGCCCGCATCCTCCTCGCGAACACCTACCACCTGTACCTGCGCCCGGGCCACGAGCGCATCGCCCGCCTCGGCGGGCTGCACCGCTTCATGGCCTGGAGCGGCGCCCTCCTCACCGACTCGGGCGGCTTCCAGGTCTACAGCCTCGCCGGCGCCGGGGACGAGGAAGGGGGGGCGGGGCTCGTCTCCATCTCCGAGGAGGGAGTCGCCTTCCAGAGCCACCTCGACGGCTCGCGCCATTTCCTCTCGCCGGAGAAGGCCATCGAGGTGCAGGAGGCGCTCGGCGCCGACGTCGTCATGGCCTTCGACGAGTGCCCGCCGTCCAAGGCCGAGCGGCGCTACCACGAGGAGTCTCTCGCCCGCACGCAGCGGTGGCTGGAGCGCTGCAAGCGGGCGTGGCGCGCGGACGGCCCCACCTCCCTCTTCGGCATCGCGCAGGGCGGCCTCTTCCCCGACCTGCGCCGCCGCGCCGTCGAGGAGGCGGCGGCGCTCGACCTGCCGGGCTACGCGCTCGGCGGCTACGCCGTGGGCGAGGAGCCGGAGGAGACGTGGGCCGGCGTCGCGCGGGATGCGCCGCTGCTACCGCGCGACAAGCCCCGCTACCTCATGGGAGTGGGCACGCCCGCGGACCTGCTCGAGGGGATCGCCGCCGGCATCGACCTGTTCGACTGCGTCCTGCCGACGCGCTGCGCCCGCAACGGCCTCCTCTTCACGAGCCGCGGCAAGCTCGTCATCCGCAACGCCCGCTACGCCGACGACGGCCGGCCCGCCGACCCGGCCTGCGCCTGCTACGCCTGCCGCACCTTCTCGCGCGCCTACCTGCGCCACCTCTTCAAGGCGGGGGAGATGCTGGGGCTCCGGCTCAACACCCTCCACAACCTGCACCATTACCTCGACCTCATGGCCGGAGGCCGCCGGGCCATCGAGGACGGTCGCTTCCAGGCCTTCCGCAGGGAGCGGCTCGACGGCTACCGCGCCGGGCCGGACTGAGAACGGCCCGGCGGCGGGGCACGAGGCCCCGCCGGAGGCCCCGCCCTACCGTTTAAGGTTGCGGCGCGGAGCGAAATGCTGCTAGAAAACAGCGCTTTTTCCGAATCCGACCCGGAGCTTCCATGCACCCCATCCTGCAGCTCTTCCTGGCGCAGACGGCGCCCGACGCACCGCAGTCCAACCCGCTGATGACCATCTTCCCGTTCATCGCCATCGCGGTGGTCTTCTACCTCGTCTTCTTCCGCCCCCAGCAGAGGGAGCAGAAGCGGCACCAGGACACCCTTTCCAAGCTGGCGAAGGGCAACCAGGTCGTCACCCAGGGCGGCATCTACGGCACCGTGCTGAGCGTCGAGAACGCAGTCGTCACCCTCGACGTCGGCAAGGGCACCCAACTCCGCGTCGGCCAGGGGTACATCCTGCGCGACCTGACGCAGGAGGAGGCCAAGAAGGCCTCCGAGGGGAAGGGGAAGAAGTAGATGGAACGGTCCTGGTACTGGCGCCTCGCCCTCGTCCTGGGCGTCGCCGTCTTCTCCGCCTACCAGCTCGTCCCGAGCTGGTTCTACTTCCACCTCCCGCCCGAGAAGCGGCTCGGCCCGGAGTACGAGTCCTCGGTGCCGGGCTGGGCCCCCAACGCCAGGAAGCACCTCAACCTGGGCCTCGACCTGCAGGGCGGCATCCACCTCGTCATGGGCGTGGACGTGGACCGGGCGGTGAAGGCCAAGGTGGCCCGCCGCGCCGACGAGATCGGCGACTTCCTCAAGGAGAAGGGCGTGGCCTTCGACGCCTCCGCCCCGTCCGCCGACGGCGCGCGCATCGAGGTGAGGAGCGCCGACCCGGCCAAGGTCGAGTCGATGGTGATGGAGCACTACAGCGGCGAGCTGTACAAGCCGAGCGGCGAGCCCACGGGCGCGTCCTGGTTCGCCTTCAAGGGGAAGGTCATCCAGGACTTCCAGGCCAAGGCGGTCGAGCAGGCGGAGAAGACCATCCGCAACCGCGTCGACAAGTGGGGCGTCAGCGAGCCCGACATCAAGCGCAAGGCCAACAGCCAGATCCAGATCCAGCTCCCCGGCTTCAAGGACCCGGAGAAGGCCAAGGAGCTCCTCGGCCGCACCGCGCAGCTGGAGTTCAAGATCGCCGACGACGAGTCGCCGCTGCTCGACCCGGTGCGAACCGAGCTGCCCGCCTGCCCGGTGGGGCAGGACGGCTTCCAGCTGCCGCTGCCCGACGCCGGCTGCTGGAGCGTGGAGTCGGTGGAGCTGCCGGCCGGCGGCCAGCGCCAGGTGACCTACCTCGCCGCGAACCGCCGCGATCAGCTCGAGGCCGCCATCGACAAGCACGCCAGGCCCAAGCTGGACCGCGACCACGAGATCGGCATCGGGGAGGGCACCGTGGGGCGGGGTCCGGTGAAGGAGCGCTTCTACCGGACGTACCTCCTGCGCGCCAAGACCGAGCTGACCGGCGACTACATCGCCGACGCCCGCGTCGGCACGGACACTTCCCAGGGGGCCGGGAAGCCGGTGGTGGTCTTCACCATGTCGGCCGAGGGCGGCCGCCTCATGGAGAAGCTCACCACCGAGAACCTCCACCGGCGGATGGCGACGGTGCTCGACAGCAAGGTCGAGACCGCTCCCTACATCCAGGGAAAGATCTCCACCAACGGCCAGATCACGCTGGGCTCGGGCCGGGACTTCCAGACGATGTACGAGGAGGCGAACGAGATCGCGCTCGTCCTCAAGGCGGGCGCGCTCCCGGCGCCGGTGACCATCTTCGAGGAGCGGACCGTGGGCGCGACCCTCGGGCCCGAGCTCATCAAGAAGGGCACCACCGCGGCCCTGGTGGGCCTCGTCCTGGTGGTGCTGTTCATGATCGTCTACTACCGGGCCACCGGCTTCATCGCCGACGTGGCGCTGGCGCTGAACGGCCTGGTGGTCCTCGCCATCATGTCCATCATCGGCTCGACCTTGACCCTCCCCGGAATCGCCGGGTTCGTGCTCACGCTCGGCATGGCGGTGGACGCGAACGTGCTCATCAACGAGCGCATCCGCGAGGAGCTTCGGGCCGGGAAGACCGTCCGGCAGGCGGTGGAGCAGGGCTACGACAAGGTGTTCTGGACCATCGTGGACAGCCACGTCACCACGCTCGTCGCCGGCATCGTCCTCATGCAGTACGGCTCCGGTCCGGTCCGCGGCTTCGCCGTCACCCTCATCATCGGCCTGGTCGCCTCCATGTTCACCTCCATCGTGGTCACGCGCGTCATCATGGACTGGTTCACGCGCGGCGACACGGCCCGGCTGAGCGTCTGATGAAATTCAAGACCTTCGACATCATCCCCCACGGCACGAGCTTCGACTTCGTCGGCAAGCGGCGGATCGCGGTCACGCTCTCCCTGGTCGCCAACCTGGCGGTCCTGGTCTTCTCGCTGAGCGCCGTCCACGGCCTCAACTTCGGGGTAGACTTCGCCGGCGGCACCGAGATGGAGGTGAAGTTCGGAGAGGCCGTCGACCCCGGCGCCATCCGCAAGAGCGTCGAGGACCTCGGCTTCAAGGACGCCTCGGTCCAGACCTACGGCCCCGAGTCCGACCACAGCTACCTCATCCGCGTCGGCCGCATCGCCCTCATGAGCCAGGAGGACGTGAACCGGGTCCTGGAGGCGGTGCAGGCGAGGTTCCCGGTCGAGGGGGCGCCGCACTTCAATCCCGACGTGGGCGACAAGATCGACTTCCAGTTCAAGGGGGCGCCCCCCTCCGCCGCGGCGCTCAAGGCGGTGGTGGAGGGCGCCGGCGTCAAGGTGCGCGAGGTGCGCGAGGAGGCCGGCCTCACCGCCGGCACCCGATCCTTCGCGGTCATCACCCAGGGCATCCAGGACAAGGTGGAGCGCGACCTCGCCGCCCGCTTCGCGCAGGCCAGGCCCGAGGTCCGCCGCGTCGAGTACGTGGGGCCGGCGGTCGGCCGCGAGCTGCGCAACCAGGGCTTCAAGGCGATCCTCTACGCCATGGCCCTCATCGTCATCTACGTGGGCCTGCGCTTCGACTTCCGCTTCAGCCCCGGCGTCATCATCGCCATCGTCCACGACGCCATCATCACCCTCGGCTACTTCGCCTTCTCCGGACGCGAGTTCAACCTCACCTCGGTGGCGGTCATCCTCACCGTGGTCGGCTACTCGGTGAACGACACCGTCGTGGTCTACGACCGCATCCGCGAGAACCAGGGCAAGTACAAGGGCAAGAAGCTCGGCGACCTCGTGAACCTCTCCATCAACGAGGTGCTGGGCCGGACCTTCCTCACCAGCTTCGCCACCGCCCTCTCGCTCATCGGCCTCATCGTCTTCGGCGTCGGGACCATCTTCGACTTCGCGGTGGCGATGCTCATCGGCATCGTCTCCGGCACCTACTCCACCTGGTTCATCGCCGCCCCGATGACGATCTGGCTCGAGGAGCGGGCCGAGAAGCGGAAGGGCGCTGCCCAGCAATCCGCGGCCGCCTTCAAGGCCTAGCGGCCCGGCGCCGGGCGAAACCGCGCGCCCTCCGGTCCCCGCGAGCGTAGACTCGCAGGCGAGGGGAGGTGCGCATGTCCCGTCCGGGGCCTGCCGTCCGCATTGCCCGCGCCGCCTTGCTGGTCGCCGCGCTCCTCGCGCCGGCCGCGCGGCCCGGCGCCGCGGCCGCGCCCGAGCCGCCGGACGTGGACGCGCTCCTCGCCCGGCTCGACGACCTCTACCGCTCGAAGAGCAGCATCGCCCGCATCGAGATCGCGGTGGTCTCGCCCCGCACCTCGCGCACCATGCGCCTCCAGGCGTGGACCCGGGGCGAGGACGACGTGCTGGTGGTCGTCGAGGCGCCGGCGCGCGAGGCGGGAACCGCCACGCTGCGCGTCGGGCAGAACCTCTGGAACTGGCTGCCGCGGATCGCGCGGACCATCCGCGTGCCGCCCTCCATGATGCTCGGCTCCTGGATGGGGACCGACTTCACCAACGACGACCTGGTGAAGGAGTCCTCGCTCCGCAAGGACTTCACCGCCCGCGTCGAGCGCCGCTCCGACGACCCGCCCGGCTGGTGGCTGACCCTCGAGGTGAAGCCGGGCATCGTCGGGCGCTGGGCGCGCATCGACATTCTGGTCTCGGACGAGCGGCTCCCGGTGGAGGAGCGCCACTTCGACCGCAAGGGGCGGCTCGCCCGGACGATGAGGTTCGACGAGGTGAAGGTCCTGGGAGGGCGGCGGCTGCCCGCCCACATGACCCTCACTCCCGCCGACGTCGAGGGACAGCGCACCGAGATGCGCTACCTCGACGTCCGGTTCGACGTGAAGCTGCCCGAGGACGTCTTCAGCCTGTCGCGTCTGGAGCAGAACCGCTAGGAGGGCGGGATGGCCGGGACGAGCACGCTGCGCATCGCCTGGCGCAACCTCTGGCGCAACCCGCGCCGGACGGCGCTGGCGCTCGCGGCCATCGGGCTCTCGGTGGCGCTGGTCCTGGCCTACGACGGCATGCTCCGGGGCTACGCCGACTGGATGGTCTCGACCATCACCGGTCCGATGCTGGGAGACGTCCAGGTCCACGCCCCGGAGTGGCGCAAGGACCGGGCGATGGACCGCACCCTGCGGGACCTCCCCCGCAAGCTGGCGGCGCTGCGGGGCGATCCCGAGGTGGCCTCGGCGAGCGCACGCGTCTACGCTCCGGCGCTGGCCGCGCTCTCGGACGAGGGGTTCGCGGTGGTGGTGCTGGGGGTCGATCCCGTCGCCGAGTCGCACGCCATGGGGCTCCTCGCCACGGCGCCGCGGCGTCCCGCCGGCCGCAGCGTGCTCATGGGGCGTCCCCTGGCCGAGCTCATGGGCGTCGCGCCGGGCGCGGTGGTGGCGCTGGTCGGGCAGGGCGCCGACGGCTCGCTCGCCAACGACCTCTACACCGTGGCGGCGCTGGTGGAGACGCCGGTGGACCTCGTGAACCGCCAGGGCGTCGTCATGGACGTCGCCGAGGCCCAGCAGCTCTTCGCCATGCCCGGCGAGGCGCACGAGATCGTGGTCCGCGGGAGGAGCCCGGACCGGGCCGCGGCGCTCGCCGCCCGCGTCGCGGCGCTCCCCGAGCTGCGCGGGACCGAGGTCCTCGACTGGCGCACCCTGGCGCCGGAGATGGTGAGCCTCATCCAGGTCGTGAATAGCGCCTGGGTCCTCGTCCTGCTCCTGGTGTTCGTCGCCGCCGCGGCCGGCGTCGCCAACACCATGCTCATGGCCACCTACGAGCGCACCCGCGAGCTGGGGATGCTGCTCGCGCTCGGGACGGGGCCGGGCCGGATCGTGCGGATGGT
>Ga0209798_10000973_pt1 | contig 17434 bp, 19 predicted proteins | sample DOMMetBare3Fresh_FD_187475 | JGI IMG/M metagenome (GOLD analysis project Ga0209798, IMG submission 187475) | Wetland sediment microbial communities from St. Louis River estuary, USA, under dissolved organic matter induced mercury methylation -... | ecosystem: Environmental > Aquatic >...
GCGTACCTCCGCCGGTGTCGCCCCGGCAAGCCGCAATGCTGCCAGCCGCCGCTCCCTGGTCGCCGTGCCCAGACGGACCACCTGGTTGAGCATCAACAGCAGCGGCAGCACCAGCAGGGCAGTTGCGAACGCCGTCCCCCAGCGCAGGCCAGGCTCGGCGACGAGGGAGAACAGCGCCTCGACCGGCTGGCTTGGCAGCAGCAGCATGGTCAGGGCCACGAGAACCAGGGCGGTCGCGACAGCGGTGGTCCCGGCGAGCAGAGCCGCGCGCGACCAGCCCGACGATCGCACGAACGTCCACGCCAGGCGGGTCATGACAGGACGCCTGCCGCGGCGAAGGCGCCGTCGACCAGCACGACCTCGCGGTCGGCGTGCGCGGCGACCCGGTTGTCGTGGGTGACCAGCACGACGCTGGCCCCCCGCTCGCGGGTCGTGGACAACAGCACGTCGAGCAAGGCCTCACCACCCACGGTGTCCAGCGCTCCGGTCGGCTCGTCCGCGAATACGACCTGGGGGCCGGTCACCAGCGCCCGCGCCAGTGCGGCCCGCTGTGCCTCACCACCGGAGAGCTCACCCGGCAGCGCCGCCGCCAGCTTGCCCACGTCCAGGCGGTCGAGCCAAGCCCTGGCCGCGGTGCGTGCCGCGGACCGGTCATGGCCTTCCAGCAGCAACGGCAGTGCCACGTTCTGCTCGATCGTCAGCTCCGGAACGAGCTGGCCGAACTGCAACACGATGCCGAACTCGCGGCGACGCAGCCTGGTGCGCGGCGCCTCGGCGAGGTCATCAAGGCGCTGTCCGTTGTAACGGACCTCCCCAGCCTCAGGGCGCAGGATCCCGCTCAGACAGTGCAGCAGGCTGGACTTGCCGCTACCGGAGGGACCGGTCACCGCCAGTACCTCCCCGCGGGCCAGCTCGAGTGAGACCCCGCGCAGCGCCTGGGTGCGACCGAAGGACTTCTCCACCGCTCGTGTCGACAGGATGACCTCGGTCATGTGCGTACCTTTCCATTGGGCGCAACCCGCGCCGCTGCGGTCTCGAGCCATCGAAGGTCGGCGTCGAGGTGAGCGATGGTGTGGTCCAGGGCGATCTGCGCACCCAGCTCGACCACAGCGGTCTGCGCCCGGACGAGCTCGCGCATCCGGGTCATGTGCTGGGCGCGCTGACGCGCCAGAAACCCGACGGCGTCGGTGCCCAGGTGCAGCGCCGTGATCGTCTTGCGCACCAGCTCATCGGCTGGGTAGGGGCCAGCGGGCTCCGTCTGCTCCAGCCACTCATCCAGTGTGCGCAGGCCCTCGGAGGTCAGCGCGTACACGGTGCGCTCCGGTCCGCCGCCCTGCGCCGTCTCGGCGATCTCGGCGTGCCCGTCGCGTTCGAGCCGCGCGAGCGTGGCATAGACCTGGCCGTAGGCGAGCGGTTTCGCCCCGGGGAAGCGCGCGTCGTGCTCGCGTTTGAGGTCATACCCATGAGCGGGACCCCGGGCGAGGATCCCGAGCAGTGCATGGCCGACTGACATGGACGTCACTATACACACAATGAATACACTCAGCGAATAGAACCGATATTGCCCGGGTGACAACTCAGGTCATTGGCGCGCGCCCGCGTCAGCCAAGGGCGAGTCACCCCTGGGCGGGCGGCGCACCCGCCGGTGCCCGGCCCAGAGCGGCAGCTACCGGTGCGGTGCCGGGCGGCGTTACCTCTTCGCGCAGTACTGGCGGACGGCGGGGGTCAGTAGTAACGCCAGGACGGCCACGGCGGCGCCGGCGGCCAACACCGTCCGAACCCCGGTGGTCGTGGTCGCCATCCACAGGACCCGCTGGGCGCCGAACAGCACAGTAACAATCAGGGTCAGCAGCCACGAACCGAACACCCCGCGCGTGATGCCCCAACCCAGGACCATCGAAACAACCGCCACGACGACCGCCGACAGGTCCGCCATGGCGGCGGGGAGCCGATCCTGCGGGACGACGCGACCCCCGGCCACCATCAACTGGGCCACCTGCATCAACGTCAGGAGCCCGATCGCGTACAGGATCGCCGCCAGCACCTTCACCAACGCGGGTGCGGCCGTGAACGCGGCCAGGATCGACGGCTTCTGTAGCGCGGGTGGAGGAGTCACCGACATGGTGAGGAACCCTTTCTCATCGTGGGGCGTGAAGACAACGACGGGCCCTTCAATACCTGGGGGCCGGCCAACCACGCCCGGCGCGCAAACCTGACCCTGTCGAGCGTAGCGGCGGCGCCCCTGCAGGTGCGGCCATACCGGGCACGGTGACGGGCCGGCGGCGCGATACCTGCAGCTCGAGCGCCCCCGGCCGGATGGTCGGGGTCTAGCCAAGCACCGCGCAGCGCCCTGTCCAGGGTTGCTCACCCACGAGGTTTGCGCCGCCACCGCCGGACCCCACCACCTGTCGGGACTCGGGGTGGGCGGCGGACGTCCTTGAACCTCAACCGCATCGGTAGAAGGCGCGACGTCATACGACTCGACTCGTTCGCAACAATGCGCTATCGCACGAGTGTTACCGGACACTCCGCGTGACGAAGGACCTTGCCAGCCACGCTCCCGAGCAACAAGCCGGCGATCTCAGAGTGGCCGTGAGTCCCCATGATGATGAGATTCGCCCCAAACTTCTTTGCTTCGTCCAAGATCTCCTTGGCGGCTCCGCTTTGAACAGCCTTGGCACTCTCTCCGCGCGCGTTCACCCCATCCTTGACCAGCCGCTCGGCGACGTGCTTCACCAGCGTGAGGCTCTGCTCGGGGGTTTCCTTTCCTATCGGACTCGATCTTGTCAGAAGCACCATCTCGCGAACATTCAAGACCAATACTTCGCTGCCGAACCTCTTCGCTAGCTCGCTCGCCACTTGAATTACTCGCTCTGAATGCTCAGAGCCGTCCACCGCAAGAAGTACTCGCTCGAACATCGTGGGCTCCTTGGTCCGAAACTCTTTGAGATTATCCACCTCAGCCCGCCGGCATGTCCAGCGTTCCTGACAGGGGGTCGCTGAGCCAGCTGCGCGCTGCGCCACCCAGTGCCAGATCGACCCCACTGCCCGACAGAGCGACCGTTTGAGGCGGTGTTCTCGGCTCGGCGGACGTTGTTCTGAGCCTCGGCCCCTTGCGGAAGTGAAGAGGCGGGTTTAGCGTTTCCGGGTAGCATTTTCGTTCTTCATAGGTTCCGTAACGGCGCAGAGGCGCAGGAGATGGGGGCAGCGCCGGGTCGCCGTCGAGGAGGTTGTCACGATGCCTGAGCCCCCCGACCAGCCCCCGAAGCAACCCGCCAAAGCGCCCGCGAAGCACCTGCACGGCGGTGTCGAGCTCGAGCGCGAGGGCGCCGAGTACTTCGAGAAGCGCCAGCTGGAGCAGGGGGTCGCCGGGTGGCTATTGTTGGCCGGCCTCGGTGTCGCCTACGTCATCTCCGGTGACTTCGCAGGCTGGAACTTCGGCCTCGGTCAGGGGGGCTGGGGCGGTCTGCTCATCGCAACAGTTCTCATGGCCACGATGTACCTCTTCATGGTCTTCGGGCTCGCGGAGCTGTCGTCGACGATCTCCACCACCGGCGGGGGATACGCCTTCGCCCGTCGGGCGATGGGCCCCTGGGGTGGGTTTCTCACCGGCACCGCCATTCTTATCGAGTACGCCATTGCGCCGGCAGCCATTGCGAACTTCATCGGCGCCTATGTCAACTCGTTGATAGGGCTTAACGGTTGGTACGTCTACCTATTCTTCTACGTCATCTTCATCGGACTCCACCTGTACGGCGTGGGTGAGGCCCTGAAGCTGATGTTCGCTATCACGGCGGTCGCGGTGTTCGCACTCGTGGTCTTCGTGGTCGCGGCGATCCCCCAGTTCGACTCGGCGAACCTCAACAACATCCCGGTCGACACGTCCGCCGCCGGCGCCAGCTCCTTCCTCCCCTTCGGGGCGATCGGGATCTGGGCTGCCATCCCCTACGCCATCTGGTTCTTCCTCGCGGTCGAGGGTGTGCCGCTCGCCGCCGAGGAGTCCAAGAACCCGGCCAAGGACATGCCGCGCGGCATCATCGGCGCGATGCTCGCCCTGATCCTGTTCGCCGGGCTGATCCTCGTCGTCGCCCCCGGTGCCGCCGGCTCGGCCTTCCTCCAGGAGTCTGGCAACCCGCTGGTCGAGGCTCTCGAGGCTCCACATGCCTACAACGGGCAGAACCTCGTCAGCGGCTTCGTCAACGTTGTCGGTCTGCTCGGCCTGATCGCGAGCTTCTTCTCGATCATCTACGCCTACTCGCGCCAGACGTTCGCGCTGTCGCGGGCCGGCTACCTGCCGAAGGTGCTGTCCATCACCGGATCGCGCAAGACCCCGACGCTCGCCCTCGTGGTCCCCGGCATCATCGGATTCGTCATGGCGGTGGTCAACCAGGGTGACCTGCTCATCCTGGTGGCCGTCTTCGGGGCGACGATCTCGTACATCATGATGACCTTGTCGCACATCATCCTGCGCTTCAAGGAGCCCGACCTGCCGCGTCCGTACCGGACTCCGGGGGGCATCTTCACCACCGGCATCGCGCTCGTCCTGGCGGTCGTGGCCCTCATCGCCGGCTTCCTGGTCGACACGCGCGTGCTCGTCATCTCAGCCGTCGTGTTCGCAGTCGCCATCGCGTACTTCGGCCTGTACAGCCGGCATCACATCGTCGGGACCGCGCCGGAAGAGGAGTTCGCGCTCATCGAGTCCGCAGAGTCCGAGCTGCACTGACACCACCGCTTCGACCCCTCAACCGGAAGCCGTTCAGAAAGGGGAAGCCATGCGCATCGCACGGGTCGTCGGCACGGCGGTCTCGACCATCAAGGAGTCCAGTCTCGTCGGCCACAAGTTGCTGCTGGTGCGCGAAACGGACGAGCGCAACGAGTTCACGGGTGCGGTGTTCGTCGCGGTTGACGTCGTGGGGGCTGGGACCGGGGAGCTTGTGCTGGTCTCCGAGGGCAGTGCGGCCAGACACAGCGGGACGACGTCCGGACAGCCGATCGACGCGGTGATCATGGGCATCCTGGACTCCCTCGAGGTCGACGGCACCGTGACGTTCCGGAAGAGCTGACCGGTCGCCATGCCCATCGCGCAGCGTGAGGTCCTTAGCGTCGGGATCGATGTAGGGACGACGACCACGCAGGTGGTCTTCTCCCGCTTGGTGCTTCATGACGTGGCGCGGCCGGGACAGGTGCCTCGGATCCAGGTGGACGAGAAGTCCGTGGTGCACAGGGGGGACATCCACATCACCCCACTGTCGGCGCCCGACGAGGTGGACGCCGACGCGCTGGCCGACCTGGTGAGGCGCGAGTTCGCCGCGGCGGGAGTCACTCCGGGTTCGATCGAGACCGGAGCGGTGATCATCACCGGCGAGGCGGCGCGCACCAAGAACGCTGATGCCATCCTCAGCGCCTTGTCGGCCGGTGCCGGGGACTTCGTCGTCACCATCGCCGGGCCGAACGCCGAGGCGCAGATCGCCGGCCGGGGGTCCGGCGTCGCGCGCTGGTCGAGCGACCACTACGAACAGGTAACCAGCATCGACATCGGGGGTGGCACGTCCAACGCGGCCGTATTCAAGGTGGGCCGCCACCTGTGCTCCTCCGGGATCGCGGTTGGCGGTCGGCAGGTCGAGGTTGACGCCTCCGGGCATGTGCTGCGCGTCGCCCCCCCTGGGCGATCGATCATCGAGGATCTGGGACTACAGCTGAAGGAGGGTAGCCAGGCAAAGCTGGAGCAGCTGCGGGCCTTCTGTGACGTCATGGCCGACCTCATCGTCGACCTTGCGACCGGGCAGGAGGTGCTTGTCGGTCGCGGTGTGCAGCTGACGCCCCCGCTGCGCGAGTCCGACGCGTCGTCCTCGGTCTTCCTCACCGGCGGCATCGGCTCCTGCTACTACGACATGCTGCCGGTTACGACGTTGGCGGAGGTCGCGCGGTACGGGGACGTCGGGCCGCTGCTCGCGGACTCGCTGCACCGCAACGCGCGCCTGCAGCGGCTAACGGTGCGGCAGCCACCGGAGACGTTGCGGGCCACCGTGCTGGGCGCGGCGGGACAGACCGTGACCCTGAGTGGCTCGACCATCTGGGTTGACCAGGCGTTGCTGCCGCTTCGCAACCTGCCCGTGCTGAGGCCGGCGATGCCAGGCCGCGGCGGTGGTCCGTCCTTTGCGGAGGCGGTGCGTGAGGCCCTGGCTCGGTGGGACCTCGATGAGGACGCACAGGCCGCGATCGTCGTCGACCTCCCGCAAGAGCTCGGCTATGCGGCGCTGCAGTCGGTGGCCGCGGAGATCGTCGCCTACCACGACGCCGACCATCGCGACCGTCCGCTCGTGCTCGTCCTGCAGCAGGACTACGCCCAGGTCCTTGGGCAGACGCTCCAGGCCACCCGGCAGGGACTTCCGCTGATCGTCATCGACCAGGTGGGGCTGGGTGAGGGGGACTTCATCGATATCGGGCTGCCCGTCCTGGACGGACGCGCGGTCCCGCTGTCCATCAAGACGTTGGTGTTCTATGACTGACTCCGCCGTTCGCCGAAGGGGTGTGAGCCCATGCAGCTAGCCGCAACCTTGTTCGGCCACCGATACCAGTTCCGCGATATCAAGGACCTCCTGGCGAAGGCCAACGAGGACAAGTCCGGGGACCACCTTGCGGGGGTCGCGGCCGAGAGCGCGGCCGAGCGCATGGCCGCGCGCTTCGTCCTCTCGGAGGTCACCCTGGAGACCTTGCGACAGCACCCGGCCGTGCCGTACGAGGAGGACGAGGTCACCCGCGTCATCGACGATGCGGTCAACGAGAGCGTGTACGCCGAGATCAAGGAGATGCAGGTCGGCGAGCTGCGCGAGTGGCTGCTCGCGGACACCACGACCGAGGATATGGTCAAGCGGCTCAGCAACGCCCTGACCGCCGAGATGGTCGCGGCGGTCACCAAGCTGATGTCGAACCTGGACCTCATGCTGGCCGCCAGCAAGATCAAGGTGGTCAAGCACTGCAACAACACGATCGGTCTCCGCGGCACCCTCGGCTCTCGCTGCCAGCCGAACAACCAGACCGACTCGACCGAGGGAATCCGCGCCGCCATCTACGAGGGGCTCAGCTTCGGGTCCGGCGACAGCGTTATCGGGATCAACCCGTCAGACGACTCCCTGGGCAGCGTGTCGCGTCTGCTTGAGATGACATACGAGGTCATCACCCGTTGGGAGATCCCGACACAGAACTGCTTGCTGTCGCACGTGTCAACGCAGATGGAGGCCATGCGCAAGGGCGCGCCCGTGGGCCTGGTGTTCCAGAGCCTGGCCGGCTCGCAGAAAGGCAACGACTCCTTCGGCATCGATGTCGCCCTGCTCGACGAGGCCTACGCGCTGGCAAAGCGGTATTCCGTCGCGACCGGACCAAACTTCATGTACTTCGAGACGGGTCAGGGCTCGGAGCTGTCGGCGGACGCCCACCACGGTGCCGACCAGGTCGTGATGGAGGCCCGCTGCTACGGGCTGGCGAAGCGCTATGACCCGTTCCAGCTGAACACCGTCGTGGGGTTCATCGGCCCGGAGTACCTCTATGACTCCACGCAGATCACTCGAGCCGGGCTTGAGGACCATTTCATGGGCAAGTTGACGGGCATCTCGATGGGCGCCGATGTCTGCTACACCAACCACGCCCGGTCGACCCAGAACGAGCTGGAGAATCTCGCCGTCCTGCTCGGAGCCTCCGGTGTCAACTACATCATGGGCATTCCGATGGGCGACGACTCGATGCTCAGCTACCAGAGCTCGAGCTACCACGACGCGCCGAGCCTGCGGCAGCTGCTCGGACTGCGCCCGCTGCCGGAGTTCGAAGCGTGGATGGAAGGGCTTGGACTGCTGCGGGACGGCCGACTGACCGAGAAGGCGGGCGACGCCTCCTTCTTCTTGAGTCGATAGGGAGAACGACATGAGTGTGGTGTCCGAGGTGGAGGTCCGCAGCATCGTCGCGGCAGTGCTCGCCGAGATCTCCCTTGAGTCGGCACCATCGCCAAGCCCAGCGCCGACGGCGGCGATGTCCCTGCCACCCCAGCGGGAGGAACCGGTCGCCGCACCGTCGATGGGCGGCGAGGTCAGCATCGAGGTGTCAGACCCGACGGTGCCCGAGGAGCGTCACAGGATTGGTGTCGAAAACCCCGCGAATGCCAGCGGGCTCGCGAACCTGGCCGCGTCGACGTCCGCCCGCCTGGCCGTGGGCCGGGCGGGTCCACGGCCACGGACCCGTGCCGTCCTGTTGTTCGGAGCCGACCACGCGGTGACCCAGGACGCCATCTTCGGCGACGTCCCGACGGAGATGCTCGACAAGCTTGGGCTCTTCACGGTGCAGACCAGGGTCACAAGCCGGGACGAGTTCCTGCTGAGGCCTGACCTCGGCAGGATGCTCGACGACGACGCGAAAAAACTGGTAGCCGAACGCTGCGTGAAGAAGCCACAGGTCCAGATCGTGGTGGGGGACGGGCTGTCGGCGGCCGCGGTGACCAACAACCTGCCGCAGATCTACCCGGTGATCGAGCAGGGGCTGCGGGGTGCAGGGCTGAGCCTCGGGACGCCGTTCTTTGTACGGTACTGCCGGGTCGGGGTCATGAACGACATCAATGACATCGTGCAGGCCGACGTCGTCGCACTCCTCATCGGTGAGCGGCCTGGGCTCGGGGTCGCCGACGCCCTGAGCGTGTACTCGGGGTGGCGGCCGACGGCAGGCAAGACCGACGCCCACCGCGACGTGATCTGCATGATCACGGAGAACGGGGGGACGAACCCGCTCGAGGCCGGAGCGTTCGTGGTAGAGCATGTGAAGACCGTCATTCAGGGGCAGGCCAGCGGCGTCGAGCTGCGCCTGGAACAGAGTGCGAGCCGGTGATGGCCGTCCTCGACCCGATCAAGCCAACGATCCTCGCGACGAGGCTGATTCCGCATGTTGATAGAGCGTTCGCCGCAAAGCTGGGGCTGCGTGACGATCAGCGCAGCCTGGCACTGGTGACGTGCGATATCGACGACAGTCTCTACGCGGCTCTCGACGAGGCGACCAAGATGGCTGAGGTCGAGGTCGTCTACGCCCAGAGCTTCTATGCGGGCTCGGCGCACGCATCGGGACCGCTGTCGGGGGAGATCATCGGCATCCTGGCAGGCCCCTCGGCGGCCGAGGCACGAGCGGGCCTCACGGCCTGCGTCGACTATGCACGCGAGAAGGCGTGGTTCTACTCCGCGGACGACGCGGGTGACCTGGCCTTCTTCGCGCACCCGATCTCGCGCACAGGCAGCTACCTCAGCAAGGCGGCGGACGTGCCCCAGGGCACGCCGATGGCGTATCTCATCGCACCTCCGCTGGAGGCGACGTACGCGCTGGACGTCGCGATGAAGTCGGCCGACGTGGAGATGAAGGTCTGGTTTCCCCCGCCCTCGGAGACGAACTTCTCGGGCGGGTATCTGGTGGGCTCGCAGAGTGCGGTTGTGGCCGCCTGCAACGCGTTTCGCGACGCCGTGATCGAGGTTGCGGCGCAACCTCTGGAGGTGTGACCCGTGTCGGACGAGTACGACAGTGACCTGCGGTCGGTGCAGGAGGCGCGCCGTCTGGCCGTCGCCTGCCGGACGGCGCAGCGCGAGTTCTCCAAGGCATCGCAGGCGGAGGTGGACCGCATCTGCGCCGCGATGGCGGACGCGGTCTACCGCGACGCGGCCCGGCTGGGTGTGATGGCGCATGAAGAGACCGGATATGGTGTCGCGGCGCACAAGAAGATCAAGATCGAGTTCGCCTCCAAGACCGTGTGGGAGTCGATCCGGGACATCCCGACGGTGGGCGTCCTGCGCCGCGACCCGGACAAACGGGTCGTCGAGATCGGCTGGCCGGTGGGCGTCATCGTGGGGCTCTGCCCGTCGACCAACCCGAACTCCACTGCGGTCTACAAGGTGCTCATCTCGGTCAAGGCCCGCAACGGTTGCATCATCGCGCCGCACCCATCGGCCAAGCGCTGCACCTTTGAGGCGGTGCGCCTGATGATCGAGGCCGGGGAACGGGCGGGTATGCCCAAAGGCCTCGTCGCCTGCATGCAGGAGATCAGCCTGCAAGGGTCGCAGGAGCTCATGCGTCACTACGCGACGTCCCTGATTCTGGCCACCGGAGGGACGCCCATGGTGCGGGCGGCCCACAGCACCGGCAAACCGGCGCTGGGCGTTGGCCCCGGCAACGTACCGGTCTACGTCGATCGCAGCGCCGATGTCGTCGCCGCTGCCGAGGCGATCGTCAACAGCAAGTCCTTCGACTGTTCCACGATCTGCGCCACGGAACAGTCGGTCGTCGCAGACGAGCCCATCGCCGGCACTCTTCGGGCCGAGATGGAGAGGCTGGGAGCGCACTGGGTCGGCCCGGCGGACAAGGCTGCGCTGGAACGGGCACTCTTCACCGCCTCGGGAGGGATGAACCCGGCGGCGGTGGGCAAGACCCCTCAGCAGCTGGCGCGACTCGCGGGCATCGAGGTACCGGAACGCGCGCGCATCCTCGTGGCCGAGCTGAGCCGCGTGGGCCGCGAGGAACCGATCAGTGCCGAGAAGCTGACGACCGTGCTCGGCTGGTACGTCGAGAACGGGTGGCGTGCTGGCTGCGAGCGCTCGATCGAGCTGCTGCACTTCGGCGGCGACGGGCACTCGCTGGTCATCCACGCGACGGACGAGGACGTCATCATGGCCTTCGGGATCGAGAAGCCAGCCTTCCGGATCCTCGTAAACACCTGGGGAAGCCTTGGGGCGATCGGCGCCACCACAGGAGTGATGCCAGCGCTGACGTTGGCGCCAGGGGGGGTCGGTGGCGCGGTCGTCAGCGACAACATCACCGTCACCAACCTGCTTAACGTCAAGCGGCTCGCCTATCCGCTGCACGACCCGCCCCAGGGTGCCTTCGAGCATGCGTCGGATGTGCGGGGCGCTCCGCACCGGGACGGCCCGCGCGGCAACGTGCCGGGCCTTACCCCGTCCTCTGCTGGTGTCATGGACGACCGGGTCGACCGCGTTGTGCGGCGGGTGCTCGCCGAGCTCGGGGGTGGTCAATGAAGTTACCGGGAGCTAGCCGCCCGCCACCCAGGCGAGGAGCCTGTACGCAGATTGCACAAACCGAACCAACCCAACGGCAGCAACAAAGTGAGAGGACACTCCAGTGGCAAATCCACAGATGATCGCGCTCGGCATGATCGAGACGCGTGGGCTGGTCGGCGCGATCGAGGCCGCCGACGCGATGGTGAAGGCAGCGAACGTCACGCTGATCGGCAAGGAGGAGATCGGTGGCGGCTACGTCACCGTCATGGTGCGCGGCGACGTCGGAGCGGTGAAGGCCGCCACCGATGCCGGAGCCGCGGCCGCACAACGGGTGGGCGACCTCGTGAGCGTGCACGTGATCCCGCGCCCGCACGGTGACGTCGAGTTCATCCTGCCGGCGCAGAACCCCGAGGCGACGTCCGTCAAGAAGTGAGGTTGCCGGACGACACTGAGAGGCTGCCGTGAGTCGCCGATTCCACACCGCAGACGACGTGCTCCGTCTCGCCGGCATGGGCGCGACGGAGGTCGTCGTCGCGCCGGGGGACCTGCTGACCCCGTTGGCCAGAGATGTGGCGAGCGAGCGTGGAATCAGGGTTGTGATCGGGTCACCGCCTGCGGGTGACACCGAAACCTTGACGCCCCGTACCCCACGCATCCTGCACGTTTCCGGCGTCAACACCGTTGAGCTTGCACCGTTCCCCGCGGAGCTACACCGCCCAGAGATGGACGTGCGGCTGCTCGATGTCGTCACCGCAGAGCACGGCATGCCGATGGCTGCCGGGATGATGAGCCTGCGCGAGGGCAGCTTCCCGTGGACGCTGGACTACGACGAGGTGGAGTACGTCATCGAAGGGGAGCTGCACATCACGTCAGCTGGCCAGAAGGCCGTCGGCCTGCCCGGCGACGTGATCGCCGTCCCCAAGGGTTCCTCGATCACCTTCGGGACACCGTCATGGGCGCGCTTCCTGTACGTCACCTACCCAGCTGACTGGGGCGGTGCGTCGTGACCGAGACCGGGCTGGAAGCGACGATGGCGGAGACGATGGCGGCGCTGGTCTCGCGGTCGCTGGCCGAGCGGCCTGACCGGATCAAGGCGGGGGTGGACCTCGGCACCGCCAACACCGTGTTGGTGGCCCTCGACGGCAATGACCGTCCGCTGGCCGCTGCATACGAGTTCGCGGACGTCGTGCGCGACGGAGTTGTCGTCGACTTCGTCGGCGCGATCGAGGTCCTGCGGCGGCTGAAGCTGAACGTCGAGTCGCGCCTCGGGGTCTCGATCCAGGCGGCTCACGGGGCGTACCCGCCGGGTGTGGCGCCCAGCGAGGTTCGTGCGGTGCAGCACGTCATCGAGGCTGTTGACATGGAGTGCAGCGGACTGGTCGACGAGCCAACTGCGGCGAACGAGGTGCTTCGGCTGCGCGACGGTGTCGTTGTCGACGTCGGGGGCGGGACGACGGGAGTCGCGGTGGTCCAAGACGGCAAGGTTGTGCACACTCACGACGAGCCCACTGGGGGCGTCCATCTCACGCTCGTCATCGCCGGAGCGCTCGGTATTACCTTCGACGAGGCGGAGGAGATGAAGAAGGACCCGGCCGAGCAGGCGCGGCTGTTTCCGCTGGTCCGTCCGGTGATGGAGAAGGTGGCCACGATCATGGCCACCAGCACGCGGGGTTGGCCGGTCCCGAAGGTCTACCTGGTCGGGGGTACGGCCTTGTTCCCCGGCTTCGCCGACGTCGTTTCCGAGGCCTCGGGTCTCGACACGGTCGTGCCCGTCGCACCGCTGTTCGTGACGCCGCTCGGCATCGCGCGCAGTGCTCCGGCACGTGAGCCGGCCTATGGATCCACCTATCCGGGGACCGGTGCCCCGATGACCAAGAGGGGACCGGTGCCCCGATGACCAAGGAGAAGTGCCGCTGTGGCCGATGAAGACTTCGAGCTCCGTGCCTACTGCTACCTCGACCGGATGCAGCCGCAGTACGCCGCATTTGTCGGGACCGTGACCCAGGGCGATCTGCCGATCGAGGGGATGGCTGCCCTGTATGTGGAGATGGCGCCCGGCAACCACGTCTTCCGGGTGGTTGACGTAGCGGTGAAGGCGACGATGGCCCGCCCCGGGGCGCAGATCGTCGAGCGGCAGTTCGGCATGTTCGAGATGCACTCCGAGTCGCAGGCCGATGTGCTGCAGGCTGGAGAGGCAGCGCTGGGGGAACTGGGCTTGGAGGTGACCGCCCGCAAGCGGCCGCAGATCGCGTCCATGCAGGTAATCACCAACGTCAGCCCGTACCAGTCGCAGCTTCTCAACCGGTTCACCCGCGGCATGATGCTGGTGGCCGGTCAGACGATGCTTGTGCTCGAGTGCACACCGGCCGCTTACATCAACCTCGCTGCAAACGAGGCCGAGAAAGCCGCAGCCGTGAACCTCATGCACGTCGCCTCGGTAGGCGTGTTTGGGCGGCTGTGGATGGCGGGCACCGAGGCCGACATCCTCGCCGCTCGCAATGCGGCGGTCACCGCGCTGGAGGGCATCGATGGCCGGGACTGAGCGCGGTCGGCAAGAACGGAGGCGGTTCATCACGCGCCTCCATGTCGAGGATGCTGCCGCGTCCGGTCAGCCCATCCGTGTGCAGGGCCGGGACGTCGTCACCGACGAGGCCGCACAACGTGCGGACGACCTCGGCGTCAGGATCTATCGGGACCCGACCGCCCGGGCGGCGTCCGTCACCTCTGCCGTCACTTCTTCTCCGTCGGCCCAGTCGGCCCAGTCGGCCCCATCGACAGCCGCCGCGCCCGCGGCACGGGCTGTGTTGGACGCCGACCTGCGCCGCGCGGTCCGGGCCGCCGTCGTCGCCGAGCTCGGCTCGGAGCCATCGGGGCTTGATCTCGTGATCGATCGCGTGCTGAAGTCAAGGTCGCGCTAGCTCACCGCTGTCGCGGTCGGCGCTGACCGCATGGGTGTCCTTCGCGCTCCCCGGGACGGATGACGCTGAGGCGCTATGCCCGACCAGTTTCATCTCAAGAACCCCCGGTCCATCGCCGTCGGGCCCTGACCGCCCGAGCCGCAGATCCATCGGTTGATATAGGGCTTATGCGGTATTTATACCGAATCTGTACCCTGCGACGGATGAATGCACGGCTCTGGGAAGACAAGATGAACCAAACTGCGGATTGGGGGCGCCGACAGGCCCTTCCAGCAGCGTCGTGCTCAATGTTGCGCGCGGCAGGTTCTAGGACAGGGGTTCGAATGGCTCAGACGTTGCTAGAGACGGTGTTGCCCCAGACGCTGCTACAGAAGGTGCTGCGCAGGACGCCACTGGACGAAGTGGGCAAGCAGGTCGAGGGCGGCGAGCACCTCTCCCGGACGATCGGGCTGTTCCAGCTGACGATGCTCGGCGTCGGCTGCACCGTCGGCACCGGCATCTTCTTCGTCCTGACCACTGAGGTGCCGACAGTCGGACCCTCCATCGTCTTCTCGTTCGTCCTCGCTGCGGTGGTGGCCGGCCTCACCGCGTTGTGCTACGCCGAGCTCGCGAGCAGCATTCCCGTTTCAGGTTCCTCGTACTCCTACGCCTACGCGACCCTGGGCGAGGGGGTCGCCATGATCGTGGCGGCCTGCCTCCTGCTGGAGTACGGCGTCTCCAGCGCGGCCGTGTCGGTCGGCTGGTCGCAGTACGTCAACCAGCTGCTGATGAATCTGTTCGGTTTCCAGATCCCCGACGCCCTCGCCTTCTCACCGGAGGAGGGCGGGATCATCAACGTCCCGGCGATGGTGCTGGTCGTGCTGTGCATGCTGCTCCTGATCCGCGGCGCCAAGGAGTCGGCCAAGGCCAACGCCATCATGGTCGTGATCAAGCTCAGTGTGCTGACGTTGTTCATCGTCGTCGGCATCACCGGCTGGAACGCCGACAACCTGGCCGACTTCGCGCCGTTCGGAGCGTCTGGCGTCTGGGTCGCCACGGGAGGGATCTTCTTCTCGTTCATCGGGCTCGATGCCGTCTCGACCGCGGGCGAGGAGGTCAAGGACCCGCAGCGCACGATGCCGAGGGCAATCATCCTCGGTCTGATCATCGTCTCGACCGTCTACGTGCTGGTTGCCATGGTCGCCGTGGCCGCCCAGCCGTGGAAGCAGTTCGAGGGCCAGGAGGCGGGGCTCGCGCAGATCCTGCAGAACGTCACCGGCTCGACCTGGCCTGGCACGGTCATCGCGGCGGGAGCCATCATCTCCATCTTCAGCGTCACCCTGGTCACCCTCTACGGGCAGACGCGCATCCTGTATGCGATGTCCCGCGACGGTATGGTGCCGCCGCTGTTCCACAAGATCAGCCACAAAACCCGAACGCCGGTCAACGGCACGATCGTCGTGGCCATCGTGGTGGCCCTGCTGGCGGGGCTCGTACCGCTGTCGAAGCTGGCCGACCTGACCAGTATCGGCACGCTGGCTGCCTTCTCCGTGGTCTCCGCGGCCGTGATCATCCTGCGACGCAAGGCACCTGACCTGCCCCGCGGGTTCAGCGTCCCGTTCTACCCCTGGGTGCCGATCGCCTCCATCGTCTTCTCGCTCTTCGTCGTCATCGGCCTGCCGACGATCACCTTCGTCATCTTCGGCCTGTGGGTCTCGGCGTGGATGGCCTTCTACTTCCTGTACGGCATCAAGCACTCCCGGCTGGGGCAGCTTCCTGACGAGGACACCCCGCTGCGGGAGCCCAGTTTGCGGAGATGACAGACGTTTGCGGGGATGACAGACCCGGGTCCAGCGGTGCGCTCAGACGCCAAGCTCGACGGGTTCGACACCGAGCTCGTGGAGCAGGGTGAGCACTCGTGCGCGGATCTCGTCGCGGATCGGGCGGACGGACTCGATGCCCTGTCCGGCCGGGTCCTCGAGCTTCCAGTCTTCGTAGCGCTTGCCGGGGAAGATAGGGCAGGCATCACCGCAGCCCATCGTGATGACGACGTCGGACGCCTGCACGGCTTGGGTCGTCAGGACCTTGGGGCGCTCGGCGCGGATGTCGATACCAAGCTCGAGCATCGCGTCGACCGCAACCGGGTTGATCTCGCTCGCGGGCATCGAGCCGGCCGAGCGGACCTCGACAGCGCCGCCGGACATCGCGGACAGGAGCCCGGCTGCCATCTGGGAGCGGCCTGCGTTATGGACGCAGACGAACAAGGCGCTGGGGCGGTTGGTGGTCTCGGTCATCGGGCTCTCCTGGTCGTCGTTCTCGGGCGATGTTGACGTAGCTCTATCCTGTCAAGGCGAGCGAGCAGGGTCGGCCGGATCTCGGGGTCGAGGCCTCGGCGTCGCCGCCGCGTGCATTATGATCAGGATATGCTGATGTCAGCAACAACTGATGAGTTAGTCCGGGCCATCGCCGATCCACTTCGACGCCAGATCGTCGAGCTCCTCGCGAAGGAGCAGCTGTGCACCTGCCACCTGGTCGAGCTCACCAGGGCCCGGCAGACGAACGTGTCCAACCACCTGCGGGTGCTCCGTGAAGCCGGCCTGGTGGCGACCGAGCCGGCCGGCCGTTACACCTACTACCGGCTGCGACCAGAAGCACTGGCTTCCCTGGCCGATACCCTCACCCAGCTCGCGGTCCAAGCCGGCGATGCCGAGCAGATCCGGAGGCCGTGCACGTGACTTCGCACTCCAACACCCCCGTCGCCCGGGAGCCCGAACCGGCAGACGCGCCGATCGTTGTCCGCTTGTCGGCGATGGACCGGATGCTGCCGATGTGGATCGGCCTGGCGATGGTCCTCGGACTCGTCCTGGGGCGGATCGTGCCCGGCCTCAACGAAGCCCTGGACGCGGTGAAGGTCGGCGAGACCTCACTGCCGATCGCACTGGGACTCCTGCTGATGATGTACCCGGTGCTGGCCAAGGTCCGCTACAACGAGATCGGCCTCATTACCGCGGATCGACGGATGATGGCGGCGTCACTGGTGATGAACTGGGTCGTTGGGCCGCTGGTGATGTTCACTCTCGCGTGGCTGCTGCTGGCGGACCAGCCGGCATACCGAACCGGCGTCATCCTCGTCGGGCTCGCGCGGTGCATCGCGATGGTCCTGCTGTGGAACGACCTGGCCTGCGGCGACCGCGAGATGGCAGCGGTCCTGGTTGCCCTGAACGCGGTCTTCCAGGTGCTCGCCTACGCAGCCCTCGGCTACTTCTACCTGGCGCTGTTGCCCGGCTGGCTGGGGCTGGAGCAGTCGACCCTGGATGTCTCCATCCTCGGCATCGCGAAGATCGTCGCGATCTTCCTGGGTATCCCCCTCGTCGCCGGATATCTCACCCGGACGCTGGGTGAACGAGCAAAGGGACGGGAGTGGTACGAGACCACGCTCCTGCCCAAGATCGGCCCGATCGCCCTGTGGGGACTGCTGTTCACCGTGGTCGTCCTGTTCGCGTT
>Ga0209798_10000975_pt1 | contig 17412 bp, 12 predicted proteins | sample DOMMetBare3Fresh_FD_187475 | JGI IMG/M metagenome (GOLD analysis project Ga0209798, IMG submission 187475) | Wetland sediment microbial communities from St. Louis River estuary, USA, under dissolved organic matter induced mercury methylation -... | ecosystem: Environmental > Aquatic >...
GCCGGCACCTGACACCAAACCTGCCGCGAGCTTTTTCTCGCAGTATTGGACCAGCCTCTTCACAGGCGCCGAACCGCCTCGGACGGCGGCGCAGGCCGAACCGCCTCGACTCGCGGCAGCGGCCGATGCCAGCCGTCCTGCCGCTGCGTCGGCTGCCAGCAATTTCGCTCAGGAGCCGGAGCAAGCCGACGCGCAGGATGACATGCCCCTGGTATGGCCGGTCCTGACAGCGGCAGAGACCCAAGCCGCTGCGACGCCCACGATGAGCAACGGCCACATGCTCGGCATTCTCGCCGGCGCCTTGGCCATCGCCGGCATCCTCATGGCGCTTGTCTATCGTCTAGCGTCGATCCGGTTGGGTCGGCGGCGGCGGCAGCCACAGCGCGTCCGCTGGGACATCGCGTCCAGTACGGCGCGCCTGCCGATGCCTCCACTCAGCAGTGCCAACGCACTGGCTCTGCCAAGCATGCCCGCCGTACGCAAGCCGGTTCTGCCCAAGCGCCAACCCGAGCTCGATCGTGAGCCGCGCAAGCCCGTTCTACCAAAGCGCCAACCCGAGCCTGATCGTGAGCCGCGCAAGCCGGTTCTGCCCAAACGCCCACCCGAGCTCGATCGTGAGCCGCGCGAGCCGCATGAGGCGCGCAGGCTGCGCGAGCTGCGCGAGCTGAGGGAAGGACTCGAGTCGAGGCTGGAGGAGCTTCGCGACGCCCGACGCCGCTCAGCGGCATGATGCTTCAACTCGGATCGCGTGAGATTGCACGTTTCACGCACCACACCGACTGCTGGATGAGAAGGCTCCCCCACTAGCCCCCTTTTCGTCCGGCTAGCCCCGCCTCGGCGGGGCTTTTTTTGTGCCGGCGTGCGCAGCGCCTGCTATCGCCACGCGTCGATCGAGACCGTCTTGCGATACCGGGTGCCCATGATCCGCCAGTAGCCATTGGTCTCGCCGCCGACCACGACCACGTTGATCTCGCTCTCGGGAAAGTGGTTGATCAGCTCGTCGTCCTTGGCCTTGAGCCAGGTCGCCATCGGCTCCTTGCCGAATGTCGCCCAGGGATAGACGTAGTTCTGCACGAGCTGCAGATCCCAGTAGCGCCCGGCCGGCATCTGCGCGTTTTCATGCACCCAGCGAATGAGCTTGGCCTTGGTGTCGAAGTCGCCGCGATCGATGAACTGCCGCGCCGTGATCGGATCAAGGATCAGGCAGGGCGCCGAGTGGCCATCGATGCCTGTGAGCATGTCGCGCACGTGCTCGCGCCAGTACTTCTCGCGCAGACCCAGGCAGAAAGTGGTGGAGCGGCAGCCGTAGAAGATGCTCACGGCGCTGTCGGTCGGCTTGAAGCCTTTCTGCACGTGCAGCGGCTCCCAGGGGCTGCGCTCCTCGTTCTCCGCGAACGTGACGCTGTTGTAGGTGTAGCTGTTGCCCTGCGAGCCCATGAAGGTGACGCCCGGCTCCGAGCCGCCCTGGAGATTCTGTGACAGCAGGCCATAGGCGCGCCCGATGGTGGCGTTGGCATGGTTGTAGGGCCCCATCGCGCCGGTGCCCCAGTTCATGTTGATCTCATGGCGGATCGGGCCGTTCACGACCACCATCGCGGAGGAGGAGCTCGAGGTCGAGCCACGCGCGCTGACCTGCGAGGCCGCCAGCGCCAGGATCACGGGAAAATATTCGGGCTTGGCGCCCGCCATCACGGCATTCACCGCGACCTTCTCGACCGTATATTCCCAGGCGCCGCGAAACTCGGTCGCCTGCATCTGGCCCACCACCTCGTCCGGCTTGCGACTGGTGGCAGCGAGCATGGCGGCGACGCGCTTCTCGGTCGGTAAGACGATCGGAAGCCCGTCGGTCCACTTGTTCTCAAGGAACTGTTGCTGAAGATTTTCCTCGGTATCCGGCTCGACCAGACGCGGCGTCGTACGATCAAACTCCGCCATGCTCATGCATTCAGCGCGGTCGTGAGCCCCGCGATGACCTCCTGCATGACCGGAACGCCGGTGAGCGGATCCTTGCCGTAGACGTAGGCCTTGAGCTCTTGCGCGCTCTTGCCCATGACCGGCTGCGGCACGAAGGCGCGCCGCGCCTCCGGCAGACCGGCCATCTTGGTGACCGACGCCACCACGCGGTCGAACTTATCGGTGTGGATCGCGACGGTCGGCACGCCATAGCGGGTCTCGAGCGTGATCGCGTGGGTGGCAACGCCCGGCGCGCAGGTGCTGCAATGGCCGACGCCCACGATCGCGGCGTCGCCGTTCGCCTTCACCTCCTCCCAGGTCTTGGGATCGTCGTGCTGATAGGTGGCCGACAGCGAGATGATCTTGGTCTTGACCGCCGGCATATGCTCGGCGAACCAGTTCTGCACCTGCTTGAGCAGCTCGATCGAATCATCAAAGCGGCAGTCCACCAGATAGACAGTCTTGCCATTGAGGCTTTCGGGCCGCGGCGCCGGGGTCTTCCTGCTGACCTTGGGTGGGAAACCAACCGGATTGAGGACCGTGATCTTCTCCGCGCTCGCGTCGGCAATCGTGACGGTCGATCCGGGGGTGGGCGTCGTGACGATCTTGTTCATGATGCCTGTCCTTGATGCCTGTCCTTGGGTCGTGTTGTTGATCACTATAAGGTGGGCCTCGCCATCAGGACAAGCCGCAAGGGCGAAAGATGGGGCATTCCTCCGCTCGTGCGGACCCACCTTTGCCTCGCGCGCCTCCCCGACCGCAGGTCACCCCGGCAGATTGGCAATCGTCCGCTCGATCAATCCGATCCACTCCTGCTGGGCGCGCCGCAACTTCCCCTCGGCGGCGAGCCGCTGCAGGATGTGCAGGGCGCGCTCGAGCCGCGATCGCGCCTCGTCACCCGCGTCTGCCAAACTGAACAAGACGATGACCAGGTCGATTTGCCAGGCTGCGTTCCCGGGATCGAGCGCCGCCAGCGCTTCACGAATAGCCAAGCACTTGTGGAATGAGACGAGCGCGTCCTCGCGTCGGGCCGACGCAGCGAGCGCCCTGCCGACATATTCGTGGCTATAGGATACATCCCGTTGCCACTCGGTATTGCCGGGATCGGCAGCAACGAGCCGCTCTCTGATCAAGAGACTCTTGTGAAAGGTCTCAAGCGCCTCCTCCTTCAGCCCCGACGCGAGCAGCACACGTCCGACATTGTCATAGGCGATCGTTAGGTCCCGCTGCCAGAGCACATTGGCCGGATCGGTGGTGGCGAGCTTTTCACGGATCGCGAGGCTCGCCCGATAGGCCTTGAGCGCCTCGTCTCGCTGGCCCGCCTCCATGAGGGCATTTCCTAGTCGGTCGTAGCTGACCGAGAGGTCGCGCTGCCAGCGTGCGCTGCCGGGATCCTTCAGTGCGAGCCGTTGGGCGATTGCAATGTCCTTGCGGTAGTAAGCCAGGGCCTCTTCGAGCTTCCCGGCCGCCATCAGCCCGTCGCCGAGATTGTAGTAGCCGACCGACAGGTCGCGCTGCCATTCGGTGTTGCCGGGATCGATCGCGGCCAATCGTTCCCGGACGGCCAGGCTCTGGCGATAATGCTCCAGCGCCTCGTCCCGCTCGCCCGCGAGCGTCAGCACATCGCCGACCTTCTCCAAACTGAGTGCAAGATCGCGCTGCCGCCTGGTATTGCCCGGATCCGACGCAGCCAGCCTTTGGCGGATCAACAGGCTCTTGCGATAGTGATCGAGCGCCTCAGGCCGGCGTCCCGCCGTGATCAGCACACTGGCGATCCGGTTGTAGGCGATCGACAAGTCCAGCTGCCAAAGCGTGTTGTCGGGATCGAGCCCGACAAGCCTTTCTCCGATGGCCAGGCTCGCTTGATAGGCCGCCAGCCCTTCGTCACGCCGGCCGAGCGTGACCAGCACCTCGCCGATGAGCTCGTGGCTCTTCGCCAAATCATGTTGCCCCTGGGAATTGCCTGGATCGCCGGTGGCAAGCGCCTGTTTGATCGCAAGGCCCTGGCGGTACGCCGCAAGGGCCTCCTCGCCCTGCCCCGTGGTCAGCAGGACTCCGCCGATATTGTCGTGGCTGATGGCAAGATCGCGTTGCCAAGCGGTATTGGTCGGATCTGAAGCTGTCAGCGTCTCGCGGATGGCAAGGCTCTTGCGATGAGCGGCGAGCGCCTCCTCCCGCCGGCCCGCCAGGAGCAGCACCTCGCCGAGCCGGTCATGGCTGACCGACAGGTCCCTTTGCCATTTCGTGTTGTCCGGGCGCGCGCCAACCAGCTCCGCCATGATCGCGCGAGAGCGCTCGGCCGCGGCGAGCGCGCGCGCGACATCACCCTGGATCACGAACGTTTCCACCAACTCGTTGAGAGCCGCGGATTCGTTGCGTCGCAAGTCGGGTGTCGTCTCCCTGGCATCGGCCAGCTGCCCCTGCAGCGCCTGGGCGCGATCGAGAATCCTGCGCACCAGCTCGATCGGCATGCCGGCGCGGTCGCGCAAATCCTGCGCAAGATCGAACACCAACGTGCTCGCAGTATCGGTTGCGGCCGCGATGCTTAGCTCCGCGCGATCGCGCTGCTCTTGCGCAATCCTGCGCTGCTCGACGGCCGCGCTCCACTGCCACGCCGCCGCTCCGGCGAGCACGAGCAGCGTCGACGCCGCGAGCCACGCCAGTCGCAAGGCGCGCCGCTGCTGGCGCAGCTCCTGCGAGAGCAAATCCTCCTTGGGAATCCCGCGGACGGTCGCGGCCAGGTCGGCAGCCAGCTCGGTGAATCGCGCGCTCCGCAGCGCCGCCGTGTCGCGGAAGGCGGTGAGGTCCACCCATTTGGGCTCGGACGGAAACCGCCCGGACAGCGCCGGTGGCAGAACGGCGCTGCGATCGAAGTCGCCACGGATCTCGTCCCAGGCCAGCGTGCCGTCGGTCAACGCAATCAGCAGCGTGTCGACGCCCTTGTGCTCGAGCCAGTAGGCGACCTCCTTGTTGACCCAGCGCGATGCGGCGGCCTCCGGCGAAACCAAGAGGATCAGGAACCGTGAGCGCTCGAGCGCCTGCTCGATCGCGGGCCACAGGCTCGGCGTCGCCGACAGGCTGGTGTCGTCGCGAAACACCCGCAACACCCGGCGCTGGTGCCAGGCCTTGCCCAGCCGCTGCACGACGGCCTGCAGCGCGGCGGCGACCGGCTTGTCGCGGGCGTGGCTGTAGGAAATGAAGGCGTCGTAGAGCACCGGCATTGTGAGAGCCTCACAACCGGAACGGCAGGCAGGCCATCGGCAAACTCACCATCCGCACTGCTCGCCCTTGTTCCTTTCGGCAAGCCAGCTCTGCAGCGGCGCGAAATACTCGATCATCGCGCTCGCATCGAGCTCGCGCTCGCCGGTGAAGGCCGCGAGCGCCTCGGGCCAGGGCTGCGACGCGCCCATGCTGAGCATGGTCTTCAAACGGGCGCCGACCGCCTTGTTGCCATAGATCGAGCAGCGATGCAGCGGTCCGGTCCAGCCGGCGATCCGGCAGGCCGCACGGTGAAACTGGAACTGATAGATCTCAGCGAGCGAGTAGCGGACGGTCGGCGTGTGTGTCGGCACATGCCAAAGCAAGGCAGCGTCGAACGCGTCGGCAGACCGTGGAACGGGCGCGGTGAAGCCGCGATATTGCCGCTGCAGCTGCCACCACGCCTCGTTATAGCGCTCCGGCGCGACCCTGCCTGCAAACACGTCCCATCGCCATTTATCGATCGCCAGGTTGGTTACGAACGCCCCGGCATGCCGATCCAGCATCTTGATCAGGAACGGAATGTCGGCCTCCGCTCCCGGCATCGTATCGAGCAAGCCGAGTTGATGCAGATAGGTCGGCGTTTGAGCCGAGAGCGCGATGAAGTCTCCGAGCGCTTCGTGGAAACCGTCATTGGCGCCAGCTCGGAAAAATCGTGGCTGGTGCTGGTAGGCGCGGAAATAGACGGCGTGCCCGAGCTCATGATGGACGGTGTAGAAATCCTCGGCATTGACATCGAGACAGCTTTGCAGCCGCACATCCTCCTTGCCGTCGATGGTCCAGGTGTTGGGCCAGCAGCCCACGTCACGATCCTTCGGCCGCGTAAACATCGAGCGCTGCCAAAAGGTCTGCGGCATGGGATCGAAGCCGAGGGAAGCGAAGAAATTGTCGGCGGTCTTGACCAGCTTGATTGGATCATAGCTTTTCTGAAGCAGCAGCTTGGTGAGATCGAAGTCGCCGCCTTCGGTCTTGGGAAGGAAGATATCCGCTGAGTTCTCCCAGCCGGTCCCCACGAGATGGTGCCGGATCGGCCCGGTCCTGGGCTGCTCGGCCGCGCCGTAGGCGTCGCTGAGGCGGGCGCGCATGTAGCAAATCAGGCTCTGGTACAGGGGCTCGACCTGGGTCCAGAGACGATCGACGAGGGCGCTAAAGGCGTCTGGGGACATGTCGTAACCAGCGCGCCACATCTCGCCGACATCGCTGAAGCCAAGCCCGCGTGCGCCTTCATTGGCGAGCACGACGCTGCGCACGTAGTCCGCACGCAGCGCCGGCAAGCTGCTCCGGACCGCCTCCCATAACGCCTTGAGCTCGGCTGGATCGCGCGAGCTGTGCATCAGGTCGGCCACCTCGGCGCGCGTCAGAATCCGGCCCTTGTATGGAAAGGTGAGCGTCGAATAGAGGGAGTCGAGCCGCGTCGTCAGGGCCGCCAGCTCATCAAGCCCCTCCACACGATCCGGCGGCGGCATCGCGGTGGAAAGCTTGAGCAGATCGAGCTTGCGGCGCGCGGTCGGCTCGACGGCAACGCCGTCATAGCGCGCGGCGCCCTTGATGAAGTCCAACAGCACGCGCGACCGCTCTGCATTCGTGCGCGCATCGAGCCATTCGGTGTCGAACGTGATGTTGGTGTGCTTCACCCAGGACGCCCGATCAGCGTATTCGTCGACCTTGGCCACCTCCTCCTCGGCGGCGGCGATGAAGACGTTGGGGTCCTGCGTCTCGACCTGCAGCCGTGGCGCGAGGGCATGCTTCAAGACTGCCCCAGGCGGCAACAGCGTGCGCGGCCGGACATGCTCCTGCGCCAGGCAGGCCGTGGACTGCAACAATCCGACCGTGAGCAGGACAAGAACTTTCATATCATCCTCCCGTCATCCTCCTCGATGCGCGATCATCCGCGCCACCGCGTCACCGCGACGGCGCAGACCAGCCGAAGCAAGCACGCCCGTGCGGCAAGCCACTGCGGCGCGGTTTGCTGCGCTGGCGGCCTGCGCCTAGCGGGCATTCGCAATCCCATCGCCAGTCCCGCCCCGATGGCAATCACGATGACGGACACCAACGGCCGGTACCAATGCTGGCCATGCGCCAGGCGCGGCCGGCGTTCCAATGATGAAATTGCCGCCGGATCAACGCCCAAAAATTGCCCTCGAAGCTGGCGCCCGAGGGGCTCATGGACGACCTTGGTCGCAGCAGGGCGGATGATGGTTCAAACGCGCTAGGATTTTTTTACGTGGGGGGCAGAAGCCGCCCGCACATTCAGGCCCGCGCGTTCAGATAGCGATAAGCCGCGACCGCTGCCGTCGCGCCATCGCCCGCCACCGCCGCAAGCTGCGCGACCGAAGACTGACGGATATCGCCCACGGCGTAGATGCCGGCGACCGACGTGCGCATCATGGCGTCGGTCTCGATATGGCCGGCGGGATCGAGCGCAACGACGCCACACAGGAAAGCCGTGTTGGGCTCCGCCCCCACATAGACGAACAGCCCCTTGAGGCCTTGCGTGCGCGTCGCGCCGTTCGTGACGTCGCGCAACCGCACGCCGGCGACCTCATCCTCGCCCACGATCTCTTCGACGACGGTGCCAAGCGCGATCGAGACCTTGCCGCCCGCCCGCTCGACCAGCGTCCGTTGGGCGCGCAGCTTGGGTCCGCGATGGAAGACCGTGACCCGCGCGGCATGCTCGGACAGCACCAGCGCCTCGTCGAGCGCGGCGTCGCCGCCGCCGACGACGCCAACCTCCTGGCCCTTGAAGAACGGCCCGTCGCAGGAGGCGCAGTGCGAGACGCCATGGCCGGTGAGGCGTTCCTCGCCCGGAATTCCGAGCGCCCGCGGCGACGAGCCTGCCGCAACGATGACGGCGCCGGCGCGGAGTGTCTCGGCGGTGCCACGCACGATGTGCCGGTCGCCCGGCTCGATGGCCGTAATGGTGTCGAGCAGGACGCTCGCGCCGGCGGCCTCGGCCTGCTCGTGCAGCAGCGGGCCGAGCTCATGGCCGGCGATGCCTTGCGGAAAGCCCGGAACGTTGTCGATCCGCTCGGCGGTGCTGATGCGGCCGCCGACGCCCATCTGGTCGACCGCCACGACCTTGAGGCCGTGGCGCGCCGCCACCATGGCGGCCGTCAGCCCGGCAACACCGGCGCCCACGATGACGAGATCAAAATCCTGCATGGCTGTTCCCGAGCATGGCCGGACTATATCGCGATCGGCGTCGAGGACAGCACCTGACACTCTTGGCGCTGCGCCATCTGCACGCGCCAGAATGCAGCGAATTTGCCGTCACCAAACGCCGGGATGACCCGTTGCGGCTTGACGCTCTCGATCAGTTGGAGATTGTCGGACGCCCGCGGGTGCACGTTCCAGCGCTGGAAGCAGGCGCGGCCCGACTCGACGAGACGGCGACCGCTGGTGCCAGCCGCGACGTGACCGGTGAACAGGATGGTCGGGTCAAGCTTGTCCTGCCAGCGCTTGATCAGCGCCCCGGCAACGCCGACATCGCCAGACCCGCCATGCGCCACCATGACGCCAAGCGGCGGCCCGTCGGCATCGAGCCGACGGGTGTCCCGGATCAGCCGCTTCAGCCGCGGCAGGCTGTCGGGCTGCGCGGACTCGCAGGCGTCTTGCGCCAGCATGGATGCGACCGAGCGCACCTGCTCGTCGACCGCCACGTCGAGGCCGGCCTCAAATAGCGCCATGGCGATCTCCGGCCCCCGACCGTCGGGCGGCACCGGCAGCAGCGCGGGGCCGCGCATCAGGATTTCGAGGATGTGCCGGAACTGGGGCTCGATGCCCTCCTCGGCGTCGCCGTAGGAGCCGTCGAAGATCATGGTTGCCGTCGGCGGCGGCGGATCAAAGGCATAAAGGCGCGACTCGACCGAATGGTCGCCCATATAGAGAAGCCCATCACCGACGGCGAGGCGCAACCAGACGCCGCCGGGCGCGTGACCGTTGGCACCGGTTTCGACCGCGATGCCGGCGATCTCGCAGCGGCCGCGAATCGGGATGGCGTGGCCGGTGACGCCTTTCAGCCGCGCCAGCACGGGCGCGGTCGCAAACACGTCGGGTCGCCCGATCCGATCGAGGAGCCGCAGGCCACCCGCGTGATCGCCATGGCCATGGCTCAGCACCACCGCATCAATGCGTCCGATCTTGTCGACATCCGGCACGCGGCCGGGCTCGGGGCCCTCGCCGAAATCGAGCAAGAGCCGTCGTCCGTCCGCTTCCACCACGAAGGCGGCCGGCTCCTTCGGTCCCAATCCGGAGACAGCGTTGAGACACGCGTTCATTTCACTCGACAACCTTCCCGGTCATGCCGTGTTCCGAATGATCCAGCCGTCACGCACCGCAACCGCGACCGAAGCACCAACGGCCGGCGGGGCGCTGGCGTGCTCGACGCGCAGCTGCGGCGCATTGGCGGCATTGGGCTGGATCGTCAGCACCGTCGCGGCGCCCTGATAGGCCGATGCGACCACGCGGCCTTGGATGGCGCTGGTCGTCTGACTGGTGAGGACCAGGTTCTCGGCATGCAAGCATAGGCTGCGGCACTCGCCCGCATCGCCCTCGCCGCGCACCGCGATCCGCACGCCCCACAGATCGACCAGCATGCGCGGCCCTTCACGGCCGATGATCTCGACCGGCACCACCATGCCATGACCGACGAAGCGCGCCACCATCTCGGTCGCCGGCTCGCGATAGAGCGCCTGCGGCGCCGCCGCCTGCTCGACCCGGCCGTCATTCATCACCACCACGCGGTTGGCAAGCGCCATCGCCTCGGCTTGGTCATGGGTAACATAGATGAAGGTCGCCCCGATCTCGCGATGAAAGCGCGCGAACTCCTGCTGCATCGCTTCGCGCAGGTGAACGTCCAGATTGGCGAGCGGCTCGTCGAGCAACACGATCGCCGGCCGCATCGCCAGGCAACGCGCGAGCGCGACGCGCTGGCGCTGGCCGCCGGACAACTCGTGCGGCCGCCGCTTGGCCATCGCCTCGAGACCGACCATGGCGAGCGCCGTCGCGACGCGGCGCTTGCGCTCATCGGAGGCCACGCGCCGCACCCGCAGCGAGAACGCGACATTCTCAGCGACGCTCATATTCGGCCACAGCGCATAGGACTGGAACACCATGCCGATGCGCCGCTCTTCCGGCGGCAACGCCCAGCCCGACAGGCTGACGACCTCGTTCGCCAGCCTGACCGTGCCGGCATCGGGCGCCTCGAAGCCCGCCACCAGCCGCAACAGCGTGGTCTTGCCACAGCCGGACGGTCCAAGCAGCGCAAAGAACTCGCCGTCCGCGACGGTGAGACTGACGTTCTCGACGGCGCGCGTCGCTCCAAACCGCTTTGAAACGCCTTCCAGGCTCACGCTCGCCACGGCACCACTCCTTCCGGCAGCCTGAACGTCGTCGCGATCATGGCAAGCGCCAGCGTCACCGCGACCGAGATTGCCGCCACCGCGGCCGCCGCCGGCGAATTGCCCTCGTAATGCAGGGAGAAGACGACCACGCCCAGCGTCTCACGCCCGGTCGACCACAGGAGCGCTGAGACGGTAAGCTCGTTGAACGCGGTCATGAAAATCAGCAACGCGCCGGCCACGACCGACGGCGCCACTGACGGCAGGATCACGGCGCGCAGCCGCATCAAAACCGAGGCGCCGGCGATCTGCGCCGCCTCGTCGAGGCTCTTGTTGACGAGGCCCATCGCCGCCATTGTCGGCCGCAGCACCAACGCCAGAAAGCGCGCCAGATAGGCGACAAGGATGATCCCGATGGTTCCGTAGAGACTGACCTGCAGGAGCGGCAGAGGCGGCAGGAACACCAGAATGATCGCAATGGCGAGCACAGTGCCCGGCACCGCATAGGGCGCGTCGGCGACGGCATCGAGTGCGCGCGCGATCCGGTTCTGCCGCATCGTCGCCAGATACGCGAGCGGCAAGGCGACCGAAGCGCTGACGACCGCGGTCGTGAATGCGAGCAGGAAGCTGTTGGCGAACGCCCTGATGGTTGCGTCCTGTTCCAGCAACGCAAATCGATAGTTGGCGAGCGTTGCGGTGTCGAACCGCAGCGGCACACCCAACGCGGGCGACAGCGACGCCGCAAGCAGCGCGATGAGCGGCATCACCGCGATGATGATCAGCATGATCCAGAGCAGCACCGCCACCACCATGCGGGCGCGCCCGAGCCGGAACGGCTCGAGCGGAGCGCTTCCGGGCTCGATCGCAAACCCGCGCACCGCGATCGCCCGCAACAGGAGCCCGGCCACCGCCAGGGCGCCGAGCCCGAGAGCGAGCGCCGCAACCTCGCCCAGCACGCGCGGCCCGAAGCCCTGCAGGTGCTGGTAGATCAGCGTCGTCAGCATCGTGTAGCGGCCGGGGATTCCGAGCAGCGCCGGGATGCCGAAATTGCCGATCGACGTCACGAATGCGAGCGCCGCGCCGGCCAGAATTGCCGGCAGCGCCAGCGGCACGATCACCGATCGAGCGACCCGCAGCGGGTGTGCGCCGCCCAGCCGCGCCGCCTCGATGAGATCGCGCGGGAGATTGCGCAACCCTGCCCGCACCGCCAGGAAGACGAGCGTCGAGTGCTCGATGCCCATCACCAGCACGATGCCCCACTTGGAATAGAGCGGGTTGGTCGTCCCCGGCGCGGGCGCGAGCCCGAGCGGCGCGAGCACCGACGAGGACGTCAGCTCGATCCAGGCGAGCGCGGTGATTTGCGAGGGCACCAGCAGCGGCAAGAGCGCAATAAAGGTGAGCGCAGCCTTGCCACGGATGTCGGTCAAGGCCAGCAGAAAGGCCACGATGACGCCAATCGTAACGGAGACCAGCGTCGCCAGCGCGCTCGCCTCGATGGTGTTGATCAGCGCAGCCTGCGCCGCCGGTGCGCGCCATTGTGCCAGCAGGACACCGAGCAGTTCGCCGCCACGACCCGGCAGGAGCGCTTCATAGAACAGGCGGGCCAGCGGCCAGACCGCAAGCACCACGACGTAGATCGCAAGCGCGGCGATCAGGAAGACGCCGGATGACGCCGATCGCTTCCTGACGGTCGAGAGGGAACCTGCCGAATAGGCATTAACCACCGAAGAGCTCCGTGAAGCGTCGCTTGTTGCTCTCGTCGTTGGCGAGCATGGCTGCGAAGTCGCCCGGCATGATCTTCAGCGACGAGACCGGCGGGTAGCCCTGCGGCGGCGGGACATCGGCGAAAATCGGGAAATAACCCTGGGTGACCGACTGGCGCTGTGCTTCTTCCGACAGCTGCCACGCCACGAAGGCCTTCGCCGCCTCGGCATTGCGGCTCTGCCCGAGAATGGCGACCGGCTGGGTGATGGCGGATACCCCCTCCTCCGGGAAAATGAAATCCACCGGCGATCCCTTCGCCTTGGCATTGAAGGCCATGTATTCAATGATGATCCCGTAGGCCTTCTCGCCCCGCGCAACCGCCTCGATCACCGCGCCGTTGCCGCGAGCCGCGATCGCGCCGTTCCGGGCCAGCGTCTCAAAGTAGCGCCAGCCGAACTCGCTCTGCTGCACCATCGAGCCGATATGGATGACGGCGGCACCGGAATAGAGCGGATGCGCCAGGATGGTCTTGCCGGCGGCCGCCACGGGCAGCAGGTCCTTCCACGAGTTCGGCGCGGCCTTGACCAGGTTGGTATTGATAACGATGCCGGTCGTGATCAGCTTGGTGCCGAAAAAGGTCCGGTCGGGATCGACCAGCGCCGCCGGCACCTTGTCGGTCGGCGCGTCCTTGTAGCTCATCAGCCGGCCGTCGTGCTTGAGTTGCGTCATCGCGACAGCATCAGCGATGAGAACGACGTCGGCCTGCGGGCGCCCGGCCGTGAACTCGGCCTGCAGCTTGTTCATGACCTCGGTCGTGCCGGAGCGGAACAGCTCGACCCTGACGTCGGGATACGTTTTCCGGAAGGCTTCAACCACCTTGGCCATCTGGTCGCTCGGCTGCGACGTATAGAGCACAAGCCGCCCTGACGGCGCGGCCCGCGCACTGGTCACTGCGCCGGCCACCGCGCCAGCTGCCAGCAGGCCGGCGAGCAGACTCCGGAACCTCATCATGGTGCCTCCTCCAAGGGAGCGCACCCTATCACAGGATGGGTCGCAAGTTTGCCAGCCGGCCAACCGCGCCCCGCTTCCGAAGTTCGGCGGCACCTGAGCACTTGCCGGCCGCATCACAGTCCGTCAAGGATACGGCTGGGGAATGGAAACGAAGGGCAATCGCAATGATGGGGCGGACAGTCGGAGCGCGCGTTGCGGTCCTTCTCGCGCTCACGATATCTGCCGCATTGCCGGCGTCTGCCCAGATCAGCTTCAAGGGCAAGACGGTCCGGCTTGTCGTCGGCACGCCACCCGGCGGCGGCTATGACACCTACGGCCGGCTGGTGGCGCGCCATCTGGGCGAGCATCTGCCGGGCCAGCCGACCGTGATCGTGGTCAACATGGCGGGCGCCTCCGGCATGAACGCGGTCACTTGGCTCTACACCCAGGCGCCCCGGGACGGGACCGTCATCGCGACGTTCAACAAGTCGATGCCGTTCTATCAGGCGCTCGGCCAGCTTGGCGCACGCTTCAAGGCGGAGGACCTGACCTGGATCGGCAGCATGAGCCAGGACCCTGACGTCGTGAGCGTGTGGCACGCGACCGGTGTCAGGACCATCGACGACGCCAAGACCAGGCCGCTGGTGATGGGCGCCAACTCCGGCGGCACCATGACGCTCTACCCGGCGCTGTTAAACGCCACGGTTGGCACACGTTTCAAGATCGTGACCGGCTACCCCGGCAGCGCCGCCGTCTACCTCGCCATTGAGAAAGGCGAGGTCGACGGCGCCGGCAGCTCGCCATGGACGTCCTGGAAGGTGAACCGGCCCGGCTGGGTGCGCGACCGGCTGATCCGGCCTCTGGTGCAGGTCGGCTTCAAGCGGGACGGCGACATCGCGGATGTGCCGCTGCTCCTCGATCTTGCCGGCAACGAGGAGCAGCGCGGCATGTTCCACTTCGTGAGCGCGCCCGCTTCGATCGAACGACCGTTCGCCGGACCGCCCGGGATGGCGCCCGAGCTCGTCGAGGTCTATCGCCGCGCCTTCAACGAGGTGGTGAAGTCGCCGCGCCTGCGGGAGGAGATCACGCGCCTCAATCTCGACCTCGATCCGCAACCCGGCGAAGCGGTCGCAAAGATCGTGAATGATATCGTGACCACCACGCCCGCCATCGTCAGCAAGGTGAAAGCCATCACCGACGAAGGCCGCTAACCAAAGAAACCACGGAGACTCGTGATGGCATCGTACTGGCCAACCCTCGGCCAATATGTCGAGGGCCTTGAACAAGCCGGCAAGCTCGTGCGCGTGACGGTGCCGATCAACAAGGATACCGAGCTGCATCCTCTCGTCCGGCTGCAATTCCGCGGCTTGCCGGAGAGCCAGCGCAAGGCCTTCCTGTTCGAGAACGTGGTCGATGCGAACGGCCGCAAGTACGACATTCCGGTCCTGGTCGGAGCGCTCGCCGGCTCGAAGGAAATCTATGCGCTCGGCATGCAATGCCGGCTGGAAGAGATCGAGACCGTCTGGCGCGATGCGCTCGCCAACCAGGTCGCGCCCGTGACAGTCGACAAGGCGGCCTGCCAGGAGGTCGTCATCACCGGCGATGAGCTCAAGCGCCCAGGCGGCGGGCTCGGACGCATTCCGATCCCGATCTCGACGCCAGGCTTCGACAACGCGCCCTATACGACGGCCGGCCACTGGGTCACCAAGGACCCGGAGACCGGGATGCATAATCTCGGCAACTACCGCGGCATGGCGAAGGCGGAAGACCGCATCGGCGTGCTGCTCGGCCGTCTCAACTGGGGCATGCGCTACCACATCGACCGCTGGCGCGAGCGCGGGGCGAAGCGCGTGCCGGCCGCGATCGTGATCGGGGCGCCGCCACACGTCACCTACGCCGCGGTGACGCGCATCCCGAACGACATGTGCGAATACGACGTCGCGGGCGGCATGATCCGGCGGCCGGTCGAGGTCGCGCGCTGCGTCACCCAGGATCTGCTGGTGCCGGCCGAAGCCGAGATCGTCATCGAGGGCGAGGTCCCGACCGACGTGATCGAGATGGAAGGCGCCTTCGGTGAGTTTCCCGGCTACATGGCGCAGCGCGACTACAGCTTCTTCATGGACATCACGGCGATCACCATGCGCAAGAAGCCGATCTATCTCTCGATCCTGAGCCAGATGCCGCCAAGCGAGAGCAGCAAGATGCGCAATATCGGGCGCGCCGCCGCCGGGCTGCGGCTGTTGCGCTCGGCCGGCATGGATAACGTGATCGAGGTCGAGTATCTCGAGTGCGCCGGCTCGAATGCGGTCGCGGTGGTGAAGCTGAAGAAGCGCGATCCCGACGACGGCAAGAAGGCGCTGCGGCTGCTCGCCGAGAAATTCATGGGCAAGATGCTGGTCGCCGTCGACGAGGACATCGACGTGCGCGACGCCGAGAACGTGCTGTGGGCGATCGCCTACCGGGCGCAGCCTTACAAGGACACTGAAGTCGTGGAAGCGCCGCCCTTCACGCTCGACCCGGCCGCGGTTGCGCCCGGCGCGTCACGCGGCCTCGTCACCCGCGACAAGCCACCGCGGTCAACCGCGTTGCTCATCGACGCCACCATGCCCTGGCCCTATCCGCCGCTATCGTTGCCCAAGCGGGAGTTCATGGAGCATGCCATCGAGATCTGGCAGGGCCTGCAGCTCCCTGCCCTCAACCTCAAAGCGCCGTGGTGGGGCTATTCGCTGGGCCACTGGACCGAGGAAGAGGAACAGGAAGCCGAGCTCGCGGTCCAGGGACGCCACTACGAAACCGGAGAGAAACAGAAGCAGTCGCGCCGGCGCTTCGGCGAATAGGGATTTGGCGAATAGGGATTTGGCGGAATGGAGAGCAGCACATCGGCAAGCAGCGCAACCGAACCCGCGGTTGCGCGGCCGGCGACAGTTCAGCGCTGCTCGAAGCGGCCGGACTCCGGATTGAAGAACTTCTCTTCAATATCCTTGTAGATGCGCGCCAGCCATTTCTCGGCGCGCTGCGCGCGATCATGATAATGATTGGTATCCGCCTCGAGTTCCCGGATGCGCTCCTCGGCAGCACGCAGCTGCATCGACAGCTTGTGTGCGAGCTCCATGGCGCGATCGCAATTGCTGTTCGCCGTCTCGGCGGCCTGCTGCAGCAACTCAATGATGGCCTGCCCCGAGCGATCGACGGGGTCGCCCTCGTCCCGCGCCTCGGCCCGATACGCTTTGGATGGAGCGAACGGGATGACTTTCTTGGAGGATTCGGGGATACGCTCACCACTCATCGTCGGCTCCAGGGAAGTCGGCTCCAGCGAACGGAACCATAGTACCAGTTCAGTCCAGAGCGAGGCCGTATCAAAATACCGCCGATAAATTGCCCCGCGATGTGGCAGAGGAGCCACTGCTTTGGTGGGAGGCCCTTTGGGCTCTCCCCGCCAAACGCTTGCCGCAGGGTAATTTGCACGGAAATGCAGGGAAATCGGTCGCCGCCGCTCACCGACCGGTCGGCCTGCCCATCGATCCGCGTGCCCAAGGCAAGCCCTCCGGCTTTAAGTCGCCAGGAGCCGTCGCTCAGTCCCTTCGAGCACCAGACATGTCAACCGACCCGTCGAGTAGGCTCCGGTATCAATGTTGATCCGGTTGGGCTTGAACTCCGGCTCGGCGACGGGCGTGTGGCCGTGAACGACAACTTTGCCGAAGTCGGCGGTGCTGGACAGGAACTCGCCGCGAATCGATAGCAAGTCTTCGTCCGTTTGCGATTCAAGCGGCACGCCGGGGCGGACACCGGCATGGCAAAAGAAATAGTCGCCGATGGTCGCGTTCTTTTCGAGCCCCTGAATCAAGGTGAGGTGCTTGGTCGGCAATTTTGATTTGAGCTCGTGGGCAAGCCCGGCGTCCGGTCCCAATCGGCCGTCGATCACGCCATAGGAATGCAATGTCTCAAGGCCGCCATACCGCCACCACGCTACCCCGAAGGCCTCATCCTCAAGAAAATGCAGCAGCATCCGCTCGTGATTGCCGCTCAGGAGCCTGGCCTCTCCGATCAGCGCCCCCGCGGCGAGCCGATCGAGGACGCCGGCGGAATCCGGCCCCCGGTCGACATAGTCCCCTAAATAGACCAGCCGGACGTCGGACACTGGATTGGCGCGAAAGTCCGCCGCGATGAG
>Ga0209798_10000976_pt1 | contig 17411 bp, 20 predicted proteins | sample DOMMetBare3Fresh_FD_187475 | JGI IMG/M metagenome (GOLD analysis project Ga0209798, IMG submission 187475) | Wetland sediment microbial communities from St. Louis River estuary, USA, under dissolved organic matter induced mercury methylation -... | ecosystem: Environmental > Aquatic >...
CACTAGCAACTCTATGATTCTAGTGCCGCTTTTCGATTTGAAGTTCCTAACCGAGTTTGCTGCAGGTGGTGTAGGAACTTCAAATCGGCGGCACTAGGTCGCGTTCATGTGACGCACCCATTCCGCGACATAGAAGGCGACCGAGAGCAAGGTCAAGGCCGCAACCAGCCCCATCAGCACGTTGGTCACCAGCGGAATGTCCCAGCTGAACGCGAGCGCGGCGAGAACGACAGTCGCATACACGATCTGCGCGACGGTATTGAGCTTGGAGACGGCGAGCGGCTTGAGCTTGACCGGCTTGTCCACAAGCCAGGACAGGATCACGGCGCTCACGATCATGATGTCGCGCGACACCACCAGGATGACGAGCCAGCGCGGCATCGCCTCGATGATCCCGAGCGCCACGTAGACCGAGACGATCATGGCCTTGTCGGCGAGCGGGTCGAGATAGGCGCCGAGCTCGGTCGCCATGCCGAAGCGCTTGGCCAGGAAGCCGTCGATGAGATCGCTCAGGCCGGCGGCCAGGAACAGAATGAAGGCGATCCGTTTCTCGCCCGACGTGATCGCCCAGATGATCACCGGCACCGCGAGAATGCGCGCCAGCGTAATAAGATTGGGAATGCTCAAACCTTTGCCTCGACTCCTGCGGCGTGCCGGAGGCCCGGCGCAACTTCCTGCCTGAGTATAGCGGCGCACTAGTGCCGCCGATTTGAAGGTCCTATAACACTCGCGGCAAACTCGGTTAGGAACTTCAAATCGAAAAGCGGCACTACAATCGTAGACCAGCCAGTGCCCCTTTGCTTCCGAAGTTCGTGCCAGGGGACGCTGCAACGTATCACGAACTTCGGAAGCGGGGCACTAGCCATTGCACAGGGCGCGATTGTGCCGTACGACGCCCGCGCTTAGTCACGAGGACAGCAATGGCAGACCAGGGCCGCGAGGGCCTCACCTATGCGCAGGCCGGCGTCGACATCGATGCCGGCAACCGCATGGTGGACCTGATCAAGCCCTTGGTGCGCGCGACCGCGAGGCCGGGCGCGGATGCCGAAATCGGCGGTTTTGGCGGCCTGTTCGACCTCAAACGCGCGGGCTTTGCCGATCCGGTCCTGGTCGCCACCACCGACGGCGTCGGCACCAAGGTCAAGATCGCGATCGAGACCGGCGTGCACGACACGATCGGCATCGACCTCGTCGCCATGTCGGTCAACGATCTCGTGGTCCAGGGCGCGGAACCGCTCTTCTTCCTCGATTATTTTGCCTGTGGAAAGCTCGCTCCCGAGGTCGGCGCGCAGGTGGTCAAGGGCGTGGCGGCCGCCTGCCGCGAGGCTGGCTGCGCGCTGGTGGGCGGCGAGACCGCGGAAATGCCCGGCCTCTACCAGGACGGCGACTACGACCTCGCGGGCTTCGCGGTCGGCGCCGCCGAGCGGGGCACGCTGTTGCCGCGCACCGACATCAAGGCCGGCGACGTGGTGGTGGGCTTGGCCTCCTCGGGCGTGCACTCCAACGGCTATTCGCTGGTGCGCCGGATCGTCGAGATGAGCGGCCTTGCCTTGAGCGCGCGCGCACCGTTCGAGGACAAAAGGCGGCTCGGCGAGGCGCTGCTCACGCCGACGCGCATCTACGTCAAGTCGTGCCTGGCGGCAATCCGCGCGAGCGGCGCGGTGAAGGCGCTCGCCCACATCACCGGCGGCGGCTTTCCCGACAACATCCCGCGCGTGATCCCGGACGGGCTCGGCGTCGAGCTTGATCTCGCGCGCGTCATGCCCTTGCCGGTGTTCCGCTGGCTCGCCGCGGTCGGCGGCGTCGCCGAGCCGGAGATGCTGCGCACCTTCAACTGCGGGATCGGCATGATCGCGGTGCTCGATCCGGGCGGCGCCGAGGCGGCGATCAAGGCCTGGACCGACGCCGGCGAAACGGTGGCACGGCTCGGCAGCGTGGTTGCGCTTACGCCCGGCATGCCCGAGGTGAGCTATGCCGGGCACCTCGACCTCGCCTGGTGACGCGATGGCGAGACAGCGCGTCGCGATTCTGATCTCCGGGCGCGGCTCCAACATGGCCTCGCTGATCGAGGCCGCGAAGACACCCGACTATCCGGCCGAGATCGCGCTCGTTCTCTCCAATCGCCCCGATGCGCAGGGCCTTGCGCATGCGCGCGCGGCCGGGATTGCGACCGCGGTCGTCGATCACACCCGGTTCGGCAAGGATCGCGAAGCGTTCGAGCGCGCGCTGCAGGCGGTGCTGGAGGCGCATCGCATCGAGCTCGTTTGCCTCGCGGGCTTCATGCGGCTGCTGACGCCCTGGCTCGTGACCCAGTGGGAGGGCCGGATGCTCAACATCCACCCTGCCCTCTTGCCAGCGTTCAAGGGCCTCAACACGCACGCTCGCGTGCTCGCGGCCGGCGCCAAGACCCATGGCGCCACCGTTCACTTGGTCGTGCCGGAGATGGACTCAGGGCCGATCATCGCGCAGGGCGAGGTGCCGGTGCTCGCGGGCGACACGCCCGACACGCTCGCCGCGCGCGTGCTCGCGGTCGAGCACCGCATCTATCCGCAGGCGCTGCGGCGGGTGGCGGAAGGGCTGGGGCGGTGAATTTGCAGCACTGTAAGGTGGGCAAAGGCGACAGGCAAAGACCTACCATTGTGCGCTCGCCAAACTGATGTAGCATCCCGGCCGAGCTGTCAGCGGGACCTGCCGTGGTCCCGCTTCAGTTTGGCGGTCGCGTAAGTGCGGTCGGCGCACATCCGAACCTTCAATGTCTCAGTGCCCACACAGGAGAGCAATGATGCTGCAACGAGCCCTTCGCTGCGCCGGCTTGGCGCTGCTGTTGATCCAGGCCACGGCGTGGGCGGCCGACATCGTTGACACGGATGACGTCGCCGACGCCCTCAACCGAGGTGCGATCGTGTGGGATGTCCGCGATGCGAAAGCCTACAACGAGGGCCACATCCCCGGCGCGCTCAATGTCGGCGAGATCGGCGCCGTTCTGCGCAACCCGAACACCGAGGACTGGCTGCCGGTGGCACAGGTCGAGGCGATCCTCGGCAAGGGCGGCATCGACCTCCTCGGCAAGGACGTGATCGTCTACGGCCACACCGGCGATCCGTCCGCCTATTACGGTCTCAATACCGTGCGCTATTTCGGCGGCAAGAACGCCAAAGTCTATCACGGCGGCCTTGACGCCTGGAAAGCCGCCGGCAACCCGGTCGCGACCGAGCCGACCAAGGTCACGCCCATCGCACTGAAGCTCACGCCGGTCGAGGGCGTGGTGATCTGGAACGACGAGATGCTCGCCAAGGTGGGTCAGGGCAGCGCCCAGATCGTCGACGCGCGCACGCCGGGGGAATATTCGGGCAGCGATATTCGGGCGATCCGCGGCGGCCACATCCCGAAGGCGGTCAACATCCCCTACGAGCAGAACTGGGTCGACCCCGCAACCTCCGGCAAGCTCGCGCGCAAGGAGGTCACGACGCGCGCAGGCATGTCCCTCAAGCCGGTCGCCGAGCTCAAGAAGCTCTATGCCAATCTCGATCCGAGCAAGGAGACGATCGTGTACTGCCAGAGCGGCGTGCGCGCGGCGGAGACCGCGGCGGTCATGCGCGATCTGGGCTTCACCAATGTCAAGGTCTACGAGCCCAGCTGGCTTGGCTATGCCGGCATGCTGACCGCGCCGGCCGAGCAGGAGGTGTTCTACAACGTCGGGGCGCTGTTGGGCCGCGTCAACGGCCTGCAAAACCGCATCAACGCGCTCGAAGCCGAATTAGAGAAGTTGCGCGCGCGTCCGTGACGCGATCGTTGCTGGAGCACGCAACACGGCGGCCCGTCAGGTGCGGCGCGCCTGCTCGTAAATGATTTCGGCTTCAGACACGGCAGTCGTGAATAGCCTGCGGCCATGCTCGAGCACCATCCACCGGGCGACGGTCGGCTCAGGCGCCGGCTTCATCACCTCGGACAGCACATTGGTGTCCAGGACGATCATTGCCGCCCTACTCGAACTTGGGCGGCTCGGAACCGGAGATGCTGCGCACCTTCAATTGCGGGATCGGCATGATCGCGGTGCTCGATCCCAAGGGCGCGGAGGCGGCGATCAAGGCCTGGACCGACGCCGGCGAAACGGTGGCGCGGCTCGGCCGCGTGGTTGCGCTCCAGGCCGGCATGCCGCAGGTGAGCTTTGCCGGACACCTCGACCTCGCCTGGTGACGCGATGGCGAGAACGCGTGCTCGCGGCCGGCGCCAAGACCCATGGCGCCCACCGTCCACTTCGTCGTGCCGGAGATGGACTCAGGGCCGATCATCGCGCAGGGCGAGGTGCCGGTGCGCGCGGGCGACACGCCCGAGATACTCGCCGCGCGCGTGCTCGCGGTCGAGCACCGCATCTATCCGGAGGCGCTGCGGCGGGTGGCGGAAGGCCTGGCAAGCGCGACAGCGCGCGGCGTATAACTGTTTCGGCATTGAGCGTCTGCGCATTGCTGGGAGGAAACGCCATGGAGCTTCCCCGCCGCACATTCCTGCATCTCGCCGCCAGCGCTACCGCGCTGCCGATCGTGTCGCGCGCCGCGCGGGCGCAAGCCTATCCGGCACGGCCGGTGCGCATCGTGGTCACGTTTCCGGCCGCGAGCACGAGCGACATCCTGGCGCGGCCGGTTGCCCAATGGCTGCAGGAGCGGCTGGGCCAGCCGTTCGTCATCGACACCCGCCCCGGCGCCGGCGGCACCATCGGCACCGAGGCGGTCGTGCGGGCGGCGCCGGACGGCTATACGCTCCTCCTGGTCGCGGGCGCCCACATGGTCAATGCGACGCTCTACGACAAGCTCAGCTTCAACTACGTCCGCGACATCACACCGATTGCGGCCATCAGTCGCGAGAGCAATCTCATGCTGGTGAATCCGTCGTTCCCGGCCAAGACCGTTCCCGAATTCGTCGCCTATGCGAAGGCCAATCCGGGCCGCATCAACATGGCGTCAGCCGGCATCGGAGCGCCCAGCCACGTCATTGGCGAGCTGTTCAAGATGATGACCGGCGTCAACATGGTGCACGTCCCCTATCGCGGCTCGCCGCCAGCCTTCACCGACCTGATTGCCGGCCAGGTGCAAGTCACCTTCCAGTCCACCGCCGCCTCGATCGCGCATGTTCGCTCCGGCACGCTGCGCGCGTTGGCGGTGACGACGGCGACGCGCTCGCCGCTTCTGCCCGAGCTGCCGACCATCGGCGAATTCGTTCCCGGCTACGAAGCGAGCGCGGTGTGGGGCCTGGGTGCTCCCAAAGATACGCCGGCCGATATCGTCGCCCTGCTCAACAAGGAGCTCAACGCCGGCCTCGACGGCGCCTGGCTGCGGGAGCGGCTCACCGACATGGGCGTCAGCGTGATCACCGGCACGCCCGCCGAGTTCGGCACGCTCATCGCCAACGAAACTGAGAAGTGGGCCAAGGTGATCAAGTTCGCCGGCATCAGGCCGGAGTGATGCTGTGCCCGGCAGATATCGGCGGTGCCGACTAACCGCCATCGCGTTGGCGTGACGCTCGTCAAAACGCGGCCTGACATGACGGGTCACAAGCCGGCATGGCAACTTGACTGCACTGCCGCGCGCGAGCAATCTTTCACCCACGCAGCACTCCGGCGCTTCGAGCCGCAGGCATTGCCACAACAATGATCAGGGAGGGCGCCGACCATGGATTCGATCAGACGCACGATACTGACGACAGGCGCCGCGGCGACCGCGATGGCGGCTGCGCCGCGCGTGTTCGCTCAGCAGACTGGCGGCGCCGGCAAGACCTTCGAAAAAGGCGCCGTTCGCATCTACTATGAGGAGGCCGGTTCCGGCTTCCCGTTGTTGCTCATTGCCGGCGGCGGATTGAACTCGACGATCTCCGCCCTCATTCGTGGCCCCTTCAACCCGATCGAGGAGTTCAAGGGCGAGTACCGCTGCATCGCGTCGGACCTGCGCAACGCCAATGCCGGCCAGTCCTCGGGCCCGATCGAGATCGATCGGCCGTGGGATTCATACACCGATGACCACATCGGGCTGATGGATCACCTTGGCATCAACAAGTTCATGGTGATGGGTTTCTGCATCGGCGGCCCCCTCGTCTGGAACCTCTTGAAGCGGGCGCCTGATCGCGTCGTCGCCGCCGTGCTGGCGCAGCCGAGCGGCTCGCGTCCGGAGATGCGCGACCTGTTCTACGAAGGCAACATGAAGACCTGGGGCCCGGATCTGACCAAGCGCCGGCCCGAGATCACGATGGAGACGGTCGACAAGTTCCTGACCAAGATGTACCGCACCAACCCCGATTTCGTGTTCACCGTGACGCGCGACTTCGTGCGCAATTGCCAGACGCCCGTCCTGATCCTGCCGGATGACATCCCGGCGCATCCGTACGCCGTCGCCATGGAGGCCGCGATGCTCGCGCCGAAGGCCGAGGTGAGCATGTTCCCGTGGAAGGAGCCCAAGGAGCGGATTCCGCTGGCGGTACGCCAGATTCGGTCCTTCCTGCGGGCGCATCGGTCGGCTTCTGCTTAGCGCAGGCGACAAGCACGCATCGATGGTGCCGCGTCACCGCGCTCGCGCCGAGGATTGATCCGGCGCGGCCGTTCTGCACAATCGGGCATCCGCCGAAAAGGAGCAGGACGATGATCACGCTCTACGCATTCGGACCACAATTCAGCCTGCCGGACCCCAGCCCCTTCGTCACCAAGGCCGAAGTGCTGTTGAAGATGTCCAGCCTACCCTACCGGACCGATCTCAACGGCTTCAATAAGGCGCCCAAGGGCAAGCTGCCTTACATCAAGGACGACGGCGACCTCGTCGCCGATTCCTCCTTCATCCGCCGCCATCTCGAGCGCAAGCACGGAATTAATTTCGACCGCGGGCTCTCCGCCGAGCAGAAGGCGATCGCCTGGGCGTTCGAGAAGATGGCGGAGGACAATCTCTATTGGGCGATCGTCGATTCGCGCTGGATGGTCGACGCCAATTTCGACAAAGGCCCGCGCACGTTCTTCAACAAAATTCCCGCGCCGGTGCGCCCGATCATCGTCGCGATGATCAGGCGCCAGGTGCGCAAGGCGCTCCATGCCCACGGCATGGGCCGCCACACGCGCGCCGAGATCGAGGAGCTCGCCAAGCAGGACATCGATGCGATCGCGACCTATCTGGGGCAGAAGTCATTCTTCATGGGCGCGGAACCGACGGGCGTCGACGCCACCATGTTCGCATTCGCGGCGAACGCGCTGTGCCCGGAGTTCGACACCTCGCTGCGCACGGCGGCGGAACGGCACGACAACTTGCGTCGTTACGTCGGGCGGATGACGGCGCGCTACTATCCCGACCGCGCCGAACTGGCCGGCTGTAAGGCCGCAGCCTGATACTGGCCGTCCAAACCAATCCACAAATCGCGCAAATGTGAAGTGACCCAACATGACAAACCCCCGGCAACGTGGCCGGGGGGCTACGGGGTCGTACGCGCGGACAGAATCACGCCCGCCCTCTGATCGCGTCAGGAAATCTTCAGATTCTCCGCCGAAGTCTTGCCGCGATTGGTCACGAGCTCGTACTCGACATTCTGACCTTCGTTGAGCGTGCTGAGACCAGCGCGCTCGACCGCCGAAATATGGACGAAGACATCCTTTTCGCCGGTTGAAGGCCGGATGAACCCGTAGCCTTTAGTTGGATTGAACCACTTGACGGTGCCCTTTTGCATCGTCTGTCTCCTAGTCAGTGAGTGCCGGTAACACGCGGAACGTATTCGCTGCGATCCGCGCTACAACCCGGGTTTTGGGGTGATCCGAAGCGAAGGGCCTTTCACGGCGCGCAACGGCCGGAGCGGCCAAAATCCGATTGTGGCGCAGGTGACACGAAAAATGCGGCCTAAGCAAGGCTACTTCTTGCCACATCTGTTACAAGTACTGTTGCAAGTGCCCGATTACTGGCAGCAATTTCACATAAACAGAAGTTCTCGATTGCGGCACAAATCAGCAGAATCGCGCGACCACAACCACCGGGTGACCCTGCGTGCCGGCCAAATTCTTGTCGGCCGGAGAGCTACTCGGCGGCAACGCCCTCTTTCTTGGCTGCCGCGTTTCGGCGCGAGCGGATCCAGTAGCCGACCCCGACCACAAACACCGCGCCGGCTGCCGCGGCCCAGTAATGCAACTCAGCGATGATCACCGGATTGAACCACATGTTCAGCGCGTCATCCTTGATCATGATGTCGCCGGCGACCCAGCCCAAGAGCGCACCGCCCGCCCACACCAGGATCGGAAACCGTTCGAGCACCGCCATCAGGATGGCGCTGCCGGCCACGATCAGCGGCACGCTGGTGGCGAGGCCGAAGATGATCAGCGTGGTCTTGATCGCTATCGCATGTGCGGCATCCACGCGTAACGCGGCGGTTTCGGCGGACGCCGCGATCGCGATCACGTTGTCGAGGCTCATGACGATGTCGGCGATGGCGATGATGCGCACCGCCCGCCACAGCGTTTCCGCCGACTCGACCTTGCTGTCACCCTCCTCGTCGGGCGCGACCAGCTTGACCGCGACCCAGAGCAGGAGCAACCCGCCCACAAGCTTGAGGAAGGGATAGGCCATCGCCTGCGCGACGACCAGCGTGAACAACACGCGCAACAGCACCGCGACGCCGGCGCCCAGCACCATGCCCCAGAAGCGCTGGCGCGGCGGCAGCGTCATGCAGGCGAGCGCGATCACCACCGCGTTGTCACCGGACAGGATGATGTTGACGCCGATGATCTGCGCCGCCGCAATCCAGAACGGCGCATGCATGATGTTGTCGATTAAGAAACCCACGGGGTCCCCCTCGTGCTCGTAACATCAGCCTCCGGTGGAACCTCCGCAGGCCTCAAACCCATTCTATTCTTAGGACGCCCGGCCCGGCCTGGCTAGTGCCGCCGATTTGAAGTTCCTACACCAGTTGCAGCAAGCTCGACTAGGAACTTCAAATCTAAAAGCGGCACTAGAATCATAGACTTGCTAGTGCCCCTTGGTTTCCGAAGTTCGTGTCAGGGGGTGCTGCAACGACTCACGAACTTCGGAAACGGGGCACTAGTGCCGCCGATGCTGCGACAACTTCCAAACTTCGGAAACGGGCACGGGTGCCGCCTTTCCCCCGCGACCCACCGCCGCATAGCTTAGCCGACGATATCGTTGCCGCAGAAGAACTGGGCGATCTCCTTGGCGGCCGTATCGGGTGCGTCGGAGCCATGGACCGAATTCTCACCGATCGACTTGGCGTGCACCTTGCGGATCGTGCCGGCGGCAGCCTTGGCGGGATCGGTCGCGCCCATGAGATCGCGGTAGCGGGCAATCGCATTCTCGCCTTCGAGCACCTGCACCACGACCGGGCCGGAAATCATGAAATCAACGAGCTCGCCGAAGAACGGCCGAGCGCGGTGAACCGCATAGAAGGTCTCCGCCTGCTCGCGGCTGATGCGCACGCGCCGCTGCGCGATGATGCGCAGGCCGGCCTGCTCGATCATGGCGTTGATTGCGCCGGTGAGATTGCGCGCGGTTGCATCAGGCTTGATGATCGAAAACGTACGCTCGACGGCCATCGACGATTTACCATGCAGGGGGTTTCGGGATGCGGCGGCTTATAGCGGCCACAGGCTGGCGCGGCAAGCCGCACAAGCGCTCCAAGGCGCGGCGCAAACCGAGCTCGTCCGATGACCGGAGGCTGAACCGCCCACCGGGCTTGTTCGCCCCGGTCCAGTGGCCAAGTTTGGTTACCGGGAAAATGTTTCTTCACCATGTCGGTGGAGAAACACGATTTGGCCGCCCGCTCTTGAACGCGCCCGGGCGAGCGATCGACTGACGAACTGAGGATGGCCACTCAGCCATCCAGCCACAGGAGCCAGAGCTACATGTTCCGCAAGTCCATCATCGCGATTGCCGCCATCGCCACCCTTGCTGCCGCGGCGCTTCCCTCGACCGCCTCCGCCCATCGCTGGCGGCCCTATGGCCTTTATGGCCTGGGCGCCGGCCTCGCCATCGTGGGCGCGGGTGTCTACGTCGGCGGCGGCTGCCAGACCGTCTACGAGTGGCGCGTCAACCGCCGCGGCGTCTACTACCAGGTCCCGGTGACCTACTGCCACTAACCCTCCCGCCTGATCCGCCAACGCCCCGGCCTCGCAGCGCGAGCCGGGGCGCTTCTTTTTTTCCCGTTCACACCAGCGCGATCAGCCGCGCCGGCCCGCCGGTCGCGTCCTTCACTTTGGCCAGCCCGACCACCAGCGTGGCGCCCGCGGCCGGCACCTGATCGAGATTGGCGACGTTTTCGAGCCCCGAGCGGCCCGACGGCAGCCAGAGCCGATGGGTCTTGAAGTCCTTCGACGGCCCGGGGTCGAGCGACAGCGTGTCGACCGCGAGCCCGGCAACACTGCGCCGTCGCAACAGCCATTCCGTCGCGTCCCCGCCAAACCCCGGAAAATGAAACACGCCGGCCGCATCCTTGCCGGTAAACCTGCTAGCGTCGCCCACATGACGCGCCCAGCCCGAGTGCATGGCAACGCATGAATTCGCTGGCAGGCGCCCGTGCCGGCGTTCCCAGGCCACGAGATCCTCGCGCGTCACCTGATAGTCAGGATTGCGCGCCGCCTTCGCCTCGACGTTGATGACCGCCAACGGCACCACCAGCGTCTCGGCCGCGATCTTGTCGGCGGTGATGCCAGTCTCCGAAAAATGGATTGGCGCGTCGAGGTGGGTGCCGGCATGCTTGATGATCCGCCACCAGTTGAGATTGAAGCCGTCGGTCTTGATGTCGAACTTCTTCTCGAACTCGATCCCGGGCACGCCGAAGAAGGTCGGGAAGTCCGCCGACATGGTATGAGTGAGGTCGACCACGCGGCGAAACCGCCGTGGCGCCGCCTCGACCGGCTCCGACGCCGCCACCGCCGCGAACGAGGCCGCAGCCGCGCCTTTGAAGAACCGGCGCCGCGACAGCCCCGCATTCAATTCGTGGTGCAGCGCCTCCTGGCATCCTGGCACGCACATTGGATGTCTCCTCCCCCGGCGGTCACGGCGTGAAATGTTGGTCTGCAAATGATGGTCTGCGTATGGGCCGCACGCAACACGCAATAGCAAGTGATTGCAGCAAGTGGTTGCGCCGCGCGCTCCGGTCCGCCAAATAGCGCCCATGCTTGTGATCGACGATGTGACGCTGCGGGTGGCCGGCAAGCTTCTGCTGGAAGGCGCCTCCGCGCGCATCCCGGATGGCGCCCGGGTCGGTCTCGTCGGACGCAACGGCGTCGGCAAGACCACGCTGTTCCGGGCGATTGCGGGCGACATGCCGATCGAGCATGGCGAGATCGCCATGCCGGCCCGCGCGCGCATTGGCCGCCTCACGCAGGAGGCGCCGGACGGGCCCGAGAGCCTCGTCGAGGTGGTGCTCAAGGCTGACCCCGAGCGCAACGCGCTCCTGGCCGAGGCCGAGGTCGCGACCGACCCGCATCGCATTGCCGAGATCCAAACCAGGCTCGCCGACATCGGCGCCCACGCGGCCCCCGCGCGCGCGGCCGAAATCCTCTCCGGGCTCGGCTTCTCGCACGCCGATCAACAACGGCCCTGTTCCGAATTCTCCGGCGGCTGGCGCATGCGGGTCGCGCTCGCCGCCACGCTGTTCGCCGAGCCCGATCTCCTGCTGCTCGACGAGCCGACCAACTATCTCGACCTCGAAGGCACCCTCTGGCTCGAGGAGCACATCGCGCGCTATCCGCGCACCGTGATCGTGATCAGCCACGACCGCGACCTGCTCGACAAGGCGATCGACACCATCCTGCACATCGAGGGCGGCAAGCTCGTCCTCTACCGCGGCGACTACACCTCGTTTGAGCGGCAGCGGCGCGAGCGCCAGGCGCTCGACCTCAAGCTCGCCAAGGCGCAGGACGCGCAGCGCAAGAAGTTGCAGGCCTTCGTCGATCGCTTCCGCGCCAAGGCCACCAAGGCGCGCCAGGCGCAGTCGCGCCTAAAGCTGCTGGCCAAGCTCGAGCCAATCGCCGCACGTGTTGCGGATGAGGTGCGCGAGTTCGACTTCGCGGCGCCCGAGAAGGCGCTGTCGCCACCGATCGTCGCGCTCGATGATGTCTCGGTCGGCTACGAAATGGACCGCCCGGTGCTGCGGCGGCTCTCGCTCTCGATCGACACCGACGACCGCATCGCGCTGCTCGGCGCCAACGGCAACGGCAAGTCGACGTTCGTGAAGCTGATCGCCGGACGCCTCGCGCCGATGCGCGGCACGCTCACCCGCGCCGAGCGGCTCAAGGTCGCCTATTTCGCGCAGCATCAGCTTGACGAGCTCGATCCGTCAGCCAGCGCCTATCTGCATATCCGCCGCCTGATGCCGGACGCCACCGAGCCACGCGTGCGCGCGCGCGCCGGCGCCATCGGGTTTCCGGGCGAGATGGCCGACACCGCGGTCGCCAAGCTCTCGGGCGGCGAGAAGTCGCGCCTGCTGCTTGGCCTTGCGACCTTCGACGGCGCCAACCTCATGATCCTCGACGAGCCGACCAACCATCTCGACATCGACAGCCGCGCCGCCCTGATCGAGGCGATCAACGGCTATCCGGGCGCGGTGATCCTGGTCTCGCACGACCGCTACCTGATCGAGGCCTGCGCCGACCGGCTCTGGCTGGTGGCCGACGGCGCGGTCACGCCGTTCGACGGTGATCTCGACGACTATCGCCGTTTTGTGCTGAGCGATCGCGGCGGCGACACCAGCGCGCGCGACCGAACAACCGACGGCGCGCCACGCGCGAGCCGCGCCGAGCTGCGACGCGCGGCCGCCGAGAAGCGCGTCGAGCTCACGCCGCTGCGCAAGCGCCTCGCCGAAACGGAAAAATCGATCGCCAAGTTGACAGCAGAGATCGCCAGCATCGACACCGCGCTCGCCGCGCCAGGCCTGTTCGCGCGCGAGCCCGACAAGGCGGCGTCGCTCTCGAAAGCGCGCGCGGATGCCGCCAGCGCGCTCGCGCGCGCCGAGGACGACTGGCTGACGGTCAGTGCCGAGCTTGAAACCGCGATGGCGTGATCACGTCCGCTTTTTCTGCTGCGTCGCGCTCTTCTGCTGGCGCGCAGGCGCGGGCTCCCCGTTGCGCTCGATCGAGACCAGACGTCCGCCCGAGAACCGATAGATGCCCGGCCGCGCGCCGCGCGTGTAGGTGAGGACGGCCGCGCGTTCGCCGCGCTCGGTCGAGCCGAACTCGGCCCGATCGGGCGCGCCGATCCGGTTCACAACGTCGCACTCCGTCATCTGCAGCGATATGCCGCCCGCCGGCACGCCAAGCGCCGGCTCGGCTTGCTCCTGCCGGCCGGCGGCGCACTGGCCATCGGGACCGACGAGATCCGCGGGGCCGGCCTCCCGCAGCGTGAACTCTTCCTTGTGGCCAGAATAGCTGAGCCAGTCAGGCTTCAGGTCGCCCTTCGGGATGATGTTGATGCTGCTCAAGCTGTCGCCCGCGCAGGCGGACAGGGCCGGCACTGCGCACGCCAACACGAGAACCCTTATGCACCTTCGATCGATCCGCAGCATCGCTCAAGCCACCTGCAACAAGCGCGACTGAAGTCTTCACTGGATTCGTGTCGAGATTTTGCCGCAGGTCGGCCAGGCTGATCAACCCTCCGATCGGGCAAGCCCCAGGGCGACCCAAGAAACAATCTTACGCCTTGCGCTGCCAGCGGCCGTGCTCGTCCGGCTGCCAATAGGTCACCTCGAAGCCGCCGGTCTTGGCTTGCGTCCAGCGCACCCGCGCGACTTCCAACGCATCGGGGTCCTCGCCGTCGAACAGGAGCACGATGCGCTCGTAGCGGGCGGCGTCCTCGGGCACCGGCGCGCCGTCGATGAGGAAGCGCACCGCCGCGTCATTGGGATTGTCGGCATTGAGGGTGATGAGGATCGGCTGGGCGGCGGCTTCCGGATCACGCCAGGTGCCGTGTGGCAGAAAGCTGTCTTCAGCGTAGGTCCACAAATGGCTATCGAGCGCCTCCACCCGTTCCTCCGAGGCGGCCTGCACCACCACGCGCCAGCCGCGCTCGAGCGACTTCTCGAGCAGCGTCGGCAACACGCGCTCGATCGGTTGACGGTGCAACTGATAGAACAGGACCTCGGTCATGGCACGCCCGGCACCACCATCTTGACGTAGGTGTTTGCGATCGTTTCCTGCAGCGTCGCGAGGTAGGACTCGTAGTTCGGATCGGCCGGGGTGATCTCGCCAAACCGGTCGCGATCGAAATTCTCGCGCTTGAGATAGACGACCGGCGTTGCCACCGGCACGAACATCATGCCGGCGATGTTGTGCAGCGTCGTCAATATGCCGTGAAACTCGTTCGAGACATCGAGCACCGAGAGCGTGACCGAGCGCAGCCAGCCGTTCTCTCCCGACACCAGGAACATGTACATCGACATGTTCGGCAGCCGCACATGGCCGCGATGGGAGTGTCGCGCGTCGAGCCGGTCGCGCTCCTGGAACATCAGGCCGCCTTCCGCCTCGTCCCAGAACATATCGGTCGCGTAGGTGACGAGGTTGCCCGGCGTCTTGAACGCCGATCGCAGCACCAGATAGCTGCCGATCATGTGCACGACAGCGGACTTCGCATAGCCGCCCCATTCGGGCCTGGCCGTCTCGCTGCCAGTGGCTATCGGAGCGTCCACCGCCGGCGCGAGCGGGCGCGCCAGCGCGGGCGCCGTATCGGCCGCGTCCTTGCGCTCGAGCCCATCCTTGCGCTCGAGCCCAAGCGTGCGATCCATCGCACGCAGCAGGCGGTCAGTGTGATGGTCGAAATCCTGGCCTGAATCGATACGCACCGCGTTGCGAAAGGAAAGCTCCTTGAGCGAATCCGGCAGTTGCGCCGCCGTCGGCATGCGGGTGTCACCGACCAGAACCGGGATCACGGCGACGCCGCGCGTGAGCGCGGTTTCCACCTCGATGCGGACCGGATCGGCGTCGTCTTGGATGCGGCTGTTACCCGGCCTGGCGGAGCCCATCCAGCGGCGCCCGATCACGACCAGGAGGATGTCGGTCTCCTGCAGCGCCTCGTCGATATGCTTGCGGAAGTCGACGCCGGCGGGAATGTTGTCGATGTCCCGGAACACCGCGCTCTTGCCGTATTGCGCGACCAGCCGGTCGAAGATGCGCCCGGTGATGGCCTCCGAATCGTCGCGTCGATAGGAGACGGTGATCTTCGGCATTCGGTTTCCCGCAGCACCCGCTCGTTCCCGCGAAAGCGGGAACCCAGGGCCACTTGTACAAGCGTTCGATCTGTTGCTCTGGGTCCCCGCTTTCGCGGGGACGAACGGCTCAACCAATCTCAAACGAACATTCGGCTTAGCCGAACCTGAGCATCCTACTTCTCGTAGTGGTCCGCCACCAGCCGATCGAGCAGCCGCACCCCGAAGCCCGAGCCCCAGCTCTTGTTAGTGTCGTTCTGCGGCGAGCCCATGCCGGTGCCGGCAATATCGAGATGCGCCCAGGGCGTCTTGTCGACGAAGCGCGACAGGATCAGCGCCGCCGTGATCGAGCCGGCCGGCCGGCCGCCGACGTTCTTCATGTCGGCGAACTTCGATTCGATCTGCTTGTCGAATTCAGATCCGACCGGCATACGCCAGAGCTTCTCGCCGGTCGCGCGGCCGGCCTTGAGCAGCCGCTCGGCCAGCCGGTCGTCGTTGGAGAACAGGCCGGCATACTCGTGCCCGAGCGCAATGATGATGGCGCCAGTGAGGGTCGCGAGGTCGACCATGAACTTGGGCTTGAAGCGCGTGTTGACGTAATGCAGCACGTCGGCGAGCACCAGCCGGCCCTCGGCGTCGGTGTTGATCACCTCGATCGTCTGCCCCGACATCGAGGTGACGATGTCGCCAGGGCGCTGCGACTTGCCGTCGACGCTGTTCTCCACGAGGCCGATCGCGCCGACCACATTGACCTTGGCCTTGCGCGCGGCCAGCGTCTGCATCAGGCCGACCACGCAGGCCGCGCCCGCCATGTCGCCCTTCATGTCCTCCATGCTGCCGGCGGGCTTGATCGAGATGCCGCCGGTATCGAAGCACACCCCCTTGCCGATGAAGGCGATCGGAGGCGTGCCCTTCTTGCCGCCGTTCCACCGCATGATCACGCTGCAGCTGTCGTGCTCGGAGCCCTGCCCGACCCCCAAGAGCGCGTTCATGCCGAGCTTCTTCATGGCCGCCACGTCGAGCACCTCGACCGCGACGCCTAGCTTCTTGAGGCTTTGGGCCCGCTGCGCAAACTCCTCCGGGTAGAGGATATTCGCCGGCTCGTTGACGAGGTCGCGCGCAAATGTCACGCCGTTCGCCACCGCGTCGCGCGCCGCATAGGCCTTCTGCACCGCCGCGGCGTTACCGACCGCGATCGCGACCTCGACCTCGGAAGGCTTCTCTTCTCCCTCCTTGCGCTTGGTCTTGTAGCGGTCGAACCGATAGGCGCGCAGCCGCACTCCGAGCGCCAGCTCGGCCACCGCATCGGGCTTGGGGGCCCCGCCAGGCAGATCGGCGACGATCGTCGCCGCCTCCGCCTGGCTCGGAATCTTGCCCATCGCAACACCGCCGAGCTTCACGAAATCCCTCGCCTTCAGGTCGCGGATCTTGCCGACCCCGACCACCACCAGGCGCGAGACTTCCAGGCCGGCGGGAGCCACGATGTCCAGGGTCGCGCCACTCTTACCCTTGAAGCGCTCGGCCGCCGCCGCTCGGGACACGAGATCTCCCGTCTCGGCAAGGACTTGGCGGGTCGCGGAGCCAAACTTGAGCCCCTCGTCACAGAACACAACAAGAACGCCCTTGGGGGGCGTTGAAAGCGGGGCAAATTCGAGCTTCAGAGCCATGCGCACTCCTCGCGATCGGCCAGCCGGACATAAGTACCGGGATCAAACCCACGACGGGCGAACAGATATGGCCCGCCTCGCGACGGCTGCATAGCCCCTGGTGCAGGGCCGCCACAGGGATGGAAAATGTTAACGGAAGTGTCCCGCCACCCCCATGTTTTATTGTGTATATACAATGACTTTGCCTTGCTGACTTTGCCTTGGCGAGGCCACGATGTTGTCGGATGACTCGATGCCCTGGGATGAACGACTTGCAGGCACGGGCTAAGGCCTCGAGCGGGGGCTTGCCGCCCGGGCAGGAAGGCCTGCAGCGTCGGGCGTAAAGGGGTGCCCGGCACGGCCGGGGAGCGGTGGGGTACGGGGGCGGCGCGCGCGAATGGGGTCGATCGGCCGGTACATCTTCCGCACCACCCTCGGTGCCTTCCTGGTCGTCCTCGCCAGCGTCACAATGCTGATGTGGATGACGCAGGCGTTGCGCAACGTCGACCTGATGACCAATCAGGGGCAGACGATCCTGGTCTTCGTCGGCATCACCGGACTGATCATTCCTCTGCTCATTCTGTTGATTGCGCCGATCGC
>Ga0209798_10000977_pt1 | contig 17410 bp, 13 predicted proteins | sample DOMMetBare3Fresh_FD_187475 | JGI IMG/M metagenome (GOLD analysis project Ga0209798, IMG submission 187475) | Wetland sediment microbial communities from St. Louis River estuary, USA, under dissolved organic matter induced mercury methylation -... | ecosystem: Environmental > Aquatic >...
TGGGTGTTATGGGAGTGAACTCCGCCGTCGGAGAGCAGGCCGGAGAGGTGCAGTCTGCCACCGGCTGCCTTGACCTTGGCGAGGCAGTCGAGCAGGACCGGATTGGTAAAGAAGTCACCGTCCAGGATCGACTTGGTGACGCGGGTCAGCTCCTGATACACCACCCGCCCGGCGCCAAGATTGAGGTGGCCGACTTCCGAATTCCCCATCTGGCCGTCCGGCAGGCCGACCGCCATGCCGGAGGTCAGGATCTGGGTATGGGGGTAGTCATTCAGGTAACTGCTCAGGTTGGGGGTCTTGGCCAGGGCAACGGCGTTGTGGAGAGGGTTGGGGTTGATTCCCCAGCCATCCAGGATCATCAGCAGTAAAGGTTTTTTTGACATGTAATGCCTCCCGGTAACTATGTTAATTATAATAAATTATGCTGCCAGCAGATAGCGATCCCGCCCGCCATGTTTTGCGGCATAGAGTGCATCATCCACCTGTTTGAGGCAGTGATCGATATTCGTTCCTTGTTTGAACTCGCCGATCCCGGCACTCATGGTAACCGAGATAGTCTGATCCTCCCAAGGCACACGCACGTCCCGTACGGCGGCAAGCAGCTTCTCTGCCACTGAAACCGCCTTTTCCACACCTGTCTCCGGGAGCATGATCAAAAACTCTTCACCACCCCAGCGGCCACAGAAATCCTCATTACGAAGCGTACTACGCAACAAATCGGCGACCGTCCTGAGCACCTTGTCACCGGCACAGTGACCAAAGGTGTCGTTGATCGCTTTGAAATAATCGAGGTCACAGATCAAGAGCGAGAAGGTCGTGCCGTACCTTTTGGCCCGGCTCTGCTCCGCTTCCAGGCGGGCCATGATTTCCCAGCGGTTGGACAGCCCGGTAAGCAGATCGGTGCGGGCCACAATTTCCAGGCGTGCTTTGAAATCCATCAGTTGCGATTGATAGACATCGCTGATCGACATGGTTTTGGCAAAACGGCGCTGAAGTTTGGCGTAGCGGGAAATAATCTGTTCCAGCTCCGGCGCCACCGGGTTGCCATCAGCAACAGTGCGGCTATGCAGAGCCCGCATTTCGCTCAAGGCCGGGTCTTCGACCGGTTCATGTCCCTGCCGGGCGGCCTGCTTCTCTGCGGCTGCCTGGGTCTCAAGTTTTATCCGCCTGCTCAGCGGTACCCCCATCTGGTTGCAGGCGGTTTCGATACAATCGGGGCAGATGCCGTGGCTGAACATGATATCGGCATGGGTGCCGAAATAGGTTTCCAGCTTCTGCCAGTAGTTGTTATCGGCACGAACCTTTTTGCAGTACATGCAGATCGGCAACGCCACATCCTTGAGCTGGCGGTACTTGGCCGTGGTGTCTTCCAGGAGTTTCAGCGTATCCTTAAGCCGCGCCTGGTAGGAATCACTGATGGTCAAGGTTTTGTGAAGCTTGCGCTGCTGTTTGCGATATTCGGCAATCAATGCGGCATATTCGCCGGCAAGGTCGAGTGACGGAGCGTCAATATTGGCCAGAACCTGTTCGGCTCTGATCACGGTTTCATCATTTCTGGTCGGTTTGCGGCGTGTCATAACGTGCTCACTGCTCTACGGTAATAATCGAGAAAGGAAATGTCACCTCTTCCTTGAATTCTTCAGCAAGATCGAGAGAACGGGGGTTGTCATGGTCGTAACGCCAGACAATGTCAATGGTGATTCCTTTCTGATGCGCTTCCTCCAGCAGGTCCAGCAGATCCAGCATACATTTGGTACTGCTGCTGTTCATATAACTGACATTGATGTCCAGCCGCAGCCGGTTCTCAGCCGCCAGATACTCTTTGAACCAGATGCTGACCGGAGCATAGAACTCGAACGAATTCTCAGGATACGATTCACCCGAAATCGTCAAAACATGTTCTTTTGGATCATAACTGATCCGTGGCGTTGACTGGGATTGTGCTATATCAAGCATACGCATCATTGTTCCTCCTGGCCCTTGCAGCGCGAGCCCCGTGCGTTAAAAAATGTAGTAATCAGGCTTGTTGTATCTGCACCCTGAGCGTAAAAAACGAGAAGCGGTCATCGATGTCGCGAATGGAATATTCGAGTCCAAAGCCGGAGCGTTTGGCCATCTCCATCAAGCCGATCCCGGCTCCGAGCGATCCCGGTGGGAGTTCGCTACGTAACTGGCGGCGGATCTCTTTCTTCAGGCTCTCCTGGTCAAGAAGATTGATGTCGTCAATGCGGGAGGTGAGTTCCGTGATATCGTTCCGTAGTACCACATTGCCCGAAGTCACCACATAAACATCATCTTTTTTGGCAATCATGATGGTCGCGGAGCCGGTGTCGCCGGTCGGAATATCCCGTTTGGTCAAATAGTTGCGGGCATTCTGGGTCATTTCGATATACGCGGCAAAGACATCCTGCACTGCCACCCGGGCAATGTTTTCATTGGCCAGATGGTTTTTGATGGCGGTTCCCAACTCCTCGATAATGCTGTGGGAAAAGGGGCCGTTGAAACACATCATGATGCCGTCTTTCGAGAACTGCTCTCTCAGTTGGAAGAGATCCATCGTTGCCTCCGAGTATCACTGTTTTTTACAGACGAAAAGCGACCAGCGTCATATCATCCCGCTGAGGAAAATCTCCCTGATAGCTGGAGAGAGCCTGCGTGATTACCCCGGCTCTAGCCTTCATATCATATTCTGACGTTCCGGCCAAGAGAGCCCTGAACCGCTGCGAACCGAAACCGTAACCCTTTTCACCACCCGGCAGGTCGAGCAGGCCGTCGCTGGAGAGATAACAGCAGTCACCAGCCGTAATGGGCAGCTCATGGTTGTGATAGGTATAATCAAGCCGCGACCCTTTGTAGCCGACCCGCTGGTGATCACCCTTGATCTCTCTGACATCAGTCGATGATGCCAGGTAGAGCGACAGCCCGGCTCCGGCAAAAACCAGCCGACCGGAGTCCCGGTCAACCAGGCAGAGCGCAATATCAAGTCCGGCATCCACGTCCCGGAAATTCAGATTCTGACGTAAAACCCGGTTAAGCTCAGCCAGAATCCGGGCCGGATCGTCGTTGCAGACCATGTCTACCACATGATTGAGTACCGCGTTGACGGTCATGGTCATGAACGCCCCCGGCACGCCGTGACCGGTACAGTCGATCACAGCCACCAGGAAATGACCGGTAAACCGGCGCAGGTAATACAGGTCACCCCCTACCAGATCCTTGGGACGGTAGATGACAAAATTGTCGCCGAGGCAGCTGCGGCACAGTTCTTCATCAGGCAGAATCGAGCTCTGGATGATGCGGGCGTACTTGATACTCTCCATGATCCGGTTCTGTGATTCCTCCAGCATCCGGTTGGCGCTGGAAAGCTGGCAGGTGCGTTCCCTGACTTTATCCTCCAGATTGTTGGTGTGGTCAAGGATCATGGCCGTCATTCGATTGAATGAACCGCTCAATTCACCCAGCTCGTCCCTGCCGGTCACCGGAATGACGATATCATAACGTCCTCCGGCGACTTCCCGAGAGGCAACTGTCAGCCGGGTGAGCGGAGTCAGTACCATGCGGTTCATCAGCAGCGCCAGCGTGGCAATGACCAGCACGAACGAAAGCAGCATGATAGCAATTATCGGCAGAAAAGCCCGCATGCTGATGACCTGTGATACATCCACCAGCACCACATTGAACCAGCCGACCCCCTGTAAATATGAGATGGCTGCCAGGTAAACCTTGCCGCCGACCTGCACCGGAAAGGCTGCCACGTTGCTTTTGCTGTTCTTCAGGTCATTGATCCCCTGTTTCAGCTGTTCCCGTTCATCCGGAAGATCCATGAGACTGAATACGGTGATTTTTTCATCGTTGCTTCGGGCAGCCGCGTTGTGCTCGACAATGGAGCGGTCTTCGTGGGCCTGGATGATCCCGGCCTGATCGACCAGCATGGTTGAGAGTCCTTTTTCATGGGAAAAAACAATCTCGTGGAGAAAATCGGTAATAGTGATGCCGCTGCCGCAGATGCCGGTTTTCTCTCCCTGCTTCCCTTTCATGACCACATTGATCCATACCTTGCTCTGCTTCAAGGTGGCGTTGTAATCCAGATTCAAAGCATAGTCATCCTGGCTGCGCAATGCTTCAAAAAACCACTTGTCCGAAGGGTTGGAGGGCAACAGGAGCGACATTTCCACCCGTTCGTGCTGCTGGTCCCGATTATACACATAGTAGTGACCCGAAGCGGCCAGGGCAATGAAGAAACTCTTGTCTCGGTACAGCTTGCGATAGCTTTCCAGCTCCTCAAAGGCCTCCCGTTTGAGTTCCGGTTGCTCCTCATGCACCGACCAGTGCCGGAGGGAAGCATCGTCAGCCATCTTCCGGGCCAGTACGACTTCGCGATCAATCAGCGAAATGATCTTGTTCTTATCCAGCAGCGCTTGCTTGGTGGCAAATCGTAGCGCAAACCCCTTGATAATATTGTTGGAGCTGAAGTAAAAGGCGGAGAACATCGCCAGGCCGACGACCAGGGAGAGGATGACGATAACGAGGATGAATTTCGGTTTGAGACTATGAAACTGCATGGCTGACGTCCATCAATGGTGATACGGTTCACCATTCAGAATGGTAAACGCCCGGTAGATCTGCTCCAGCAGGAAGGCCCGCACCATCTGGTGGGTGAAGGTCATTCTGGAGAGCGCCAACAGCTTGCCCCGCTTACGGAATTCCTCGGAAAAACCGTAGGCGCCACCGATCACGAAGATCAGCTCGCCGACACCGCTGTCGCGCTGTTTGCCGACAAAGGAGGCCAGACCTGGGGAGTCCATCTGTTCTCCTCGCTCGTCCATTAACACCAAGGTCGCGCCGGGTGGTATCTGCTTCTCCAGCCGTTCGCACTCGCGGCGGCGCATCTCCTCGGCCTCGGCCCCCTTCTCGTCGCGGATATCTACCAGTTCAAGCGGTATATAGCGCCGGATGCGGCCGGAGTATTCCTCGATGGCATCCTTGACCCACGGATCACGGCTTTTGCCGACCCAGAGAACTTTCAGTTTCAAAAATCAGATTCCTTGCGGGCAGCGCTGATCTCGGCCGGTAGCTCCATTTTGGGTGCCATACCCCATAAACCGTCCAGGTCGTAATATTTGCGCAGTTGGTCGTGGAACACATGCACCAGCACATCGCCGTAATCCATGACGATCCATTTGCCGTCGGTGGCCCCTTCAATGTCATTGATCTTGCCGTATTTCTTCAGGCCGGTGCGGATGTTGTCGGCAATCGCCTGGTTCTGCTTGTCGGACGAACCGGAGATGATCACCAGGTAATCGGCAATGGTGGATACGCGGGAGATGTCGCGAACGCAGATGTCGTAGGCTTTTTTGTCGTAGGCGAGCTGGGCGCATTTCTGTGCCCGTTCCAGGGAGGTCAAGGTCGTTTTTGCGGCAGCGGCGTTGGTTTTTGGCATGTCAGGTATAGATCCTTTGCGTACGTAGATAGTCCTCCACGCTGGGAGGGACGAGCTGTGACAGCGGTTGCCCGGCGGCGGCGAGCGCCCGTATGTCGGTGGATGAAATGGGAAGTGGCGTTCCGGTCACAAAGCGTATGCCGGTGCCACAGGTATGAAGCAGGTGCCGTGTTTCGGAACTATACCTGAACTCGCCTCTGATAGCAACCGGCAGCGCCGCGAGCGGATCCGTAATCTCCCTCCCTGGCCGTTCCATCACGATCAGATGGCAGAGGCGCACCAGCTCGGCATAGCGGTGCCACAGACCAAGCTCCAGGAATGAATCGCTGCCGATGATGAAATGAAGTTGATCGTCGGGATAGAGCTGGCTCAGGCGGCTCAAGGTGTCGACCGAATACGACTTGCCGCTCCGCTCTCCCTCCACCAGTGAGAGCTGGAAGGCGGGATGTCCGGCAATCGCCAGCCGGACCATATGGCAGCGCTGCTCGAACGATACCGCACCGGCCAGTGGCTTGTGGGGCGGATCGTGGGCCGGAACAAACAGCACCAGGTCGAGTGCGCAGGCCGCCAGCGCCTCTTCTGCGCAGCGCAGATGAGCCAGGTGCGGCGGATTGAATGTACCTCCCAGAATACCGATCTTCATGATGCTGTATGTACCATAGAGTGATGGGCGCTGTAGACACTTTTTTCTCCGTGCAGCCGTGAAATAACCCGTTGTATTCAGGCACTCACCTTGTTACTATGACCTCCATTTTGCTCACAAGGAGAAGTTTGACCATGTCACAATTACGCGTTCGTTTTGCCCCCAGCCCAACCGGCTACCTTCACGTCGGTGGTGCCCGTACCGCCCTTTTCAACTGGCTTGAAGCAAAGAAACAGGGGGGAACCTTTATTCTGCGCATTGAAGATACGGATGTTGAACGTTCCACCAAGGAATCGGTGGATGCCATTCTGCAGGGGATGGAGTGGCTGGGACTCGACTGGGACGAAGGTCCATTTTATCAATCCACCAGTTTTGAGCTCTATAAGGAATACGTGCAGAAACTGGTTGATGACAGCAAAGCCTACAAATGTTACTGCACCGCCGAAGAACTGGAAACGAAGCGTAACCTGGCCATGGCGGAAGGGCGCAAGCCGAAGTACGACGGTACCTGCCGCGAGCGGAGCGATAATCCCGATGGGCCGTACGTGGTCCGTTTCCGTGCCCCCCAGGATGGTGAGGTGGCCTTTGACGATCTGATCAAAGGGCGGATCGCCTTTCCGGCCAGTGAGCTGGACGATCTAATCATACAGCGCACCGACGGCACGCCGACCTATAATTTCTGTGTGGTGATTGATGATGCCACCATGCAGATCACCACGGTTATCCGCGGCGATGACCATGTCAACAACACCCCACGCCAGATTCAGCTCTATCAGGCGCTCGGCTTTCCGGTTCCCCAGTTTGCTCACGTGCCGATGATCCTGGGGAGCGATAAAACCCGCCTTTCCAAACGTCACGGCGCTACCAGCGTCATGGCCTACCGCGACATGGGGTATCTGCCGGAAGCGTTGATCAACTACCTGGTGCGTCTCGGCTGGAGTAATGGCGATGACGAGATCTTCAGCCGGGAAGAGATGATCGAGAAGTTTGATATCAGGAATGTCGGCTGTTCTGCCAGCGTCTTCAATCCGGAGAAACTGAACTGGCTTAACGCGCATTACATCAAGGGGTGTGATCCGGAGCGGTTGGCAGACCTTTTGCTCCCCCACCTCTCCTCCCGTGGTGTCAGCACCCTCAACGGACCTGATCTGATGGTGGTGGCAGCCACACTCAAGGAGCGGGCCCAGACCCTGGAAGAGATGGCGGAACGGGCAGTCTTCTTTTACCAGGCGCCCGAGAGTTACGACGAAGCGGCACTGGCCAAATTCGAGAAAACGCACCTGGCAGCGGCCTATGACGCCGTGGTTGCCAAACTGTCAAGTGCCGCAGCCGAAACCGCTGCTGAATACGATGCGCTGTTCAAGGAAGTCTGCAGCGAAAACAGCTGGAAAATGCCCCAGGTGGGGCAGCCGGTCCGGATCGCGCTGTCTGGCGGAACCCAGGCTCCCGGAATTGGCGAGATAATACTGGCGCTTGGCAAGCAGGAGACGATCGAGCGGCTGCAGCGGGCCCGGCAGGTAGTGGCATAAATAGTAACCCCCCTCAGTCCCCCTTGTCAGGGGGGAAGCCTTTAAGCCTCCCCTGATAAGGGGAGGTTTGGAGGGGTTTGCTGCGAAAGATAATGAGTTATAAAGAGCCAGTCGCGTCAGGTCCGGCTCTGGCCGGCGATGCAGCGGGAGAGCTCCGTTGCCAGCTGGTCAATTGTGTACGGCTTCATCACGAAACCGGAAAAATCATGCTCGGTGTACTCGTTGGCGAAGCAGGTGTCGGAGTAGCCGCTGGAAACGATCAGCGGTACCTGCGGATCTTTGCTGCGGATCAAGGCCGCTGCCTCCTGTCCTCCCATCCCTCCCGGTATGGTCAAATCGAGAATGATGGCCGCATAAGGGCTCCCCTTTTCCAGCGCCTCGGCATGCAGGGTGACCGCGGCCGCCCCATCCGGGCACTCCTCAACAACGTATCCCAGCTCTTCCAGCATTGCCACCAGCAGTTCCCGGATCATCTCCTCATCGTCCATCACCAGGATTTTGCCACTTCCTGGTGGTGAACTGACCTGCTGCTCCGCCGCTGCGCTGCTGTCTGCTGCTTGCGCTGCTGCCGGAATCAGCAGGGTGAAACAGCTTCCCTCCCCTGGCCGGGATGTGGCCGTAACGCTGCCACCATGCCGTTTGATAATCGAGTAGACCGAGGCAAGTCCCAAACCGTTTCCTTCCGGCTTGGTGGTAAAATAGGGATCGAAGATCCTGGTCAGATGTTCCGGGGCGATCCCCACCCCCTGGTCGGTCACGCTGAACCGTACATAGCGTCCCGCTTGAATGTTCAGCGGGTCGTTGTCAGGGATTAACAGATTTTCGGCTACCACCATTACCTCACCTCCCTGCGGCATCGCCTGCCGGGCATTAATCAGCAGATTGTTGAGCACCTGACTGATCTGGCCGGCATCGGCGTCAAGTTGCCAGATCCCGGAAGGGCACTCCAGATTCCCCTTGACGTTTCCTCCCCGCAAGGCAAACGAAAGCGCCTCCCCAATCACCAGACCGGTATCCACCGCTTTGCGCAATGGCGCTCCTCCCCGGGCAAAGGTCAGCAGTTGCCGGGTCAGTTCGCCGGCCCGGCTGGCTGCCTTTTCGCACTCTGCCAGGCGCGTGCTGGCGCGGTGTTCCTCTCCCACCAGCATGCGGGCAAAAGAAACATTACCCAGAATACCGGTCAGGATGTTGTTGAAATCGTGGGCAATGCCGCCGGCCAGCAGCCCCAGCGATTCCAGTTTCTGGCCGCGCAGCTGCTCCTCCTCAAGGCGCTTGCGTTCACTGATGTCGCAGGCCAGAACCTGCATGGCCGGCTCGCCATGATAGCTGAGAGCGGTGGCCACCACCTCGACCTCCACGCTGTTGCCGTCCAGCCGCAGGAAGACCTCCTCCAGGCGGGGCACCGGCTGGCCGGAGCTATACGCTTCCCCGACACGGTTAGCCACTAAATTCCGGAAATCGGGGTGTACCCGCTCCAGGATCGGGGTGCCGATCAACTCGGCCGGCGTGGCAGCGCCGAGTAACCGGCAGCCGGCCGGATTGACAAAGACGAAATTCCCGTTCTGGTGCACATAAATGGCGTAGGGAGAAACTTCCACCAGATCGCGGTAGCGTTGCTTGCTCTCCCGCAGCGCATGCTCGGCCCGGCGTTTCTCCGTGATGTCCCGGGCAATCCCGAGTACACCGATCAACGTCCCCTGGGAGTCGCGCATGGGGGTCTTGATCGTTTCCAGCAGTTCGCTGTGACCGTCGTCGGCAAAGGTCACCAGCTCCTCGTTGAAACACGGTCCTCCGGCGGCGATCGCCTGGCGGTCATGTTCGCGGAAGAAATCGGCCAACTCCCGGGAGACAAAATCGTAGTCACTCTTACCCAGGATCTCCGTTTCAGAGGCGCCGAATAAACGTTCGAAACGGGCGTTGCAGGCCAGATAAACCCCGTCTGGATCCTTCAGCCAGAACAGGTCGGGGATGGTCTGCAGCAAGGTCCTCAACCGGACCTGCTCGTCTTTAAGAGCCTGCTGGGCCCGGTTGCGTTCGGTGATATCCCGTGCGATGCTGGAGATCTCAACCACCTTGCCGCTTTCATCGCGGTGGATGCTGATGGTCCAGAGTGTGTCAATGGAACGTCCGGATGAGTGCAGCTGGCGATTCTCGAAGCCTGCGCTTTCCCGGCCGCTGGCCAGCCAGCTGCGGAACTCTAGCGCGGTAGAGGGCTGGTCATCGGGATGAACGAACTCGAAGGCCGAACGGCCGATACACTCCTGGGGCGACAACCCCCAGAATTTGATTGAAGCCGGGTTGACAAACACGATTCGCCCGCTTGTATCGACCCTGCTAATCAGGTCATCGGTCTGCTCCACCACGCTCCGGTAACGCTTCTCGCCTGCTGCCAGTTCCGCCGTCCGCCTGGCCACCGCATGGCGCAGCATCAGGTTCCAGGCGATTAACAGTGTGATCAGGAGTCCGGCAGCTCCGCCGATCGAGGCGGCCTGCTTCCGTGAAACCATACCGGTGAGTTTGCTGCCGTACCATTTTTTGTCAATCTTACGGTAGGCGGCGGGAGAGATGGCGGCAAATCCTTTTTGAACCTGCTGGAGCAGCCGGCCATCTCCTTTTCTGACCGCCCGATGGAATTCACCGATGGCCAATGGTTCCGAGGTGCGGAACTGATCAGAGATGCCACTCTTGTTCAATAAATAGAGCGCCGGCGGTTTGTCGACCACAAATACATTGACCTTGTGCTCGGCGGCGGCCCGGATGATCGCCTCGTAGCTGGGAAACGTGACCAGCTGGGTGATGCCATGTTCCGTCAACAGATCGATGGCGGCATCGCCGGCTTTAACTGCCACCGGAAAACCTTTCAGCGAATCGATGTTGGTGATGCCGGAGATATCGTTACGGAAAAAAACCGGCACCTCGATCTTCTGGTAGCTGGGGGTAAAGTCAAACAGTTTCTGTCGCTCGCCGGTCGTGAAGATAGTGTCGATCACGTCAAACTCCCCTGCTTTCATGCGCCGCAGAGCCTCACCCCACTCCATGGCATGCAGTTCGACCCGGGCGCCGCTCTGCTGTTCCCAGAGCCGCCACTGATCCACCAGGATCCCTTGCAGGTTGCCGTGGTCGTCGAGAAAGGCGAAGGGGGGATAATTGTTATCCATCACAACCGTGACCGGGCGATCCGGCGCTTGGCCGCCATAGGCAGGGAGGGTGCAGAGCAGCAGGGAAATCAGCAGCAACAACAGTTTGAAGCGGTAGAGACGGGAAGCGGTCATGGTTCCCCCGATGACGTGATCAATAATTAATGCAACCGCACCGACACGATCTTTGAAGCGCCCGGCTCTTCCATGGTGATGCCGTAGAGCGTGTCAGCCACCTGCATGGTCGCCTTGTTGTGGGTGATGATGATGAACTGTGATATGGCGCTCATCTCCCGTACCATGTCGTTGAAACGGCCGATGTTGGCGTCATCCAGCGGCGCATCCACCTCATCCAGCAGGCAGAAGGGGGTCGGCTTGATCAGGAAGATCGAGAAGATCAGGGCCACGGCAGTCAACGCCTTTTCTCCCCCCGAGAGGAGCATCACGTTCTGCAGCTTCTTCCCCGGTGGCTGAACGATGATGTCAATCCCCGATTCCAGCAGATCTTCCTCGTTGGTCAGGCGCAGCTCGGCACAGCCGCCACAGAACAGCCGGGGAAAGACTTCCTTGAACTTGGCGTTGACCAGTTCGAAGGTTTCCTGAAAACGCTGGCGGGTGGTGCGGTTGATGCGCTGAATCGCCTGCTGCAGGCTGTGCAGCGATTCCTCCAGATCATCTTTCTGGGAGGAGAGAAAATTGAAGCGCTCTTCCATCCCGGCGTATTCCTCGATTGCCATCAGGTTGACTTCTCCCAGCTCGTCCAGTTTCCCCTGCAACTCGTTACGGCGCGCCTCACGCTGCTGCGGATCAAAGGAGATCGCCTCCAGCCGGGCCACCGCTTCCTGAATCGGGATCCGCGAGCGTTCCTGCACCCCCTGCTCACATAACTCGGCCTGCAGGGAAACGGTGGAAAAGCTGACTGACAGCTCGGAATGGGTACGGCGCAGCAGATCGATCTCATCGCGCAGCCCTTTTAGTCCGGTCTCAATCGTTGCTTGCCGTGCCGTGCTCAGTTCGTAGGTTTCACGCGCCTGCTGCAGATGCTGCTCCACGGTCAGCTGGGTGGCGAGCAACGCTTCCAGCGCCTGGTTGTCGGCTGCAATCGCCGCAGCCACCGTTTCCAGTTCGGTCGCTGACTTTTCCCGGTCGATGGCCAGGCTGCTGCGCCGCTCGGTAATCTGCCGCACCTGCTGCTGCAGATCGATAATGCCGCGCAGGTGGGCTTCGTGTTGCTCACGCACGGTTGCAACCTGTACCCGCACGTTGGTCACCTTCTCGCGGGTGACGGCCAGCTGGCTGCGATCGGCCTCCAGCTCGCTTTTCAGGCGGTTGACCTGCTGCTCCAGTCCGGCTGCAGCCTGGTTGGCCGCTGCCATGGCGCTGGCCGCCTGACTGATTTCGGTTTGCAGCTGTTCCTGCTCTTCAGCCAGGGTGTCGTTTTCCAGTTCCTGGACGCTCTGTCGATCAAGGATGCGGGCCACATCATCCTCGATCTGCTGGCGATCCTTGGTAAGCCCGGTCAGCGCCAGTTCGGCCTGATGCAGCTGTGCGGCCACCTGTTTCAGGGTGGCGGCCACTTCCTGTGATTGTCGGCGCAATGTTTCCCGTTCGGCGCTGAAGCGTGACAACTCCTGTTCCAGGGTGGTCACGCGCTGCTCCAGTTCCCGGATCTCGCGCTTCTTATGAATAATCCCTCCCTGCAGCTGCTCGCCGGAACCACCGGTGATGATGCCGCCGGCGGTGACGAGCTCTCCCTGGCGGGTAACCGTGGTCAGGCCGGGATGTGCTGTTGCCAGCATCACCCCCTGCTCAAGGGAATCGACCACCACCACGGAAGCAATCAGCGCCTGCAGCAGGCCGGCGGTGGTTCCGGTGAACTGCACCTGCTCGGCCAGTGAAATCGCTCCCTCAACCTTGGCCGGCAACGGCGCTGTGACGGTCAGCGGCAGAGCAAAGAGTGCCCGTCCCCCCTTGCTGCTGCGCAAGAAGTCGAGGCATTGCAGGGCATCCTGTTGATTGTGGCAGACCAGCGCCTGCAGTTTATCGGCCAACACCGCTTCCATGGCCGCCTCGAACTCGGCCGGCGCCTGGATGGCGTCGGCCAGCACCCCGTCGAACAGCGGGCGCAGCTCCTTGGACTTCATCAGGTTCTTGACTCCCTGGCCAAAACCGGCAAATTGAGCCTCCAGTTCTTTCAGGGAATGCAGGCGGGATGATGAGCGGTTGAGATCGTCCCGCACGGTTTGCCATTGTTTCTCAACCTCCGGCAAGCGCCGGTTCAGCTCGGTTTCCTGCTGCCGCAAGGCGGCCTGTTCGACCCGCGCCAGTTCCTGATCTTCCTGCTTTTGCCGTAACGCCAGCTCGCATTCTCCCCGCCGGCCGTTGGTGGCTGCCAGCCGTTCCGCCAGCTGCGCCGCTTCGCGACCGTTGCGCAGGATCCGCTCCGTCAGCTGGGTCAAGCGCTTGCTGCTGTTTTCATGGCGTGTTCGCAACTGGGCGCTTTCCGACAAGCGGTTGAACAGCTCCTTGCGCCCGCTTTCCAGCTGGCGGGCTCGTTCTTCCTCCCGTTGCTGCTGTTCCGCCAGTGCTCCCTCCTGACGGATCAGCTCTTCCTCCAGGGAGGTGGTATCGGTGCTGGATGATGTTTTGCGCAGCTCCAGGTTTTCCTGCTTTGCTTCGCATTCCCGCAGGCGGGTATCCAGTTCGGTTGCTTCGCTAGCCAGCCGTTCCAGCTGTGCCGTCAGTGTCTGTTGTTCCTTGCGGCGGAACTGGAGCCGGTTTTCGGCGGTGTTGAATTCACTCTTGATGCGATAGATTTCTTCCTGGGCCGTATTCAACCCTTTTTCAGCTTCCAGTACGGTCAGCCGGATCTGTTCCCCATCCGTATCGGTGGTGGCGAGGGCGGTCTCCAGTTCGTTCAGCCGTTGCTGGGTGGCAAACATTTCCAGGGCGGTTTTCTGGCTCTGCTTCACCAGGTCGAGATAATTGCGGGCAGTGAACATCAGGTCAATTTCACGCACTTCATCGCGGAATTCCCGGAATTTCTCCGCTTTTTTGGCCTGGCGCTGCAGGGAGGAGAGTTGCCGGCGGATTTCCCCCAGCACATCGGCCAGACGGGTCAGGTTCAGCCGGGTGCTCTCGATCTTCTTCAGCGCCAACTGTTTGCGTGCCTTGAATTTGGTAACTCCGGCTGCTTCTTCGATCAGAAAGCGGCGCTCTTCCGGTCGCGAATGGAGGATCTGGCCGATCTTCCCCTGTTCGATGATCGAATAGGCGCGGGTTCCGACGCCCGTATCCATGAACAGTTCCGTGATATCGAGCAAGCGGCAGGGGGTCTTGTTGATCAGATAGTCGCTGTCGCCGTTACGGTACAGGCGGCGGGTCAGCTGGATTTCGGCATAGTCCAGGTACTTGGCCGGTGCCCGGCCATCCTCGGTGGAAAAGGTCAGGGTGACTTCCGCCAGTCCCAGCGGCTTGCGTGTTTCGCTCCCGGCAAAGATCACATCCTCCATCGCCTTGCCGCGCAGATGCTTGGCGGACTGCTCCCCCATGCACCAGCGGATGGCATCCACGATGTTGGATTTGCCGCAGCCGTTGGGGCCGACCACGCCGGTCACCGGCTGCTGGAAATCGAGCAGTACCTGGTCGGCAAAGGATTTAAACCCGGATATTTCAAGTCGTTTTATTTTCATAGTGTTCTAGTATAGTATGGCCTGTTATGGTAGTGGAGCTTTGAGTGCGGAGATGTCGTCACTGTATTGTAGGTCAGCGCGGGAACCCGGATCCGAAGTGCCGGATCAAGCGGGGAAATCAATATCATTCAGGCCGTATTCAGTCAATATATAGTCTCAGTTTCAACCGGCGGGAATTCTAAAACAGGACTGTTTTTTGCTGCGCCTAAAAGCAGGTGCGGCACGGCTGCTGCAGTTGCTGGGCAAATTATCCGGTTTTGCGTATAAAACAGGATTAGTGGATCTGCCGGGCTGCTCTCGCTGTTTATTGATACTAAAATAGTACCGTTTGGCACAAGATGTTAAATTACCTTGCTTCTTGAAGCGTAATTTGTTAAGTCTCTGGAAAATACGGCCCAAAAAGAATTTTATTTTGTCGTCGTTACCAGGGTGAAAGCCCGGTTGTTATGGTCGGTCGGTGATGTCGCTGCTTTAGTGATAGTAAAAAGGTGTTCCCGTGAAAAAGAAAAAAATGATCTTATCCCAGGAGACGATGGATGTCGACTTTGTACGCAAGGTCGAAGCGCTCTCCGGTACCTCGGTGCGCCGTTGTTTCCAATGCGGCAAATGCTCCGCCGGTTGCCCCATGGCCACCTTCATGGAACACCCCCCCAACCGGGTGGTGCGCCTGCTGCAGCTGGGGCAGTGGCAACGGATCCTGGCCGGCCGCTCGATCTGGTACTGCGCCTCCTGCGAAACCTGCACCACCCGCTGCCCCAACCGGGTTCATCTCGCCTCGATCATGGACGCCCTGCGCAAGCTCTCCTGGGATGCGGAAGGCGCGTCCAAGGAAAGCTACGTGCAGCTGGCCAACAAACTGTTCCTGGAGAACATCCGCAGCTATGGACGCCAGTACGAAATGCGGCTGGCGGCGGTCTTTAACGTCAAATCCGGCCAGTTCCTGAAAGACCTGATGCTCGGCCCCAAACTGCTGGCCAAGGGTAAACTCAAGATGTTCCACAAGAAAAACAGGAACCTGCCGGAAATCGAAAAGATCTTCAGCCGCATAGAAACCATGAGGAAAAACGGCGAAGCGCTGTAAAAGGCAGTTAGAGAGTTCATGGAGTTGAGGAGTTGAGAGTTAAACTCCATAAACCCATAAACCCATTAACTCATGTAACTCTATAAACTCAAAGAACTCTATGAACTCTATGAACTCAAAACTCTCATATTCCTATTATCCCGGTTGTTCCCTGCATGCCTCGGCCGGTGAATACGACCTCTCCACCCGCGAGCTGTTCAAGGCGCTCGCGATCGGCCTGACCGAAGTCCCGGACTGGTTTTGCTGTGGCGCCACCCCGGCCCACAACGTGGACGAATTGCTGTCGCTCTCCCTGTGCGCCAAGAACCTGGAACTGGCCGAACAGATCCCGGGTGATCTGGCCGTTGCCTGTGCTGCCTGCTTCTCGCGTCTCAAGACCACCCAGCATGTGCTGGGTGAGAGCGAGGTCAAGCGCAAGCAGGTGGAGAAGGCAATTGATGCCCCGGTCAAGCTGGAGAGCAAGGTCAAGCATTTGCTGGAGATCCTGGCCAAAGATCTGGGGCTGGAACAGCTGGCCGCCAGGGTCAGCAAACCGCTGGCAGGGCTCAAGGTTGCCTGCTATTACGGCTGCCTGCTGACCCGCCCCACGGATGTTCCCAACCTGGATTGCGTGGAAGCCCCGACCATCATGGAACAGGTGGTGGCAGCGGCCGGTGCCGAAACCGTCGCCTGGACGCACCGTCTGGAATGCTGCGGCGCCAACTTCACCCTCTCCCGTCCCGGTGTGGTGATCCAGTTGACCAACGCCATCCTGGATTCGGCCAAGGCGGCCGGCGCCGACTGCATCATGGTCGGCTGTCCCCTCTGCCACGGCAATCTGGATATCCGTCAGAAAGAGATCGAAGGGGTCTACCAGGTGAAATACGGTCTGCCGGTTTTCTACCTGACCCAACTGGTCGGACTGGCGGTCGGACTCACGCCGGATAAACTCGGACTGGAGGCGATGATCGTCAACCCGCTGCCGTTGCTGAAAGAGAAAGGATTGCTCTGATGAAACCGTTACACTGCCTGGTGGTCGATGATGATGAGTTGGGGCGTGAACTGCTGATACTGAATCTGCATGACATAGCCCGCTGCGATACGGCAGTCAATGGGCGCGAGGCGGTGGAAAAATTCACCCTCGCCCTTGACAGCGTACCCTATGATCTGATCCTGCTGGATATCATCATGCCGGAGATGGACGGGCATGAGGCGGCCAAGGCGATTCGCCGCCTGGAGCAGGAACGGGGGATTCCGATCGACCAGGGGGTCAACATCGTTGTCCTCTCCAGCCTGAATACCCCCAAGGATATTATCCAGTCCTACATCTCGGCCCAGTCGGCGGCCCATCTGGTCAAACCGGTCAAGCCGGAGAAGCTGATGAAAACGCTCAAACAACTGGGATTGATTGAATAAGCACAATATAAAAGGAATAATAGATGTCCAGAATCGGCGTATTCATCTGCCACTGTGGCGAGAACATCTCCCGGACAATTGATGTGGAACGGGTGGCGCGGGAAGTGGGGCAGTTGCCCGGTGTCGCTTTCTCCACCGACTATAAATACATGTGCTCCGATCCGGGACAGAACCTGCTCAAAAAGGCGATCCAGGAGCAAAGACTCTCCCACGTGGTGGTGGCGGCCTGCTCGCCGCGCATGCACGAGCGGACCTTCCGCAAGGCGGTTGAAGCGGCCGGGCTGAATCCGTTCCTGTGCGAGATGGCAAACATCCGTGAGCACTGTTCCTGGGTCCACGAGAACAGGGAAGAGGCGACTGTCAAGGCGGTGGAGATCGTTGGCATGATGGTGGAGAGGGTCAAGAAGAACCGGGTGCTGCCGGCCATCACCGTACCGGTCACCAAACGCTCTTTGGTGATCGGCGGCGGTATTGCCGGGATCCAGGCTGCCCT
>Ga0209798_10000978_pt1 | contig 17399 bp, 15 predicted proteins | sample DOMMetBare3Fresh_FD_187475 | JGI IMG/M metagenome (GOLD analysis project Ga0209798, IMG submission 187475) | Wetland sediment microbial communities from St. Louis River estuary, USA, under dissolved organic matter induced mercury methylation -... | ecosystem: Environmental > Aquatic >...
AGTACCTGACGAAGGGCGACAAGGCCAAGGAGCTCACCCTCAACGAGTTCCGCGATCGCGTCGGCCAGGACGCGGTCGCCACCGCCACCATCAAGGACCGGTCCCATGAGGTCTCCGGCGAGCTGGTGGATGGCGAGAAGTACACCGTTGCCTACCCGCAGGAGTTCGCCGACGAGCTGGCCATCGAGATCGGGGACGCCCGGCCAGCCATCGAGCTGAAGGTCGACCAGCAGGAAGACTCGATCTGGACCTCCCTGCTGTTCAGCTTGCTGCCCATGGTGATCCTGTTCGGGTTGTTCCTGTTCGTCATCAACTCGATGCAGGGCGGCGGCAGCAAGGTGATGCAGTTCGGGAAGGCGAAGGCCCGGCAGGTGTCGAAGGACGAGCCGAAGGTCACCTTCGCCGACGTGGCCGGCTGTGACGAAGCCGTCGAGGAGCTACAGGAGATCAAGGACTTCTTGCAGAGCCCCGCCCGCTTCCAGGCCATCGGTGCCAAGATCCCCAAGGGCGTGCTGCTCTACGGGCCTCCTGGCACCGGCAAGACCCTGCTGGCTCGGGCGGTGGCCGGTGAGGCGGGCGTGCCCTTCTTCTCCATCTCGGGCTCCGACTTCGTGGAGATGTTCGTGGGGGTGGGCGCCAGCCGGGTGCGTGATCTCTTCGAGCAGGCCAAGGCCGCCGCGCCCTCGATCATCTTCGTAGACGAGATCGACGCCGTCGGTCGCCATCGTGGCGCCGGCCTCGGCGGCGGTCACGACGAGCGGGAGCAGACCCTCAACCAGATGCTGGTCGAGATGGACGGCTTCGACGCCCGGACAGGGGTGATCCTCATCGCCGCCTCCAACCGCCCGGACATCCTCGATCCTGCCCTCCTCCGCCCGGGCCGCTTCGACCGCCAGATCGTGGTCGACCGGCCCGACCTCGAAGGGCGCAAGGGCATCCTCGAGGTGCATGCCAAGGGCAAGCCCCTCGAGTCCAACGTCCGCCTGGACGTGCTGGCCCGCCGCACCCCCGGGTTCACCGGCGCCGATCTGGCCAACCTCATGAACGAGGCCGCCCTGCTGGCGGCCCGTCGGAACCTGCAGCTCATCGGCCACGCCGAGCTGGAGGCGGCCATCGACCGCGTGATGGCCGGGCCCGAGCGCAAGAACCGGATCATGAGCGAGAAGGAGAAGCTCACGATCGCCTATCACGAGGCCGGCCACGCCCTGGTCGGCCATGTCCTCGAGGGCACCGACCCCATCCACAAGGTCTCGATCGTCGCCAGGGGCCGGGCCCTGGGCTGGACGCTCGCCCTGCCGACCGAGGACAAGTACCTCCGCACGCGCGGCGAGCTCGAGGACACGATGGCCATGCTGCTGGGTGGGCGCACCGCCGAAGAGCTCGTGTTCGGCGAGATCACCACGGGCGCGTCCGACGACATCGAGCGCGGGACCGACATCGCCCGAGGCATGGTCACCCAGTACGGCATGAGCGACAAGCTCGGCCCACAGCAGCTGGGCAAGGTCAAGGGCGAGGTGTTCCTCGGGCGGGAGATGGGCCACGAGGCCGATTACTCACCCGAGGTGGCGGCGCTGGTCGACAGCGAGGTGCGGGGCCTCATCGACACGGCCCACGACCGGGCCCGGGCCATCCTCTCCACGCACCGCGCCACGCTCGACGTGCTGGCAACCGCGCTGGTCGAGAAGGAGACCCTCGAGGACTCTGACCTGGCGGCGATCTTCGGGCCGCTCGACAAGGGCACCGGGCACCCGCGTCCTGACGCCGTGCCCGCGGAGATCCCCGTCCCTCAGGCGCCCGAGCTGGTGGGCGCGGGTGCCACGGTGGTCGAGGCCCAACCGGTCAACCAGCCGGCCGGTCAGCCCGTCACCGAGCCGGTGCCGGTCAAGCAGCGGTGGTGGAAGCGCGCGGGTGTGCGCGCGCCGCGGCCGAGCGGCACCTGAGCCGCATGGCCCGCGAGCGACCCGCCATCGCCACCCCGATGGATCTGCCCCGCATCGAGCGAGCCGTGCGGGAGATCCTGGAGGCGATCGGCGAGGATGCCGACCGTGACGGGCTCAAGGACACCCCGACGCGGGTGGCCCGGATGTATGCCGAGGTGGCGTCGGGTCTGCACGAGGACCCGTCCGAGCACCTCACCGTCACCTTCGAGTCGAGCCACGACGAGATGGTGATGGTCCGCGACATCCCGCTCTACTCGCTCTGCGAGCACCACCTGGTCCCGTTCAGTGGGAAGGCGCATGTCGCGTACATCCCCGGCAAGGACGGTCGCATCACCGGCCTCTCGAAGATCGCGCGGCTGGTGGACGGCTACAGCCGCCGTCCACAGGTTCAGGAGCAGCTGACCGTGCAGATCGCCGATGCCATGGAGCTCACGCTCGGGCCGCGAGGCGTGATGGTGGTCATCGAGGCCGAGCACCTCTGCATGGCGATGCGCGGTGTGCAGAAGGCGGGCACCACCACCGTCACCTCGGCGGTGCGAGGGCTGTTCCGAGCGAACATCGCCACCCGTGAAGAGGCCATGCGCTTCATCACCGGCCGCGGCTGAGGGTCCCGACGCCAGCAGGAGAGGCTGGGAGGCACGCAAAGGGCCCTGAAGACCCCGAACGGGTGCGGGATCGGCATCGTAGACTGCACCGGTGCTCCAGCGTCCTCTCGTGATGGGTGTCATCAACGTGACCCCGGACTCCTTCTCGGACGGTGGGCAGCTCCCGGACGCCGTCACCGCCATCGCCCACGGCCACCGCCTTCTCGCCGACGGCGCAGACTGGCTCGACGTCGGGGGCGAGTCCACCCGTCCCGGCGCTGCGCCCGTGCCCGAACGGGAGGAGCTGACCCGGGTCATCCCGGTGATCGAGGCGCTGGTGGCCGACGGAGCGCGGGTGTCGATCGACACCCGCAAGCCGGCCGTCGCTCGAGCCGCGGTGGCGGCCGGAGCCACGTTGCTGAACGACGTGGGTGCCTCCCTCGGGGCCTTGGCGGCCGAGCTGGGTGTTGGATGGGCCGGCATGCACATGCAAGGCGAGCCCGCCACGATGCAGCGCGAGCCCCACTACGACGACGTGGTGGCGGAGGTCATCGACCTGCTGGTCACCCGGGCGGAAGCGGCGCGGGCGGCTGGAGCTCCAGAGGTGTGGATCGATCCCGGCATCGGGTTCGGCAAGACCCACGACCACAACCTCACGCTGCTCGCCCACCTCGATGCCTTCGTCGCCACGGGGTTCCCGGTGCTCGTCGGCACCAGCCGCAAGGCGTTCCTCGGCGCCCTGCTCGGCCGCTCCGACGGCAGCGAAGGGTCGACTCCGGTCGGCGACCGCCTCGAGGGGTCGCTGGCCAGCGCCACCTGGGCCATGGCCTGCGGCGCCGCCATGGTCCGGGCCCACGACGTGCGCGCCACCGTCCACGCCGCACTGGTCATCGGCGGCCACATCACCAAGGACGCCGCATGAGCGGCGCCACAGCGAGGGAGCACGAGCCGTGCCGTTGAAGGGCAAGTGGGCACAGGGGATCCGGCCGCGGAACTTCGCGTGGATCCTGAAGGACAAGCTGGCCGTGTGCGAGCGGCCGGGCGGCTACGGAGCCAACCACCGTCGCGTGCGCCGACAGGAGGAGATCATCTGGATCCGTGAGCAGGGGTTCACCTGCGTGGTCACGCTGATCCCGTCGCCGCACAACCTCCACAACTACGACGAGCTCGGCGTGAAGTGGCGCCACCTCCCGTTTGGCCCGCACGACGACGCGCACACGGTCATCAAGACGCTGTTCCCCGAGCTGGCCGCGATGCTGGCGGCTGGCGGCAAGGTTCTCGTCCATCAGGACGAGCTGTCGGACCGGGTGGCCGGGTTGATGGCGGGCTACCTGCTGTGGGCGGAGGTGGTGCCGATGGCGCCGCAGGCCACCTCGGTGGTCGAGCGCCTCCTCTCCCGCCAGATGGGTCCGCTGGGGCGCGACCTCGTCGCCATGGCCGCCACGATCCCGCAGTAGCAACGTGGCCGCGGATGATGTGATCGAGCTGCGCGGGCTACGCCTGTCGGGGGTGGTGGGCGTGCTGCCCCACGAGCAGGCCCAGCCCCAGCCCCTCGAGCTCGACCTCGACATCCACCTCGACCTCGCGACCGCGGGCCGGAGCGACGAGCTCGGTGACACGGTCGACTACGGAGCGCTCTGCGCGGCCGCCGAGCTGGTGGTGACCTCCACCAGCTACGCCCTGCTCGAGGCGTTGGTCGAGCACCTGGCCGGCGCGTTGCTGGCCGCAGACGCGCGCATCGAGGCCGTGACGGTCTCCGTGCGCAAGCTGCGGCCGCCCGTGGCTCAGCAGCTGACCACCTCAGGCGTGCGCATCACCCGGGCACGCTGATGACCCGGGCCTTTCTCGGGCTGGGATCCAACCTCGGCGACCGGGTCGCTCTGCTGCAGGCCGCCGTGGCGGCCCTGCCCGATGTTGTAGCGGTGTCGCCGGTCTACGAGACAGACCCGGTGGGCGGACCCGACGACCAGGGGGCTTACCTCAACCTCGTGGTCCAGCTCGACACCTCGCTCGGTCCCCGTGAGCTCCTCGAGGTGGGTCGGGCTCTCGAAGCCGATGCGGGGAGGGTGCGGGTGTTGCGCTGGGGTCCCCGCACGCTCGACGTGGACGTGCTCTGGGTGGACGGGCGCGAGGTGGATGAACCGGACCTGCAGGTGCCCCATCCCCGGCTCCGGGCGCGACGCTTCGTGCTGGCCCCCCTGGCCGACCTGGCACCCGACCTCGTCACCGCCCACGAGATCGCCGCCGCCGCCGGTGAGGTCCGGGTCGTGGGCGACCTCGGCGACCTGGACAGCGAGTCCCGAGCATGACCCGTGTGCGCATCATCGGGCCCGGGCGGGCCGGCACGTCGTTGGCGACGGCCCTGTCCCGAGCGGGGTGGACCGTGCTGCCGCTCCTGGGCCGGGTCGACGACCTCGCAGGAGCGGCGGCGGACACCGACCTCCTGCTGATCGCCACGCCTGACCAGGTCATCGCGGCCGTGGCCGCGGCCGTCGAGCCCTCGGATCAAGCCGTCGTGGCCCACGTCTCCGGCTCGGTCGGGCTGCGGCCGCTCGCCGGCCACCCGCGTCGGGCCGTCCTCCACCCGCTGGTGGCGCTGCCCGACGCCGAGCGGGGCGCCGAGCGCCTCGTAGGCGCCTGGTTCGGACTGGCCGAGGCCGGTGACCCGATGGTGGCGGAGGTCGTGGCCAGCTTGCGCGGGCGGGTGGTGACGGTGGCCGAGACGGCCTGGCCGCGCTACCACGCGGCCGCGGTCATCGCCTCCAACCACCTCGTCGCCCTGCTCGGGCAGGCGGAGCGGGTGGCAGCCAGCGTGGGGGCCCCGATGGAAGCGTTCCTCGACCTGGCGCGAGGCAGCCTGGCCGACGTGGCCGCCCTGGGCCCGCGGGCGGCGCTCACCGGGCCCGTGCGCCGCGGTGACACTGCCACCGTGGCCCGTCACCTCGACGCCCTTCCCCCGGAAGAGCGCCCGGCCTACGAGGCCATGGCGCGGGAAGCGGGCCGGCTGTGCCCCTGACCACGGTCACCACCATCGTCGAGCTGCGGCATGCGCTCGACGCGGCGCGCGCGGCGGGGCAGCGGGTGGGGTTCGTGCCCACCATGGGCTACCTGCACGCGGGCCACGCTGCGCTGATGGCCGCCGCCCGCGTGGACACCGACGTGGTGGTGACCTCGGTCTTCGTGAACCCCTTGCAGTTCGGGCCGAACGAGGATCTCGACGCCTACCCGCGGGACCTCCCGGCCGACACGGCCCTGGCGGAGGCGGAGGGGGTCGACCTGCTCTTCGTGCCCGCTACCGCCGAGATGTACCCGGACGGCAGCGTGCGCACCACGGTGACCGTGGCCGAGGTGTCCGCCCCGCTCGAAGGACGTTCCCGCCCCACCCACTTCGCCGGCGTGGCCACGGTGGTGGCCAAGCTCTTCGCCATCGTGGGGCCCTGTGCCGCCTACTTCGGGGAGAAGGACTTCCAGCAGGTGGCGGTGGTGCGCCGGATGGTCAGCGACCTGTCGCTGCCCGTGGAGGTGGTGGCGTGCGCCACCGTGCGGGAGTCCGACGGGCTGGCCCTGTCCAGCCGCAACGCCTATCTCACAGCCGACGAGCGCGCTGCGGCGCCAGTCGTCCACCGGGCCCTCCAGGCGGGGCGAGCCGCCGTCGAGGCAGGGGAGCGGAGCGCCGCTGCGGTCCGATCGGTGATGACCGAGGTGATCGGGGCGGAGCCACGGGCCGATCTCGACTACGCCGAGGTGGTCGACGCCGCCACCCTCCAGGTGGTCGACCCCTTGGTGGGTGAGCTCCGACTGCTGGCCGCCGTTCGGTTCGGCCGGGCTCGGCTCATCGACAACGTCGGCGCGCACGTACTGCCCGTGGTCGGCTAGACCAGCGCCTCCATGGCTGATCTCGACCTACTGGTGCTCGGGTCCGGGGTGGCCGGGCTGTCGGCCGCGGTGCGGGCAGCGGAGATCCACGGCATGCGCGTGGGGGTGCTCACCAAGGCCGAGCTCCAACAGGCCACCACGCGCTGGGCGCAAGGCGGCGTGGCCGCGGTGCTCGGCGGCGACCCCGACTCCACCGACCTGCACCTGGCTGACACGCTGTCGGCCGGTGCAGGCCTCTGCGACGTGGACGCCGTGCGGGTGCTGGTCGACGAGGGGCCGGTACGGGTGAACGAGCTCATCGCCCTCGGTGCTTCGTTCGATCGCGACGCTGACGGGAAGCTCCTGCTGGCGCGCGAAGGAGGTCACTCGCTGCCTCGCATCGTGCACGCCGGCGGCGCCGCCACCGGCGTGGAGATCGAGCGCACCCTCGTGGACGCGGTGCGGGCTGAGGTATCGGCCGTCTACGAGAGCTCCTTCGCCCTCGACCTCATCGTCGAGGGCGGCCGCTGCCGTGGCGTGGTGGCCTCGGCGCCGGACGGCCAGCGCACCGAGGTGCGCGCCCGGCACGTGCTCGTGGCCACGGGGGGCTACGGCCAGCTGTTCGCGGTCACCACCAACCCCCACGAGGCAACGGGTGATGGTGTGGCCATGGCTCTGCGGGCGGGCGTGGCGGTGGCCGACGTCGAGTTCGAGCAGTTCCATCCCACCGCCCTGCACCATCCGGCCATGCCGAGGCCGCTGCTCTCGGAGGCGCTTCGGGGCCACGGTGCGCTGCTGCGGGACAGGGACGGCGCTCGGTTCGTGGATGAGATGCTGTCGCGGGACAAGGTGAGCCGGGCCATCAGCGCCAAGATGCTCGAGCAGGGGATGGAGCACCTCTGGCTCGACGCCACGGGGCTGGAGAGCTTCGCCCTGCGGTTCCCCACGATCATGGCGGAGCTGACCGCTGTCGGCCTCGACCCCGCCACCGACTGGCTGCCGATCGCGCCGGCCGCCCACTACAGCTGCGGCGGCATCCTGGCTGATCTCGACGGCGCGTCCTCGCTCCCAGGGCTCTGGGTGGCGGGTGAAGCTGGCTGCAACGGCGTGATGGGGGCCAACCGGCTGGCTTCCAACTCGCTGCTCGACGGCATGGTGTTCGGACCGCGCGTGGTGGAGGCGATCGAACGGGGCGTCGATGGCCCCACCGCCACAGGTGCCATGCGCTCGCGGCTCGGTGGGGGCGACATCGGGGGGTGCGCCCTTGAGCTGCCAGCGTCCACTGACGGCGTGCTGTCGAGCCGCGAGGAGCTGCAGCGCACGATGACCGCGCAGGCCGGCGTGCTCCGGTCGGCGGCGTCTCTCGATCTGGCCGCCAAGGCCTGTGCGGGCACAGTGATGGGGGATGACCCGGCGGCGTGGGAGCTGCGGAACCTGGCCACCGTCGGTCGTGCCCTGTGCGCTGCGGCGCAGGCCCGGGAGGAGAGCCGGGGCGCCCACACCCGCACCGACCACGAGGCACAGCGCGACGATCTGCGCCTTCGGTTCGTCGTTGGGGGCTGAGGCTCGCGGTCCTGTCCCGTCGCTAACCTCGACGGCATGACGGACTCCGGCAACCCGGCCAGCTGGCACCCTGACCCCTTCGGGCGACACGAGCTGCGCTACTGGAATGGTTCCCAGTGGACCGAGCACGTGTCGTCGCACGGTCGCCAGTCGGTCGACCCGCCGGTGGGCGGCAGCGCGATCCCCACCACGAGCCGGCCCCCCGAGAAGATCGTGGGTGACGTCGCCCGCACCGGCGCAGCCACGGGCGCGCAGGGCGGTGGGACGATCTTCACCGAGCCCGTCCTGGTGGTGAACCAGAAGGCGAAGCTCATCGAGATCAACAACGAGTACGCCATCTACGACCAGCACGGCACCCAGATCGGGGCCGTCCGCCAGGTAGGCCAGTCGGCGGCCAAGAAGGTGCTCCGGGTCCTCACCTCCGTCGACCAGTTCATGACCCACAAGCTCCAGGTCGTCGACACCGACGGCAACGTGCTGCTCGCCCTCACCCGACCCGCCAAGCTCGTGAAGTCGAAGGTGATCGTGCAGGACGGTCAGGGCAGAGAGATCGGTGCCATCGTCCAGCAGAACGCCATCGGCAAGATCCGCTTCAACCTCGAGGCCAACGGTCACGTGCACGGCTCGATCAACGCCGAGAACTGGCGCGCCTGGAACTTCAACATCGCCGACGCAAACGGCACCGAGGTGGCCCGCATCACGAAGACCTGGGAGGGCCTGGCCAAGACCATGTTCACCACAGCCGACAACTTCGTGGTGCAGATCCACCGCCCGCTCGAGGAGCCGCTGAGCTCCCTGGTGGTGGCCAGCAGCCTGGCCGTCGACACCGCGTTGAAGCAGGACAACCGCGGTCTCGGGTGACCGTCGCCCGCCGCACCCACCACCGTGCGGACGCACCTGGCAGGCTGACCGGCATGGCGCTGGTCGATCCCTACCTCCACGCGGTGCGTGACGCCGTCGCTCGTGCCCTGGAGGAGGACCTGGCGCCGCTTGGCGACCTCACCTCCGCCCTGCTCCCGGCCGACACCACCGCGGTGGCCGACTTCGTACCTCGCAGCGACGGTGTGCTGGCCGGCACTTCGTGTGCCAGCGAAGCCTTCGCCCAGCTCGACCCGTCGGTGGAGGTGCGCTGGGCGGCCCGGGACGGCGATGCGGTGGCCGCCGGTGCCGTCATCGGCACGGTGTCGGGCCCGATGGCGTCGATCCTGACCGGCGAGCGGACGGCCCTGAACTTCCTGTGCCATCTCTCCGGAGTCGCCACCCTCACCAAGCGGTTCGCCTACGCCGCCGCGTCGGGCGGGTCAGCCCGCATCTGGGACACCCGCAAGACCACCCCTGGTCTGCGCACCCTCGAGAAGGCCGCGGTGCGGGCGGGCGGGGCGGTCAACCATCGCGGCAACCTGTCGGACTGGGTGATGTTCAAGGACAACCACCTCGCCATCCTCGGCATCTCCGAGGCGGTGGCCGCGGCCACCGCCACCTGGCCGGGCCGCCTCGTGCACGTGGAGGCCACCAACCTCGACGAGCTCACCCAGGCGCTCGAAGCTGGTGCTGACGCGGTGCTGCTCGACAACATGACGCCGGAGGAGGCCAAGGCCGCCGTCGAGGTGGTCGACGGGTGGGAGGCGGCCCACGGCTTCCGCCCGCTGCTCGAGTGCAGCGGCGGCATCACCGTCGAGACGGCCGCCGCCTACTCGGCCACCGGCGTCGACCTGCTCAGCACCAGCCAGATCACGCAGTCCGCCCCGGCCCTCGACATCGGCCTCGACATCCGATAGTCCAGAACTCGTCGGCGGGAAGATCATCCGGGTCTGACCGCTACCGGTTCGACCCCTCAAGCGAAGCCTCGTAGCGTCTGACGCCGTGCTCCTCGCCCTCGACGTCGGCAACACCCAGACGGTGGTCGGCCTCTACGACCTCGTTCCCGACGAGGGCAACGTCCTGCGCCGCCTCGCGGACACGAACCTGATCGACCACTGGCGCATCGCCACCAACGTGGAGCGGACGGCCGACGAACATGCCCTCGTGCTGCAGGAGTTCCTCGGCTTCCACGGCGCCAGCTGGGACGACAACGACATCGAGGGCATCGTCGTGTGCTCGTCGGTGCCCCGGGTCACGGGCTCGCTGCGGCGCATGGCGGAGCGCTACTTCGCGATGGCGGCACTGGTGGTGGAGCCCGGCATCCGCACCGGCCTCCCGATCCTCTACGACAACCCGAAGGAGGTGGGGGCCGACCGCATCGCCGACGCGGTCGCCGCCTTCGACCTCTTCGGCGGGCCCACCATCGTGGTGGACTTCGGCACCGCCACAACCTTCGAGGCCATCTCCGCCAAGGGTGAGTACATGGGCGGCGCCATCTTCCCCGGCATCGACATCAGCCTCGACGCGCTCTTCGCTCGCGCTGCCGCGCTGCGGCGGGTCGAGCTGGTGGAGCCTCGCAACGTGATCGGTCGCAGCACGGTGGAGTCGATGCAGTCGGGAGCCATCTACGGCTACACGTCGCTCGTGGACGGGATGTGCGAGCGGATCCGCGCCGAGCTCGAGGCCGATGCCACGGTGGTGGCCACGGGCGGGCTCTCCGGGCTCATCGGGCCGCTGTCGAGCGCCATCAGCCACGTCGAGCCCTGGCTCACCCTCCACGGACTACGCCTCATCTTCGAGAAGAACGCCACCCCATGACCCCGCCGTACCGGTTCGAGACGACGATCACCGCGGCCGACCTCCGTGCCCAGCACGACGGCCTGGCGGCCGGCGAGGAGACCGGCATCCAGGTCCGCGTCGCCGGCCGGGTCATGCTCCACCGGGCCCAAGGCAAGCTCGCCTTCGCCACGCTGCGGGACGGCAGCGGCGGCGAGGTGCAGCTCTTCGCGCTGGCTGCAGCGACCGACGACTTCGACCGCTTCGGGCACATCAGCCTCGGCGACTGGGTGGGCGCCACTGGCGAGGTGGTGAAGACCAAGCGGGGCGAGCTCTCCGTGAAGGTCCTGTCGTGGGTGATGCTGGCCGAGACCCGGCGCGGCTTCGGCGACAAGTGGAAGGGCATCACCGACGTCGACACCCGCTACCGGCAGCGCTACGTCGACCTGTGGACGAACCCCGAGAGCCGGGCCGTCTTCGTGCAGCGCAGCCGGATCCTCAGCCTCACGCGACGATGGCTCGAGGCGCGAGGCTTCATGGAGGTGGAGACGCCGATCTTCCACCCCATCCCCGGAGGCGCGCTCGCCAAGCCCTTCACCACGCACCACAACGCCCTCGACATGGATCTGTACCTGCGCATCGCGCCGGAGCTCTACCTGAAGCGCCTCACGGTGGGCGGCTTCGAGCGCGTGTTCGAGATCGGCCGGGTGTTCCGCAACGAGGGCCTGTCGACCAGGCACAACCCCGAGTTCACGATGCTCGAGCTCTACCAGGCCTATGGCGACTACAACGACGTGATGACGCTCACCGAGGAGCTCGTGGCCTACCTCGCCATGGAGCTCCACGGCACCACCCAGATCTCCTACGGCGGTCGCGCGCTCGACCTCACCCCACCCTGGAAGCGCGCCACCCTCTCTGAGCTGGTGGAGGAGCACGCTGGCGTCCACGTCGACGTCGGGATGCCGCTCGAGGAGCTGCGTCGCATCGCCACGGAGCACGGCGTGGAGGTGGAGGCCGACTACGGGGGGGGCAAGCTCGTCCTCGAGATCTACGAGAAGACGACCGAAACGGAGCTGTGGGGCCCGGTGTTCGTCACGGACTACCCCAAGGAGGTCTCGCCGCTCGCGCGTGACCACCGGGAGCTGGCGGACATGGTCGAGCGCTTCGAGCCCATCGTGGCCGGCCGTGAGCTCGGCAACGCGTTCTCGGAGCTCATCGACCCCGACGAGCAGAGGGCGCGCTTCGAGGCGCAGGCCGCCCAGGGCGCGGCCGGCGACGAGGAGGCCATGGTGGTGGACGAGGACTACCTCCGCGCCCTCGAGTACGGGCTCCCGCCCACTGCCGGGCTCGGCATCGGGATCGACCGCCTCGTGATGCTGCTCACCGACTCTGCGTCCATCCGTGACGTGATCCTCTTCCCCACGCTGCGTCCCGAACAGGACTGAGCTCGGCCAACTGGTGGGAGCATGCGAGCGTGACGCTCGACGAACCGGTCGCCCTCGCGGTGCCCGACGCCGCGGACGGCGTGTGGGCCCCCCAGCGGCGACGGCTCACGCTCGGCCTCGTCTTCACCATCACCCTCGTCGCCTTCGAGTCGCTGGCCATCTCCACCGTGATGCCGGTGGTGGCCGACGACCTCGGAGGGCTCGGCCTCTACGGCTGGGTGTTCAGCGGCTTCTTCCTCGGGAGCCTCCTCGGCATCGTGGTCGCCGGCCAGGCGGCCGACCGGCGCGGCACCGCCGTTCCGTTCCTCGTCGGGCTCGTCCTCTTCTCGGTCGGTCTGTGCGTGGGGGGCCTGGCGCCATCGATGGGTGTGCTGGTGGCCGCCCGGGTCCTCCAGGGCATGGGGGCCGGGGCCATCCCCGCCATCGCCTACGCCAGCGTGGGACGTGCGTATCCGGCGGCCGTCCGGCCGCGCGTCTTCGCGGTGTTCTCCTCGGCGTGGGTGATCCCGGGCCTGATCGGACCAGCGGCCAGCAGCGCTATCGAGCGGGCCGCGAGCTGGCGGGCGGTGTTCCTCGCCCTGCTGCCGCTCGTGCTGCTGGCGGCGGTGATCACGCTGCCGGCCTTGACCCGATCCACGGAGCTCGTGGACACGGCAGGTGGTGCACCTGTGGAGGAGCGGCGCGGGCTGGCCGTGGTGCTGACCCTGGCCGCAGGTGCGGTGCTGGTGGCCATCAGTGGCATCCCGCTCGCGCTCGCCGGCCCCCTGCTCGTCATCGCGTTGGTGGTGGCCGCCCGGGCGTTCGTGCAGCTCGTGCCCGCGGGCACCCTCCGGCTGGCGCCGGGCATGCCGGCGGCGGTGCTCGTGCGCGGCATCCTCACGTTCGCCTTCTTCGGAGCTGATGCCTACGTATCACTCACCTTCCAGGATGTTCGCGACCAGCCCACCTGGGTGGCTGGCGTGGCCCTCACCGGCACGACCCTGCTGTGGACCAGCGGGGCGTGGGTGCAGCAGCACTGGATCCTCCGCGCCGGACCCCGCAGGGTGGTGACGACCGGCTTCGGCTTCGTCGCCCTCGGCATCGTCGGGATGTTCGGTGCCCTCGGCCCGCTCCCGTTGGTGCCGTCCGTGGCGGCGTGGTCGGTCGGTGGCTTCGGCATCGGCCTCGCCTACGCCCCGTTGGCGGTGACGGTCCTGGGCTTGGCGGAGCCCGGGCGCCAGGGGTCGGCATCCAGCAGCCTCCAGCTCACCGATGTGCTGGGGACCGCGCTCGGCACCGGCCTCGGCGGTGCCTTCGTCGCCCTCGGGGAGGCGAGGGGCTGGGCCACCCGCAGCGCGCTCGAGCTCGCCTTCGGGGTGACCCTCGCCGTCGCCATGATCGGGATCGCCGCCGCGCGCCGCCTCCCGACCACGCTCCCCGGCTGAGGCCTCAGGCGGTGGAGACAGCTTCGACGTCGAGGAGGAGGTGGGTGGCGGCGCCGGCTAGCGCGATCGCGGACGGGCTGCCGCCCAGGGGCTCGAGGGCGTCGATGGCCTGGGCCACAAAGGTGCGGGCCAGGTCGATCGAGCGGTCGACGCCCGAGGACGCGCGCACGAGCTCGCGGGCGAGGTCGAGATCGGCGCCGCCGATCGGTCCGCCGAGAAGGGGGCCGAGGTCGCCGTCCAGCTCGGCCAGGGCGTGGATCACCGGGAGGTTGTAGATGCCTTCGGCGATGTCATGGCCGGCAGGCTTGCCCAGCTGCTCGTCGGTGGCGACGACGTCGAGCACGTCGTCCACGATCTGGAAGGCCATGCCGTACCGCAGCCCGAACTCGGTGAGCAGGTCGATGCGGTCGCGGGGAAGCTCGCCGACGATGCCCCCCACGCGGCAGGCGGTGGCGAACAGCGCGGCGGTCTTGCCCTCGATGGCGGCGAGGTAGGAGGCCTGCGTGCGGGTGGCGTCGTAGGCGTGTCGCAGCTCGTGGACCTCGCCGGCACACAGCCGGCCGATGGTGGCGGCGAGCAGGGCGGCCACCTCGTTGCCCAGACCGGCTGCGATCTCCGATGCCTTGGCCAGCAGGAAGTCACCCGCGAGGATCGCCTTCAGGTTTCCCCACCTGGCGTTGACGCTCTCCACGCCACGTCGCGTCGCAGCCTCGTCGATCACGTCGTCGTGGCACAGCGACCCCACCTGGACGAGCTCCACGGCCACGCCGCCAAGGATCACCTCGTCGGTGACGGCCGCCTCCACGCCGGTGGCGTCGGGGGCCAGCGCGGCGGCGGCGGCCACCGCGAACAGCGGGCGGGCGCGCTTGCCTCCGGCGGTGATCAGGTGGCCGCCCATCTGCGCCATCAGCTCGTCTTCGGCCTGCACCGCCGCCAGCAGGGCGCTTTCCACCCTCGCGCGGTGGCCGGCCATGCCGGGGAGGAGGAGGAGCGGGCTCTCGGACACCAGGGTCCACGCTAGGGCAGCGCCTGCTGACACCGGAAAACCGAGATCAGGGCTCACCTTCGGCCGTCCTGCGGCCGATGGGAAGGAAGGACCTGGAACGGGCCGGTCCGCGGTGTGATGCGCAAGGGCAGGGATACACTCGACCCACGGATCCCCCAGATAGGGGCGGGAGGCTCACCTTGTTCGAACGGTTCACCGACCGGGCCCGACGGGTTGTCGTACTAGCCCAAGAGGAAGCTCGGCTTCTCAACCACAACTACATCGGAACCGAGCACATCCTGCTCGGGCTGATCCATGAGGGCGAGGGCGTCGCCGCCAAGGCCCTCGAGTCGCTCGGCATCTCGTTGGAGGCCGTCCGCAGCCAGGTCGAGGAGATCATCGGCCAGGGTGGCTCGTCGCCGTCCGGCCACATCCCCTTCACACCGCGGGCCAAGAAGGTCCTCGAGCTCTCGCTGCGCGAGGCCCTGCAGCTCGGTCACAACTACATCGGCACCGAGCACATCCTCCTCGGCCTCATCCGTGAGGGCGAAGGCGTGGCCGCCCAGGTGCTGGTGAAGCTGGGCGCCGACCTCTCTCGCGTCCGTCAGCAGGTCATCCAGCTCCTCTCGGGCTACCAAGGCCCTGGTGGCTCCTCCGAGAAGGCTGGCCAGGCCGCGGGCCCGTCCGGCTCGGGCCAAGAGGCCGCGTCCGGCTCACTCGTGCTCGACCAGTTCGGTCGCAACCTCACCCAGCAGGCGCGCGAGAAGAAGCTCGACCCGGTCATCGGGCGCTCGAAGGAGATCGAGCGCGTGATGCAGGTCCTCTCGCGTCGCCAGAAGAACAACCCGGTGCTGGTGGGCGAGCCCGGTGTGGGCAAGACCGCCGTCGTCGAGGGCCTGGCCCAGAAGATCGTGGCCAACGACGTGCCCGAGACGCTCAGGGGCAAGCAGCTCTACACGCTCGACCTCGGCGCACTGGTGGCGGGCTCCCGCTATCGCGGCGACTTCGAGGAGCGCCTCAAGAAGGTGCTGAAGGAGATCCGCACCCGCGGCGACATCATCCTGTTCATCGACGAGCTGCACACGCTCGTGGGCGCGGGTGCCGCAGAGGGCGCCATCGACGCGGCCTCGATCCTGAAGCCGATGCTGGCCCGCGGCGAGCTGCAGACGATCGGCGCCACCACACTCGATGAGTACCGCAAGCACCTCGAGAAGGATGCTGCCCTCGAGCGACGCTTCCAGAAGATCGTGGTCGACGAGCCCACCGTGGCCCACACGATCGAGATCCTGAAGGGCCTGCGCGATCGCTACGAGGCCCACCACCGGGTCACGATCACCGACCAGGCCCTCGTGGCGGCAGCCAACCTGGCTGACCGCTACATCGCCGACCGGTTCCTCCCCGACAAGGCCATCGACCTCATCGACGAAGCCGGGTCGCGCCTGCGCATCAAGCGCATGGAGACTCCGGCGGACTACAAGGAGATCGAAACCGAGCTCTCGGGCGTGGTCGAAGCCAAGAAGAAGGCCGTCGAGGGGCAGAACTTTGAAGAGGCTGGACGCCTGCGCGACAAGGAGAAGGAGCTCCTCGCCGCCAAGGAGGGCAAGGAGCGCGAGATCAAGGACTCCGGTGTCGACCTGTTCGACGAGGTCGACGAGGAGGCCATCGCCGAGGTCCTCTCGATGTGGACGGGCATCCCGGTGTACAAGCTCACCGAGGAGGAGACCCAGAAGCTCCTGCACATGGAGGACGACCTGCACAAGCGGGTCATCGGCCAAGAGGACTCCATCCGGGCCGTCGCCCAGGCGGTGCGCCGCACCAGGGCTGGCCTCAAGGACCCGAAGCGCCCCAGCGGCTCGTTCATCTTCCTCGGCCCGTCCGGGGTGGGGAAGACCGAGCTGGCCAAGACGCTCGCCGAGTTCCTTTTCGGCGACGAGACGGCCCTCATCAGCCTGGACATGTCCGAGTACATGGAGAAGCACACCGTCAGCCGGCTGGTGGGCTCGCCCCCCGGCTACGTGGGCTACGAGGAGGGCGGCCAGCTCACCGAGGCCGTGCGCCGCAAGCCGTTCTCCGTGGTGCTCTTCGACGAGATCGAGAAGGCCCATCCCGACGTGTTCAACACGCTGCTCCAGATCCTGGAGGAGGGCCGCCTCACCGACGCCCAGGGGCGATCGGTCGACTTCCGCAACACGGTGCTGATCATGACGTCGAACCTCGGCACTGCCGACCTGCGCAAGGCCAACATGGGCTTCGGCAAGGCCGACGAGGCGATCACGTACGAGCGCATGAAGGAGAAGGTCAACGATGCGCTCAAGCAGCACTTCCGGCCCGAGTTCCTCAACCGGATCGACGAGACGATCGTCTTCCACGAGCTGAGCAAGGCCGAGGTCACCCAGATCGTCGATCTCATGATCGCCCGCACCCAGAAGCAGCTCGAAGGTCAGGGCATCGGGATCGAGCTCACACCGGCCGCCAAGGCGCTTGTGGCCGAGAAGGGCTACGACCCCACCATGGGTGCCCGCCCGCTGCGTCGGGCCATCCAGCGCCTCATCGAGGACGCTCTCTCCGAGAAGCTCCTCTACAAGGAGTTCCGCGCTGGGCAGATCATCGTGGTCGACGCCGAGCCGGATGCCGAGACCGGCGAGATGGCCCTCGTGTTCCGTGGGATCGAGGGCTTCGAGCCCCCGCCCATGGAGCTGGCTGAAGCCGGTCCTACCGAGGGGTAGCAGGCGCATCCCGACACGGACGCGCCTCCTGTTGCTGTTCCTCGGTGGCGTCCTCCTGTCGTCCTGCCGGTTGCAGCTGGTCGTCGACACCGCGGTCGATGAGGACGGGAGCGGGCAGATCGAGGTGGCGGCCGGGTTGGACGAGGACGCGGTCGATCGGATCGGCGGCGACCTGGCTGCCGTGCTGGCGACGGATGATCTCGTGGCGGCGGGCTGGACGGTCGACCCACCCGCGCTCGA
>Ga0209798_10000979_pt1 | contig 17389 bp, 14 predicted proteins | sample DOMMetBare3Fresh_FD_187475 | JGI IMG/M metagenome (GOLD analysis project Ga0209798, IMG submission 187475) | Wetland sediment microbial communities from St. Louis River estuary, USA, under dissolved organic matter induced mercury methylation -... | ecosystem: Environmental > Aquatic >...
CGTTGACATGATGGGCCCGGCGCCCGGTGTGCTGGCCTGGGGCCTGGTCACGGGGGTGGCGATGGCCAAGAGCGGGCTCGCGCTGCCCCTTTGCGTGCTGATGTCGCTGATCGTGTTCGCAGGCAGCGCTCAGCTCGCGGCCCTGCCACTGCTGGCCGGTGGCGCGCCGTTGTGGGTGATCTGGGCGGCCGCACTGTGCGTGAACCTGCGTTTCGTGATCTTCAGCGCCGGCTGGCGGCCGTACTTTGCACACCTGCCGCGCTGGCATCGTCTGCGCGTGGCCTACTTCGCCGCCGATCTGAACTACGTGTTGTTCCTGCGCCGCTTTCCGGACCCGAAGCCCGCGCCCGAGCAACTGCCGTACTTCTGGGGCGGGATGGCCTGCAACTGGACGGCCTGGCAGGTGCCCTCCCTGATCGGGATCCTGTTGTCCCACCGCATTCCCGCTTCCTGGGGTCTGGGCTTCGCGGGCACGCTCGCCTTGCTCGGTATCACCTGTTCGCTGCTGACCGAGCGCGCCACCTGGGTCGCGGCCGTGGTGGCAGGCTGCGCGGCAGTGGCGGCCTACGCGCTACCGTTGAAGCTCAACATCCTGGTGGCGATCGCCGCCGCTGTGGCGATCGGCCTGTTGATGGACCACGCGACGCCCCGACGCATCGTTCCGGTGGATGACCGCACATGACGACGCTCGAAGGCGTGATCGCGATCGTCGGTCTGGCGCTGATCACGGTGGCCACACGGGGCTTCTTCCTGATTCCCGAGCGCGAGCTGCCGCTGCCGGCATGGCTGCAGCAGGGTTTGCGCTACGCGCCGCTGGCGGCGCTGGTGGCGGTGGTGGCGCCTGAGATCGTGATGACACAGGGCCAGCTCATCTCGACGCTGAAAGACGCCCGATTGCCTGCGGTGGCGGTCGCCATGGCGTACTTCTACTGGCGCCGCGACATCCTCGGCACGATCATTTCGGGCACCTCGACCTTGTTGCTCCTCAAGCTCGGCTTCGGGTGGTGATTCCTACAATCGCGCCATGAACGTCATTCGCTTCTCCGACCTCGTTGCGCAGGGCCGCGTTCGTGGCCAGCGCGTCTTCATCCGTGCCGACCTGAACGTGCCGCAGGACGACGCCGGGCGCATCACCGAGGACACCCGCATCCGGGCGTCCGTGCCATGCATCCGCATGGCACTCGACGCCGGCGCTGCCGTAATGGTCACGTCGCACCTGGGTCGCCCGACCGAGGGCGAATTCAAGCCCGAGGATTCGCTGGCGCCGGTGGCCGCGCGCCTGGCCGAGTTGCTGGGCCGCCCCGTGCCGTTGCGCTCGAACTGGGTCGACGGCGTGGACGTGAAACCCGGCGAGGTGGTTCTGCTCGAGAACTGCCGTGTCAACAAGGGCGAGAAGAAGAACAACGAGGCGCTGGCCCGGAAGATGGCCGCCCTGTGCGACATCTTCGTGCACGACGCCTTCGGGACCGCGCACCGCGCCGAAGCCTCGACCTACGGCATCGCCCAGTTCGCCAAGGTCGCCTGTGCCGGCCCGTTGCTGGCGGCCGAGATCGACGCCGTCACGCAGGCCCTCGCGCACCCGAAGCGGCCGCTGGTGGCCATCGTCGCCGGTTCCAAGGTCAGCACCAAGCTGACGATCCTGCAAAGCCTGGCCGCCAAGGTCGACGGCCTGGTGGTCGGTGGCGGCATCGCCAACACTTTCCTGCTCGCTGCCGGCATGCCGATCGGCAAGAGCCTGGCCGAACCCGACCTGGTCAACGAAGCCCGGGCGGTGATGGCTGCGATGGCCGCGCGGGGCGCCGAGGTGCCGATCCCGGTGGATGTCGTGTGCGCCAAGGAGTTCAAGGCCGAAGCGCCGGCCACCGTGAAGGCGCCCAAGGACGTCGCCGCCGACGACCTGATCCTCGACATCGGCCCCCGAACGGCGGCGATGCTGGCCGACAAGCTCAAGGCTGCCGGCACCATCGTCTGGAATGGCCCGGTCGGCGTGTTCGAGTTCGACGCCTTTGCCCATGGCACCGAAACCATCGCGCGTGCGATCGCGACCAGTCCGGCGTTCTCGATCGCCGGTGGCGGCGACACGCTGGCGGCCATCGCCAAATACGGTATCGACAAGGACGTCGGCTACATCTCCACCGGGGGCGGCGCGTTCCTCGAAGTGCTGGAGGGCAAGACGCTGCCGGCCTTTGAGATCCTCGCGCGGCGCGCACAAGAGGCCTGAACAGGCGTAGTCTTTGCCTCCTCAGATCGAGGGAACACCATGGAACGACCCACCACGCTCAGCCCGGCGGAACAGGCGCTGCGCGACGCCGCCTACGAATACCACCGCACACCCACGCGCGGCAAGATCTCGATCTCGCCGACCAAGCCGCTGGCCAACCAGCGTGACCTGTCGCTCGCCTACTCGCCCGGCGTGGCGTATCCCTGCCTGGCGATCGAGGCCGACCCGAAGATGGCCGCCGAGTACACCTCGCGCGCCAACCTGGTGGGCGTCGTCACCAACGGCACCGCCGTGCTCGGGCTGGGCGACATCGGCCCGCTGGCGGCCAAGCCGGTGATGGAGGGCAAGGCCTGCCTGTTCAAGAAGTTCGCCGGCATCGACGTGTTCGACATCGAACTGGCCGAGAAGGACCCCGACAAGCTGATCGAGCACATCGCCGCGCTCGAGCCCACGCTGGGCGGCATCAACCTGGAGGACATCAAGGCGCCGGAATGCTTCCACATCGAGAAGAAGCTCAAGGAGCGGTTGAACATCCCCGTCTTCCATGACGACCAGCATGGCACCGCAATCATCTCGGGCGCCGCGCTGCTCAACGGCCTGGAGCTCGTGGGAAAGGAACTGGGCCAGATCAAGCTCGTCTCCTCGGGCGCCGGCGCCGCGGCGATCGCCTGCCTGGACATCATGGTCGGCCTGGGCATCAAGCAGCAGAACATCTTCGTCGTCGACTCGCGCGGCGTGATCCAGCACGAGCGCGAGGACGCGCGCAGCGGCAAGCTCGACGAGAGCAAGCAGCGCTACTGCCAGAAGACCGCTGCGCGCACGCTGGCCGACGTGATGAAGGGCTGCGACGTCTTCCTCGGCTGCTCGACCGCCGGCGTGCTCACGCCCGAGATGGTCAAGACCATGGCCGACAAGCCGATCATCCTCGCGCTGGCCAACCCCGAGCCCGAGATCCGGCCCGAACTCGCGCTGGCCGCGCGTCCCGACTGCATCATGGCCACCGGGCGCAGCGACTACCCGAACCAGGTCAACAACGTCCTGTGCTTCCCCTACATCTTCCGCGGTGCGCTCGATTGCGGCGCCACGCGCATCACCGAGGCGATGAAGCTGGCCTGCGTGCGCGAGATCGCCGCGCTGGCCAAGGCCGAGATCAGCGACGAGGTGGCCGCTGCCTACGCAGGCCAGGAACTCGCGTTCGGCCCCGAGTACATCATTCCCAAGCCCTTCGACTCGCGCCTGATCCTGCGCATCGCGCCCGCAGTGGCCCAGGCGGCTGCCGAGAGCGGCGTCGCCACGCGGCCGATCGCCGACCTCGACGCCTACCGCCAGTCGCTCACGCGCTTCGTCTACCAGACCGGCATGGTGATGCGCCCGGTGTTCGCGGCCGCGAAGGCCCGGCCCGCGCGCGTGGTCTATGCCGACGGCGAGGACGAGCGTCTGCTGCGCGCCCTGCAGGTGGTGATCGACGAGGGCCTGGCCCAGCCGATCCTGGTCGGCCGCCCGGCGGTGATCGCCACGCGCATCGAGCGCGCGGGCTTGCGCCTGAAGCCGGGACGCGACATCGAGATCGTCAACCCCGAGGACGACCCGCGCTACCGCGCCTGCTGGGAGGACTACCAGCACCTGATGGGTCGCGAAGGCGTCTCGCCGTCGATGGCCAAGGCTGCTTTGCGGCGCTCGAACACACTGATCTCGGCGATGTTGATGCGCCGCGGCGATGCCGACGCGATGTTGTGCGGGCTGGTCGGCCGCTTCGACGTGCACCTCGAGCATGTGCGCGACACGATCGGCCTCGAGCCTGGCGCGACGACGTTCGCGACCATGAACGCGCTGCTGCTCGACAACCGCACGTTGTTCCTGGCCGACACCTTCGTCAACGACGAACCGACCGCCGAGCAGCTGGCCGAGATTGCCGCCATGGCCTGCGACGAGTTGCGGCGCTTCGGCATGACGCCGCGCGCGGCCTTCGTGTCTCACTCGATGTTCGGCTCGTCCGCCCGGCCCTCGGCCAAACGCATGCGCCGCGCGGCCGAGCTGTTCAAGACATTGCGCCCCGGTGTGTCCTGCGATGGCGAAATGCACGGCGACGCGGCGCTGTCGCAGGACATCCGCCGCAGCTTCCTGCCCGACAGCACGCTCGAAGGCGAGGCCAATCTGCTGCTGCTGCCCAACATCGACGCCGCGAACATCCTGTTCAACGTCCTGAAGGTCACCGGCGGACATGGCGTGACGGTCGGTCCGGTGCTGCTGGGCGCCGCGCGGCCGGTGCACATCCTCACGCCGTCGGCGACCGTGCGGCGCGTCGTCAACATGACGGCGCTCGCGGTGGCCGACGCGGCGGCTTCACGCTGAGCCCGCGCCGCCTCGACGCCGTCGAACTGCGCGCGCTCACTCTGGCAGACCACCCGCGCGGCGCGCCTCACCTGAGCGCGGCCAGCGGCCTGGTCTGCGCACATGGCCGCGCCTACGTGGTGGGTGACGACGAGTTGCATCTCGCGGTGTATGACGACCTGGATCGGCCCGGCGCCCTGCTACGCCTGTTGCCGGGCCATCTGTCCCGCGACGCGCGTGCACGCAAGCGCCGCAAGCCCGACTTCGAGGCCCTGTTGAGGCTGCCGGGCACGCTCTTGGCACCCGGAGGCACGTTGGTTGCACTGGGCTCCGGCTCAGGCCCGTTGCGCGGCCGTGGCGTGACCTTGCCGCTGGACGCGCAGGGCCGGCCGAACGCGCAGCCCTGGGCCTTCGACCTTTCCGTCCTGCATGACGGCCTGCGCTCGCGTGTCGGCGCGGCCATCAATGTCGAGGGGGCCACGGTGCTCGGCGATCAACTGCTGGTGCTGCTGCGCGGCGTGGCGGGACGGCAAACCAACGTCTCGGCGCGCGTATCCATCGCGACCTTGCAGAGCTTGCTGAGCGGCGGCGCCATCGCCGCCTGGGCGATCGACTGGCAACCCTGGATCTTGGGCACGCTCGACGGCGTCGAACTCGGCTTCACCGATGCGGCCGCCCTGCCCGGCGGCGCCTGGGTCTTCAGCGCAGTGGCGGAGGCGCGAGACGACAGCGTGGCCGATGGGCCCTGCGCGGGATCGGTCATCGGCGTCGTGTCCGCGGCTGGGTCGTTGGTCACGATGGCGCGCGTCTGCGGGCCGAACAAGGTCGAAGGCGTCGACCTGCGTGTCACCCGCGACGGAATCGAGCTGTGCCTGGTCACCGATGCCGACGATCCGGCGCAACCCGCCGGGTTGTGGCGCGCGCTGCTGAGCCTCTGACGGCTTCGCTCAGCGCTTGCGCGTCACGCCGGGCCGCGACGCCGCGGCCGCGTCCCATGCCGGTCCGTCGAACCAGGCATCGCCCTGCAGCGCCCCGCGCAGCATCGGCAGCGCATCGACGCCCCAGAACAGGCGCCCGTCGAGATCGAACGTCGGAACGCCAAACACGCCGCGCGCGATCGCCTGGTCGGTCGCCTCGCGCAATTCGGTCTTGACGTCCGGCGACGCGGGGTCGCGCTGGGGCGAGAGTTCGCGCGCCAGGGTTTCGATGCGTGCCGAGTCGGTGGCCTCGGCGCCGCCGCGCCACACATGGCGCATCAGTGTCTCGACCACGCGCCGGTTGGGGCCGGCGGCCACGCCCAGGCGCAGCAGCGGCAGCGGATTGAACGGATGGGTCGCTGGCGTGCAGATCTCGATGCCCCACTGCCGGGCCAACCACGCGACATGCCTGAAGGTCCAGGCGCGCTTGGGCTCGACCTCGGCCGGTCCTTTCTGGCCCCAGTGCGCGAGCAGGCCGGCGAACAGCACCGGCCGATACTCGACCACGTAGTTGCAGCCCTCGAGCGCTTCGGGCAGGCGCTCGAAGGCGAGGTAGGCGAACGGAGAGATCGGATCGAACCAGAAGTCGATGCGTTTCATGAAGGCTCCGGAGGTTCCAGCGAGGACAGCATGCGCGCCGGCGCCTTGCGCCGCCAGGCCTGCGCGAGCAACTCGCGCACGAGCGACGGTCGCGCCCGGGCCAGCATGATGCGAACGCCCACGGCCTTGCCGCCCCACATCAGCTTGTCCACCACGCCCGGGGCCAGTGCGAGCGCGCGCTCGCGCTCGTCGTCGCCGATGAAGACATGCAGCGTGTCTCCGAGGGGCGGCGCGGTGGCAAAGACCTTGCCGCCGACCCGAAACGACGTGGCCTGATGGTGCGGCGCTTCCAAGCTGTCGGGCAGCGCGAGCGCGAGGCGGCGGGCGGCGGCCAGATTCACCGCGGTGCCTCGTCGTCGGCCATCACGCAGCGCGCGCGCCCGGCGGCCTTGGCTGCGTAGAGCGCCGCGTCGGCGCGTCGCACGACGCTGTCCGCGCTCTCGCGTTCGATCGTGCGGTGCACCGCGCCACCGATCGACAGCGTCACATAGGCCGAGGTGGGCGCGTGGCCATGCGGCAACGCCAATGTGGCCATCGCGACGCGGCAACGCTCGGCCACAGCGCTCGCGCTGGTCGCGTCGACATGCGGCAGCAGCAGCGCGAACTCCTCGCCTCCGAAGCGAGCAACCAGCTCGCCCGGCCGCCGCGCCTGGCGCGCCAGCACCGCGGCCACCGCCTGCAACGCGCGATCGCCTTCGGGGTGGCCGTGGTGGTCGTTGTAGAGCTTGAAATGATCGATGTCGACCAGCAGCAAGGACAGTGACGTGCCATGGCGGTGCGCGCGTTGGACTTCGTCGGCCAGCGCGGCATCAAAGCGGCGCCGGTTGGCCAATGCGGTGAGCGCGTCGGTGGACGACAGGCGCTCGAGCTCCTGGCGCGTGCGCACGAGCTCGCTCACGTCGGTGCGTACACCTGCGATGCCGCCGGCGCGCGTGCGGCGCTCGTCGATGCGCAGCCACCGGTTGCCCGGCAGTTCCTGCAGGATCGGCTCGCCGTCGGGCTCGCGGTGACGCCGCACCCGCTCGACCAGCCAGGCCTCGGGATCGTGCGCCGCCTGCGGGTACTGGCCGCGCTCGAGGCCGTAGCGAATGATCTGCTCGAAGCTCGCGCCGGGCGTCATCGCCGGCGCACTCGCGCTGTAGATGTCTCGGTAGCGCTGGTTGCAAAGCACCAGGCGGTCGGCGGCGTCATAGAGGGCGAAACCATCGGGCAGGGCCTCGATCGCGTCCGTGAGGGTGGCGCGGCTCGCATCGGCCGCATCGCGCGCCGCGCGAAGCTCCTCGCGCTGGCGCACGATCTCGCTGGCATCCAGGCGCACCGTCACCAATCCGCCGTGAGGCACCGGCGTTTCGTAAATGTGGACCCAGCTGCCGTCGGGGGCCCGCTGGGTGCGGGGCATGGCCGCTCGGCCACGTTGTGCCAGGCGCTCGGCCATCCAGTCGTCTTCGCGCCCGATCGCATCGGGCACCGCGCCTTGCTTGACCGCCCTGCGCAGCAGGTTCTCGAACGACTCGCCCAGCAGGGCCTGCCCCGCCATGTGCGGGTACAGCTGCACCATGCGCTGGTTGTACAGCACCAGGCGATCGGAGGGGTCGTAGATCTCGACCGCAGCGGGCATGGCCTCGACCGCGTTGCGCAGCAGTTGATGCGCGCGTTCGGCATCGTGACGCGCGGCATCGAGCTCGCGTTGCTGCCGGACCATCTCGGTGACATCGATCGAGAAGCCCAGGCGGCTGCCGTCGGGCAGGCGCTGCTCCGTGATGCGACGCCATTGTCCATCGGCCATCTCGCGCAGGAAGCTGCGGTCGTCGTCGCTGCCGTGTTGCTGCACCCGCTCGGCGATCCAGGCCTCCTCGCGACCCAGCGCCTCAGGCACCAGACCGGCCTGGACGCGCGTTCGCAAGAGCTCCTCGAAGGGCATGCCGTCGACCAGGGCGGCACCGGGCTTGTCATAGAGCCGGCGGAAATCCGCGTTGGCGAACGCGATGCGGTCTTCGGGATCGTAGAGCACCACGCCGGCGTGCATCGCATCGAAGGCGGCGCGCCAGCGTCGCGTCGCGCGCTGGTCGCGCCGCCGCAGGACGATGACGGCCGCGATCAGCCCCAGGCCGACCGCCAGCGCCAGCCACTCGGCCAGCACTGCGCCGGTGGACAGCGCCATCACCGACAGCCCCAACCAGAGTGCGCAGGGCGCGGCGAGCAGGGCGATCTCGCGCTTCATCGCGGCGCGATCTGGTTGAGCGCCGCCAGACGCTCGGGCGTGCCCACGTCGGTCCACGGGCCGTGCCAGCGCTCGGCACCCAGGCGACCGGCATCGAGCGCGACCTCAAGCAACGGGCGCAGGCGCATCGGTGTGCCGGGGGTGATCGCGTCGAACATCGCGGCACGGAACAGGCCGACGCTGGCCCAGGTCAGGCGCGGCGCTGCGCGGGTGGCCAGCCCGCTTGCGAGGTCCAGGCCGAAGTCGCCGTCGGGGTGGTGGGGTGCATTGGTCACCAGCCAGAGTCGAGCGAGCAAGTCGCTGGCCGCGAAACGGCGCGCGCACTCGACGTCGAATCCGAAACCCGGCAGGAAGACGTCGCCCGAGGCGACCCAGAAACACTCGCAGCCCGGCTGCTTGAGCCACGGCAGCGCCTTGGCGATGCCGCCGGCGGTTTCCAGCGCACCGCCATGGTCGCGGCCTTCGGTCGAATAACGGATCGCCAGTCCCCAGCGCGAGCCGTCGCCGAGCGCGGCAGGAAACCGGTCCTCGAGCCAGGCGGTGTTGATCACCACCTGCTTCACGCCCGCCGACGCCAGCGCTTCGAGGTGCCACTCGATCAGGCGCTTGCCGCGCACTTCGATCAAGGGTTTGGGGCAATGGTCGGTCAGCGGACGCATGCGTTCGCCGCGACCGGCCGCGAGGATGAGCGCATGGGGAACGATGGGCACGTCGGCCAGTTTAGGCGCCCGGCGCCGCGCCCTAAAATCCGTGCTCGTCGTGCGAGCCGCGCGCGGCTCTCCTGTCCTGGGCCCGGCCCGTTCTTCACCCCCCTCACCAACATGTCCAGCACCGACTCCGCGCGCGTTCCCGACACTGGCGTACCGCTTCCCCTGGCCTCGGCCAGCCGCGAGGCCTTGATGGCGCATGCGATCCGCGCGCTGGCAATGGACGCCGTGCAGCAGGCCAATTCGGGCCACCCCGGCGCCCCGATGGGCATGGCCGAGATCGCGGTCGCGCTGTGGGGCCGCCATCTCAAGCACAACCCGATGCATCCGCATTGGCCCGACCGAGACCGCTTCGTGCTGTCCAACGGCCATGGCTCGATGCTGCTGTATGCGCTGCTGCACCTCACGGGCTACGAACTGCCGATGAGCGAGCTGCGCAACTTCCGCCAGCTGCACAGCAAGACGCCGGGGCATCCGGAAGTGGGCATCACGCCCGGCGTGGAGACCACCACCGGGCCGCTCGGGCAGGGCGTGTCCAACGCGGCGGGCATGGCGCTGGCCGAGAAGCTGCTCGCGCACGAGTTCAACCGCCCGGGGCATGCGGTGGTCGACCACCACACCTACGTCTTCCTCGGCGACGGTTGCCTGATGGAAGGCGTGAGCCACGAGGCCTGTGCGCTGGCCGGCGCGTGGAAGCTGAACAAGCTGATCGCGATCTACGACCACAACGGCATTTCGATCGACGGCCGCGTCGAGCCCTGGTTCGTCGACGACACCGCCAGGCGCTTCGAGGCCTACGGCTGGAACGTCATTGCCGGCGTCGATGGCCACGACGTGGCGGCGGTCGATGCTGCGATCACGGCGGCGCGAGCGAGCATCGTCGCCCCGACGCTGATCATCGCGCGCACCACCATCGGGCGCGGCGCGCCCAACCGCAGCGGCACCGCCAAGGCCCATGGCGAAGCGCTGGGGGCCGACGAAGTCGCCGCCACGCGCGTGGCGCTGGGCTGGCCCAACGGTCCCTTCGTCGTGCCCGAGGAAGCCTACGGCGCGTGGGATGCCAAGCGTCGCGGCCTGGAGGCCGAGGCGGCCTGGACGGCGCGCTTCGCGTCGTACAAGGCCGCGCATCCCGAACTGGCCGCCGAACTCGCGCGCCGGCTCAAGGGTGAACTGCCGAAGCGCTTCGCGCAGACCGCGGTGGACGTGATGGTCGCCGCACACACCAAGGCCGAGACGGTGGCCTCGCGCAAGGCGAGCCAGATCGCGCTCGAGGCCTTCACCAAGACGCTGCCCGAGATGCTCGGCGGCTCGGCCGACCTGACCGGCTCCAACCTCACGAACACATCGTCCACGCCGCCTTTGCGCATCGGCGACGACGGCCGGCCCAATGGCGGGCGCCACATCAACTATGGCGTGCGCGAATTCGGCATGGCCGCGGTGATGAACGGCATCGCGCTGCACGGCGGCTTCATCCCCTACGGCGGCACCTTCCTCACCTTCAGCGACTACAGCCGCAACGCGATCCGCATGGCTGCGCTGATGGGCGTGCGCGTGATCCATGTCTTCACCCACGACTCGATCGGGCTGGGCGAGGACGGGCCGACCCACCAGAGCGTCGAGCACGCTGCGAGCCTGCGCCTGATTCCGGGGCTGGACGTCTGGCGCCCGGCCGACACCGCCGAGACCGCTGCCGCCTGGGCCTGCGCGCTCGAACGCAGGAGCCGTCCGAGTGCGCTCCTGCTGTCGCGCCAGAACCTGCCCTACGCGCCCAAGGCCAGCCTCGACCTGATCAGCCGCGGTGCGTATGTGCTGTCCGAGCCGTCGGAAGTGGGCCTGTCGAAGAAGACGCAGGCCGTCATCATCGCCACCGGCAGCGAGGTGCAGTTGGCGCTGCATGCGCAGGCGGCGCTGGCCCAGGACGGCATCGCGGTGCGGGTAGTGTCGATGCCCAGCACGACCGTGTTCGACCGCCAGAGCGTCGATTACAAGGCGGGCGTCCTGCCGGACAAGCTGCCGCGCATCGCGGTCGAGATGGGCGTCACCGACGGCTGGTGGAAGTACGGCTGCGCAGCGGTGGTCGGGATCGACCGCTACGGCGAGAGCGCGCCGGCGGGCGTGCTGTTCAAGTATTTCCACTTCACGGCGGAGAACGTGGCGGCGGTGGTGCGCAAAGTGATCGGTGGGTGATCGGCAGTCGGACTGCGTAAGGTCACAATCGGGTTCGGTTTATTGGTAGCAATGGAGACAGTCCAATGAAAACATTTCTGATACACGGCCTGCTGACGCTGACAATCGCCTTGCCCGCTGCGGCGCAAACACTCTCGTCCATCAAGCTCGAGCCCGCCGCTGCCAAAGTCGGCGACGCGGTCAGAATCACCGTGGACTTCACCGCCGCGGACAACCCCAACTGCAACGTACGTCTGCACTTCGGCGACGGTGCGACGCAGGACTTCAAGATCAATCAGACAAAGGACGTGCCGCTGACCACCTCGCACACCTATGCCAAGGCGGGCGACTACAAGGTGATGGCCGAGGGCAAGACGGCGCTGCCGCTGCTCAAGTGCGTGGGCAAGAACCAGGTGGCGATGCTGAAGGTCGCGGCGCCGGCACCGGCGGCCAAGGCGGCGGCGAGCGCGCCAAGCAAGTGCCCCGAGGGCTGGAAACTCGACGCCAAGAGCGTGAACAAGAAGACCGGGGCCTTCACCTGCAGCGCCAAGGCAGGTACCGCGCCGCCGGTCGCCAAGCTCGAGTGCGCCGCACCACTCGGCTATTTCGAGAACAAATCCAAGGGTCAGCTCGGCTGCCGACCCTGAATCAATCCCCCCAAAGGAGTCTGACGACATGGCAATCAAGGTAGGCATCAACGGCTTCGGCCGCATCGGACGCATGGTGTTCCGCGCCGCGGTGCAGAACTTCAAGGACGACATCGAGGTCGTCGGCATCAACGACCTGCTCGACCCCGACTACTTGGCCTACATGCTGAAGTACGACAGCGTGCATGGCCGTTTCAAGGGCGATATCGCGGTCGACGGCCACACCCTGATCGTCAATGGCAAGAAGATCCGCCTGACCGCCGAGAAGGACCCGGCCGCGCTGAAGTGGGGTGCGGTCGGCGCCGACGTGGTGGTCGAAGCCACGGGCCTGTTCCTCACCCTCGAGACCTGCCAGAAGCACCTCGACGCCGGTGCCAAGAAGGTGATCCAGAGCGCGCCGTCGAAGGACGACACGCCGATGTTCGTCTACGGCGTGAACCACGCCAAGTACGCGGGCGAGAAGATCATCAGCGGCGCGAGCTGCACCACCAATTGCCTGGCGCCAGTGGCCAAGGTGCTCAACGACAGCTTCGGCATCAAGCGCGGCCTGATGACCACGGTGCATGCGGCCACCGCGACGCAGAAGACGGTGGACGGCCCGAGCAACAAGGACTGGCGCGGCGGCCGCGGCATCCTCGAGAACATCATCCCGAGCTCCACCGGCGCGGCCAAGGCGGTGGGCAAGGTGATCCCCGAGCTCAACAAGAAGTTGACCGGCATGGCGTTTCGGGTGCCGACCTCCGATGTGTCGGTCGTCGACCTGACGGTCGAGCTGAACAAGGAGACCACCTACGAGGCGATCTGCGCCGCGATGAAGGCGGCGTCGCAAGGCCCGATGAAGGGCGTGCTCGCGTACACCGAGGACAAGGTGGTGGCCACCGACTTCCGCGGCGAGCCCTGCACCAGCGTATTCGACGCCGACGCCGGCATCATGCTCGATTCCACCTTCGTCAAGGTCGTGGCCTGGTACGACAACGAGTGGGGCTACTCGAACAAGGTGCTGGAACTGGTGCGTGTCGTCGGCCGCTGAGCGACGGGGCTCGCAACCAAAGGAAAGAGGCCGCCGGTGCGGCCTTTTTTCATGGCCACGGCGCGTCCCCAGGCAAGTGCGCTTCACGTTTGGCAATGCCTGTGCTTGTGGGCGCAACTAGACTGAGTGCCATGCTGCACCTGCTTCCCACCCGCGCCCTCGCGTTGGTCACCGGTCTCGTTGTTGCGTCAGCCGCGCTGGCCGACGACGGCGACAGGGTGATCGTGACCTTCAAGGCCGAGGCCTCGGTGATGCGCGCTCACGCACTGTCGGCCGGTGCGACCGCTTCGCACACACGTACGCTCGAGTCGCGCGCGGGTGTGCTCGCTGCGCGTCACGGCCTGGCGTTGCAGTCCGGCGCAGGGATCAGCGAACGCGCGCAGGTCATGCGCGTTGCCGGCATGACGGCACGCGACCTCGCTGCCCGATTGGTGCTCGACCCCGATGTCGAGACGGTCTCGGTCGATCGGCGCGTGCGCCGCACGCTGGTTCCCAACGACACGCTGTTCGCCGCGGGTGGTGCCAACGGCCCCGCAGTCGGCCAGTGGTACCTCAAGGCGCCCGCCGGTGCCGTGGTCTCGGCGATCGACGCGGTCGGCGCCTGGGATCGAACGACCGGCAGCAACACGGTGGTCGTCGCGGTGCTCGACACCGGCGTGCGGCCGAATCATCCGGACCTGGCGGGCAAGTTGCTGGCCGGCTACGACATGGTGTCTGCAGTGGCGATTTCCAACGACGGGGATGGTCGCGATGCCGATCCGAGCGACCCGGGAGACTGGGTCACTGCCGCCGACAAGACGCGCGATCCGACCAACTTCAAAGACTGCGACGTCGCCGACAGTTCCTGGCACGGCACGCAGACGGCCGGCCTGATCGGCGCTGCCACCAACAACGGGCAGGGCATGGCCGGTGCCGGCTGGAACGTGCGCGTGCTGCCGGTGCGCGTGCTGGGCAAATGCTTCGGCTACACCTCGGACATCGTCGCGGGCATCCGCTGGGCCGCGGGTCTGACGGTGCCCGGTGTGCCGGCCAACCCCAATCCGGCCAAGGTGATCAACCTGAGCCTGGGCAGCACCGGCGCCTGCTCCACCGAAGAGGCCAGCGCGGTGGCCGCTGCCAACGCGGCTGGCGCCGTGGTGGTGGCCGCAGCGGGCAACTCGGCGGGCCACGCGACAGGCTCGCCGGCCAACTGCCCGGGTGCGATCGGCGTGGCAGCGGTGCGCCACGTCGGCAGCAAGGTCGGGTTTTCGGATGTCGGCCCGGAGCTCTCGATCGCGGCGCCCGGCGGCAACTGTGTCAATCTGGCCGGCGCGTGCTTGTATCCGATCCTCACCACGCTCGACACCGGCACGCAGGGGCCGGTCGCACCGTCCTACAGCGACAGCTTCAACGTCAGCGTGGGCACCAGCTTCTCGTCGCCGCTGGTGGCGGGCGTGGCCGCCTTGATGTTCTCGGCCGAACCCAGCCTGACGCCGGCGGGTGTGCGATCGACGATCATGGGCACTGCACGAACCTTTCCCAGCAGCGGGCTGGTCGATCAGACCGGCGCGCCGGTGCAGGCGTGCCGTGCCCCCAATGGGACCGATCAGCTCGAGTGCTATTGCACCACCAGCACCTGCGGTGCCGGCATGCTCGACGCCGCCGCCGCGGTGGCCGCCGTGCTGGGTCTGCACGCAGCGATCAGCGTGAACCCGGCGGCGCCGCAGGGCGGCCAGGTGGTGACGCTCGATTCGAGCGGCTCGACCGTGCCTGCGGGTCGCAGCATCGCCACACGCGCGTGGACACTGGTCGACGGCGGCGGCATCGTCACCGGCTTCAACGGTGCGACCGACGGCGCGACAGCCGCGCTCACGCCCAGCGCCGCGGGCAGCTTCACCGTGCGCCTGACGATCACCGACAACCAAGGCGTGTCCGTGTCGGTCCAGCAGGCGGTGGCCGTGAGTTCGGCCCCCGGCGGCGGCACGACAGGCGGTGGTGGCGGCGGGGGTGGCGCAATGTCCTGGGCCTGGCTGCTTGCGTTGATCGCGGCTGTGGTGGCGTTGCGACTCGACAGGGCTGCGGCGTAGCCTGGTCGACGGGCTCGCGTGAAGCGACCCGATAATCCTCGCCCATGTCACTGGCCTCTGCCGCGTTGGCGCGCCGCGTTTGCGCTGCCCTAGGGTCCGGTCTGAGCGCACTGGTGGCAGCTGGTGCGGTACAGGCCGCATCGACCCAGGTCGACGGGCTGATCGTCCAGTTGCGCGAGGCGCCCTCGCATGTGAGCCTGGCCCGCGAACGCGCGCAAGGTGCCGGCGCCACGCTCGCGGTGCGCGATGGCGAACGCTGGCAACGCGTGCTGGCTGCTGCACCCGAGATGCAGGTGCGCGAACGCCACCCCGTGCTGGCCAGCGCACAGAAGCTGCGGTTCGAGCGACCGCTCACGCCGGCGCAAGCCCAGGCGCTGGCCGAGCGCCTGGCCGCGCGGCCTGAGGTGGCTTGGGCGGTGCCCGACGTGCGCGAGCGCCGCCTGGCGAACCCCCCGACCGACCCCTATTTCGGCCAACAGTGGTGGGCCCAGCCGGTGACCGGCAGTGACGGCCTGCCGCTCGAGCAGCGCCTGCGCGGCGTGCCCGGGTTCCTGAGTGCCTGGGTGGCGCAGTCCACCGGGACGGCCGCGGGAAGCGTCGCGGTGCTCGACAGCGGCGTGATCAAGACGCACGCCGAACTCCAGGGCCGCCTGCTGCCTGGCTACGACATGGTCAGCGTCGCGGCCTACGCCAACGACGGCGATGGCCGCGACAGTGACGCGAGCGATCCTGGCGACTGGGTCAGCGCCGCCGAGAAGGCGAGCGACCCGGGCAACTTCGCGGGCTGCGAGGTCGAGGACTCCAAGTGGCACGGCACCGCCATCGCCGGCATCATCGCGGCCTCGACCAACAACGGCGAGGGCATGGCCGGCATCAACTGGAGCGCCGGCGTCGTGTTGCCGGTACGTGTGGCCGGCAAGTGCGGTGCGGCGGTGAGCGACATCGTCGACGGCATGCGCTGGGCGGCCGGCCTGGACGTGTGCAAGCGCAGCAACAACGCAGGCATCTGCCTCGAATTCGTGCCGCGCAACCCGACGCCGGCACGCATCGTCAACATCAGCTTCGGCGGCAGCGGCGTGTGCGACCCGTACCAGGGTGCGATCGACGAGCTCAAGGCCCTCGGTACGGTGGTGGTGGCCGCAGCGGGCAACGAGCACTCGACGCCCACGCGGCCGGCCAAATGCCCAGGCGTGGTGGGCGTGGTCGCGCTCAACCGCGACGGTTTCAAGTCGAACTACTCCAACTTCGGTGGCGAACTCACGGCCAGCGGCATCGCCACTGTCGGTGGCGACGATACCGACCCCGCGGCGCTCTGGAACGCGATGGCCGACAGCGGCCTCCTGTCGATCGGCAACACCGGCAGCACGGTCGCGCAGGTCAACGACTACTTCTACTACTACGGCACCAGCTTCTCCACGCCCGTGGTGGCGGGTGCGATCAGCCTGATGCTGTCGGTCAATCCGAACCTCACCTACGACCAGATCGTGCAGGGCCTGCGCGTGTCGGCACGGCCCCATGTCACCTCGACGCTGCCCGGCGTGGCCGCGTGCAGTGCGGACAACCCGGGGCGCTGCCTGTGCACAGCGACCACCTGCGGGGCCGGCATCCTCGACGTCGTGCGTGCGCTGCAGTACGCAGCGAACCCCGCCGGCTATGCGCCACCCGCGCTCACCGCCGCCGTGATCAATCCGGACGACCTGCGCATCGCCGCGGCGCAGGGCGCCGACCGCCCGTCCAATTTGCCACCCCCACCATCGCCAAGCGGCGGCGGGGGCGGCGGCGCGATGAATCCGGGCTGGCTTGCGGCGCTGGCCTGCGCCGCGTGGCTGTTGCGAGCGCGCCGGCGCGGCTGAGCTGGGAACTCAGCGCGCGCCGGGCGCCGCGCTGCCGCAGGGCTGCATGCCTTGCGCGCCCAGGGCCGGGGCCTTGACGCCGCGCAGCGCCGCGGCCTGGTCGGGCGTCGCATTCTCGAAACGCAGCCGCTGCTCGGTGCTGGCTGCGCGCAACTGCACCACGCGAGCACTGCGCACGCCGCGCCTGGCGTAGCCGTCGAGCGCCGCCTGCGCGGCCTCGAGTGTCGGGTGCGCGCCCAGCGAATAGCCGATGCCGCTGTCGCGCTCGCCGGGCAAGGCCAGCGCCTCGAAATTCACGCGCAGACGCTTGAGTTCCTCGCTCTTCTTCTGCTGTGCCTCGCGCCCAGCCAGCGGGCCGATCACCACCGCGTACTGCGCCGGCACCTCGCGGCTGGCGCGGATCCAGCCGCGCTCGGGCACGGCGCCTACCAAGGCCTGCTCGGCCGCGTCGATCGACTCGGCAGCGATCGACTCGGACTCCAGGCACACCAGCGAAGCGGCGGCCGCGCCGGCAGTATCCTAGCGGAATCCGCCGCTCGAGGAACCCCGGAGGGCGAGCGCGGTGGCCCT